>Ga0180217_1001160_pt1 | contig 31089 bp, 24 predicted proteins | sample eDN3rd37CBELigOP_FD_128521 | JGI IMG/M metagenome (GOLD analysis project Ga0180217, IMG submission 128521) | Enriched Organic Plus compost microbial communities from Emeryville, California, USA - eDNA 3rd pass 37_C BE-Lig OP (version 2) (version 2) ... | reverse complement strand
GGATCGGCATAGACGTTGAACTCCGCCCATGGCGTGCGCATGCCCGGGACGAAGAAGGCGCCGCCCATCATCACGATGCGCGCCAAGCAGCGCGCAATGTCCGGATACAGTCTCAGGGCCAATGCGATGTTCGTGAGTGGACCGATCGCACATACGGTCAGCGAAGAGCCGTCGGCGTGCGCCGCCCGCGCTGCCGCCACGATCGCGTCGACAGCATGACCGGGAGCGACCCCGCACAGGGGCGCCGGTGCAAGAACGTCGGTCCATGCGCCAAGAGCCGTCTGGCGCGAATGGACCCGCTCTACCAACAGTGGTCGATCGACGCCGACATGCACTGGAATGTCGGTACGTCCGCATGCTGTCAGGATTCGCAGTGCGTTGGCGGCGCCGTCGGCAGCCGGCAAATTGCCGGCCACCGTCGTCAGAGCGACGAGTTTCATCCGCCGCGAAGCCAGTGCGCACATGATCGCGGCGGCATCGTCGATGCCGGGATCCGTATCGATCAGCAATCGCTCCGTCATGGCACAGGTCAACCCGCCGTGAGCAGGCAGAGCGCGTCAGTCGGCCAGGTAGAAATCCGTGACGTAGTACGTCGACGGATCAACGTCTCCCTGAAGCTTGCCGAAAGTCCTGAACATGTCGTTCATCGTCTTCAGCCAGCCCTGGATCGTTCCGTCCTCGGTCATCTGCGCCAGTTCCGCCGTCGTCAGCGTCTTCACGTTGCTGGCTTCCTCGGCGATCTTGTCGGCGGGAATGCCGATGAAGTCGGCGGTGATCCGAACCGCACGGTCCATGTCGGCGGCACGGAAATCGTTCGCTTCCTTGAGGACCGCGATCAGGCGTTTTACCGCCTCCGGATTGGCGTCGATAATCTCGTTGCTCGCAACGAAGGCATTGGGGAATGCGTATTCCGGATAGAAATCGGCGGTCTTGGAGATCTCGTTGAGGTCCGGTACGCGCTCGCGGATCACGCCGACGAGCGGATACCAGATGCCCGCTACGTCGACCTGACCGGACACGAATGCCGTGACGAGCGTGCTCGGATCCATGGTGACGATGTCGACGTCTGACGCAGTCATTCCCGCCTTCTGGAGCGCCAGGCGGAACATCATGTCGCCGGACGTGCCCTCGGGAATCCCGACCTTCTTGCCGCGGATGTCTTCAAGCGTCTTGATATCGTAACGCGCGATGACGCGATCGGTGAAGCCGATGGCGTTGATGGCAATCACCTTGGCCTTCCCGTCGGCCGGGAGCCACATTGCGCCGGCACCCAGGAAGCCAAAATCAAGGCTTTGCGACGTCAGGGCCTGGACCTGAAGAGGCCCGTTCGTGAACCGCTTGAGATCGACCGAAAGACCGTGCTTTGACCATAGGTCCTGGTCGTTTGCGATGGCGACGAGGCTGCAGCCGAGATAATCGGGCAGGTAACCCATGCGGATCGCGATCGTGTCGGCGCGCGCCGGCATTGCCGGAAGGACTGTCGCGGCGACGCCAGCGGCGATGAACGAACGTCTTGTGATCATGTCTGTCAGCTGTCTCTTCAGAGGTTCGAGGAGGGTTGATGGTATACCGACGTCCACACCTCGTTGCGGATCGCGGTGAACTCGGGCGAGAGGCGCGTATCGTCGGTGCGGGGATAGCCAAGATCCACCGGGATCACGCGATGCAGGCGACCGGGGCGGGCTGCCATGACGATCACCCGATTGGCCAGGAACACCGCCTCGTCCACGTCATGCGTGATGAAGATGACGGTACGCTTTTCCTTCGCCCACATTTCAAGGAGCTGCGATTGCAGATTGACCCGGGTCAGGGCATCGAGCGCGCCAAACGGTTCGTCCATAAGCAGGATTTTCGGATCGACGGCATAGGCCCGCGCGATGGCGCAGCGCTGCTTCATGCCGCCCGACAGTGTCTTGGGAAGCGCGTCGGCGAAGGCCGACAGGCCGACCATGTCGATGTAGTGCATCGCAACGTCGCGCTGCTCTCTCCGTGACAGGCGCTTCAGCCGCAGCCCGAACTCGACGTTCTGGCGCACGGTGAGCCACGGGAAGAGCGCGTACTGCTGGAATATGACGCCGCGCTCGGGGCCGGGGCCGGTGACGCGTTGGCCGTCGATCGTTACCGCGCCGCCGCTCGGCTCCAGCAGGCCCGCGGCAATGTTGAGCACCGTGGACTTGCCGCATCCTGAAGGACCGACTAGCGTAAGGAACTCGTTGTCCTCAACGTCCAGGCTAAAGCTCTGCAGTGCCTGGAACGGCTTGCCGCCCACGTCGTACACCTTCTCGACGCGATCGAAGCGTATCTTAGGCGTCACGGCTTTTCCTGCCAGGCTGTCAGGTGTCGCTCCAGCCACAGGATCATCCTGTCCATGATGAGGCCGAGGATGCCGATGGTCACCAAGCTGACGAAGATCGTCGGCAGATCGTAGTACAGCTGCGCTTGCTGCATACGGAAGCCGACGCCGGCTTGTGCGGCGATAAGTTCTGCCGCCACCACGGTCGCCCACGCGGAGCCAAGGCCGACCCGCATGCCGACGAGGATGAAGGGCATGGACGCAGGGATGACTACCCGCGCGAAGATCGCGCCGTTGCCAGCGCCCAACACCCGCGCGGCGTTGATAAGGGTCCTGTCGACGTTGACTACGCCCTGCAATGTCGCGATCACGCAGGTGAGGAACGAAGCCATGAAGATGACCGCTATCTTGGGGGTCTCGTCGATACCGAGCGTGACGATGGCGAGCGGAATTAGCGCCAGAGGCGGTATGACCCGGAAGAACTGGATGTAAGGTTCAAAGAAGCCGCGCACCAGCACGCTGCGCCCCATGAGGAAGCCGACCGGAATGGCTACGGCGACGCCGAGCATATAACCCGTCAGTACGCGGCCGAGGCTGGCTAGGATATCACGCGCGAGCTGGCCGTTCCCCATCTGGACGGAGAATGCCCGGGTGACGTCCAGGGGCGTTGGCAGCGCGAGACCGCCGTAGCGGACGGCTGCCCACCATATAAGCAAACTCGATGAAACCGAGACAGCGCCAAGGGCGACCGGAGCCATCCTGCCCAAGCCTCGCACGCCTTCCCCTCAGAGTATCGCCGCTCCCGCAAGATGGCGATCCCTTAGCACCTGAACTCGAAATGTCAAACACACCCAGCCGGCTGTCTGCTCTCGCCAGGCGAGGGGGCAACTTCCTGATTTCACGACAGTTACGGAGGCCCGAGAGGAGCGGGCAGCTCCCTTTGATTGTTGGCAACCTGCACTCTCCGGTGTCGCAACGTAGAGAATGTTGTTGGCGGCTAGGGGGAGGTCGGGCGTCCAGCGAGGGAACCGATTCACCCAGTTGAGGCCGTCGGCCGGATGGCAGACAGCTGCCATAGAACACGCTTCGTATTCCGCGTCTTCAGAAACGGCTTGATGACGGCGGCAGACCTGACGGGGCTTGCCAAACACCCTATCACGGCGTCCATCAAGCCGGCGGTAGGCCAGCGGGGCGCTTCGCGGTATAAGTCAACCTTGGCGCCGTGCCTCGAGCTGTGAGAGGCGCAGAATTTCCGGCCTGACGGTCTGACCTTGTGAAACACGCAATGTTTCGCGAAACCCACGTGGAGAATACCCGAACTGTGCTGTGAAGGCGCGGGAGAACACCGATGGATAGCTGAATCCGCAGGCTAGTGCGATCTCGTTTATATTAGTATTCTGATAAAATAACAGATTGCGCGCAGCCTGCAGTCGGATCCGCAGGTAGAGGCGGGCGGGTGTCTGCTTGAAATGCTCGAGGCAATGTCGTTCAAGCGTTCGTACCGAAACTCCTAGTTGCTTGGCTATCTCCCGTGGGCGAAGTGGAAAGTCGAGATTTGACTCCATGATCCCCACGATGCGCCGTGAAAGCGACGTCTTCGGCGTCTCGATCGGCTCGTCATCGACACGCTGCGTATGATCGGCTGCGCGTGGCGTATGGATGAGCGCATTTGCCACTTCTCCCGCAAGTGCGGCACCCCGCAGGCGACTTATCAGCTCTAGCATCATATCCAGTGTTGCCACCCCGCCTGCACAAAAGATAATTTTCCGTTCAATAGAGTATATCTGATTTCGAATAGGTATATCCGGATAATGCTCCACAAATGCGGTCATCGCTTCCCAATGAAGTACCGCTTCACAGTTCTCTGCCAGTCCTGCCGTGGCAATTGCGAAAGCTCCCGTGTCGATACCTACGATGGTCGATCCGTAACGATGTGCCGCGCGGAGCGCGGTTAGCATCGCCGGAGAAATGTTCATGGTGGGGAGATTGCCGTCGAGAATAACTAAGAAATCGCAGCGCGGAAAATTTGCCAACGGGTGGTCCGGCTCAATCCGCATTCCATTGCTCGCCCGGACGGCCTCTCCACTTTCGGAAATTATCACCCATTCAAAAATGTCTCGACCACTGTTCTGATTTGCGATGCGCAACGTTTCGGTGGCGAGGATGAATGCGTTCATTGGGAACTCTGGCTTCAGGATGAAGCCGAAACGCGGCCTACGTGCAGACAAGTGGGAAAAATCGGCCTCGCCCTGTGACACCGGGTTCAAGATGTGCGCCTCATCCCCGCATTGACGTTCGGCGTCAATAAACTGACGCTCTGTGTATATCGATGACGGAAGAAACGTTCAAGTATCATGCCGCGGCAGCAGCGAAACGAGCTGCGCCAGCGCCGGGCGAAGAAACCGAAACCTGTTCGATGTTACAAGCGGCGAGTCGATAGACTCGACCGAGAGGGAGGATGCTGTGGCTCGAGGAAAAACAAGGTCGTATGGTTTAGGTGTAAGTCGTCGTGTCCTGTTGAAATCGGCAGCGGTGTTGGGGGCAGGCGCGGCGTTCCCCCATGTGTGGACAGGTCGCGCCACCGCTTCGGATCCCCACGAAATCGTGCACTGGAGTTGGCTTGCCGCGTCAGACGGAGAGGTCTGGGCTAAGATGATCGATGCCTTCAACGATGCGCACAAGGACAAGGGTGTGCGCATCCGCATGGAGGTCGTCCCGGAAGAGCAGTATGTGACCAAGGTTCTTGCAGCTGCTGCAACTGGCAAGGCGCCCGATTTTGGCTGGGGTACGGCCGGCAAGGGTGCGCAGCTTGCGCGCGACGAGGTCACTGTGCCTCTCGATGATCTGATCTCCGCCACCGGCCTGGATCTCGCGGATTTCAGCGCGATGTCGGTGCGCGCTGCCCGGTATCCCAAATACGACAATAAGATCTTCATGGTGCCCATGGACCTGATGAGTCTGCAGCCAGAGATCAATACCGAGCACGTCAGGGAGGCAGGGCTCGACATCAACAATCCGCCCACGGACGAAGCCTCGCTTCTGGAGTGGGCGGCGGCTATGACAAAGCGGAGCGGAGACACGGTTACGCGCTCGGGTATTTTAATGACCGGTTCCGGGGTGCAGCCCACCGTTACTTGGGGAATCGTGGCCGAGCAGATGGGCTTCCAGAGAGCCAGTGACGATCTGAAGACTGCCTGCGTGAACCCCGAAGCCGGCAAGGCTGCCATGCAATGGGTACTCGACCTCTTCGACAGGCATCGTGTTTCAACCCGTGATGTCACGGACCGATACAAGGCCTTTGGAACGGGGCAGGGATCGATCTTCTGGACGGGACCGTGGACGATCAACGGTTATGTCACCCAAGGGCTGCCATTCATAACCACGCTCTTCCCCAAGATTGGCCAGAAGCACCTGACCTACTTCGAGATGGGAGGGCTTGAACTCTACCAGCAGTCCGATCCCGGCCGTTATGAAATCACGATGCAGGCGGTCAAGTGGCTTTCGGATAACTCTGTCCTGTGGACAACTGTAGGACGGGGTGCGTCGCCGAGACAGTCCATCCTCAATCGGCCTGACTACAAGACTGCCGGAAGCCCATGGGCGGTGCGCGGCGCGTTTGTCGACGGGATGAGCATCGCCACCATAGGCGAAATTCCGGTCGTCAATGGTCCAAATTTCACAATTTACTCGGGTGGCAACTTCTTAGCCAAGACGCTGGAAGGTGTCTGGAGTGGCCAGACCTCTATCGACGAGGCGATGGAACAGATCCAGGCCCAGTGGCAGGCGGATCTCGACGAAGGCTGATTATCCCTCGTCTATCCTGACAGCATGTTTCTTCGCCTCTGTCATGCGGGGGCGAAGACAGGATTTTTGTACGGAAGTGATAGCCAGAAATGTCAATATCCTTGACAGAAACTGGAGATTTTGGGGGCGAACGCCGGCCTATCGATATGGCGGGATACGTTCTTGTCGCCTTCTTCTCCATACCATTTTTTATCTTCAATATTCTTCCCGTTCTGTTTGGGGTCTATGTCTCTTTTACGCGTTGGAGCATCGTCGGAAGCCCGCGTTGGGAGGGGTTAGCCAACTACAGGCGCGCCTTCAGCGACAAGTGGGTCGTAACGGCGTTCGAGAACGTCCTGTTCTACGGCCTGATCATTGTTCCGAGCGTTACTGTGCTCGGGCTAATCTTCGCTCTGTTCGTTAATCAACGGTATCCGTTGTCTAGCTTGGCACGTACGCTCTTCTTCGCTCCAACCGTCGTTTCGGCCACCGTCATCGGGCTGGTCTGGGTGTGGTTGCTCGATACCCAGTTCGGCTTGGTAAACTACTACCTGTCGTTCCTTGGAATAGAGAATATTCCGTGGCTCACCTCCACCCGATGGTCGTTACTTGGCGTCTCCATTGCCTCTGTCTGGTGGGATCTGGGTCTGGCATTCATCCTATTCCTGGCTTCCCTTCAGGACGTGCCGGGCGATGTAATCGATGCAGCACGTGTCGACGGCGCCGGACGGTGGCAACGTTTCGTACACGTTGTGCTGCCGCACCTGCGTCCAACGATCAGCATGGTCATTACACTGCAGCTGATCTCGACGCTGCGGATATTCAGTCAGGTCTACGTGATGACCAATGGGGGTCCGGCAAGCTCTTCTTCGTCGCCCATCTACTATATCTACAACGTGGCCATCGTTCGTAACCTGTTCGGTTACGCCGCCGCAATCTCCTTCCTTTTGTTCGGCCTGATCCTCGTGGTCACGCTCACGCAGCGCTTCGTCCTAAAGGAGCGCGGATAATGCTCGACTGGATCGATGATAAGCTCGAGGCCCGCGGGCTGGTGAGGGCCGACCTGATAATCTGGCCCCTTGGCATGGCCATGGCCATGCTTTGGGCCCTGCCTTTCGTCTGGATGGTCTCGACCTCGCTCAAGTTCCCAGGCGATGTGATGACCAAGGACATAGAGTGGCTGCCGCATCGGATCACCTTCGAGAACTACGTAAAGGTATTCGAATATCCGATCGTTCGTTGGGGTCTCAACAGCCTGATCCAGGCGACGGTCGCGACGTTCCTCTGCGTGCTGTTCGGTGCTATGGCAGGCTATGCGCTGGCCCGTATGCGCTTTCCGGGACGCGACACGCTGTTCTACCTTTTCCTGGCGTCGCTAATGATACCGGCCGAGGTGTCGGTGATCCCGCTGCTTCTTGGTTTCATCAAGATAGGTTGGGCAAGCACCTACCAGGCGCTGATCCTGCCCTCGATAGGCAATGTCTTCGCGGTCTACATTTTCCGCCAGTACTTCCTTTCTTTCCCGAAGGAACTGGAGGAAAGCGCGCGCATCGACGGCGCCGGGCCGTTCAGCCTGTTCTTCCGCATCGCGCTACCGCTAGCCAGAGCTCCCGCCATAGCGGCATCCGTTATCGTGTTCACTTTGAATTGGAACAACTTCCTATGGCCACTCCTCGTCGTCTTTGACGAGAACATGAAGACCCTTCCGGTGGGGGTGGCGGCATTTACCCCGGTAGTTGGCGCGCGAACACAGATTGAGGGGTACAGCGTCGCCATGGCCGCGGTTACGGTACTCAGCGTACCGAGCCTGCTGATGTTCTGCTTCCTCCAACGATACTTCATCCAGGGCATCTCCCAAGGCAGCGTTAAGCAATGACGACGAAAACATACCAGCGGTCCGACCTGACGGGCGGGCTTCCCGACAGTCATTTTATCGACGGGGCTTGGTGCAAATCCGCTTCGGGCAGAACTTTCGAGACGGTGGACCCAAGCTCCGAAGAGGTTCTAGGGACCGTCGCCCAGGGCGACGCCAGCGACATCGATCGTGCCGTGCGGGCCGCCGATCGGGCCCAACGCCAGGTCTGGCGCAAGGTGCCCGCCAGTGAGCGTGGCCAGGTGCTCTTCAGGATTGCCGACCTGCTGGAGCATGAAGCCGAGCGCTTCGCGCTCATGGAAACACTCGACGTCGGCAAGCCGGTGAAGGAGTCCCTCGGCGACGTTCGCGGTGTCTGTGCCACCCTGCGCTACAACGCAGGGGCCGCGGACAAGATGGAGGGTACCACCGTCCCGCTTGGTTTCGACCTGGTTGACTTCACCATGATGGAGCCGCTCGGCGTCACGGCCCACATCATTCCCTGGAACTATCCGCTCGGAATGCTTGCCCGTTCGGTGGCGCCGGCCCTTGCCGCTGGTTGCACCGCAGTCATCAAGCCGGCCGAGCAATCTCCACTCACCGCGCTCGCCTTCGCCGAGTTGTGTCAGCGCGCGGGGCTACCGGATGGTGTGGTCAATGTCGTGGCTGGGTTTGGCGAGGAAGCTGGCGCGGCGCTGGTAGCTCACCCGTTGGTCCGCGGGGTGACGTTCACCGGATCCGCCGAGACAGGTCGAAAGGTCTATGCGGGAGCAGCTCCGGGCCTAAAGCCTGTCGTCCTGGAACTGGGCGGTAAGAATCCGATGATCGTGTTTGAGGATGCGGACCTCGATCGGGCGGCTTTCGATGCGGTAGACGGAGCCTTCGGCAACAGCGGCCAAGTCTGTTCCTCGTCATCTCGCATTCTCCTTCACCGCTCGATCAAGGACAAGTTCCTTGCACGCCTCGCGGAAATGGCTGGCCGGCTGAGCATCGGCGCCGGACTGGAAAACTGCGATCTGGGTCCGCTCGTCTCCCTAGAACAGCATGCCAAGGTGCTGTCCTATCTCACAGCCGGACACAGGGAGGGCTTGAAGCCTATCCTTGGTGGCGGCCGTCCCGGCCATCTTGCGCGAGGCTATTTTGTCGAGCCGACCATCTTCGCCGACGTTCCGCCGGAGAGCCGACTCGCACGAGAGGAAATCTTCGGGCCGGTTGCGGTCGCGTCCAGTTTTGACACGCAGGAGGAAGCGCTGTCATTGGCAAACGGCCTCGGCTACGGCCTCGTTGCGGGCGTATACAGCCGCGACATCTCCCGAGCCCTCACATTTGCCCGCGACCTCGAGGCCGGCTCCGTCTGGATCAATGGCTGGTTCATCGGCGGAGTCCAGGCTCCGACAGGCGGCATCAAGGAAAGCGGCGTGGGCCGCGAACGCGGCCTGCCCGGCATCCGCAACTATCTCTGCATCAAGAACGTCGGCATCCGGCTTTGAGCGCCGCGCTGCCTGCTATCAAGGAGAGGAATACAGGAAATGACTGTCATCAAGGACGTTGAGCACGGCGTCATCTTCAAGCACCCGGAGCATTGCGTGAACCAGGTGGCCACCCGGGTACTGCGCAACGGCGATATTCTCGCCGTCTACAACGAGGAGCGCTTCCCCTACCACCACGACAGCGGACAGACGCTGATGTCGCGGTCGAAGGACGGTGGGCGCACATGGAGCGAGCCCAAGGTCATTCTCCCCTGGACGGAAACCCAGGGGAACTGGGACTGCGGCATATGCGAAATGCAGGACGGGACGCTGATCGTGAACCTCACGATCACAGGTTTCTTCAAGCGTGGCGTTCGGCCTGAGCAACCCTCCTGGAGCACCCATCCCTATACGAAGGAGTGGGGTGACTGGACCTGGGCATACAAAACGCAGGCCTGGCTTGGCACCTATGTCCTCAAGTCCAGCGATGGCGGAGAAACGTGGTCCGAACCGATCCCGGTCAACATCCGTCCGATGAAGCATGGCGGCTGCCGCGTCGGCTGCTGGGAACTGCCAAACGGCTCCTTGCTGTTGGGGCTCTACGGTCGCATCCATGGTTATGACGAGGAGGGCGAGGGCGAGACGACCCGTTCTGCGCTGATGCGTTCTGACGACGGTGGCGACAACTGGGAATACTATTCCACGCTCGCCTACGATCCCGCCAACATCATCGACTATGAGGAGCCCGCCCTGGTTCGGCTCGATGACGGCAGGTTGGTGTGCTTCATGCGCACGCACGTCAATCCGAGCGGCGACGCCAAGAACATGGTGATGACCATCTCGGAGGATGATGGGTTCAGCTGGACGCCACCGAAGTGGACCAATATCTGGGGCTATCCTCCGGAGCTGATCCGGCTTCAGGATGGTCGCTACCTGATGGTATATGGTTACCGTCGGCCGCCCTACGGCGTCCGCGCAATCATCTCGGACGACGGCGTCACCTGGGATGTCAAGAACGAGTTCGTGATCCGTGAGGGAGGGGTTCCCGGCAGGACCGTCACCCAGACACCGGGGTCAAGCCGGATGACGCCGGCCTCAGGCAAGGTCGATGAGGGTGGGATCGACTGGCATAACCCGGGCGTCTACCAGCACATCGGATATCCAAGCGTAGTGCAGGTGCCCGACGGGACGGTGGTCTGCTCATATCATGAGTGGAGCGACGATCCCAAGCCTCTCCAGTACGTGCGCTACGTGCGCTTCCGCGTCTGAGGGGAGCGGCGGTGAGGTCCGTGTCGACATTTGCGAACATCGCGGATCACCACTCCGTGGTCTTTCGCGATCCGCACGCTTATAGCGCCCATCCGCATCTTGCGGTCACTGGCAACGGCGATTGGCTGTTACTGTTCACGCAGGCTCCACGTAGGCAGGGTGTCCTGCATCCGCCGCAGGATCCCCTTTACAGAAACCTGTTGGTTCGATCCTGCGATGAAGGTCGCAGCTGGACCGCCCCCTCACCGGTGCCGGGTTTCGGTTGGCACGGAATGGAATGCGCAGGACTCACCCCCTTACGCTCGGGCGGTGTTCTCGTGAACCAGTGGAAGTTCCATTGGTACACTCGTGCTCACGCCCAAGCCTATCTGCCACCGGGTAGCTATCTCCTCGCGGAAGATCTGATGGATACCGCCGGTATGGGGGCAGAACTCAGCGACTGGCAACCGAATCCCACAACCATATCGCAATATCAGTGGGCGCGCGGAGACGGCGAGACCTGGGTCCATCTCACCATGGACGGAGGTGCCACCTTCACTCGGTCTACCCGTGTGAATACCTCTCCGTTCAGCGGTGGATATGGAATGCGGGGCGGCTTCGAGATCGACGGGGAGGTGGTTCTACCCCTGTGCGACGTACCGAACTGGCGGCAGATCTTTGTAATACGCTCTCGGGACGGCGGGGAGACTTGGTCGCCTCCTTCGTTGGTGGCGACGGGGGAACAGCATGCCTTTGAGGAGCCCTGTCCGCTGGTGCTGGGATCGGGCCGCGTCTTGATGATGCTGCGCGACAACAGCACACGCGTTCTGCATATGGTGAGTTCGCTTGATGGTGGTATGACGTGGAGCGCGCCTGCGCCGACCTCCATCACGGATTATCCTGCTGATCTACTCGAACTGGAAGACGGTGTCATAGTCTGTGTGGCCGGACGACGACGACCGCCTTACGGGATCTTTCTCTACATTTCTGAAGATGAGGGTCGTCACTGGTACCCGGAACACGGCGTAGCAGTGCGGGCGGATCTCCCCAACCGCGATCTTGGCTACCCCAGTCTGGCACGCCGGGCCGACGGGAGCTTATTCGTCCTCTACTACGCCCAAGATGCTGAAGGCGTCACCGGCATCCACGCCACCGTCCTGAGACTAGCGAAAGAAGGAACGGCCTATGGCGGAGGTTAAACTCAAGGGCGTTCGCAAGGAATTCGGCACCCATAGGGTGATTCATGGAATTGACCTCGACATTAGTGACGGTGAATTCGTCGTTTTTGTTGGCCCCTCCGGGTGCGGTAAGTCGACTTTGCTGCGACTCATCTGCGGTCTTGAGCCGATCAGTGGCGGGTCTATTTCAATCGGCGGCAAGGCGATGCGTGGGATCCCCCCCGACAAGCGCGGCGTTGCGATGGTTTTCCAGAGCTATGCGCTGTATCCGCACAAGACGGTTGCTGAGAACATGGCCTTCTCCTTGCTCATGCAGGGTGTTCCTCGCGCCGAACGCCAGAAACGGGTGGCCGAGGTAGCCGAGACACTTCAGCTCACCGCTTTGCTGAACCGTTTGCCCAAGCAATTGTCAGGTGGCCAGCGTCAGCGCGTCGCGATCGGCCGGGCCATCGTTAGGGACCCACAGGTCTTTCTCTTCGATGAGCCGCTTTCGAACCTCGACGCCGAACTGCGATTCCAGATGAGGCTGGAGATCGCCAAGCTGCACAAGCGCCTCGGTGCGACGATGATCTACGTCACGCATGACCAGATGGAGGCGATGACGTTGGCCGACCGCATCGTCGTCTTGCGCGATGGCCGCATTGAACAGATTGGCACGCCAGGGGAGATCTACGACGCGCCCGTGAACCGTTTCGTGGCTGGTTTCATGGGAGCCCCGAAGATGAGTTTCCTGTCAGTGGAGGTCGTTCGGCAAGAAGGAAGCCGGCTCACCTTGGAGGTGCCTGGTAGCACGCAAGGTGGCGTCCAGATGGAGCTGAGCGATGCCCGCGAGGTGCCGCACGAACTGACGATCGGCATTCGGCCGGAACACTTCGGCGAATCTTATCCCGGACCGCGCCTGGTCGTTGACGTCGAGTTCGTCGAGCGGCTCGGGGGCGAAAGCTTCCTGCATGCTCCCTCACACCCGGCTGGTGCCTTGATCATGCGGCAGGGCGAGGGTGGCGTCGCGCGCACCGGTTCACGGGAGGTCGCAGTGAATTGGTCACGCGCGCACCTATTTGCACCGGATGGCGCAGCCCTGTGCCTCAGACGCCATTGAATCCAGCGCAGGCGCCCAGACAAGTCCTGGCGCCCAAAGTCGCAACCAAATGGAGATCGAAGTGGACCCGGAAAAGAGAAAATCACAGCTGGCCGGATGCTACGTGACCATACCTACGATGTTCGAGGATTCGCCTTCTCTTCCTGTGAATCATGAGGCCATTAAGGGGCATGTGCGCTTTCTGATCGATAATGGACTTAGTTATGACTACGCCACCTTCCTGGCCGGCGGTGCGGCTGGTGACTTTTCCACGATGACGTTCGAGGAACGCATTGCGGTAGCGGAGTCGGTCGCCGAGGCGGCAGCGGGTCGTGTCCCCCTTGCCTTTGGCGGGCAATCAACGAGCACGCTGGAACTGATACGGTTGGCGCAAGCCGCGCAATCCATGGGATACGAATTCTTGCAGGTTTCCTGCCCCTACTACTTTTCGCATACGGAAGCAGATTTCGAAGAATTTGTTGTGGCGGCTGCCAATGCAGCGCCGGAGGTCGGGATTATCGTTTACAATACGTTCTGGACATCAACGAACCTGTCCTTCGGCATGGTGGATAGGCTTGCATCCATTCCAAACGTAATTGGCCTGAAATGGGCAACGCCGCGGACAGATGCCATGGAATTCGAGGATGTCACCTCAAATTTTTCGGATAGATTCGTTATAATAGATAACAATCTATTCTTTCCGTACTCGGCGATGCCGGTTCTTGGTGCGCGCTCGTTCGAAGTTCATCTTTGCAATTACTGGCCAGAATGGGGAATTAAGCTGATTGATGAGGTGCGGGCAGGAAACTATCCGGAAATAGCTCGAATGATGGTCAAGGAAGCCATGCCATTCTACAAGCTCTGGGTGGAGATCGAGAAAGACTTCACAAGCGGTGACGGATACCTAGACAAGCTTTGCATGGAACTCATCGGCTTGCCGTCATCGCGCTGCCGCCCGCCGACTCGCGATGTCCGTCCTGCTTATCGTCAACGCGCACTTGAGATGATGCGCTCCTGCGGCGTCCCGCGGCTAGTCAGCGCCTGAGGCGGTCGTGCCTCCTGCCAAGATGGAGTAAGCAAGATGACGCTGACGCGTGACGAGACCCATAGGATAGCCTCGTCGTTGAGACCTATCACCCAAGCCTTCATCAACGGGCGCTTCACGGCGGCTGAAGATGGCTCGACCTTCGAGACGATCAACCCCGCAACCGGAGATGTGATAGCCGCCGTTCCTCATTGCGGAGGTGCGGATGTCGATCGGGCAGTTGTCGCCGCGCGCAGGGCCTTCGACGCTGGCGTCTGGTCACGCGCGGCGCCGGAACATCGGAAGGAGGTTCTGGGGCGGCTCGCCGAGCTTGTTCGCGCCAACAGGAACGAACTGGCGGTGCTCGAGAGTGTCGATAGCGGCAAGACGATATCCGATTGCCTCAACGAAATTGGCAACGATGTCGCCAATTTCTTTCAGTGGTACGGCGAACTCGCTGACAAGACGTTCGGCAAGGTGGCTCCCACGGGCGAAGCAAGCCTCGCACTGATCGTCAAGGAGCCGGCCGGTGTCGTCGGCCTTGTCTTGCCTTGGAACTTTCCACTGTTGATGGCTGCCTGGAAGCTGGCGCCGGCCCTCGCAGCCGGATGCTCTGTCCTGATCAAGCCTGCAGAGCAGACGCCGTTGTCCGTGCTGCGCTTGGCTCAGCTGGCCCAGGAGGCTGGCATTCCCGACGGGGTGCTCAACGTGCTGCCGGGACTGGGGGAAACAGCTGGACAGGCGATCGGGCGGCATCCGGACATCGACATTGTTTCCTTCACCGGATCCACCGAAGTTGGGGGGTATTTCCTTCGATACGCGGGCGAGAGCAATCTAAAGGTGGTCGGTCTTGAGATGGGGGGTAAGAGCCCTTTCATCATCCTAGAAGACGCAGTGCTTGACGACCAACTGATCGAACATGCCGCTCTCTCTGCCTTCTGGAACGGCGGGCAGAACTGCTCGGCCAATATGCGCCAGCTGGTGGACCGGCGGCACGCCGATGAGTTCACTCATCTCGTTGCCAAGCGCGCAGAGAGGTTCCGCGTAGGCGACCCCCTGGATCCCGAAACGGATATTGGCGCGATGGTCTCTGCCGAGCACTACCGACGGGTTGCGAGCTACATAGCGTGCGGAGAATGTGAGGGCGCACGTCGGATCACTGGCGGCACCATCGATCGTTCCGGGTTCTTCATCAGCCCTACGGTGTTCGCAGATGTGAAGCCCTCCATGAAGATCGCTAGGGAGGAGATATTCGGGCCCGTTCTGGGCGTAGTGACGACTTCGAGCATGGAGGAAGCTCTCAACATGGCCCGCGATACTGAATACGGACTGCATGCCACTGTGTTCACCCGCGACATCGACCGCGCCATTCATGTGGCGCGACGTCTGCCATGCGGTACGGTGGCGATAAATGGATTCTCCGAAGGAGATATCAAGACGCCATTCGGCGGATACAAGCGGTCGGGATCGCTGGCGCGCGACAATGGCACTGAAGCCATGGATCAGTACGTGCAGACCAAGACAATATGGATCAGCACGTCCAAACCGGCCGGCGCGTGACGATGGAGATCGGGCTTTGTATTCCATTGCTAGACGCGCAGGTTTCGCGGCTTCGCGCTGCCGTCGTACCTCACACCTTAACTGTTGTTGGAGCAGAGGAGTCGATTGAGTGCGAGATTGTCTTTGGCAACCTTGCACCGAAAACGGTTGAAACGTGCAAGAGCCTGCGCTGGATACAGCTCGAATCCGTAGGGTTTGGAGAGTATTCCTCGCTGCCGTGTCTGAAGAACGGATCGGTCGCGATGACGAATCTGGCCGGGTTCTTTGCGGTGCCCGTTGCGGAGTCCATTCTTGCGGGGGTGCTAGCCCTCTACAGAGGCATGGACCAGCTGATCGTTCTCAAAGAGCAACGACTCTGGGTAGGGGACCTTCTCCGTCCGCAGATCACGACCCTGCAGGGCGCCAACGTCGTTCTGTTCGGCTACGGTTCGATCAACCGGCGGATTGAACTTCTGCTTCAGCCGTTCGGATGTCGCATTGCGAGGTTTTCGAGCCAATGGCATGCCGGCGAATTGGATGCTGCGCTCCTCGAGGCGGATGTGGTCATCTCTACGGTTCCCCATACACCTGCGACGGTGGGGATATTCGACGCGCGCCGTCTGCGCCTGATGAAGGGGGCGATCTTCTGCAGTTTTGGCCGGGGCTCTGCCGTGGATGAGGATGCACTGGCTTCGGTATTGGACGAGGGAGTGCTGAGGGGCGCTGTTGTTGATGTTACCAGCGAGGAGCCACTGCCAGACGGGCACCGCTTCTGGCGTTGCCCAAACCTGTTGCTGACCCAGCACACCGCGGGCGGCTCGGCCGACGAGCTGGACCGTAAGATCGATTTCTTTCTGGCGAACCTGCAACGCTTTGATGGCGGCAGGCCGTTAGAAAGCTTGGTGGATCTGAGACGAGGATATTGAGAATGGAGATTGTCGACATCCGCTGTGTCCTCTTGTCGTCGCCTTACGCGGACGCAGACGACCCGGAAATCAAGGAATGCTTCCCGAATGGGCCAAAGCGCACCATCGGGATGGTTGAGGTCACCTTCGCAAATGGCGTGAAGGGGCTCGGTGAAGGATACCTGGCTGTATTCGCGCCACTTGTATTTAGGGCAATCGTTGACTTGTGTCGGCCTCAGCTCCTTGGAAAGGATGGGTTCGACATTGCCCGACGGGTTCGTGATCTGCGCAGCCTCTGCGACTACTGGTCGTTGCAGGGCGCCGCACGCCACGTGATAGCGGCCTTCGACATAGCCCTGCACGATGCGAAGGCAAAATCTATTGGGATCCCCGTCTATGAGCTGTTGGGTGGATCCAAGGCGGCGTCCATCCGGATCTATGGCTCGGGTGGCTGCTGTGACGCCAAGGAGCAGTTCGAGCGCGAGTTTGCCCAACTGGAGAGATTGGGTATCGATCTCTACAAGATCCGTTCGGTCAAGCGCGACGTGCTGCGCACGGCTTGGGTGCTGGAGGAGGCGGGCATTCGCGGGATAGAGGTAGGCGTCGACATGTGCCAGAATCTCGCAGACCCGCCCCAGTCCGTTGATGATGTCGTCGCATTTGTCAATGCTGTGCACGAGCGAACCGGCCGCCGGATGGTCTTTATTGAAGAAGCCATTGGACCGGATTGTCCCGAAGGTTTCAAGGAATTGCGGCAGCGCATCGATGTGCCCGTTTGCGGTGGAGAGATTGTCACGACGCCTAAGGAAATGATCAACCGTATCAACGATGATGTCTATGACTTCGTGCAACCCGATGCCTCTGTCATTGGCGGGATCGCCGCCGTAATGGAGGTCTTCGAAGCGGCAGCGCGGAAACGAACAGGCGTGGTTGTCCACGCATGGGGTGGGGCTGCTGCGATCATGGCCAGCTACCATGCCGCTTTTGCTGCGGGTGGCCAGCTGGTCGAGTATCCGATGCTGGCGTTCCCGCTCTCGGAAGAGATGCTGACTGACCAGGCGCAAATCGAGGGGGGGCGCTTGTCGCGGCCTACGGCACCGGGATTGGGGCTGACATTGACGCCTGAAATTGAAGCCCGCTATCCCTTCGACGAGAAAGCCGTCTACTGTTGCGTGTTGAATGATTGGGGCCCTCCGCCGGACAGCTACTGGGCGCGTTGAATCTGTATCGACTTCTGTGGTCAAAGCGGCTGACGGCATGCTTCGCGTGGGAGAAGACTTCAGCGCGTGTCAGGTTTTATCGGAAGCGTATCCGGCGTTGACGAGGTAGTTTGCGTATGCGCATTCGGCGGGTTCGATGGAGGAGGGTTCTGTCGCAAACTCTTCGGTAATGACGGCGAGGGCATCAAGGCGCGTCGTTTTCGGAGTTGGTCATCTTGAAGGGCCGGGATCTCGACCAATCAGTAATCCTGCTTTGCGTACGCTGGTATCTTGCCTACAATCTGAGCGTGCGCGATCTGGAAGAATGATGGCCGAACGTTGCCTGAGCGTCGGTCACTCCACCGTGCATCGATGGGTCGAGCGCTTCGCGCCGCAAGTGCTGTAGCACCTCAACCGGCGCAAGCGGACCGTCACCGGTAAATGGCACCTGGACGAGACCCAACATCCAGGTCCGCGGTCAATGGATGTATCTCTACCGGGCCATCGACAGCGGGGGTGACACGGTGGAGTTCTTTTTTAGCGAACACCGTGACCTGGTCGCGGTCAAACGTTTCCTGCGCAAAGTATTTCAGCGTCATGGCCGCCCCGAGCCCATCGTCATCGACGCCAGACAGACCGATCGCGAGGCAATCATTGCCTGCGAGGGTGAAAGCCAGCTACGGGACCGCTCGCGGCGGCCCAAGCTGATCCGCATCCGCCGGAGCCGATACCCTCAACGACCAGCTCGAGCAGGATCACTGGCGCATCAAGCGCCGCATCCGATCCATGCTCGGCTTCACGTCGCGGGGGAGCGCCGCTGTCATCCTATCCGGCATCGAGTTGATCCACATGATGCGCAAACGACAGGCGAGATAGGCCTACAATCCAAGATCGTCGGTCGCGGAACAGCTCGAAATCCTCTCGCCTGAACGGCCCAAGTCTGCACAGAGCGCATCTCCGTGTCGGTTGGCGACAGAACGAATCAGTATGCTTCCTCATAAAGTCGAAGTGCGTCGGCTTCAGTCACATCGGTTGGATTGTTCCTCAACAAGCGCTGCTGGTTCATCGCATCGTTCGCCATCAAAGCAAGGTCTGCCTTCGCTACGTCCAGGTCGCGAAGTCGAACCGGCGCGCCAGATTGGCGACACAGCGCATCAAGATGGGCGACGAAGCCACGCGCAATGTCAGTTTCGTCGCTGCCCGACACGCCAATGGCGGCGCCCAACTCAGCGTACTCCTTTGTCGCGGCGGGGAGGTTGAAGCGTAGGACCGGACCGAGCATCAGCGCGTTCGAAAGGCCGTGCGGGATATGGTAGCGGCCGCCGAGCGGATAGGCCAGGGCATGAACCGCAGCGACTGGCGCATTGGCAAAGGCTTGCCCCGCCAGCAACGCGCCGAGCAGCATAGCCTCCCGAGCAGGGCGGTCGCCGGGGGTCTCGCAGGCAGTAAGCAGGTTGGCGGCCAAGAGCCTCAGGGCCTCGACGGCGAGGCAATCCGAGACGGGATTTTTCAGGTGGCGGCTGGTATACGCTTCGATCGCGTGGACCATCGCATCGATCCCCGCCGCAGCCGTATGCAGGCGGGGCAGGCCGACTGTCAGTTCGGCATCGAGCAGCACCAGGTCAGCAAAGAGTTGCGGCGCCACGATCCCCATCTTGCTCTGGCCGGTCGAGAGAATGGAGATGTTGGTGACCTCCGATCCGGTACCGGCGGTCGTCGGTATCTGCACTAGAGGCAGCCGGTGTCCTGAGACTTTGCCGATGCCGTAGAGTTCGCGCAGCGCTTGGTGCGAGACTGCGAGGACAGCGGCGAGCTTGGCGACATCTAGCGATGAACCGCCGCCAAACCCGACGACGAGTTCCGCGCGGAAAGACTTTGCCATGTCGGCGGCCTCGAGGACGTTGGACTCGGGCGGGTCCGCCTGCACGCCATCGTAAATCGCGACATCGAACCGATGACTTGCGAGCGATTCCAGTGCCGGTTCAAGGAGGCCGGTGGCACGCAGGGCCCTGTCGGTGACCACCAGCACGCGTCTTGCCGGTCCGAATGCGCCGAGGGCGTCGCCGAGGCAGCGGGCCGCTCCCCATCCGTGCTGTATCTCCGCGACGGTGCGAAACGTGAAGCGCTGCGTTTTCGGTCCGGGTTCCATGATCCGAAGAGCCTTTTTTTGTTGGACAAACGATTGCCTATTGACGGCGGGCGATGGCCGTGTCTCTTTTATGGTCAAACGATTGCTCAAGCAAGGCGTAGGACGGCCATATTGATCAATCGATTGTTCTAATGGAGTGCGCTACGTGGCCAATACGAAGCATGCGATCTCGCTTACCGGCGACGAGAAGCAGCGACTGACCCGACATCGGGATGACGCCGTTGCCGATACGCGATTGATTTCGGAAATCGAGGCCATCGTCGGCTCGGGTCACGTCCTCGTCGATTTCGAAACGCGCCTGCAATATGGCCGCGACTGCCTTCCCTACGCGAAGTATCTCTATCGCTCCGGGGAATTGCCCGGCACCCTGCCAGCTTTGGTCGCCCGACCCGGAAATACCGCCGAAACATCTGAAATTGTGGCCGTGCTACGCCGGAGAAAGCAGCGCCTGATTCCCGTCGGCACCTGTTCCGGGGTCCTTGGCGGCGCGATTCCTCTCTGCGAGGAGGTTGTCGTCGATACTTCGCGTATGGACGCGATTTTGCAGCTCGATGCGGAGAACCAGCTTGTCACCGTCCAGGCGGGGATGAATGGCGGAGATTTCGAGTCTGCACTGAATGCGGCCGGCTGGACCGCAGGACATTATCCGCAGTCCATCAATATTTCGACCGTTGGCGGTTGGGCAGCCTGCCGCGGCGGCGGCCAAGCGAGCAGCCGGTACGGGAAGATCGAGGATATCGTAACAGGTCTGACCGTCGTCCTGCCGGACGCCAGCATTCTCCGGATCTCACCGGAAGCACGGCGCGCCGTCGGGCCTTCCATCAAGGACATCTTCATAGGTTCCGAGGGGACGCTGGGCATCATCACCGAGCTGACGATGCGCATCTGGCCGCTTCCTGAGGTGATTGAGGATCTCGTTGTCGCCTACCCGGACGTCGCTTCGGCGACGCGGGCCGCGCGGCGCATCATGCAGGCCGAATTGCGGCCGAACATCGTGCGTATCTATGACGAGGAGGAAACGCTTTCGCGCACGGCCAACCTGCCCTTCTTCCGAGATCTACCGGTCATGACCTTTCTCTCCTTCTCCGGCAGCCGCCGGCTGGCCGAGGCCGAGAAGGCAGAGGCGTTGGAGATCGTGGCCAGCGAAGGTGGCAAGGTTGGACCTTCGGCGCCGATGCAGGAGTGGCGTGCCATGCGCTACGTTTCGGCGTCCGCGAGCTGGACAGAGAAGGGCTACTTCATGGACACGGTCGAAGTGACCCTGCCCTGGTCGCGCCTTGTCGAGGGTTATGACCGCATGCGCGAGGCCGTGCGCGCCGTTTCAGCGGAAGCCCATTTTGGGGCGCATTGGTCGCACGTCTATCCGGACGGCGCCTGCCAGTACATGACGTTCCGGCTGCCCCCCATGCCGGACGAAAAGGCATTACCCCTGCATGCGGCGATCTGGGATGCGCTGCAGACGATTGCCGTCGAATGCGAAGGTTCGATCTCGCACCACCACGGGGTTGGCGTCTTCCGCGGCAAATGGATGGAGCGCGAGCATGGCGTGGGCCTAGAGATCATGCAGGGAGTAAAGGACGCGTTGGACCCGGACAATCTGTTCAATCCAGGAAAGCTGGGGCTGCGACGGGTTGAGGGCGCTGTCGTCATCAACGGTTGAGAACGGGCGATGGATTGCTTCCTGGGCATAGATCTTGGCGCGGGTTCGCTCAAGGCGAGCCTCATCCGTCGGGATGGGCGTTGCATGGCCAGCGCATCCTCGCCCGTTCCGACGATGCGGCCTTTCCCGGGCGCGTCCGAGCAGCATCCACAGGACTGGTGGACGGCGCTCCGTGACGCGGTGCGTCGGGTGCTGGAGCAAGCGGGCCAGCCGACGGTCGCCGCCGTTGCCCTGTCTGCCGGCGCGCATTCGTCCGTCTTGTCCGATGCTTCCGGCCGAGTCATCCGGCCGGCCATAATGTGGAACGATCAGCGAAGCCGTGCGCAAGTCGACCGGCTGAAGCAGACCGCCGGCGCAAGAATTGCCGCGTTGTCCGGCAACAGCGTGAGCCCCACCTGGACACTGCCGCACCTCGCCTGGTTGGCCGAGAATGAACCACGAACCATTGCCGCCGCGCAGCGCCTGGCGCCCGCCAAGGACTGGCTTCGCGGACAGCTGACGGGCGACTGGCTGACGGAACCGGTGGATGCGGCAGGCCTCATGCTTTTCGATCCAGTCGCCAAGACGTGGTCGGAAGAGTTGGCGGAACTTGCCGGCATATCCACTGCAATCCTTCCGCCCGTGGTCCGATCACTGTCCATCGCCGGACACGTGACCGCTCGTGCTGCCGCTGAAACCGGGCTCCTGGCCGGAACGCCCGTCATCGTCGGCGTCTCCGATACTGCATCCGAAGCGCTCGGTGCCGGCATGACGGAAGCCGGCATGGGCGTCGTCAAGCTTGCCACCGCCGCGACGCTGAGTTGTGTGGCCACCGCGCCGGAACCAAGCCAGGTCCTGGTCAGCTACCCCTATTTGCCGGAGGGCGAATGGTTCTGGATCACCGGGACCAACTCCTGCGCGTCGGCCCATGCCTGGCTGCGCGAGATCATGTTCTCGAATGGCGGAGGCGCGCCGCTGGACTATGACGCCATGGAAGCAGCGGCGGCGTCAGTCCGGCCTGGTTCCAACGGGTTGTATTTTCACCCTTATCTCAATGGAGAGCGGGCTCCGTATTGGGATGCGGACCTGCGCGGCAGCTTTACGGGCATGACCTTTCAACACGGACCGGGCCACTTCGTCCGTGCCTTCTACGAAGGCATAGCCTATTCGCTGGCCGACATAATGCGGCAGTTCAGCGACGCTGGGGTACGGCTGCGGCGGCTGCGGATCACAGGGGGCGGCGCCCGCAGCCCCATGTGGCGCCAGATTCTGGCGGACGTGCTGGACGCGCGGATCGAACTGCCCGAGACCGCCGACGCCAGCTTTGGCTGCGCGCTCGTGGCCGGCCTCGGTATCGGAGCCTACACATCTATGGCCGATCTCCAGACGTCGATCCGCATCGTCGCCAGCCATGATCCCGATCCCGCCAATGCGGCCGTATATCGGGAGGGCTTTGATACCTATCGGGATATCCACGCCGCGCTTCGGGACATCAATCACCGCATCAGCGCGCGCGAACGGAACTGACACAGTGAATGTCGAGGATCTGATCATGTCCAATCCGGCCGCCGCGACTTACGGCAGGAACGCGCCCGATCTTGCAGCGCTGTGGATGCCTTTCACGCCCAATCGCGCGACCAAGGCCGCGCCGACCCGGCTGGTGTCGGCAGATGGAGCCTTCTATATCGGCGAGGACGGGCGGAAGAAATTCGATGGCGTTTCGGGACTGTGGTGTTCCGGCGCCGGTCACAACAACCCGCGCATACGCGAAGCCGTAACCCGGCAGTTGAAAGAGCTCGACTTCGCCCCGAGTTTCTTGTTCGGACATCCGGCAGCGTTCGATCTGGCGACGCGGCTCGCCAAAGCCGCGCCCGGCGATCTCGAACACGTATTCTTCACCAATTCGGGCTCCGAGGCCGTAGACACCGCCTTGAAGATTGCGCTTGCCTATCATCAGGCGCGAGGCGAGGGGCAGCGCACGTTGCTGGTCGGACGTGAGCGGGCCTTCCATGGCGTAGGGTTCGGCGGCGTCTCGGTCGGCGGGATGGTTGCCAACCGTCGGGCGTTCCAAAACCTCCTTCCGAGAACCGCGCATCTTCGCCATACCTACCAGCCCGATCTGAACCGCTTTCAGATCGGCGAGCATGAACACGGCATTGATCTCGCGGACGATTTGCAGCGCCTGTGCGACCTGCACGGCGGCGAAACCGTCGCCGCCGTCATTGTGGAGCCCATGGCCGGCTCAACCGGGATTCTGCCTCCCCCCGTCGGCTATCTCAAGCGCCTGCGCGAGATCTGCGATCGCCACGGTATCTTGCTGATTTTCGATGAGGTGATCACGGCATTCGGCCGGCTCGGCGAGGCCTTTGCTGCAGCTCGCTTCGGCGTCCTGCCGGACATGATCTGCTTCGCCAAGGGCGTCTCCAACGGCGTGGTGCCCCTGGGCGGCGTGATGATCCGCAAGGGCGTACACGACGCCTTCATGACCGGTCCGGACTGGGCAATCGAACTCTTCCACGGCTACACATACTCCGGCCACCCGTTGGCCATGGCTGCCGGCATGGCGACGCAGGATTGCTATGAGGTCGACGGCCTGTATGCCCGCGCCCGCGCCCTGGAGCCGGTGTTCGCCAAGCATATCATGGCGCTCAGAGACCATCCGGACGTCACGGATATCCGTACCGTCGGCCTTGCCGGCGCGATCGATCTGAAGCCCGATCCCGCGGCGCCCACGACGCGCGCCCGCGCCGCCTTTCTGCGGGCATTCCACGAGCAGGATCTGGTGATCCGCTACACCGGCGACACGCTCGTCTTCGCCCCGCCGCTGATCTCGACCGAGGAGCAGATTGCCGATCTCTTTGGCAAGATAGGTCGGTTGCTGCACGGGGCGGCGGGATGAACGACGCCTTCGTGAGCCTCAGGTCGGTCTCGAAATCGTACGACGGCGTGCATCGCGTCGTCGAGCAACTCGATCTCGATGTCGCCTCGCACGAATTTCTTACCTTGCTCGGTCCGTCAGGGTCGGGAAAGACCACCATCCTGACGATGCTGGCCGGCTTCGAGGCTCCAACAACAGGCGAGATCCTCATGAATGGCAAGGCCATAACCGGCCTGCCGCCGCATCGCCGGAACATCGGCGTTGTCTTCCAGAACTATGCGCTCTTCCCGCACATGACCGTGGCGCAGAACGTCGATTTCCCCCTGCGCGTCAGACAGGTTCCCCGCGGCGAACGCGAGACCCGCACGAGGGAAGCCCTGGAAATGGTCGGCCTGGGGCAGCACCTCGATCGTCGGCCATCACAACTTTCCGGCGGGCAGCAGCAGCGGGTGGCTCTCGCACGCGCGCTGGTGTTCCATCCCGACCTGATCTTGATGGACGAGCCGCTCGGCGCGCTCGACAATGCCCTGCGCAAGCGCATGCAGTTCGAGATCAAGGCCCTGCAGCGCAAGCTTGGCGTTGCCGTGGTCTTCGTCACGCATGACCAGGGCGAAGCGCTGGTCATGTCGGATCGAATTGCCGTCTTCGACCAGGGCCGCGTCCAACAGATCGGGCGGCCCGAAGAAATCTATGCGCGACCCGCCAATGCGTTCGTTGCCGGATTCATCGGCGAAACCAGCTGGTTCAAGGGACGCATCCTCTCCAGGTCCGGCAGCCTCGCCCTTATCGAGACGCCATCCGGCAATTTGCGCGCCCGGCTGGCCGACCCGGGGTTGGCCGACGGGCAGCGTGTCACTGTCGCGGTCCGCCCCGAGGACATCTCGCTGTCTCCCTCGGCGGGAGTAGGGCTCGCCGCAAGAACCGAGGGGCGCACCTATCTCGGCGACCACATCCTTCTATCGCTCCGAACCGATGATGGCACGCCCGTTGTTGCCAAGATCGACAAAACCGCATCGGCCGACGAGTACGCGCGAACGCATCTCGTCTGGGCGGACGGGGCGGCAATCGCTTTCGCCGCGGAAGTTTGAAGAAGCCGCTGCGGAACAGGCACGACCAAATCATCAAGCAAAGGGAGAAGACTGTATGACCATCGGAAGAAAGATTGCCTTGGCATCGCTGGGGCTGATGCTGGCCACCGGAAGTGCCCTGGCCGAGGGCATCACCATCACGTCCTGGGGCGGCACCTATCAGGATGGCCAGCGCGTCACCTACTTCGAACCCTTCGCTGCCAAGACGGGCATCAAGGTTACCGAAGAGACGTATTCCGGCGAACTGGCCAAGATCAAGGCGCAGGTCGACAGCGGCGACGTGGTCTGGGATGTCGTCGACGTCGACAGCAACATGATCGCCACCGGCTGCGACGAAGGTTTGTTCGAGGTGCTGGACTACTCGCGCATTCTCGACCGGTCGAAATTCGTCGAAGGGGCCGCCACCGATTGCGCCGTCGGCACGATCGTCGTGACGACCGTGGCTGCCTATGACAAGACGGTCTTTCCCGAGGGCCCCGAGACAGTCGCTGATTTCTTCGACCTGAACAAGTTTCCGGGCAAGCGCGGCCTCTGGAAGCGCCCCTACGTCAATCTCGAATGGGCGTTGATTGCCGACGGCGTGCCGATGGCAGACGTCTACAAGGTCCTGTCCACCCCCGAGGGCGTCGATCGGGCATTCGCAAAGCTCGACACGATCAAGGACCAGATCGTCTGGTGGGAGGCGGGGGCCCAGCCCGCGCAGTTGCTGGCGGACAAGGAAGTAGCCGTTACCTCGGCCTGGTCGGGACGCATCCAGACCGCGATCAGCCAGGAAAAGAAGCCTTTCGAGGTGGTTTGGGACGCGCAGGCGCTGGACTTCAATTTTTGGGCCATTCCGCGCGGTGCCAAGAATCTGGACAAGGCTTACGCCTTTATCGCCTTCGCTTCGGATGCGCCGGTCATGGCGACACAGTCAAAGGTCTCAGCCTATGGCCCGACGAACAACGACGCGATGCAGCACATCGCGCCGGAAGTTCAGGCCACGCTTCCGACGGCGCCGGACCACATGAAGAATCCGCTCGTTTATGACGCCAAGTTTTGGGGCGCCAACGGCGAGGCCCTGACGCTGCGTTTCAACAACTGGCTCGCCAAGTAAGGCGAAGCCATGCCTTGGCTGCGCCCCGGTACGGGGCGCGGCCGGAAAGCTACGGAAGGCGGCAATGGCGATTCTTTCAGCGGCAGGAGTGCAGAAAGCCCGGCTCGCCGGGCTGGTATTGCCATTGCTTGCCTTCATGGCCGCTTTCTTCTTTCTGCCGGTCGGCCACCTCCTGATGCGCGCGGTCCAGGAACCCGAACTGTCACAGCTCGCACCGAACCTGCAGCGTGAGATACGCGCCTGGGACGGAACAGGAATGCCGCCGGAAATGGTGTTGGTGTCGTTTCGCGACGATCTGGCTGCCTTGCAGCGGGATCGCCGGGCGGCAGTCGTCGCCAAGCGGGCCGCCGCTGTCGACCCGGCCTATCGCGAGATGATCATGACTGCCGCGCGCGCCGCGTCGGCAGAGCACGCCCCTACGCCCGAGAGCTTGCTCGACGCAGCACCTCTCCTGCAGGATCCAGCGACCTGGGCCGCGCTCCGCCGGGTGTTCGCCCCGTTCACCGATTCCTATCTGCTCGCGACCGTCGATCGAACGCGCGACCCCGCCACCGGCTCAGTCGTACCGGTCGCGCCCAACGAGGCAATCTTCGTCGACACGCTTGCCCGTACGCTCGGGATCAGCCTCGCGGTGACCTTGATTTGCCTGCTCCTGGCCTACCCGCTGGCTTATGTGATCGTGCGACAGACCACCACGGTGCAGGCAATCATGCTGACCTTCGTCCTTCTGCCTTTCTGGACTTCGATCCTCGTCCGATCGGCGGCATGGCTGGTCCTCCTGCAAACGCATGGCGTGGTCAATGACGCGCTGATGTCCCTTTCTCTTGTCTCGGAGCCGCTCCAGCTGGTCTATTCGCGTGCAGGCACCATTCTTGCCATGGTGCATATCCAGCTGCCCTTCACCTTCCTGCCGATCTATTCGGTGATGAAATCCATCCCCGACGACTATGCGCGCGCGGCCAGCTCGCTCGGCGCGAGACCCAGCTATGTGTTTAGCCGCGTTTATTTGCCCATGACATTGCCCGGCGTCGCTGCCGGCTGTCTGCTGACCTTCATCCTCTGTCTTGGCTACTACATTACGCCGGCGCTGCTCGGCGGCCCCTCGGATCAGATGCTCAGCTACTATGTCGCCTACTATCTGAACCTGAACGTCAACTGGAGCATGGCGGCCGCGGTGTCGCTGGTGTTGCTCATCATAACCCTGGTGATCTACGTCGTATATGTCCGGATGGTACCCATCCTTCACCAGACGGAACGTTGAGCATGGCGCCGACCCTTGCCGCCCGCATAACTCGTTGCGCGCTTCTCGGACTGGCGTGGCTGGTGCTGGCCTTCCTGATGCTGCCGGTGCTCGCCGTCATTCCGCTATCGTTCAACTCGGAACCCTTTCTGTCCTATCCCTTGGCGGGCTTTTCGCTGCGCTGGTATCGCGCTGTCCTGTCGTCCTCGGAGTGGATGGCGGCGCTGAAGTCGAGTCTGATCGTCGGCACGGCAACCGTGCTCATCGCCACGCCGCTAGGGACCCTTGCGGCCTTCGGCCTGGTTCGCAAGTCGATGCCCAAAGCGCAGGTCTTGATGGGGCTGCTGCTGCTTCCGATGGCATTGCCGGTGGTCGTCGTGGCGCTGGCGCTGTACATGTTTCTCACGCGCATCGGTCTGGCCAACAGCTACTTCGGCCTGATCATCGCGCACAGCGTCCTGGCGGCGCCCTTTGTCCTGATTTCGGTCACCGCCGCGCTTGCGAGGTTCGACTTTACTCAGCTGCGGGCAGGGGCCTCGCTTGGTGCGACACCGCTGCGGGTGTTTTTCACGGTCACCCTGCCGCAGATAGCACCAGGCGTGGCGACAGGCGCTATCTTCGCCTTCATCACCTCTTGGGACGAGGTCGTCGTTGCCCTCTTCGTTGCCGGGCCCGGCCAACGGACGCTCCCTCGGCAGATGTTTGCCGGATTGCGGGAACAACTCGATCCCTCCATCATGGTTGTCGCGACAATCATGGTGGTGATTTCGGTATTTCTGGTGGTGCTGGGGCTGCTCCTGCGCCGCCGCGTGGCGCGATGAAATTGAACGGACAAGTTTTCCAATGGCTGTGACCCTGGCCGATGTGGCGGATCTGGCTGGCGTGGACCGTTCCACCGTCTCGAAGGTGTTGGCCGGTAATCGGAGCGTGCGCGTCCGCGAGGAGACACGCATGCGCATATTGAACGCCGCCAGCCAGTTGGGATATCGCCCCAACGGCATGGCCCGAGCCCTGCGCACCAGCCGCAGCCGCACCCTTGGCCTGGTGCTGCCGCGCCTCGACAATCCTGTTTTCAGCGACATGATCAACGGCGTCGAAGCTGCAGCCCGAACGCGGGGCTACTCGACCCTGATCAGCCGCATCAGCGGCGCCAACGGCCGCGAGGCTTTCACCCACATGGTCACCGCAAACCAGGTGGACGGGGTGCTTGTCATAAGCTTCGACTCCGATCGAGAGCTTGAGGACGCGCTGCTGGGTCTGCCCGTACCGGTGGTGATGATAAACCGCCGGGCCGTGAACGGTGCCGGCTATGTCGTCCACGACAGCTTTCGCGCCGCCGAGATGGCGACCCGATACCTGATCGAGGCAGGACATCGGCGCATTTTGCATCTCGCGGGGCGCAGCGACGGCTTCAACGGCAGCCAGCGCCTGGCGGGCTATCGGTCAGCTCTCGAGGCTGCGGGCCTGGCGTTTGATGAGAGTCTCGTACTGTCCGTCGGTTATGATCCGGAGCTGGCCGCATCCGCGCTGGCTGATTACCTGCAGAACCTCTCCCCAGGGCAAGAGCGCCCGACCGCCATCTTCGCAGCGACCCTCGTCACCGCCGCCGGCGCGCTGCGCACCTTGCATCAATGCGGCTATGAATTGCCAAGGGACTTTTCGACGATTGCCCTCAATGATGGTCTGCTGGCCAGTCTCGTCTTTCCGCAGTTGACCACGGTCTCGCTGCACAGTGTAGAGATGGGCCGCCGTGCGGCAGCGATGCTGATCGATCAGATAGTGGAAGGGGCGCCCGCAAGGGGCGAGATTCTACAGCCCGGCGAGCTTGTCATCCGGGGCTCGGTTGCGATTCGGCCCAGCCCTGCCGCATGAGGAACGGGGTTTCTTGGTAAGCGTTTGCACAAAGCCTAACAGCGTCCTGGCGCGGCCACACTAGGTTCAGTTCGCGCACCAATGCGAGACTGATCTTACCGGTGGAGCCAGCGATACGGCACTCTGCCATGTGGACGCAACAGGGCGGGGAAAACCGAGTTGCTGTTGTCTTGTCGCGCGGGACCAATCTGGGCCAAGAAGTTTTGCATTCACATATGCAACCTAGGACAGCACGACCACGGGAATTGTCTGGAGGCCAATCCAGTTTTTGAGCGGCGTCTTGCCATTGATGGGGAAATCCAGTTCCTGCATCGGGCCAGACCAGATTAACCGTAATATTTCTGCGGGTCAGCGTTGGGTCAAATAGCGCGCCCGCGCGGCAGGTTGAGATTTCGTTCGCTGGGGCCGCAAAGAAGGCTGTATTTGAGAAGCGCACATCACCGCATGGGATTTATTTTCAAAGGCATTTTTGATCGTATAATATTGTCCGACCCTGGCTTCGTGCGGCTTCGCATGGGAAGCAGGGCCTTGCTGACGACTGGGCTCGTTTGCGCCGTCCTCGCGCTATTGCATCCGTGGATGCAGATGCCTGCCGCTGCTTACGCCATCGCCATGATCTCGGCGATCCAGGGAATAGCATCAATCAAGGATACGACGGTAGCAGCGCGGGCAGTTACGCGCGTCTATGCGGCGATCTCGGGTTTCTGCGTCCTCGCCGTACTCTCCTTGCTCGATCAATCGTTCCTGCTCGTAAACGCGTTCCTGCTCGTGGTTATCTTCCTCGCCGTTTACGCACGTCGCTTTGGCGCTCGCTGGCAAGCGGTGGGCATGTTTGCGTTCATGTGCTGCGTGGTTGGTGCATTCCTTAAGCCGAGGCACATCGACCTCGAGCCCATTGCACTTTCCCTCTGCTTGTCCGGGTTCATCGCCCACCTTGTTCGAAATTTCCTGCTTCCGGAGAGGGCTGACGTCGATTGCCGACGAGCCATGAAGGCGGCGTCCATTCTGATTGACAGACTGTCGAACGTCGTTGCCGCGAATGCCCGCTCGGGGTGGACTGCCGTTTCCAGGCGGGACACCGAGCAGCTGGCACGCCAGGCCCGGGACGCGATCCTGGTCTGCGAAGGCTATCTTCCTGTTGGGCCGTCAGGCAGTTTTGCGGATGAGCACGCGGCATTTCTCGCCATGCGACTGTTCGACCTGCACCTCGCAGTAGAGAGCGCCCTCGGCGAGGCCTGGTCGGCCACGGAAATCAACTCGCGCAATATCTCCCCGGCATTGAAGCAGAAGCTCGAGAACCTGGAAGCTGCCTTGGAGAATGCAGACAAGGCCTTGGCAGCCACGCCGACAGAATCATTCAGTGCCACGACGGGTCCCGGCAGGAAGGTGCCCCTTTTCCCGGCCCGTGGGGAATGGCTCGGCGACAAGACCGTCAGGCAGGCATTTCAGGTGACCATCGCTTCGGCGATCGCGATGGCGGGCGGTGTGATCTTGTCGCCGGATCGCTGGTTCTGGGCAGTGCTGACCGCATTCCTTGTATTCGCCAAAACCCAGTCGAG
>Ga0180217_1001157_pt1 | contig 31176 bp, 24 predicted proteins | sample eDN3rd37CBELigOP_FD_128521 | JGI IMG/M metagenome (GOLD analysis project Ga0180217, IMG submission 128521) | Enriched Organic Plus compost microbial communities from Emeryville, California, USA - eDNA 3rd pass 37_C BE-Lig OP (version 2) (version 2) ... | reverse complement strand
TCAGGCCGATGTCGTAATAGGGCGTGAAGCAGTCGATCCCGACCACCTGATGGCCCAAGGCCAGCAGCCGCTCCGCGACATGAAAGCCGATGAAACCGGCCGCGCCGGTGACGAGAATGGGAGAGGACATGCACGGACCCGCCTGGTTACACGGCGGGCACCTTAGCGGCCTTGGGCCGATCCGCAACCATGTCCCGGCCGGAGGCGTCGAGGATGATGGATTGCCGCTCGCGGGCCACGAAGGCGGAGGGCATCACCGCCTGCATCTGCGCCTCCTGGGCGCGGAGGAAGGCATCGTCATGGCCCGGGTAGAGATGAAAAATCGCTAGGGCCTTCACGTTTCCGGCCCTGGCGAGATCTGCGCCCTTCTCCCACGTGGAATGTCCCCAGCCCCGGCAACGGGGATATTCGGCCTCCGAGAACATGCCGTCATAGATCATGAGGTCGGCCCCGCGGACGAAATCGGTCAGCGAGGCATCCGGCCACACTTCGCTGTGCTCCACGTCGCTGATGTAGCAGACGCTGCGGGTGCCGTGGCGGAAGCGGTAGCCCGTGGCGCCGCCCGGATGGTTGAGCGAATGGGTTTCCACGCAGGCGCCGTCGTCGAAGGTCAGGGTTTCTCCCGCCCTGAACCCGATATGTTCGAAGCGCGCCGGGAACTGGCCGAGGCGGATCGGAAAGAGCGGCGGCGAGAAGAGCTTTTCGAGCGAATCCATGGCGCTGTCGCCATCGAGATTGCCGCAATAGGTGCGCACCAGCCGTTCCTTGGTGAGCGCAGGCTTGAAGAAGGGCAGGCCGCCCACATGGTCGAGGTGGAGATGGCTGAAGAGAATGTCGATGGTGTCGGGGACGTCGTCGCCGAGCGTGCTGCCGAGGGCGGAAATGCCCGTTCCGGCATCGACGATGAAGAGGCGCTCGCCGCAGCGGATCTCGACGCAGGCCGTGTGGCCGCCGAATTCCATGAACTGAGGGCCGGATGCGCAGGTGGAGCCGCGGATGCCCCAGAAGCGGACCTGTAGCTCATCGGGAGATGCAACTCGGCTTACCATCGCTGGATCATGCCTAACTGAAAACCTCGCTTATGTGCGATAGCGCACATGAACGAGATGACCCCAGGCGTCTCTGGAAGGCAAGTGCGGCCATTCATGCGCTCAACGCCTCCGGCTCCATGGTGCGGGGATCGATCACGGGCTCGCCCCGCTCGAAACGGATAACGGCGTCGAACGGCGGTTGATCCATGGCGGGCGAGATCGTGGGCGTGACGATGACCAGGCCGCGCCCCACCATGGAGCGGCGCAGGGCCGCCACCAGCCGGTCGGCGGCGGGGCCGGGCAGGCCCTCGAGCGCCCGCTGAACCACGAGGATGCTCGGGCGGCGCACGAGGCAGCGCACCAGGTCCACGGCGGCGATCTCGGTCAGGCTCAGATCGTCTCCCTGCGGGTCGACGGGCAGGTCGAGACCGATCCGCGAGACGTCCCCGTCGAGGCCGCGCTCGGTGAGCACGCGCCGGATCACGCCCTGCACGGCTTCCGCCGCGCCCGCCTGGTCGGCGGCGATGCGCCCGAAGAGCAGGTTGTCCTGCACGCTCGAGGCCGTGCAGAAATGCGCCGGGTCGTAGAACTCGATGGCGGGCTTGAGGCTCAAGGGCAGCATGCGCGCGAAATCGGCGCGGGCGGTGAGGATGCGCGCCTCGAGGGCTTCGTCGAGGAGCCCCAGGCGGTGGCGGCTTTCGTTGTAGCGCAGGGCGAGGCCGATCAGGCGCTCCTGGTCGCGGCCGGGCCGCCGCTGCCCGTTCTGCCGCTCCACCAGATCCTGGAAATAGGCGCGGTCGGCGCTCGAGAAGAACGAGAACCGCTCGAACAGCGGGTGTCCGTCGGGGATGTCGGTGAAGATCTCCACCATGCTGGTGGCGATGGACAGGCCGATCTGGCTCAAGGTCTTGGAGAGGTCGTTGGCCTCGAGGACGGCGCGCACGAAGGGATGCGAGGACAGCCGGTCCTCGTGGAACGTATCGCCGACAGGTTTGCCGAACAGGAGATTCTCGCCGAGGGTGGCGTAGCGGTTGTAGCGGTCGCAGGCGAAGGGATCGACGAAGCGGTCGAGACCCTCGCGCGCCAGTTCCGCCTGCACGGCGCGGCGCGCCTCCACGATGGCGGCCGCGATCGCGGGCTCGCTTTTCGGATCGAGGGTGCCGGAAAGGCCGCGCGCATGGGTCAGCCGGTCGAGGCCCGTCACGGCGATGGCGTCCGCCAGCCGATGCTCGCGTTCCTCCGCCGGTGCCTGGCAGCCGTAGAGCAGGTTCTCCCTCAGGCTGCCCTCGATGAGCACCGTGTCGCCCGCGAAGGCGATGCGCTGGCTGCGTTCATAGGGGCTGGCCTCGGCGAGATCCACGCCGCCATAGGTCAGGCGGCCGACCGACGGGTGAATCTGGCCGCCCATGAGCGCGGCGAGCAGGCGCGGGCCCGCATCGTCCCCGACCAGGGCCACATGGGACGGGAAGGCGAGGTTCAGGTTGACTGACGCGATGCGCGCGCCGCTCGCCGGATCGTAGGCGGAGACGCCCTCCGCCACGAGCGCTCCGCTCTCCGGCAGGGAGGCCTTGCCCTTCCTGACGTCGCGCTGCCTGAGCGTCGAGAGGCTCTGGGCCACGTCGGTCAGCAGAGCGTGGGCCCTCGCAGCCAGGCGGTTCCATTGCACGAGCTCGCGCACGCCATAGGCGGCCAGCGCCGACGCCAGCGCGCAGGCCGCCACCAGGCCCGCCGTCAGCGGGCGGCTCTGCGCAAACCACGCCCCGAGCGCCAGTACCGCGATCGGCGCCAGCATCAGCACGATGCCGGCGGTGGAATCGACGAGGGCCAGGCGGTACTCGCGCCGCGCGACGGGGCGGTGGCCCGCGATCAGCAGATCCCGCACCCGGTCGCGCTCGTAATAGCCTGTGCCGTGGGCGCGCATGGCGGGGATGCGATGCTCGAGGGCGGCGAGAATCCCTTCGGCCTTCGCTCCCTCCTTGTGGCGCGCGGTCGTCGCGTCGAAGCGCAGAAGCGCGCGGCGCGTATTGAGGATGGCGCCGAGGCCCAGAACGACGGCGAGGGCGGCGCCGAGATGCCAGTCCATCATCAGCACATAGGCGAAGGACAGGACGATCATGCCGCAGAGCTTGACCGGGACGAACAGGCTGAGGCCCAGGACCGAGTTCTCGCGGGCAAGGCCATGGGCGGCCAGCGCCGTCGCCGTCGAAAGATCCTCCTGCGCCGAGGGCGACGCCTTCAGGATGGCGTCCAGCGCCTCGGCGCGAAGGGCCGCCAGGGCACGCGAGCCCGTCTGGACCGCGATCGCGTCGACGGGGATCAGCAGAAGCATGACGACGAGGGGCAGGAGCAGGATGCCGCCGATCGCGGCAACCATGAAGGCCTCCGATCCGAGCGTGATCCCGGGAAACAGGACGAGCGGCTCGGGCCAGAGGCCCGCGGGCAGGGTCAGGACGATCGGCAGGAGCGCCGAGGGCGCGGCGGCGTCCGCGCCGACCGCCCGGTCGACCACCGTGCGGATCAGCTCGAGACCGGCGAGCAGGCACAGACCCGCCAGGAGCAGCAGGCAGAAGCCAAGGATGTGGCGGAGCGGCGAAGTCTTCCATGCCAGGCGCAACGGGTCGCGCTCCATGATCTCTCCCTTGGCAGACACTTGAATGGTCGGGTTTTCGGGCATGAAACTAGCGAAGCCCTCCGCATCCGGCCAGTGCAAACCTGCTTTTGCCCCTCGCCGCCCCGGTCTTCGCCCCTATGTCACCATCAGCCTATTCATTCCGAGAGGTTGATCGGTCCCCATTATGTCGTCGTCCCTGCCGGTCGATCCGGTTTTCCAGCTCATTCTCGAAACGCCCGGCCGCACGCCCTCGGCCGCCCTGCCGGGCCGCCTGAACGGCCTTTTCAGGGAACTGACGCATGCGGAGCCGCTGCGGCCGGTAGAGGAGATCGAGGACCAGATCTGGACCCTGTGGGGCTCGCACGAGGACCGCGTCGCCGAGGAAACGCTGGCGGCGGCGGTCGAGGCGATCGCCTCCGGCGAATTGCAGAGGGCCAGGCCCCTGCTCGATCATCTCGTGATCAGGCATCCCGATTGGGCGGAGGCCTGGAACAAGCGCGCGACCCTCGCCTATATCGAGAAGCGCGATGCGGACAGCCTGCTCGACATCGCGCAGACCCTGCGCCTGGAGCCGCGCCATTTCGGCGCCATTTCCGGCTTCGGCAATGTGTGCCTGCGCCACGGCCATCTCAACGAGGCGCGCGCCGCCTTCCAGATCGCGCTCGCCATCAATCCGCATCTGGAAGAGCTGCGCGACATGCTGGAGAACCTCTCGCCGCACAACCTGATGCTGCATTGAGCATCGAACCACGGAAGCCGCGCGACATTCCTGCCGTTGCAGGCGCGGGCGGAGGGACTAGTCTGTCCCCATGTCCGAATCGTCAGCCCTCCGCCGTCCCAGCCTCGTCCTTCCCGCCGACGGGCGCCAATCGCCGGTCGCCGCCGGCATCCAGCGCGGCGTGCGCCGGCTGTTCGCCGAACTGGGTCATGCGACGCTGCCGGAATTCACCCTCGCCAACGGCCGGCGCGCCGATCTCATCGCGCTCGCGCCCGATGGCGCACTCACCATCATCGAGATCAAGTCGAGCGTCGCGGATTTCCGGGCCGACCGGAAATGGCCCGATTACGAGGATTTCTGCGACCGGTTCTATTTCGCGATTCCGGAGACGGTGCCCTTCGACATCCTGCCGGAGGATCGCGGGCTCATCATCGCCGACAGTTTCGGCGCGGCCGTCATGCGCGAGTCCGCGCATCATCCGCTCTCCGGTGCGCGCCGCAAGGCGGTCACCCTGCGCTTCGCGCATGCGGCGGCCTGCGCCCTGCACGCGCTGGCCGATCCGGACAGGATCGCCGACGGACGTCTCTGACTTCCAGGTTCTAGCGCGGCGCGCGCTTGGCGAGAATCCGCTGCAACGTGCGGCGATGCATGTTGAGGCGGCGCGCCGTTTCCGACACGTTGCGGCCGCACAATTCATAAACGCGCTGAATGTGCTCCCAGCGGACGCGGTCCGCCGACATGGGGTTTTCCGGCGGCATGGCGCGCTCGCCGGGCTGAGCCATGAGAGCCGCGTGGATCTCGTCCGCGTCGGCGGGTTTTGCCAGATAGTCGAAGGCGCCCATCTTCACCGCGGTAACGGCGGTGGCGATGTTGCCGTATCCGGTGAGGATGACGCCGCGTGCATCGGGGCGGCGGTTCTTCAGGCGCTCGATCACGTCGAGGCCATTGCCGTCGCCGAGGCGCATGTCGATGACGGCGAAAGCCGGCGGATCGCTGTCGATCGCCGCAATGCCGTCGGCCACGCTTTCGGCGACGCGGACCTGATAGCCGCGGCCTTCCATGGCGCGGGCGAGACGGGTCGAGAAGGGCCGGTCGTCATCCACGATCAAGAGGCTCTTGTCGGCACGGTCCTCGAACGCAACAGGCGCGTCGGCCATCAGAACTTCTCCTTGCATAACGGAAAGATTCCTTCCTGAAACAGGCCGTTACGGCCTGTTCTGAATATGGGAATTCTTCCCCTGTTCTTTGAGAGTCCCCTTGGAATCTCCCTGCGGCGAAATTGCCGCACCCTTTTCAAACGCGTGACGCGGCCAAACGATCCGCGCGACCGCGCCCGTCGCGGGCGGCGCGGCATTCGTCAGGGTCAGTTCGGCGCCCGACCGCTCGATGAGAGTCTTGGCAATGAAGAGGCCGAGGCCCAATCCACCGCCTTCATCGTTGTCGGCTTCTGTGCGCTCGGCGGCGCTGCGGGTCGTCACATAGGGCTCTCCCACCCTGAGCAGGATATCGGGTGCGTAGCCCGGCCCGTCATCGCGGATCTCGATGAAAACCTCGTGAGGCGACCAGCCGGCCTCGATGGTGACCTGGCTCTCGGCGAAGTCCGTGGCGTTGTCGAGAATGTTGGACAGGCCGTAGACCACGCCCGGGTTGCGCCGGCACATGGGCTCGGGACCCTCGCCATGGGCGTTGACGCGCACGTCGAAGCCCACCGCCCGCTGCGGCTCGACGATCTCCTCGACCAGATGGCTCAGCGAGACGGTCTCCAGGAATCCCTCCTCGTCGTCCTCGCCCATGGAGGTGAGCTTGGTGAGGATCGAGCGGCAGCGATCGACCTGCTCCTGCAGGAGCCGCAGATCCTCCGCCACGGCCCCCTCCTTGGGCAGGGCGTGGCCGAGCTCCTTCGCCACGAGCGCGATGGTGGCGAGCGGCGTTCCGAGCTCATGGGCCGCGGCGGCCGCCAGGCCGTCGAGCTGCGACAGGTGCTGCTCGCGGGCGAGCACGAGCTCGGTGGCGGCGAGCGCCTGGGCGAGCTGGCGCGCCTCCTCCGCCACCCGCCAGGCATAGATGCCGGTGAACACGGTCCCGAGGAGAATCGCGGCCCAGACGCCGGAGACGTAGAGGAAGGGCAGGCTCAGGCTCTGGCCGGGAAACCAGGGCAGGGGCCGATGGGCGAGCACGAGGAAGGTGGCGCAGCCCACGGCCAGCAGGCCGAGCGCGAGCGTCCGCTCCGGCGTCAGGGCCGTCGCCGAGATCAGCACCGGTGCGAGGAACAGCATGGCGAAGGGGTTTTCCAGCCCGCCCGTCAGGTAGAGCAGGGCGGCGAGCTGCAGAATGTCGAAGCCGAGGAGCGCGGTGGCCGCATTGTCGCCGAGCCGGTGGCTCGCCGGGTACTGGATGCGCAGGAGAAGATTCGTCCAGACCGAGGCCGCGATCACGAGAAAGCAGAGCTCGAAGGGCAGCGGGAAGCCGAGCCCGAACCGCACCGCCGTCACGGCGGAGGCCTGACCCGCGATCGCCAGCCAGCGAAGCCTCACCAGGGTGTCGAGGCGCAGCTGGCGAGGCGAGGATTTGAGACTATTGGCTGGGATGGCGACCATGCCCGAACAGAATAGGGTCGTTCGTTCGTTCGCCAAGCAACAGGCGAAGGCAGATTATCCTAATCACCCAAGGCGAAGTCCTTCGAAGGGAGTAAGGCACAAGGAATTCTGGCCCAACCGCCAAGGATGTTGCAATAGTCGAGCGGAACTTTAATCTTAAAATTACGGTTGAGGATAAAGCCTACCCGGCAGAGCGGGAAAAATCAGGCACCCGGCCCTTGGGGACATGTGATGAATTTTTCTTATTACTGGTATGATACGGCGCATTGGCTTCTGAGCCCCGCCCGCGCCGCGTCCGATATTACGAAGCTCTTTTTCGACAATCCGGTCAATCCGCTCAACAACACGCCTTACGGCCGCACCGTTTCCGCCGCCTGCGAACTCTTCGAGCGCACCACCCGCCGCTATGCCAAGCCCGAATTCGGCCTCCGGACCACCACCCTCGGCAACGAGGAGGTCGCGGTCACCGAGGAAATTGTGTGGGAGCGCCCCTTCTGCCGCGTGATCTCGTTCCGGCGCGACCATGCGCTCGCCGCGAATCAGCCCAAGCTCCTCATCGTCGCCCCCATGTCCGGCCATTACGCCACGCTGCTGCGGGGCACGGTGGAGGCTTTCCTGCCGACCCATCAGGTGATGATCACCGACTGGGCCGATGCGAGCATGGTGCCGCTGGCCGAGGGCCGCTTCGACCTCGACGACTACATCGACTACCTGAAGGCCATGTTCCGGGAATTCGGCCCGGACCTCCACGTGATGGCGGTCTGCCAGCCGGCGGTGCCCGTGGTGGCCGCCGTCGCGCGCCTGGAGGCCGAGGACGATCCCGCCATCCCGCGCTCCATGATCCTCATGGGCGGCCCCATCGACACCCGCCGCTCGCCCACGGCCGTGAACCGGCTGGCGGAGGAGCGCGGCATCGACTGGTTCAAGCGCCATTGCATCGTCAAGGTGCCGCCGACCCATCCGGGCTTCTGGCGCGACGTCTATCCGGGCTTCCTGCAGCTCTCCGGCTTCATGGCCATGAACATCGACCGCCACCTGACGGCCCATTGGGAGATGTTCAACCACCTCGTCGAGGGCGACGGCGATTCGGCCGAGAAGCATCGGGATTTCTACGACGAGTATCTGGCCGTCATGGACCTGACCGCCGAGTTCTATCTCCAGACGGTGGAAACGGTGTTCGTGAATCACGCCCTGCCCAAGGGCGAGATGAGGCATCGGGGCGAGACAGTGGACCTCACGGCCATCCGCCGCTGCGCCATCATGGCCATCGAGGGCGAGAAGGACGACATCTCCGGCGTCGGCCAGACCCAGGCGGCCCTGGACCTGACTCCCGATCTCCCCGCTGACAAGAAACTCTATCACCTCCAGGCCGGGGTCGGTCACTATGGCGTCTTCAACGGTTCCCGTTTCAGGGCTCAGATCGCTCCTCGAATCGCTGAATTCGTTCAGAAGCACGCCTGAGAACCACTCCGGGGAGCCCCGTCAAGAGCCCCAATCTGTTCTTCCTACGTTCCTGGGAGCGGCAAACGGCTGCGCTGACAGAATCGATCTAAGAAGGCAGATTGCGGACATGAAATCCGCTCTGTTCCGCCGCGTCCCTGCGGACCCACCACATTTGAAAGTTTCCCATGGGGGCCAGTCATTTAAGGTGGCCCTCAAGCGACGCCCGACGGCCAAGCGAATCACGCTGCGCGTCTCCCACGCGACCGGCGAGGTGGTGCTCACCATCCCCGAGCGCACCGATGTGGGCCTGGCCCAGAAATTCGCCGACAGCCACAGCGCCTGGATCGCGAGCCGTCTCGCCAAGGTGCCGGACCGGGTGCCGTTCGAGCCGGGCGCGCTCGTCCCTTTGCGCGGGATGCCGCACCGGATCGTCCATTGGTCCTCCGTCCGGGGCGTCACGCGGGCGGCCCGCGACAGCGGGGGCGAGCCGATCATTGCCGTGGCAGGCGAGGCGGCCCACATCGCCCGTCGGGTGCGCGATTTCCTCGAGGCCGAGGCCCGGCGCGACTTCGCGGCGGCGGTGAGGAAGCATACGGCTCAGCTCGGCGTGGTCGCCCGGCGCATCACCGTGCGCGACACCAAGAGCCGCTGGGGTTCCTGCTCGGCCAACGGCGCGCTCAACTTCTCCTGGCGCCTCGTCATGGCCCCGCCCTTCGTGCTGGACTACCTCGCGGCCCACGAGGTGGCCCATCTGCGCGAGCTCAACCATTCCCAGCGCTTCTGGAAGCTCACCTACCAGCTCTGCCCGCGCACGGACGAGGCGGAAGCCTGGCTCAAGACCTATGGCAGCGCCCTGCACCGGATCGGGTGAAGCAAGGCCGCTTGGAGCCGTTCGGACGCAACCACCCCGCTTCGCCGGAAAAACACGACATGTCACAGGAGCGGCTCTCGGGCAGACAGCCGCTCTTGTGACGTGTGGGGCGTTCCTCAGATCAGATAGAAGCTCGCGTGGGTCAAAGCGGGTTTCACGCCGCTTTCGTTGAGGATGGCGAACAGGACAGGTGCGTAATTCTTCGTGGCGCTGCCAATGCCGTCGACGTCATAGTAGAGGCGCCCCGTCGTCTGGTCGTAGACGATCCGGTCGTCCGCATCCTGGGCTTCGGTTCCAAGCACGAAAGCCGAGGCGCTGAGCTGGCCCAGCCCGAGTTTGCTGAAGATCTTGTGCGACAGGAAAATCCGGTCGCCTTCTTCAACGCTGAAATCCGTGATCGAGTCGGCCATCGTCTGCATGACGACCGTATCGAAGACGAAGGCGTCCGCGCCCGCACCGCCCGTCAGCACGTCGCGTCCTGCACCGCCGCCCAGCGTGTCGCTTCCCGCGGCGCCGTTGAGCGTATCGTTTCCAAGGTCGCCGCGGATGACATCGTCGCCGGCATTTCCAACCACGTTTTCGGCGCGCTGATCGCCGACATCGATCACAAAGGTCCTGTTCACGGTCTCGAGGCCGTCGCTCACGGCGACGGTGATGGTGAACCGGGCGTTCTGCTCGAAGTCGATCTTGATCGCATCCTTGACGCGCAGCTCGCCGTCCACGAGCTCGACGCGGCCGCCGGCATCATCGAGAAGCGCGTAGGACAGCGTGGTCCCGTTCGGATCTGTCGCCAAGAGCACGCCGATCACAGACCCTTCGGCGGCGTTCTCCTCGACGACGGTATGGGACAACGTGATTTCCGTCGGAGCCCTGTTCATGTCCTCGACGAGGATGGAGATCGTGCCGGTCGTCTCGCCGCCATGCCCGTCCGATGCGATCACATCGTAGGTGAAGGCGGAATCCTGCGCGACCTGGATGAGTTTCGGGTCGCGAACGACGATCACGCCGTTGACGATCTCGAAGCGTCCGTCGGCGCTGATCAGGCCGTCGGAGCCCTCCATCGCCTCGCTGAAAGTATAGGTCACCGAATCCCCATCGGGGTCGTCGGCCGAAAGCGTGCCCACTTCGCTTCCCGCAGAGATCAGGTCGCTGATGACGCCGCCGATCAGCTCAGGCACGCCCGGCGCAGCGTTCGCTGCCACCGTTTCGACCGAGACATTGCCGTTCGACTCGCCCGCGAGTCCTCGGCCGTCGACGATGGCGATCGTGAACTGCGTGACCTCGACGGTTCCAGGCTGCGCCTCCGGTCGGTCCGTCGGCTTGAACTGCAGGGCCTGGATCGCCGCTTCGACATCAGCGACGCTTCCCATGACCGTATAGGTGCCCGCATTCCGGTCATAGGCGCCGATGCCGAGATTCGTGAACTCGCCCTTCGACGCGCTGTCCATGGTAATGGTCACCGTCACCGTCGGGCTGTCATCCGTGATCGTGACGCTTGCGAAGGGCGATGCGATGTCCGTGTCCTCGATCGTCAAGGCCACGGGATCGTCCACGCCGCCGATCACCGGCGCCTGGTTTTGGGTGTGAACCGAGTCCACGCTGATCTGGGTGTTCGGCCCAGCCGCCAGGCCGCCTTCGTCCGTCACGACGATCGTGAAATGGGAGGTTTCGATGCTGCCGTTTTCCGCGCCGGGCCGCACGGCCGGATTGTACTGCAGGGCCCGCACGGCTGCCTGCACCACCGCGACGGATCCCGTGACGGTGAAGATGCCGGTATCCGGATGGTAGACGCCGCCATCCTTCGGCACCAGAACGCCTTTGCCCGCATCGTCGAGGGTGATCGTGACGGTGATGATGTCGTTGGCGTTCGTATCGCCGATCGTCACGGCCTCGAAGGGCTTCGCAAGGTCCGTCTCCTCGTCGTCCGCGATGGTCACGGTGTATTCCGGCGCGTCGAGCGTGGGAGCGCGGTTCACCGCCGTCGCGTTCACGGAGATATGGCTGTTGGTCGAGAAACGCGTCCCATCTGAAACCGTGATCGTGAACCCTGTCGTCTGGATGGACCCAACCTCGGCCTCCGGACGGTCCGTCGGGTCGAATTGCAGGGCCTGGATCGCCGCTTCGACATCAGCGACGCTTCCCGTGATCGTATAGGTGCCCGCATTCCGGTTGTAGATGCCGGTGCCGAGATGGGTGAACTCGCCCTTCGACGCGCTGTCCATGGTGATCGTCACCGTCACCGTCGGGTCGTCGTCCGTGATCGTCACGTTCGCGAAGGGCGATGCGATGTCCGTGTCCGCGATCGTGACGGTCACGGGATCGTCCGCCCCGCCGATCACCGGCGCGGCGCCGGGAAGCGTTCCGTGAACGGACGCCACCTTGATGTTGGTGTTGGTCTCGCTCGACAGGCCATTGGCGTCGATCACCCGGATCGAGAAGGTGGTGGTCTCGACGCCGGGATCGCCGTCGCGGTCGCGGGGATTGAATTGCAGCGCCCTCAGCGCCGCCTGGGCGGCCGCGACCGAGCCCGTGAACGTGAAGAGGCCGTTTGCATAGGTTCCGCCCTGGCCGGGGACGAGAACGCCCTTGGCCGGATCGTCGAGGGTCACCCGGACGGTCACGGTATCGTTGAGATTCACGTCGTCGATCGCGACATCCGTGAAGGGCCGGGCCAGATCATCATTCTCGTCATCTGCGATCGTGACCGTCCGCGGCGGCGCGATCAGGATCGGCGCCTGATTGGCGATGATGGCGTTCAGCTTGAAGTTCGTACTGGTCGCGGTGAAGGTGCCGTCGGTCACCGTGATGGTGAATGTCTTTGCAAAGGCCGAACCGATCTGTCCGTAGGGCGGAAGATTGGCATCGAATTGCAGGGCCCGAAGGGCCGCCTGGACGTCTGTGACGCTTCCGGAAACCGTGTAGGTGCCGTTGGCGGCATCGTAGGTGCCGACGCCGGGGGGCAGGAACACGCCGTCCGTCGGAGCATTCATCGCGACCGTCGCGGTGATGTTGGCACTGTCGTCCGACAGCGAGAGCTTCCGGAACGGATTGATCGGACCCGTGTCGCTGTAGCTGATCATCTCGGAGCCCGAGATGATCGGCGCATTTCCGCTCGAGACGGTCCCGTGGACGGAATTGACGCGGACGCTGCTCACCGGACCGCTGGAGAGGCCGCTGGCATCGGTAACGCTGATCGTGAAAGTCGTCGTCTCGATGCTGCCGTTGGCATCGCCGGTTCGGTCGGTCGGATTGAACTTCAACGCCCTCACGGCCGACTGTATGTCCGACGCGAATGCAGTGAAGGTATAGATACCGGTCTCGGGATCATACGTGCCCTTCGGGCCGGTCAGAACGCCCTTGGCCGGTGAATCCAGAGCGATCGTCACCGTGAGCATGTCGCGCAGATTGGTGTCGTTGATCGCAACATTGGCAAAGGGCGAAACGAGATTGACATTCTCGGTATCGGCGACGGTGTAGGCCGCTGCGGGAGCGACGAGAACGGGCGCCCGGTTGACCGTGACGATGTCGACCGAAATGTTGCTGTTCGGGACCGATGCGACGCCGCGATCGTCGACGACGCTGATCGTGAAGGTCTCCGTCCTGATGCTTCCGACCTCTCCGGCCGGAAAATCGGATGGATCGAACTGCAGGGCGCGCAGCGCGGCCTGCACCGTCGCGATGTCGCCGCTCACGGTATAGGTGCCGCCGATGCGGTCATAAGCACCGGGGCCGAGATTGGTGAAGAAGCCGAGCTGCGCCCCTCCGGAGGGCGGAGTCATCCGGACCGTGACCGTCACCCACGCGCCGTTGTCCGTCACCGTCAGGTTCGAGAAGGGCGTGAGGAGGCCCGTGTCCTCGACCGTGAGTCTGATCGGAGACTCTGCGCCGAGGATCTCGGGCGCGACATTGCTGTAATCGATGCTGCCCTCGCCCACGAAAATGAAGTTCTCGATATGGGCGAGCTTGAGGTGATCGTAGCCCGCGACCGAGATGTAGACCGTGTCGGTGCCGCCGCCCGCCAGTTCGACGACGGAATCGTTGAGGTCGTCCACGTAGAAGACATCGTCGCCGGCGCCGCCCACCATCCTGTCGGCGCCGATGCCGCCGTCGAGGGTGTCGTTGCCGTTCCCTCCCTCCAGCGTATCCCGGCCGCTGCCCGCGAGCAGTTGATCGTGGCCGTCTCCGCCCTTGAGCCAATCGTTGTTCTGGCCGCCATCGAGGGTGTCGTCGCCCTCGCCGCCATCGAGGGTGTCGTCGCCCTCGCCGCCGTCGAGCGTGTCGTCGCCGTCGCCGCCATCAAGCACGTCGTTGCCGCCAAAGCCGCTGATGGAGTCGTTGCCGCCAAGTCCCGTGAGCCGGTTGTTCCGGGTATTGCCTCGGATGAAGTCGCTATAGGCCGTGGCGACGAGATCGAGGGCCGGCGACGAGTAGATGCGGTCCTGCCCGATCTGCCTGAAATCGGTGACAGGCAGAGTGTCCTTGTTGTCGTACTTGTTGACGTATCCTTGCTCCAGGTCCGCCGAGATGAAACCGGCGATGTTGCTCCCCTGGGTATCGGGATAGACGATCCCGGAATAATCCAGGGTCGTGGCTTCGCTGGCATAGATGTGATCGCTTCCCGCCGATCCGTAGATCAGGTCGGTTCCCGATCCCGCATAGAGATCGTCGTTGCCGCGGCTGCCGTACAGGGTGTCGTTGCCCTCGCTGCCATTGAGGGTCGCCGCTTCATCGCCGGCCCTGAGGAGGTCGTCGCCGCTGCTGCCGATGACATAGCTGATGTCCTGCAGGGTATCGGTGCCCTGGCCCGTGGCGATGCCCGTGCCGAGATCCACCTGGACGGCATCGCTCCCCTCGAAATAGGCGATGCCGCCGATCAGGAGATCGTCGCCCGCGCCGCCGACGAGGTAATCGAGCTCCCATTCGCTGCTTCCGGAGCCCATCAGGGTGTCGTTGCCGTCGCCGCCGTAGAGGGTGAAACTATCGCCGGTGTCGTTCGCGTTGATGATGTCGTTGCCGCGGGAGCCGACGAAAACCTCCACCTGCGCGTAGCTGTCGGTCCCGCCCCAGGTGTCCCTGCCCGTCATGGAGGCATAGGTGCGGCCGCCATAGGTCCAGCTCGCATCCGTGAGATTGATGACGACGCCCGAGCCCCCCGTCTCCGTCTCGTAGGAGACGGTGTCGTAGCCGTCGCCGCCGTCCATCATGTCGTTGCCCTGCCAGCCGATCAGGAGATCGAAATCGTCGTCGCCATAGAGCTTGTCGTTGCCCGTGCCGCCGCGCAGCGTGTCGTCTCCCATCCCGCCATGAATCGTGTTCGCGGTGCTGCTGCCATGGCTGCCGAGGTCGTTGTTGCCGGAATCGCCCGTGATATTGGCCAGGGGGCCGAAGGTGAGGCTCTCCTGCTCCGATTGCTCCCCCTCGGCCGGGGGGACATCGGACAGGACGTCTCCCGACCGGACGATGGCAAGATCAAAGATGAGGTTATCCATGGGGCACCCTTCAGGCAGCGTGGAGGCCAGCCTGATTCTACGGGAATCTGCAACAATGTAGCTACATGAACGAAGGGGCCGTCGCTCGCCTCGCGATAACTCAAGGTTGAAGCGTATAATTCACCTGTATTTTCAGCGACTTGGGCGAGATGACTTGCTCGCAAGGTGTCTTTGCACACAGGCAAAGACACTGTTTTCTGTGGTGAAAGAGGGATTCCAGCCGGGCGAAAGCTGCGGCGGGGTCCAGTTGCCGAGCCTGGTCCGCAACCAGGCGGCGAGGAGAATCATCCCGCGCCGAAGGACGCAGAATGAAGGGGGCCATATCAGACCTTGAATTTGCGAATCCGCAAAACGCTTGAGTTCTTAGGAGGTCGTGCCTAGTGCACAAACGGTTCCCGAATCCGGGTCCCGTCCATTGCCGAGACCTCCATGCTCAAGCCCGACACCCTGGCCCTCACCGTCGTCCTCGCGCTGCTCACCGCGCTCGGGCCTCTCTCGACGGACATGTATCTGCCCTCGCTCCCGGCGATCGCGGCAGGGCTGCAGGCCAGCACGGCCCAGGCGCAGCTCACATTGTCGGCCTTTCTCTTCGGCTTCGCGGCGGGTCAGTTCTTCTATGGGCCGATTTCCGACCGGGTCGGCCGCAGGCCTGTGCTGCTCTTCGGGCTCGGGCTCTTTGCGGTGGCGAGCCTCGTCTGCGCGCTCGCGCCCAGCATCGAGGTGCTCATCGCGGCGCGCTTCCTGCAGGCGCTCGGCGCCTCCGGTCCCATCGTGCTCGGGCGCGCCATCGTGCGCGACTTCTATGAAGGTCCCCGGGCCGGCAAGGAATTGTCGCGCATGGGGTCGATCATGGGCGTCGTGCCCGCCATCGCGCCGGTCTTCGGCGGCCTCATCGCGCAGTTCTACGAGTGGCGCGTGACCTTCGGCGTCATGCTCCTCTGCAGCCTTGGCCTCGCGGCTACCGTCTGGCTGCGGCTGCCCGAGAGCATCCGCGTAAAATCCTCGAATCCGATCTCCTTCGCCTCGATCCTCAAGGGATTCGGATCGCTTCTGCGTCATCCCGGCTATCGCACCTATGTGAGCTTCTCGATGCTCGCCTATGGCGGGCTGTTCGCCTTCATCTCGGGCTCGTCCTTCGTGCTGCAGGGCGTCTATCGCCTCGACGAGCTGGCTTATGCCTTTTCCTTCGCCTTCATGGTCATGGGCTATATCGGCGGCACGTTCCTGGCGCAGCGGCTGGTTGGGAAGCAGGGCCTCGACGGCACGATCCGCCTCGGCGTGGCGAGCCTTGCCGCCGGCGGCGCGCTGATGCTCGCGCTCGTCGCATCGGGCGTGCCGTCCTCCTTCGCGATCACGGGGCCGATGGCGATCTACGCGATGGGAGTGGGGCTGACCATGCCGCAATCCATGGCCTCTGCGCTCATGCCCTTTCCGGAGCGCGCGGGCGCGGCCTCGTCGCTGCTCGGCATCTGCCAGATGACCTTCGCCGCCATCCTCGGCGTCGTGCTGGGCCAGAATCTCGGCGCCTCCGCGCTGCCGCTGCCGATCGCCATTGCCGCGACGGGCGTGACGGCGCTGCTGGTGTTCGCGGCAACGGGCAAGGCGCGAAGGCAAGCGGCCTGAAGGCTCAGGCTGTCGCCTCCGCCAGGATGTCGGTCGCCCGATGGTCGGGCGAGACGCCATCGATGAAAAAGACGTCGCCGCGCGCGTTCCGGGTCCGGAGCGGCAGGATCTCCCGGTAGGCCGGGGAATCGTACCACGCGCGGGCGCTCGCCATGTCCGGGAACGCAATCACGATCAGGTCTCCCGACCACGCCCCTTCCACCGCCGTCACGGGGCCGCCGTGAATGATGAAGCGTCCATGGAATGGGGCGAGCGTGTCGTCGATGCGGCGGAGATAGGCAACGATCTCAGGACCGACATTGACATCGTGCAGGTGACCGACAGCATAGGCAGGCATGGTGGACTCCATCAGGTGATGACGGAGCCAGCATGCCGTGCCTGCAGAGCCGTGACGATTACGTCCGAGGTAAAGACGTTCGTTCGAACCTGAAGGAAACGCAGCTCAAAGCCCGAACAGCTTCTCGAAGAAGTTCTTCTCGCGGGAGTTGGCGCGGCGCTGCGGCCGCGGCTGCGGCGGAACCCAGGCGTCGCTGCCATCGCCCACATTGGCGTAGCGGGGATCACCGCCCGTCTCCGCCACCGGCACGTCATCGCGGAAGCGCTCGAAGCCGGGCAGCGCCACGGGCTGCTTGTCCTTGAGCGCGGCCGTCATGAAGGTGTGCCAGACCTCCGTGGGCAGGTTGCCGCCGGTGACGCGCTTCGTCAGCGTGCCGTCGTCGTTGCCGAGCCAGACCCCGGCCACGAGATTGCCGGTGAAGCCCACGAACCACGCATCCTTGTAATCGTCGGTCGTGCCCGTCTTGCCGGCCATGGGCCAGCCCGGGACCTGCGCCTTCCGGGCGGTGCCGATGACGAAGGTGTTGTGCATCATCTCGTTCATCATCGCGACCACGGACGGGTCGATGACGCGGCCCAGGCCGCCGGAATTCGACGGGCGCTTGTAGATGATCTTGCCGTCGAGGGTTCTCACCTCGGTGATCACGTAGGGCGTCACGCCGATGCCGCCGTTGGCGAAGGCGGCATAGGCGCTCACGAGTTCGAGCGGCGTCACCTCGGAGGTGCCGAGCGCGAGCGAGCCGTTCGCCTGGAGCGGCGAGGTGATGCCGAGGCGCTGCGCCGTCTGCGCCACGGATTTCGGCCCCACCTCCATGTTGAGCTTCACCGCGACGGTGTTGAGGGAGAGCGCCAGCGCGTCCTTCAGGGTGATCGGGCCGCGATACTTGCGGTCATAGTTCTTGGGCGCCCAGCCCTTGTAGGCGACGGGGGCATCCTCCACGACCGTGTCCGGCCTATAGCCCTGCTCCACGGCGGTGAGATACACGAAGGGCTTGAAGGACGAGCCCGGCTGGCGGCGGGCGGAGGTTGCCCGGTTGAACTGGCTCGCCTCGTAGTTCCGGCCGCCCACCAGCGCGCGGACGGCGCCGTCCGGCTGCAGGGCGACGACGGCGCCCTGGCTCACGTTGAACTTCTGGCCCTTGGCGTTGAGCTCGTCCACGAGCGCGCGCTCGGCGGCGGCCTGCATCGTCGGATCGATGGTGGTGAACACCGCCACGTCCGTGTCGATCGTGCCGACGAAATCGTCGAGCACGTCCATCACGTAATCGGCCGCGTAATTGGCGGAGCCCGCACCGTTCGGCTTCACCGGATCGGCGGGCTGGCCGAGCGCCGTCTTGGTCATGTCGGGCGTGATGAAGCCGAGCTCGTTCATGGCCGCGATCACGAGCTGCGCGCGGGCCTGCGCCGCTTTCGGGTTGCGGTTGGGCGCGAGCCGCGAGGGGGACTGCACCAGTCCGGCGAGAACCGCGGCTTCCGAAAGGGACACGTGACGGGCGGACTTGCCGTAATAGCGCTGGGCCGCGGCCTCGACGCCGTAGGCGCCCGCGCCGAAATAGACGCGGTTGAGATAGAGCTCGAGGATCTGGTCCTTCGAATAGTTGCGCTCGAGCCAGAGGGCGAGGATCGCCTCCTGGATCTTGCGCGAGGCGGTGCGCTCCTGCGTGAGGAACAGGTTCTTGGCGAGCTGCTGGGTGAGGGTCGATCCGCCCTGCAGGCCGCCGGACCGGGAGATGTTGCGATAGACCGCGCGGGCGATGCCCTGGGGATCGATGCCGAAATGGTCGTAGAAGCGGCGGTCCTCGATGGCGATGAACGCCTTCGGCAGATAGGGGGGCAGCTCCTTGAGGGTGACCGTGCGCCCGCCCGTCTCGCCGCGATTGGTGATCAGCGAGCCGTCGCTCGCCATGATGGCGATGTTCGGCGGACGCTTCGGCACGGTGAGCTGGTCGATGGGAGGCAGCTGCGAGGCGTAATAGGCCACGATGCCGCCCACAGCGATGATGGCCCAGAGTCCGAGCACGACGCCGGCATAGACGAGCTTGCCCAGGAACGAACGGCCCTTGCGGCGGGATTTTTTCCCGGACCGGAGCTTGCGACGCGGTCGGTCATCGTCCTGCCTGGAAGCACGCCGCCTTGCCATGGATCCCCCTACCCGGTCTTCGGGCGAGAGGTAAAGATCCATCTCCCCCGCTTCCGTAGCGGGCGCATCGAAAACCGGCTCTCGCCGGTTACGTCCGTTCGCCACGTTCGTTAAAACCCCGCATTGCCTGCCGGTCATCCGGCCTTTTGCGCTTTGGAGCACCCTAATTGTGGCGGTTTAAGGGGCGGTTAACCCCTCAGGCGGTCAAAAGCCGCCGGGTCCGCACGGGGTCAAGGCTGCGGGAGCGCCGGCCTATTCCGCCGCCAGGGGCAGCTCGCCCGTATCAGGATCGGCCTCGGCGAGGTCGTGAATGCGGCGCAGGTCGTCGAGGAAGGCCGCGTAGGCCTCGCGCTTCGTCGCCTCGTCGGGCAGCCGCAGCAGATAGGACGGGTGGACGGTCACATAGCCCCTCCAGGGCCCGAATTGCGCGAGGCCCCGCGAGCGGGAAATGGGCGTCGACTTGCCCGTGAGCGCGAGGAGGGCGGTTCCTCCGAGTGCGACCACGAGCTTGGGGCGCACCAGCTCCAGCTCCTTCATCAGCCAGGGCCGGTAATGCTTCACCTCGCCGGTGGTGGGCTTCGCGTGAATGCGGCGATGGCCGCGCTGCTCGAATTTGAAGTGCTTCACCGCATTGGTGAGATAGGCCTTGGAGCGGTCGATCCCGGCCTCCTTCATGGCCTTGTCGAAGAGCCTGCCGGCGGGGCCCACGAAGGGCCGGCCCTGGAGGTCCTCCTGATCGCCCGGCTGCTCGCCGACGAAGACGATGTCGGCATGCTTCGGCCCCTCGCCGAACACGGCCTGGGTGGCGCCTGGCACCAGCGGTCCCGCCTTCGCGATGACGGCGTTGAGTTCCTCCAGCGTCTTCGGCTCCTGATCCCACATGGCCTCGAGAGCCCGTTCCGGCACGCGTTTTGCGGGCATGGTCGCCTCCTGCTCGATCATGACGTCAACGCGCTGGGCGGCGGTTTGGATCAGGCCGGGAATGGCGGCGGTTTCCGGCAGGTTGCGCCAGTATTTCTTCGGCATCTCTGCGCGCATGGCGGTGGGGTTCACCCGCGCCGGGTTGAACACGCTCTCGTAATAGCCGCGCCAGCCCTCCTCGAAGCTGTCCTCGGAAGGCGCATCCTCGCGCCGTGCCGGCGGGCCGAAGCTCAGCTCGCGCCGGTCCCAGCGCATGGAGCCGATCGGGGTGAGGATCGTCCAGTCGAGGGATCGGAAGCGGTCGATGAAGAACGCCGCCGAAGCCTCCAGGATGAAATGCTCGGGCTCGTACCAGGCGGCGAACCGTTCGAGATCCGCGCCCCCCATGCGCCGGAAGCGCACGAAGGCATACATCTTGTGAAGGTCGCGCCGCACCCCGCGCGCCATCATGTCGATGCGGTGCACGAGGGGATCGCTCGCGATTTCGAGAAGCTCGCGCTCGCCGTTCAGGACCCGCCAGACGAGCTGGTAGAGCAGGGCGAAGCGCTCCGGATCGGAATGGCAGACGCCGAGCTCGATGAGGCGCGCCACGCTGCGGGGCAAGGAGACGGGCGGCGCGTCCGTCATGGCCTCGTCGCCAAAGAGGTTCGGCGTGTCGGCGAGAGACCAGACGATGTGCTGCGGCGCCAGTTCCTCGGCGACCAGCCAGCGCACGGCCCGGCGAAAGCCGTCGAGGTCGGCGCCGTTCTTCAGGGTGATGCGATGCAGGCTCATTCGATCTTTCCCTCGTCATCCCGGACGGAGCGGAGCGACGATCCGGGATCGTGAGCTGGATGTGGCGCAGCCTCACCTCTCCCTGAGGGAGAGGTCGGACCGTCAGGTCCGGGTGAGGGGTTACAACCCTCTCCGGAGAAGTCTCTCCCCCTCACCCTCGCTGCGCTCGACCTCTCCCCGCCGGGGAGAGGTGTTCCGGCGCCACGTCCTGAAAACGATCCCGGGTTCTGCTGCGCAGCCCCGGGACGACGGGCTTGAAAACCTCTCATGCAAACAAGCTCAGCTGCTGGGGTTTCTCGATCAGGCGTTCGCGCAGGTTCTGCCGGTCGAGGCTGCCTTTCGGGTGATGATCGGCGGCGACCAGGAAGGGCCGGGCGCGCCTGAGGCCGGAGGTGAGGCGGGCCACGTCCTCGAGCCGCAAGGTGGTGTGCCTGCGTGCTGACACGATCTTGTCCACGGCGCGGGCACCCAGCCCCGGCACGCGCAGCAGCATCTCGCGCTCGGCGCGGTTCACGTCGACGGGAAAGAGGTGGCGGTTCTTCAGCGCCCAGGCGAGCTTGGGATCGACCTCGAGATCGAGCATGCCCTTCTCGCCGCCCGCGGCGATCTCCTCGACGTCGAAGCCGTAGAAGCGCAGCAGCCAATCGGCCTGGTAGAGCCGGTTCTCCCGCATCAGGGGCGGCGGTTTCAGGGGCAGGATGGCGCTGGAATCGGGGATCGGGCTGAAGGCGGAATAATAGACGCGCTTCATGGAATATCGGCCGTAAAGCCTGACCGACATGCGCAGCACATCCGCATCCGTCGTGTCGTCGGCGCCCACGATCATCTGCGTCGACTGTCCCGCGGGCGAGAAATGGCGGCGCTCCTCGCGCGCTTCCTCGATGCGCTCGGACATCTGCGCCATGGCGCCTTCGATGGAGGCTCCATCCTTTTCCGGGGCGAGCCGCCCGAGGCTGCGCTCCGTCGGCAGTTCGACATTGATCGAGAGGCGATCCGCCCAGAGCCCCGCCTCCTCGATGAGCCAGGGGCTCGCCTCGGGGATCGTCTTCAGGTGGATATAGCCGCGAAAGCCGTGATCGCGGCGCAGCTTCTTCGCCACCAGGAGCATCTGCTCCATGGTGTAGTCGGGCGAGCGGATGATCCCCGACGACAGGAACAGGCCCTCGATATAGTTGCGCTTGTAGAACTCGATCGTGAGCGTCACCACCTCGTCGACCGAAAACTTGGCGCGCCTCACATTCGAGGAGCGCCGGTTCACGCAATAGGCGCAGTCGAAGAGGCAGTAATTCGTCAGCAGGATCTTGAGCAGGGAGACGCAGCGCCCGTCGGGCGTATAGGCGTGGCAGATGCCCGAGCCGGTGGTGGAGCCCAGGCCGCCGATATCAGCCTTGCGGCCAGGGGCGCCGGAGGACGAGCAGGAGGCATCGTATTTGGCCGCATCCGCCAGGATCCGGAGCTTGCGGCTGAGCTTCTCGTCCATGGATGAAGAGCCTCCCTGCTGAACGTTCGTGTTTTGTTCTAGCACGAGTCGAGCAGTGAGGCGAGGCCATCCCACCGGGCGAGAGGTCGCACAGGAGAGAGGCAGCCGCACAAACCAGGCGCAGGGACGATGAAGGCTTTTGCACCCATCCTCGGAAAAGACGCTTGTCCCAGCCCTCCCGGACGGTACTCTCATGCTAACTGACAAGCCGGAAGAAGCCCTTCATGATCCGCTCCGCTCTCGATGGCCTCTATCTTTTCGCCGGTTATCTCGCGGGCCTGTTCCTGATCGTCATCTTCCTGCTGATGATGGCTCTGTCGCTGGGCCGGGAGGTCGGGATCAATGTTCCCGCCGGCGATGATTTCACCGCCTGGTCCATGGCGGCCATGGCGTTCTTAGGGTTAGCGCACACGTTCAGGTCGGGAGAATTGATCCGGGTCGGGCTCCTTCTCGAGCGGTGGCCCGCGGCCATGCGACGGAGCGTGGAGATCGGCTGTCTCCTTATCGGTACGGCCGTCATCGGCTTCTTCGCCTGGTACGCCGTGTCCATGACCTATGACAGCTGGCGGTTCAACGACATCTCCCAGGGCGTGGTCGCCGTGCCGCTCTGGATCCCGCAGCTTGGATACTCCTTGGGCCTCGTGATCCTGGCGATCGCGTTCGTCGACGAGCTTGTTCATGTGCTGAGAGGCCACGCGCCACGCTATGAAAAGCCGCCTGCGACCACGCCGGAGGAGATCGTGGAACGCGCGGCCGAGGGTGGGATCTGATCGATGTTTGCGGATCTCGGTCTCGTTCCCGTCGCCGCCATTCTCTTCGGCCTTCTCGCGATCCTCCTCGCCTTCGGCGTCTGGATCGGCATCGCGCTGTTCATCGTCGGCTTCGCGGCGATCCTGCTGGTGACCACCGTCCCGGTCGGACCGGTTCTCGCCACGACGGTCTGGGCCAGTTCCGCCTCCTGGTCCCTCGCGGCGCTGCCTCTGTTCATCTGGATGGGGGAGATCCTGTTTCGGACGCGGCTGTCCGAGCAGATGTTCCTGGGCCTCGCGCCCTGGCTCAACTGGCTGCCCGGGCGCCTGCTGCATGTGAACGTGGTCGGCTGCGGCATCTTCGCGGCGGTCTCGGGGTCCTCCGCGGCCACCTGCGCCACCGTCGGCAAGATCGCCCTGCCGGAGCTGAGGAAGCGCGGCTACGACGAGCGGATGAGCCTCGGCAGCCTTGCGGGCTCCGGCACGCTCGGCCTTCTGATTCCGCCCTCGATTCCGATGGTGGTCTATGCGATCGCGGCCAATGTCTCCGTCATCCAGGTGTTCCTGGCGGGTTTCCTGCCCGGCCTTCTCGTGATGGCGCTCTATTCCGGCTACATCCTCGTTTGGTCGCTGCTCAATCCCGACAAGTCGCCGCGCCCGGAGCCGCGCACATCCTTCGCCTCCAAGTTCCGGCAATCGTCCAAGCTGCTGCCGGTTTTCCTGCTCATCGCCTTCATCTTCTCAGCCCTGATCTTCGGCTGGGCGACGGCAACCGAATGCGCGGCCTGGGGCGTGACGGGCGCGCTCATCCTGGCCTGGCTGTCGGGAACGCTGACATGGCGAACCTTCATCGAAAGCGTGCTCAGCGCCACGCGCCTGACCGTCACGATCATGATCATCCTCGCCGGCGCCGCCTTCACGACCGCCGCCATGGCCTATACCGGCATTCCCGTCGCGCTCGCAGCCTGGGTCGAATCGCTTCAGCTCTCGCCCTATGTGCTGATCGCCGCGCTCACAATCATGTACATTCTCTTGGGCTGCCTCATCGACGGCATCTCGATGATCGTGCTCACCACCGTCGTGGTGCTGCCGATGATCAAGCAGGCAGGCTTCGATCTCATCTGGTTCGGCGTGTTCCTCATCATCCTCGTGGAGATGGCGCAGATCACGCCGCCGGTGGGGTTCAATCTTTTCGTGCTGCAGAACATGAGCGGGCGGGACAGCCTTGCCGTCGCCCGGGCCGCTCTTCCGTTCTTCTTTCTTCTCGTGGTGGCCGTCGCCATCATCACGGCATTTCCGGACATCGCGCTGTTCCTGCCGCGACTCGCGTTCCCGGAATAGAAGACATCAGAGAACAACAGAGGGAGACGACTTGATGAAATACATGACGAAATTGAGCCTTGGCCTCGCAGGAGCCCTGCTCCTGAGCGCACCCGCTCTCGCGCAGACCAAGTGGAATCTGCCTGCCGCGTACCCGGCCGACAATTTCCACACCGAGAACCTCAACGCCTTCGCCAAGGACGTGGCAGATGCCACCGGAGGCAAGCTGCAGATCACGGTGCATGCCAACGCCTCCCTGTTCAAGGCGCCGGAGATCAAGCGCGCAGTCCAAACCGGACAGGCGCAGGCCGGCGAGGTGCTGATGTCCCTCCATGAGAACGAGGATCCGATCTACGGGCTGGACGTGGTGCCCTTCCTCGCCACGTCGTTCGATCAGGCGAAGAAGCTCTGGGACGTGCAAAAGCCCGCGATCGAGAAGAAGCTCGCAAGCCAGGGGCTGATGCTGCTCTATGCCGTGCCGTGGCCGCCGCAGGGTATCTTCGCCAAGAAGGACATCAACACCGTCGAGGACCTCAAGGGCGTGAAGTGGCGCTCCTACAACGCCGGCACCGCGCGCATCGCCGAGATCGTCGGGGCGCAGCCGGTGACGGTGCAGGCGGCGGACCTGCCGCAGGCGCTCGCGACGGGCGTCGTCACCACCTTCATGACCTCGGGCGCGACCGGCTACGACTCGAAGGTCTGGGAATCGCTCACGCACTTCTACGACACGCAGGCCTGGATCCCGAAGAACATCACCTTCGTGAACAAGGCCGCCTTCGACGCGCTCGACAAGCCGACGCAGGAGGCCGTCCTGAAAGCTGCCAAGACGGCGGAAGAGCGCGGCTGGACGACGGCGCAGGAGAAGACCAAGTGGTACACGGACCAGATGGTCGCCAAGGGCATGAAGGTTCAGCCTCCGGGCCCTGAACTCAAGGCCGGGCTCCAGAAGGTCGGCGAGCAGCTGACGCAGGACTGGCTGAAGAAGGCCGGTCCCGACGGACAGGCGATCATCGACAGCTACAAGAAGGCCGCGATGTAAGTAATCCGACGATTTTCACGAAAAGCGAAAGGGGCCGGTACGGCCCCTTTCTCATGTCCGATCCCGGATGAGCTTAGCGGCTCATCTTGAACTCGGGCATGCTCTTGAGCTGATCCTTGGTCATGTTGACCATGGCATGGTCCGGGCTGGTGCGATCCGCGCTGCCCGAATCGGTTGCCGCCGTCGTTCCGGTCGATCCCGTGGTGCTCGGAGCCGTGGTCGTCGCGGTGTTGCCCATGCCCGTTGCGCCCGTGGAGCCGGTGGTGCCGGTGCTGGCGGTGGTGCGCGGCTCCATCACGAACTTCACCTGGTCGAACGGAATGGCCACGTTGTGTTCGCCGATGCCGAGGAATCCGCCGACGCCGACCACCACGGCCTGGATCTTGCCGCTCTGATCGACCAGCATTTCGCTGATGTCGCCGATCTTCTCGTTGTTCTCGTTGTAGACGTTGAGACCCTCAAGCTGCGAGGCACGCCATTGGCCAGGCTGAATCTGGGTCATGGAATCGCCGCTGGACCCGCTGGACCCGCTGGAAGGAGCGTTCATCGCCGGCTGATTCGCCTGCGGCGTTGCCGGCTGGGTCGTCTGCGGCGAGGTGCCGGTGGCGCCGGAGCCGGCCGGCTGGTTCTGCGCCAGGGCCGGTGCGGCGATCAGAGCCGAGCCGAGAAGTGCCATCGCAAGGTGTTTCGCAACCATATGTTCCTCCTGAAAATGCCTACGGCGCATCGCGCCGCTTGCCTTCTCAACGGACCAGCTGGGAATTGGTTCTATCTTTTCCGAAGCGGGGAAGCTTTCGGGCATCGCGTCTCCATGAAAGCAGAATGGCCGGAACAGGCCCGGCCATTCGCAGCGAAAACGTGAGGCGCAATGTCAGGCCAGCGTGAAATCCATTGTGATTTCAGCGTTCAGCACTTTCGAAACGGGACAGTTCTTTTCCGCTTCGCGTGCAAGTTCCTCGAACTTGGCGCGGTCGATCCCGGGCACATTGGCATTCAGGGTCAGTGCCGATTTCGTGATCGTGAAGCCGCCACCCTGCTGCTCGACCGAGACGACCGCTTCGGTCGCGAGCTCGGTCGGGGTGAAGCCCGCACCTTGAAGCTGGAACGCCAGGGCCATGGTGAAGCAGCCCGCATGCGCCGCTGCGATCAGCTCCTCGGGATTCGTCCCCTTCTCGTTCTCGAAGCGGGTCTTGAAGGAATAGGGGGTGGACGACAGCACACCGGAATCGGAGGTGAGGTGACCGGTTCCATCCTTGCCTGTGCCCTGCCAGACGGCTCTTGCCTTGCGGTTCATCGCGCTCTCCTTTGAAGGTGGAGGTCGGTGATGTAGGACAGGACAGGTCAAGCTCCAGACGGGGGAGGGTGCAAAACGGATTTGCACCGAGCCCGTCCTGTCCCGGCCGTGAGTCATGCCGATGATCCAGCTCTCGTCCCACCTGCGTCCCCGGTTTCTCTTGTCGGTCCTTCTCGCTGGCGTGGCCTATGCCGCCCTGCCGGGGAGCTGGAGCCTGAATTCGCGGCTTCTGGTCGCCTGGGACATCGGAACCGTTTGTTTCCTGATGCTGGCCTGGATCATGGCGGCGCGCTCCTCCACCGAGACGATGCAGAAGCGGGCGGTGGCGGAGGACGTGACAGCTGGCGCCTTCCTCGTCCTGACCCTGTCGACGGCCATCGCGAGTCTTGCGGCCATCGCGATTGAGCTCTCCGGAATCCACGACGCCGGCAACGAGCAGACCTTGAAGCTGTCCATTGCAGGCATCACCATCCTGTGTTCCTGGCTTTTCGTTCACACGATCTACGCCATCCATTACGCGCATGAATATTACGGCGACGAGGGCGAGAGGCGCGGCGTCGTTTTCCCGCATGACGACAAGCCCGACTACTTCGACTTCCTGTATTTCTCGTTCAATTTCGGCGCCGCTGCCCAGACCGCCGATGTCGTGATCGTGTCGAAGCACATGCGTCGCCTGACGCTTGCCCATACGATTCTGGCCTTCCTGTTCAACACCGCGATCCTGGCCTTTGCCGTGAACGTGGGGGCCGGTTTGCTGTAATGATGGTAGAAACCCGCGCTGTCGAAGGTTTGCCGATGTCCTTTCATTCCGCCGCTCCCACGCTCGAAACGGAGCGTCTCGTCCTTCGCGCGCACGGCCTCGATGATTTCGAGGATTGTCTCGCCCTCTGGACCGATCCCGCGGTCACGCGCTTCACCACCGGCAAGCCTTCGACGCGGGAGGAGGTCTGGGCCCGGATCCTGCGCTATGCGGGGCATTGGACGCTTCTCGGCTTCGGCTATTGGGTGATCGCCGACAGGGCGACGGGCCGCTTCCTCGGCGAGGCGGGCTTCGCCGATTTCCGGCGCGAGATCGAACCAGCGCTGGACGACATCCCGGAAATCGGCTGGGCGCTTCTGCCTTCGGCACATGGCCGGGGCTACGCGACCGAGGCCGCCGGCGCGGCCATCGCCTGGATCGAGGGGCAGCTCGGCCCCATCCGAACGGCCTGCATCATCGCGCCCGAGAACGGGCCCTCGATCCGCGTCGCCGAGAGATGCGGCTATCGCGCATGCGAGCGGACCACCTACAAGGGGCTCCCGACGATCATGTTCGTGCGGGAGAGCACCGGGTTCTAAACGCCGTCCTCCCGCTCCCCGTCCACGACCCGGCGCGCCACGTCGAAGCGGAAGCCCGCGCGGGCGAGCGCCGCGAGGTCCTTGTCGCGATAGGGGGCGCGTTCGCCCGGGCGGTATGGGCCGAGCTTGCGGCGGCGGGCGAGCGCATGGGCGGCCTTCTCCTCGTCGTCCTCCTCGCCCCCCTCAAGCGCCTCGGCGATGGTGCTGCGATCGACGCCCTTCGCCGCGAGCTTCGCCTGGATCGCGCGCGCCGATCCGCCCCGGCGCCGCAGGGTGGCGACGCGGGCCTCCGCATAGCGCGCATCGTCGATGAGCCCGGTGCGCAGGCTCTTCGCCACGACCTCGTCGATCATGTCCTGGAACGCCGCCGGATTCTCGCCGCGCAGGCGACAGCGCGTGTCGACCTTGCGCCTGAGCACGCGCCGCAGATTCTCGGCGGAGGAGGCATAGCGCTCGAGATAGGCGAGGGCCGCCCGCTGCAGATAGGCGGGCGTCACCGGGCGCGGGACCTTCTTCGGCGCATCGTCCGTCATGCGGTGTCGCTGTCCGGTGGAAGGGAGGTTTCGCCCGGCTTCTCCACCTGGCCCCTGCGCTGCAGCTGCAGCGCCACGAACCAGCACAGGGCCGCCCAGGCCGCGCCCACGGACCAGCCGGCGATCACGTCGCTCGGCCAGTGCACGCCGAGATACACGCGGCTTGCGCCCACGAGCAGGGTCATGACGATGGCGAGCCCCAGGATGAAGGCGCTGACGCGGCGGCTCTTCTCGACCCGCGCCAGCAACGCGCCGAGGGTCAGATAGGTGATGGCCGAGAGCATCGCGTGGCCGCTGGGAAAACTCGCGGTGTAGACCCGCGTCGCATGGGGCACGAGATCGGGCCGGGGCCGCTCGAAGCCCATCTTCAGGCCCGTCGAAATGAGCGTCCCGCCGATGATGGACACGAGCACGAGCACGGCGGCGGCGCGCTTTCCCGTCATGAGCAGGTAGAGGACGGTGGCCGTGGTCAGGAGCGTGAGGATGGCGTAGCCGCCCAGCCCCGTGAAATCGCGCGCGGCTTCCTCGAGCCAGTGTGGGCCTAAGGGATTGGCGAGATCCTGCGGATCGCGCAGGGCGAGCAGGATCGTGCTGTCGAAGGCATGGATCTCGCCTTCGATGACCTCGTCCGCGATGGCGATGAACGCCCAGGCGAAGAAGCCGAAGGCGGCGAGCGACAGGAGCGGGCCGATCTCGTTCAGCCGCAGGCGAACCCAGATCCGTGAGACGGAGGACAGAAGGCCTTTCATGCGCGCAGGAGATAGGGGCAGGATGCGCTCCGGCGAGGCCATGTCACGATTCCAGATGGTTGCGCCAGTCCTTCGGCGCGTTGATCCGGCTCAGGCCGAGCCACTCCGCCATCAGGCGCAGCTCCTCGCCGAGGGCGGGCGCGATCTCCTCCGGCGGCACGCCGGCTTCCGGGTGAACGGAATGCACGATGAGGTTTCCCCCGGCGCGGTCCGCCTTCAGGTCAACGCGGGCGACGATGCGCTCGCCGAGCAGGAAAGGCAGGCAGTAATAGCCGAATTCGCGCTTCTCCACGGGCGTGTAGATCTCGATGCGGTAGCGGAAATCGAACAGGCGCTCCGTGCGCGTGCGCTCCCAGACGATGGGATCGAAGGGCGAGACGAGGGCGCGCGCCTCGACGCGTCGCGGCATCTTCGCCTGCGGGTCCAGATAGGCCGGCCCGTTCCAGCCCTCGACGGTGACGGGCACGAGATCGCCCGCCTCCACCAGTTCCGGGATGCGGGCCTTGGCGTCCTGCGCCTCGAGGCGGAAATAGTCGCGCAGGCAGCGCTCGGAGGCGATGCCGAGGGCGCGGATGGAGCGCCGCAGCAATTCCCGCTGCGCCTCGTCCTCGGGCGGCGTCGGCGCGTTCAGCACCTCTGAGGGCAGCACCCGCTCGGGCAGGTCGTAGACGCGCTCGAAGCCGCGCCGCGTGGCGGTGGTGACCTCGCCCGCCCAGAACAGCCATTCGAGCGCGCGCTTGCCGTCGCTCCAGCCCCACCAGGAGCCCTGGCTCTTGCCGCCGTTGGAAAGCTCGCCCGCGCTCAAGGAGCCGCGCAGCGCGATCTCGCGGCGCACCGCCTCGATGAAGGCCCGCTTGTCCCGGCCGAAACGGGCGAGGCCGCCATAGATCCCCTCGCCGCGCGCCGCGCGCGCCATGCGCCAGCGCAGATGCGGATGCAGGTCGAGGGCGATCAGCGAGGCCTCGTGGCCCCAATATTCGAAGGTCCCGCGCTTCTTCGGATGATAGGCGATCCGTTCGAGCAGGTCGCGGTCATAGGCGCCGAGCCGCGAGAAGAGCGGCATGTAATGGGCGCGCACCAGCACGTTGACCGAATCGATCTGAAGCAGATGCGAGCGCTGCAGCTGGCGCTTCACATGGCGAAGGCCGGCGCCGTCCGGCCGCGCCTCGTGGAAACCTTGGGCGGCCAGCGCGATGCGGCGGGCCTGGGCGAGGGAGAGTTTGGTGCGGGGAGCCATGGGCGAAGGAGTTCAATCACCCGACAGGTAAGGCCAATTCCGGCTCTTCGGCAACCCGCCCCCGGCTCGCGCCTGTGAGAACAGGCCCACCCGCAGCGCGATGCGCGCAAGCGTGACGGATCGAATCGGCGGGATGTCGACGAGCGTGACGGCCAGCGCTCCCGAAAAATCGGCGGCGCTGCCGCGGTGCGGACCTCTCTTGCCCGGGAGAGGTGAGGCCGCGCCGGACTGGTTGAATCGCTCACCTGGTTAAACGCCGGCGCATCTCGCGGTGTCATCACCGGCCCTGTGCCGGTGATCCCGATTATGTGGGGCGCGGCGCTCATCCGGTCGTTCGTCGCCGCCTCTCCCAGGTCATCACCGGCCTTGTGCCGGTGATCTCGATCATGTGAGGCGCGGCGCCTGTCCGATCGGGATGGCCGGGACGAGCCCGGCCATGACGATGAAGGTTGGGTGGCGTCATTCCCTGCTCATCATGCACTCCACTTTTCCCCTGCCCACAAGGGGAGGGAACACGCGCCTCATTCGCCTTGCGATCCAGGATCGCCGCTCCGCGCCGTCCGGGATGACACCCTCCACGACATCACCGGCCCTGTGCCGGTGATCCCGATTGTGTGAGGCGCTGCGCCTGTCCGATCGGGATGGCCGGGACAAGCCCGGCCATGACGCGGAGAGGTGTGAGGCTGATGGTGAGGTGTGAGGCTGGCCGCTGTCTCACGCAGACTGACGAATGCCCCCGCTCACGCGATGCCTCTTCGCCCTGATGAATCTCTCGTGATGTCAAAGAGCGTGAGGGTCCAGCACGTTTATCCCCGCGGCGATGTTCGCCCGAGGGGTGAGGGATCGAGGGAGGGCGCGGGGTGCGTCCGGCTCGCTCAGTACT
>Ga0180217_1001152_pt1 | contig 31244 bp, 25 predicted proteins | sample eDN3rd37CBELigOP_FD_128521 | JGI IMG/M metagenome (GOLD analysis project Ga0180217, IMG submission 128521) | Enriched Organic Plus compost microbial communities from Emeryville, California, USA - eDNA 3rd pass 37_C BE-Lig OP (version 2) (version 2) ... | reverse complement strand
TCGGCTTCGCGCAGGATCCGAACGATCTGCTCATCGCTGTATCGCGTCTTCTTCATTTGCCTCTCGCTATCGAAGAGGCCATTGTCTCAAGTTACCTTGGATCGAAAAAGCCGGGACAGGTCAATAGCGCTTACGCCACTGATACAGGCTGTGGGCACTCACTCCCAACCGCTCAGCAACATCAGCCACTCTGTGCCCACGCTCAGTAACCTGGCGAACGGCTTCGATCTTAAATTCTTCGGTAAATCGTTTCGGTTGTGCGCTCATGCTCATGACACCTCCAGAAATCCTCATTATGAGGCAAATGGGTGTCTAGGGTATCCGGGTCGATTCAGATCGAAAAATTAGCAGAGCAATCCGGAATGGGTTCGCGACAATGATTCGAGAATAGAATTGGAGACCCTCCTCCAAAAGACGTTGCTTTGTATCATCGCTGCGATTTGCCAAGGTGCTGAGAAGCTCAAGCAGAGCCCCCTTCTTACGTTGTTACGGAATGCCAGCGCAGCAAATGCGCGAGGCGGAAAGATGTATCATTCCAAGTTTTAAATCATGCTAACCCCGAGGTGGTATTTAATGTCGTACATCGGAATTCTTATCCGGCATGCTTTAGCCATCATCGCGTGGGTAGCTGTGACGATATGGTTTATAAATTCGGCGAGTCATTTTCGTGGTTCGAATCTATCTGTGGAGTTCGATACCCCCCAGAACGGATTCATGCAGATCTTTTATCCTGATCTGCAAAGCTCCAATTTTGAAGCTAAGAATTCGGAGCGTTATGGATACGAAATGGGGAGCCGCCGCCGGATTGCTTTTCAATTCCCAAGCGAAAATCCGAATTTAATTCGAATTGATCCTGCAGAAGACAGTGTCGAACTGACTCTACGATCCATAGAGTTGAACTCGTTGTTCGGTTCAGTAACTGTGAAAGGCGAGGAACTTTTACACAGGTTGCGACCGGTGCAGGACGTAAACGAAGTAGCGATAACTGGTGGTCTTGTCCAAATATCCACGTCGGGATTTGATCCTATCTTGATGTTTGATACAAGAAATTTAGTCATTATCGAAAACGAGGTTCTAAAACTCGCGCTCGTGGCTCTGATAGCCGGTTTTGGATACTTCAGTTGGTGTGTTTCCGTTATATCTGGGCCGCGAAAAGAATTGAAAGCAATATACGTTGCGTTATGTCTAAGTTTGCTATTGCTATATATTTTCTTTCCCGGCTACATGACGTATGACTCCTTTCACGCTTTGCGATCAGCGAGGGACGGCGTAACGGATTCTATATGGCCGCCAATGGTGAGCTATATCTGGCGCGGGGTTGACATGATTTACCCGCATCCTGCAGCAATGTTCTTTTTACAAGTCTCCTTTCTGCTAACTGCAACGGCTCTCATTCTAGTTAAAGAGATGCGTAGTGTGGGTTTCACGCTCTTGAGCCTGCTAATCCTGTTGTTAAACCCGACGATTCTGGGAACTATTAGCGCGATATGGAAGGATGTGCTTATGGCCGCCCTGTTCCTAGCTGCCTATGTTTTCATGCTTCAGATCAAACGACGCAAAGGGCAATGTGTAGTCTGGGTGTACTTTGCCGTCGCCCTCATATTTGTTTTTCTGGGTTCTGCGACTCGCCATAATGCAATCACCGCCGCCGTACCTTTAACTTTTTATCTGACTTATCTCACTCTCGATGGCCTAGGGAAGCCAACCAGTCTCCGTGTCAGCGCTGTGATAAGCGCGCTGCTAGTGGCCGGGATATTCGGCGGAAAAACTTTACTTGACAATTACTCCTTGCCGACTTTCAAGAGCATCGCTGGTACTTCGAAGCTGGTGGATGGGGTAAGGAGGATGGATCTGGTGGCAGCATCAATCTGTGTGGGAGAGAACCTCTTTGGAGAAGCTGCACCTCAACTTACTATTGACGATATGAGAGCTGGTTACGACGCTCGCCATGTGAATTATTCGTCTGCGTTATTGAAGAAGATACCAGCAGATGCTGACACTGGGAAATTATGGCTTCGTACGCTTTTGAACCATCCTCTCTGTCTCGTGAGTAACAAGGCACAATTGACGGCCCACCTCTTCGGTCTTCGAGGCGATAAGCCGTTCCTGATAATAACTCCCCAAGTCGACTTTAACGAGTTCGGGTACTACCTTCCAAATAGCGTACTGAGGAAAGAAGTCGAAGGGTTCGTTATATCTGCGGCCGGTCTTCCCATATTTAAACCTTGGTTTTTGTGGGTTCTATGCCTTGGAGTATTCTGCGTCTATATCTTGAGGAATCGAGCCATTCACGGTGGATATGCTGCGCTCTGGTGCTCGGCGACTCTGTATGGAGCGGGGCTGAGCATGATGGGTAATGCTGCAGACGCACGCCTCCTTTTTTATACCAATTATGTTTGCATTATTTTAATCTTAATGACCGCGCGAGATATCTGGCAAAGGCGACTATGAACTCGCGAAATACCTGGGCCTGGGATTTACTCGTTTGGAAAGGCTTTTATGCGTCGGTACGCATTGAACCTTGGGCGAATTAATATCATGCTTCTCGGATTCGCGCCAGTGAAGGTGTTTCTGAGATAAAGCCCGTTTTCCTAGTCGAGCGCCCTTTTGGCAATTTCAGGTGTGACTATGAATATCATACTAGGACCTCAAATTTACTCCAGACCTATGAGTTGCTGTCACTGAAGTAAATTGGTAACAACTCACTCTGCCTTGAAACGCAAGCCGAAATTTTGCTTTTCGAGGAAATTTTCTAAAGTTTAAGGATCAAATGCATGGTTGATGCTCCAGAGCTCACCGGAACTGACCAAGAAATTGCCGTGATTATTCCTACTTACAAGGCGCGACAACATATTTTGGGGGTAATAAGCGGAATTGGCCCACAAGTGGCACGAATATATATTATTGACGATTGTTGCCCCGATCGTACGGGCGACTTCGTGGCAGCGAATTGCGCAGATGAAAGAATCTCAATAATCAGACATACGGAAAACCTGGGTGTAGGAGGCGCAGTTATGACTGGTTATATGGCTGCCATTGAAGATGGAATGGATATTTTGGTGAAGATTGACAGCGATGGTCAGATGGATCCGGGTCTGATTGTTGACTTCATTGCTCCGATCGTTAACGGTGAAGCGGATTACACGAAAGGGAATCGGTTTTTTGATCTCGAGAAAGTCTACGCCATGCCTAGGATACGTATTTTTGGCAATGCAGTGCTATCGCTAATGTGCAAGCTATCCTCGGGTTATTGGAACCTGTTTGATCCTACTAATGGCTATACTGCCCTACACGCGGACGTCGCTCGTCGTCTGCCGTACAGTAAAATAAGCAGCCGTTATTTCTTTGAAACGGACATCTTATTTAGGTTAAATACGCTACGCGCTGTTGTACTAGATATACCGATGGACGCGAAATATGGGGACGAAGTCAGTAATTTAAGAATATCCAAGATTATCGGTGAATTTTTTCTCAAGCATTTACGAAATTTTGTGAAGCGTATTTTTTATAACTATTACTTGAGAGATATGTCGTTAGCCTCCATTGAGCTTCCCGTAGGAATGGTTATGTTTGGTTTCGGCTTAATTTATGGAGGCTATCACTGGCTTAGCTCAAGCCAGGATGGAATTCCTACCCCTTCTGGTACTGTCATGCTTTCGGCGATGCCTGTGCTGATCGGATTGCAACTGATCCTCGCTTTTTTGTCTTATGACATTTCATCTGTTCCACGAAGACCATTAAATCGCCGTGCGGCCGCGCCTAGGCGGGGCCCTTAATGAGATTAAGGATAGCTCGCCAATTCGTTGTGTATAGCTTGGTAGGTGGCGTTAGCGCGTTAATAGATGTGGGTTTGATGCAGCTTCTTATATCATGTGGCGTGTACTACCTGACGGCCACAACGGTTGGATTCCTGCTCGGCTTGCTCGTTAATTTTCTGTTACATGCCCGCGTCACTTTCAAGAAGGACTACTATTGCGCCATGTTTGCGCGATATGTAATAGTCGTCTTGGCAAATTATATTTTCACCATCGCTATAGTGGAGTTATTCCATCGTACGCTTTCGCTTCCAGTTTTGGGAAAGATCGTTTCTCTTCCATTGGTGGCGGTAATTGGGTTTTTCTTAAGTAAATATTGGATATTCAAAGCTAAGCAGCCTAAGAAAATTAGTAATTCATGACGGCAGTGGCGCGGGGTGAAAATGAAGAACTTTACAGGTACCTTTAATTATTGGGCGTATTTCGCGCGTGTTTCCCCTACGGTTGCAGTATATATCGTCGCGCTGGTGATCGCGGCTGGCATCACGTACAGATTCTCTCCCGGTTTCATGTCGTTCGATAGCTTCGTGCAATATCGGCAAACATTGGGTTTGCAGCAATTGCAGAATGCGCATCCTATGATCACGGTATATTTGTGGCGATCATTACTGAAAATAAAAGACCATCCGGGAGTGTTGTTGGCTTTCTGGCAGCTAATTTACTGGACTGGATTCGCTTCCTTTGCCTGTCTGGTGGACGGTCGATTCCCGATTCGGATGCTGGTGCTTCTTGTCGTTGGCTTGTGTCCTCCTGTACTCATACTCTCTTTACATCTCTGGAAAGACGTGGGGATGATGTGCTCGCTTGCTCTAGCGGTCACAGCTTTGCTAGGCTACGTCCGATATCCCAGTAAAGGGTGGCTATTACCCTCAGGTATGGTGCTTTTTTTCGCCATTGCTTTCAGAATAAACGGCTTTATTCCAGCTGTTCCTTTGTTGTTACTTACATGCTATTTTGTTGCGGGTCTCCGTAAGTTTTCTGGCTGGAAAAGGGCGGGTATAACGGCATGTGTTTTCACTTTATCGGTCGTCGTCTACAGCGCTGGGATGACCCTCGTTAACTCCCAGGCGCAGCGGATTTACGGCTTAGGGACGCTTTTGGTCTGGGACATGGCTTCTATTTCATTGGCAGAAAATGAGGATCTGCTTCCTAAGTATTTACACCGCAGCACCAACGGCGACATAATCCCTTTGCTAGCTGCTGCCAACAGTCGTGAAGCGAATTACCCAATCTACGAAATTATTTCGCCATATCCACCGGAGCAGTTTCAGAAGCAACTCGTCGAAGACTGGTTTAAACTGATAGCTAAGTATCCTCAAGCCTATTTTGAACATCGAGGTCATGTTCTTGGGATTATGTTAGGGATACATGATAAGGCTATCTATTACCCTTTTCACCCGGGTATTGACGAGAATGAATTCGACATTAGCTTCGATAACATATCGCGCGAAGACTTGGCCAACGATCTGGGTTTCTTCAATAAGATTTCTGGATCACTTCTGTATAGGCCGTGGATATATTTACTCCTAGGCATTATTGCTCTAGCGGTCGCCGCGTTCCGATTGGGCGGTAAATTTGGTAGTAAGGAAGTCAATCTCCTTGCTGGGGCGATATCATTGAGTGGGCTTTCCTCAGCAGCATCGCTCTTGTTCATCGCGACGGCCGCAGACTATCGCTATATTACCTGGACAATTCTTGCAGCTTTACTGGCTAGCATAGTCCTCATTTCGGACGTAGGTGGATCGCGGTGACGAGGGCTGCCTTGGTGAGGCGTGTACTGCAACCGAAAGAAGAAGAGGTTTCGGGATTTCTAAAACTTGCCGATACACTACTTTGTGAAACCCAGGTGACGTGCTCCCGACGTTCTTAACGATTCCCATAGTTTTTTTCTAACCATCTACGATACTCTTGTGACTGCGCGTTTTTTATCCAGCTTTCATTATTTATGTACCAGGAGACGGTCTTCCTGATCCCGGACTCGAAAGTTTCTGCAGGTTTCCAACCCAGTTGTTGTTCTAATTTCCGCGCGTCTATCGCATATCGTACGTCGTGGCCCAAACGATCAGCTACGTGAACAATCTGATTTTTATAGCTCTTACCATCCGATCGGGGCTCAAGGGCGTCGAGCAACTCGCAGATCGTTGTAACTACTTCGATGTTGGGCTTTTCATTCCAACCCCCGACGTTATATACCTCGCCGACCGTGCCATCGGAAAGGACTTTCCGAATAGCACTGCAATGATCTTTCACGTAAAGCCAATCCCGAATTTGTTGTCCATCCCCGTAAATTGGTAAGGCCTTTCCGGCTAACGCATTCACTATAACCAGAGGGATGAGCTTCTCTGGGTAATGGTAAGGGCCATAATTATTAGAGCAATTAGTGGTCAGTACAGGTAAACCATACGTGTGATGATAAGCGCGTACGAAATGGTCACTCGCTGCTTTACTTGCTGAGTACGGACTGTTGGGTTCGTAGCGGTTCGACTCTGTAAAGGCGGGCGCATCTGGAGCGAGCGAGCCATATACTTCGTCGGTAGAGACATGCAAGAAGCGAAAATTTTGCTTCTCCTGCCCCTGCAACTGGTTCCAGTAGGTCCGCGTCGATTCGAGAAGGTTGAAGGTACCAATCACGTTGGTCTGTACGAAAGCTTGGGGACCATGAATAGACCGATCGACGTGACTTTCTGCAGCGAAATTAATTATCGCGCGCGGTTTATGTTCGGATAGCAGGGACTCAATTAATTCGGTATCACCGATATCACCACGCACAAAGATGTGCCGAGAATCATCTTTCAACGAAGACAAGTTATCCAGATTGCCTGCATACGTAAGCAAATCCAGATTGATAACAGTCTCGTCGTTTTCGGCGAGCCAATCGAGTACAAAGTTCGATCCAATAAAGCCGGCACCGCCGGTGACAACAATACTCATAAATTACGTGACCCTATGAAGTGCCCAATTGAGTTGCCTTATGCGCCCCCGAGCCTTACAGAGAGACTCCTCGTTATTTAAATTCAATTTTATAAGGAATTCAGCAGGAGATTATCCCGCTAGAATATGAGGTTCCAACAAATAGTAGAAACTCTCTATTAATTTGAAGATTTTTAATGAAAATTTCAATCGAAGTGGTCTGCTTCGGACAAGGATGTAGCTTGCTTGTCTTTGGCTGATAATATTGGTGCTCCGTTAAGTGGCCAAGTAATCGCTAAGTCGGTGTCATCCCATCGTACGCTGCGCTCATGCTCGGGGGAGTAGTAGTCAGTTGTCTTATAAAGAAATTCGGCCGATTCACTTAGCACTACGAATCCATGTCCAAACCCCTCGGGTACCCACAATTGCCTCTTATTTTTGGCAGAAAGTTCGACGCCGACCCAGTGACCAAAGGTGGCCGAGCTTCGACGAAGATCCACGGCTACATCAAAGACCGTACCATGTGTCACCCGAACCAATTTGCCTTGGGGCTGTATGATTTGGTAGTGGATTCCCCGAAGTACGTTCTTAATTGAGCGAGAATGGTTGTCCTGTACAAAAGTCACCGCCCGACCTACGGCTTCGTTGAATATTCTTTGATTGAAACTTTCGAAGAAAAAGCCGCGTTCATCACCAAAAACTTTAGGTTCGAAAAGCACAACTTCCGGTATCCCTAATTGGCGTGCGATCATGCGATGCGTTCCTTCAAAATGCGCAACAGGTACTGGCCGTAGCTATTCTTCAAGAGGGGTTGAGCTAGCCTCTCCAAATTTTGGTCGTCAATCCACCCTTTGCGCCACGCGATCTCTTCCGGACAAGCCACCTTCAGGCCTTGTCGTTGCTCCAGTGTCGCAATAAACTGACTCGCTTGCAGTAGTGAGTCATGCGTGCCTGTGTCTAGCCAAGCGTAACCGCGCCCCATTATTTCAACTCGCAGTTTGTCCTGCGCAAGGTACAAAAGATTAAGGTCTGTAATTTCCAGTTCGCCCCGTGCGGACGGTTTCAGTACTCGCGCCAATTCGACGACCTGTTTATCGTAGAAATAAAGTCCGGTTACAGCGTAATGTGATTTGGGTTGAATTGGTTTTTCTTCTAAAGACAGAACTTTCCCGTTCACATCAAATTCAGCCACACCGTATCTTTCGGGGTCATGAACGTGGTACGCGAAGACACTTGCGCCTTCATCGCAAGCAGAGGCGCTATTTAGTAGTTTCTCGAAGTCGTGACCGTAAAAGATGTTGTCACCGAGAACAAGGGCGGATGGGTTATCGTCAATGAAACTTGCGCCAATAGTAAACGCTTGGGCTAAGCCATCGGGAGAGGGTTGCACAGCGTACTGAATATTTAGCCCCCACTGGCTGCCGTCACCGAGTAGATGCTCAAATCGTGGCGTATCTAACGGTGTAGAGATTACAAGGATATCGCGTATTCCCGCCAACATTAGTGTGGACAATGGGTAGTACACCATTGGTTTGTCATAGACGGGCAATAGCTGCTTGCTTAGGGACAGGGTGGCCGGGTGCAAACGCGTTCCAGAGCCGCCCGCTAGAATAATGCCTTTACGGGTTTTCATAAGTAGTATGTTTCAGTTCTGCAGAATCTCTGCAAGCATCCTGTTTACGCCGAATTGCCATTCGGGCAGGTACATGTTGAAGCGTTCCTGGAGTTTGCGGGTGTCTAACCGAGAATTAGCGGGGCGTGCGGCTGCGCTGGTGAAGTCACTTGAAGAGACAGCCACCACTTCACTGTCAGATACTTTTAAGGATACACCGGCAGCTCGTGCTATTGACAACACGTGTCTGGCGTAATCATACCAAGACGTCTCACCAGCGGCCGTAACGTGGTATGTACCTAACAGACTGTTATTGGATATCGCTGTTCGCAATGCGTGTGCCGTGACGTCCGCCAACAAGTCGGCACCAGTTGGCGTGCCGATCTGATCATTAATTATTTGCAAACGGTCTCGTTCATTCGCCAATCTGAGTATTGTTTTGGCAAAATTTTCACCCCGGGTGGCATACACCCAAGAGGTTCGAAATATCAAATACTTACATCGCGAGGCACTGATATTTTTTTCCCCGATGAGTTTTGTCTCGCCGTAGTAATTTAAAGGCCCAGTTTTCGCGTCCTCGCGCCGCGGATCAGATCCACTACCATCAAAGACGTAGTCCGTAGAATAATGGACTAAATAAGAACCTAGGTCTCGCGCAACGTGCGCCAGAACGCCAGGGGCCTCTGCGTTTATCAAGTATGCTTCGCGCTTTTCGAATTCTGCACGGTCAACTGCGGTATATGCTGCGGCATTCACAATTACGTCAGGAGCAACTGCTCGTACTCTTGCTTCTAATGCGGAAAGGCTCGTAAAGTCAACCGCTTCGGGTCCCGACCTTCCCAAAGCTATGAGTTCGCACAATGGCGACAAGCTTCGCTGGAGTTCCCAGCCTAACTGGCCGTCTTTCCCGAGGAGAAGAATTTTCATCGACTATAAAACTGTTGAATAAGTAAAGGTAGAAGAAACGCGTCAGTTGGCCATCCGGATTCACTTTACTCGTGCAATTCACTTCGAATGCCGGTTCGTCAACACTACATCAAGCTTCAATCGATCCGAGCAGTTTTTCCCGCAATTGGGCTACTCGTCCACTACATTTTAGATACGTGGGGTCTTGAAGGATTGCTTGTCTCTCGCGGTCACTGGAAAAGGCCAGAGTATGCGATCGATCGATACTATGAAGATAATCACCGATGTACTTGTTGTGTGACAAGCTTTCCCAATCGCAATTCTCTTCAGAGAATATCTGCATGGTAAGAAAATAATCTTCCATATACCTCTGATCATCATGATAAATAATGCTGTCAAGGTCGACCTTTTGCAGGTCAATGAGAAAGCTGTGCAATGGCGCATGATTGTGCATCAGGAAATCTTTATAGGTATATCCGTATTCGAATGATCTAGTTCGTTTTAACCGAGTATTAGTAGTGTTGAGATACGTCGTAGCGTAAACTCTGCCAAAGGCCACCGCTTTATTTGTTGATCGTAACCGTCCCAGCAACCACTCGTACGCGTGTGGCATTAGTAAATCGTCGTAATCTAGGAAGCCCACGTAGCGGGTCTGTACAGAGCGAAGTGCCTCATTCATCATACGAGAACGAAGGTCATTAATCGCGTCTGTCGATTTAAACTCCTGAATTTCCGGACCAGTACTACCTTTCCACGCATAATTGTCAATAAGAGTTCGCACCGATCCCAGTTGCTCGGGGGACAAATCTTGGGCGGCTATGAGAGGGACACATGTGCAACTGTGAATGGCCGCCAGACAGCAAATGGCTTGTTCAAACAACGCGAAATTCGCTGCTGAGTGTATGCGAATGATGGTAGTGACTTCAGCGTTGGCTGAGGCCTCCATTGAACTGGGTCCTGTGACGAAACACGCGGCTTGCGTCGACATTCGCACACCTTTTCGATCGCGCATTTCACACCCGGTCTTATACGCCCTAATTGGCGACCGCATCGTTACGGAAGGATCTACTGAGCTATTCTCTGCAACCGTGACTAGATCCGATTCACTGTCGTAAAAGTTAGGTATTACGAGGGATTCGGGATGTTGAGAACAGGTATTGAGCAAATGCTCAAGGGCAGCCCTAGTACAAAGTGCCACGCGGCCAAACTCGATAACAAAATCCGCCTGCTCTGCACCATCTGACTTGCCGCTCGAGACCTCCGTCCCCTCGCATCGCATGTCTGCGTCCATGGTAATGACATGATTCTCGAATAGGGAAGAGCGCTTCAGCGAATAGAAAAAGCGTTGCCTCAGTGATGGGTCGGCAGTTATCTGGCTCCTAAAGTCGTCCGAGAACGTGATATGCACGTGCCAGCTGTGGGGCTGCTCTGGAATTTTGGGAATACTTCCGTACGGTAGTGCCGCTAGTGCTCTGCCAGTTGCATTTAGGTAAGCGTAGCCGTATCGCGTGTCCGGTTCTAGGTGCGCTCCTTCCGCCCATTCATTCCAAGCGTTGACGAAAATAAATCTTCGATCCTCTGGAAGATTCTCGCGTGAGTATTCGATAATATTTTCTAGCCAGAGTTGATAGAGTGCAGGGGTGCTTCCATGAACTACGTAGGCGTCTTGACCGTAACGTGCAGTATTGTCCCAGATTGGCACGATGGAGCGGAAATATGTGAAGTCCTTCCTCTCGTTTTGCGAAGAGTAGAACTCTGCAACGTCTTTATACGCAAGAACACTGCCGTTTATTGGTCCGTACGAACGAAGCCTGTGCTTTAAATCTGGTACCGTGCCGCCTGTCCAATCGTGGAGTACTCGCTCTACTCCTGCGTCCATGCCAGCAGCGCGCGGGTCTGTGGTTCCCCTAGTCAAAACCGCAACGATATAAGGTGAAGGTAACCCTGCGGCCTCACATTCCTCTCGCCAAACATCGACATACATCTTGGCGTCGGTAATGTGACTGGGCCGGTACACCATTAGCAACGGGCGCCCTTCAACCTTCAAATATCGGGGATCCCGAAAATAAGGAAACAAATACTTTATAAAAGCTTTGGCGTCAGCTTCCGAGTAATCTTGGCCGAGTAAGATGTCGTTTTCGTTACCATCCCAACGTCTCGTCCAGTTTTCATTCGCCCAGCAGAAGCAGTAGGGCATGTCGATATCAGGGTTCGCAAGCAGCATTTGAGCTGGCTTTTCCAATATCATCTGTCCACCGAACCAGTAGTGGTAGAACACTAAACCGGAGACTCCGGCGGTTTTCATGAGTCCCGCTTGGTTCTTGAGCGTCTCGGGAGAGTCTAACAAGTAGTATCCGATATCGGGATGCGGAATGTGTTGCTGATAATGTCCTTCGAATAAAGGATTAGCAGCTCGAACCTTTGTCCATTCGGTAAATCCCTTCCCATGCCACTCGTCATTCTCAGGAGTGGGGTGAAACTGAGGTAAGTAAAACGCTAGAACTTTGATATCTGTGTGAACGATTGCAGGCCTAAAGTCTAGGCGTGACTCATAATCTACATACGTCTTAATTGAGTCACCTCTCATGACTTGCTTAAACTGACCCGAGTCTTCCTCTGCTAATAAGAAAAGCAGCTGATTCAAGGAGCGCCTCAGCGTATTATTGGGAGCGCTATTTTCCGGTGGTAAATCTCCATCCGTCAGTGGGAGGCTTAACAATGACCGCAGCGCGGAAGCTCGGCCCCAAAACATCGAGGCTTCGGGGAAGTAGGTGCTGCCGAGGTCCTTGAGTGCAATTGGCGAGTTCTGTTCAAGCATCCACTTGTGTAGAAGTGGAGAATCTAGTACACCGGTTTGGGTTCGGATGAGTGTATTTTCCGACTGTGCAAATACGAGTTTGGTCGTTGGAGTATTAAGAAGCTCAATAAAATGATTTATCCTTCCGCCCCCACTTCCGGCGGTTCCTAGAAGATCGTCCAGAATGAGATGGCACCCGGAATCAGCATAGGGAGTGTCTCGTGGGGGGGACGTGTAGAAATGACCCACAATATCGTAGTCGGTCAAACTTTTGCCAAACTGGACTATTAGCGGTGCCAAGTCCATGCCAACGAGGGCAACTGACTTTACAGTTATCTTTTGAGCTAAAGGCAGGACACGTGCAAAGTGTTGTTGTAAAGTCCGATGGTCCTCATTCGCCGGGATAGATACGTATAGATCGAATGCACAAGGGATATTTGCTAGGTAAGCAGCCACTTCCTGGATGAAATGCGGATCGTGGAGATATAAGTGGACACCGATCGCGTTGCCGATAATGGGATTCGGTGTCGAGGTGTCTAACTGAGGATCCACATAATATGGCACTACATCAAATTTAAAAGTCGACTCCTCGCCGGCTTCTTCAGGCGGTGGCATTTCGGAATTGGTTTTAATGCGTTCCAAAATACGGAGTCTGCCTCGCACACCTTCAATCCCTTCGGTATGGATAACTTGCCATGCTTTTCTACAGGTATGGGTAAGTCCGCCACCTTTCGCGAAGATCTCCGGGACCAGCTTCCAAACTCGCTTAGCTCGACGATACGCGCGAGCAGCTGCCCGCGCCGGCGCAGTAATTTTCCAGCTCGCTGAACGATAGAGGCCCTCTACTTCGGACTGTAGTTGCTCAGCACGAAGCGCCCAGGCGGCAGCACCTTCTTTCGACGCTGCAACGTCTACTTTATGGCGCACTAGCTCTTTTTCAAGATTCTCTAGATTTTCCCTATGCGATTCAACTTCACGTGAAAGATTCGCCACCTGAAGCCGCAGGGCGTTATTTTCACGCTCGAATCGGGCGCGCTGGACAACAAGATTTTCGGTAACGAGCTGAGTTTGCGTTAGCCAGCTCCAAATTTGTTCGAACTTCCCAGTTCGATCCAGGATGAGCTCTTGGATTTCTGCCTCTCGCTTCGTATATTCCTCTAATCGTTCCCGAGTTACTTTCCAGCCTAGTGATTGCATGGTTGCATGGATGAGCTCGTAGGGCGTCAACGGAGCTAAGCTCTGAGGTTCTCCAAATCGGGAAATGGACGAGGCGAGATTTGCCAACGACCTGAATACGAGGTAGCCAGCGTCGACTGCCTCTTTTGCAATCCACTCCTCATCAATGAATTCGATACTTCCATCGTCCCGCTTGATGATGTTCTGGGGTATCCGATCGAAGTAGACGCCAGGAAAAAGCGTATCGATGCCAATGTCGCTTTTCCCCCCGGCATTAAGCGGGGACCGGGCGACGAGGATTTCGAGATATTTGGCCAGAAAGCTCGCAACCTCTTCAATTGCCCACCCATCTCGAGCAACGATGCGTACAAGGTCGTCGGCTAAGGGCGTGCCCTGAGAATACTCGCATGCGGGCAAGATGTGCATTTGAACCAACGCACTGTCCCGCTCCGCTAAAGCAGAAAGTGGTCTGTAGCGGACAATAATTCTTTGCCCATCGACTTCAAAGAGCGTTTCTTTGCAAAAGTTCGACTTTCGCGAAGTCGTGTAGTGCCATGCTAAGGCGTAATTCGGTGTCGGGGTGCGCTGTTGATCAGAAGCGACAATTAGGAATGAGTTGGCTAGATCCATGCCGAGGCCATTGCGAACGACAGCTGGCCAAGTTAACTCCTGAGAAAAAGTGGTTATAGCGGGAAGTTGCGGATCCCGGCGAACGCTTTGTGCCGCGAAAGCAGCCGCATCAAAACCGTCGGTGTGGAAGGAGGCCTCTGACAGGATAGATGTGGGCAATTTGTAGTCGGGAAAAGGAGCCAGGAAATTAGCTTGTTCAAATCCAGCCTCTTGCAAGAGCATGGTAAGGCTCTGGCGCCCAAATGTCTGTGGCTCGTTATGACGATAACGTCCTTCGAGACCATACATCGCATACCCTAAGTGATCTTCCGGCGCGCCTGCGAAGTACTTCAAGCCAAGTTTGTTTTCAATCGCGAGAAAAAGTCTTCCGCCCGGTTTTAGTAACGACTTTACGCGCAGCAGCATCTGGAATGTCGGGTTATTCCCCGACATAAACAAATTTGAATACTCCAAAACTCCTATTAAGGTAATGGCATCAAATTGTCTGTTCGTTCTGAAATTATTAAAGTTGTCAGCCAAGACGGTTACGTTAGTCAAGTCGCGCGTTCTTTGTCTCGCGATCGAGGCCCTTCGGGGCGAGCCTTCTAACGCTAATACGTTGCCACCACATTCGCCTAAAAAACGCGTAATGGCACCGCACCCCGCACCGATTTCTAAGATGTCTCCTTTGAGAGTGCTCTCGAAGGGCCGGAGTATATTGGCCCGGCTCTTTGACAGGTGGTAAAGAGACGGCCAATCCTTGCATTCGCGCTCAAGTTCATCGGAAAGAGAGCAAATGTCCGTAGCTTGACGAATCGCAGCTTCTATTCTTAGCTCGACTTCATCTCCATCACTGTACGCTATGCCCTTGAAATCCGGCTTCGCCCAAATTCCAAGTTGTTTGTCGAGCACATATCCCGCATCTAAAAGAAATGTACTCATCACACATCACCCTCGATCTTCAACTGCAAATTCAAATCCGCTAATCCAAAAAATTGTTCGTTTGTCATCACTTGAAAATGTATGGCGTCGTATCGCCTATCGTGAGGGATAATGTCGGCGTTGCCTTTGGAGGCTATCCCAAGCGAGATAAAGTAATCACCCGCCGCTAAAGAGCAGTCAAAGCATGCTCTAATTGTCACAGTTTTGCCTTTCGCTCCGAGAACTTGGAATGAGTCAAAGTCTAAGCTTTCGGTATTTGTGCCATAAACAGTGACGCCTTCCTTAGTTTTAATTGTGAACCCGAAAATTGGCCGGATAATATCCGAGTTGAACCTAACGGATACTAGAAGTTCAACTCTGTCCCCACAGTTCAGCGAACTAGGGGATTGTTGGCCCCGCGCGATGAGGCAGTAGTCCAACACAGTCGCTGCACCATCGCCCCAGCGGTACTCATAAGGGTTGTACCCGGGGCGCGTATAAAAGACATCATGAGAGAGGTTGAGCGTGCCGCTGGAAAGTTCGGCATTGGGGCCGTCGTTACTGGAAGGAGCCTTCCCTTGAGCGCGAGCGACAGGTTCTTCTTTTCCGAAAAGTATGTCTAAATAACGATTTACCACCGACCGGGGCTGCCCCTGTTCAACGACTTCCCCTCGCTCCAATAATATGGCATGACTGCAATGATTTACGATTTGGTCGCTCGAATGAGTGACTAATAGTATGCTTGTACCCCGGTTCTTTAACTGCTTAAGGCGCTCGAAGCATTTAGCTTGGAATCTTGCATCGCCTACAGCCAATGCTTCGTCAACAATGAGAATATCAGGGTCAATTTGAGCTTGTACTGCAAACGCCAAGCGCACTAACATCCCGCTGGAGTACACTTTTACGGGCTGATCAATAAACTCCCCAATATCGGCGAACGATAATATGTCGTCTAAACGATTGTTAATTTCGTCCATCGACAGGCCGAGGACTGTAGCGTTCATATATACATTTTCTCGGCCTGTAAAATCAGGATTGAATCCTGTTCCCAGCTCCAAAAGTGCGCCGATTCTTCCGTTCGTCACGACAGTTCCCGCGGACGGATTAAGCGTGCCACAGATGATCTGTAGCAGCGTACTCTTGCCGCTCCCATTTCGGCCAATGATTCCGACCGTCTCGCCCTTCTTTACTTCGAGCGTCACATTTTTTAAAGCCCAAAATTCGCTGTAGAACTGTGCTTCTGACTTACGAAATATGTTTTGGAGCCGGGGCACCAAAAATTGCTTGAGTCGGTCACGGGGTGAGCTATAAATATGAAAGGACTTGCTCAGGGCGTCTACTTTTACTGCTAGGTCAGAGCACATCAGCAAATCCCTTTCTCGTTTTTTGAAACCAAGCGAATCCAACCCACGCGATAATCAAAGTGAGTGCCCAGTAGATAGCAAGCGTAAGGAAGTTAGGTGTTTTCCCCCAGTAAATAATGTCACGCACCTGTTCGATCACTATTGTTAGCGGATTAATATAGAGTAATTTTCGATAGTTTTCTGGCAGGGCAGTAGCCGGATAAAAAATCGGACTCATGAACATCATTACTGCAGTCAAAACACTTACGAATTGCGATACATCACGTAAATATACGCCTAACGATGCGAGCGCCCAGCAAATACCCATTACGAACAACGCGAACGGTACTACAATAAAAGGAAGGTAAATTGCAGTGAATTGAGGCGTACCAATGAGAGCGGCATAGGCAAGAAACCAAACTGCGAGGCTAATTAATGCGTGATACAACGACGAGAAGAACGTGACGACCGGTAGAATCTCTAGTGGGTACACGACCCTTTTCACATAATTCGGATTACTGAGGATCAAATTGGGTGCGCGATTAACGCAATCTGCGAAAAGATTATAAACAATGAGTCCAGCGAAAAGCACGAGTGCGAATTCGGCTTTCGATTCGCTGCCGCCGCCCCAACGCGCTTTAAATACTTCGCTAAATACAAAGGTGTAGACCGCGAGCATTAACAACGGATTGAAGAATGACCACATCAATCCAAAGAACGATCCCCGGTAACGGCCAATTACTTCCCGCTTGGCTGAAGTTCGAATCAACGTCCAGTTTCGTTTCAAAGTGCGGAACATCTCGCCTATGCTAGCCTCGAATCTGAGCATCAGAAGGGAACTCCGTAGGGGGTGCACAGGAGTGAAATAGTTAAGAATGTTTTGTTGGTACTCACGTTAAGGCCCAGGGTGTTGCGTCGCCGCGACCTCACCACGTTCGGAGACGTGACGTTCGCGCTTGGAGTGGAGGTGAGTGGCTATCGCTTGACTTAAATAATTCAAGTTGGGGCAGCCTGCGTCATTTTATCGGTTTTCTAGACTTTCGTTCTTCGACAGCCAGAATCCGCGATGCATGCTGAGTCTCTGTTTGATGCATTTAGGCAGTATCGCGTCGCATTTGCCGAGTTTATAACCGAGCAGTTTGAGAATGTTATGGGCTAGCGAAACTGGCCAACAATGTATGCCTGAGAGGCCTAAAAAAGACAATTCCGATTTTACATACCTCAGACCCTCCCCGCCCGCTCCACCGAAGTGTTGCTGAATCCAAAATTCTCTGGCATGGAAGACCCCTATGTCGAAGTACCGCCGAAACTGCTCAACCGCCGTGTAGTTATGGGAATGCCGGCACTCTGCTTCGGCGACATAAGCTACCTTCCAACCCTTCAATAACATTCGGGCTGCTACATACATGTCCTCCGATAAGATCACATGCGTAGGGAAGCCCCCCGACTCCCTAAGCGCGGTGGCGCGGTATGCTGCAAATGAGTTAGACATAAAGGCCGTCTTCACGCCCAGTCGTCGCGGATCGTAGCGAGTCACGCTGCTCGAAGCGGGGTAGTTGAAGTGTCGAGCGTGTTGGGCGAGCGGGTTAGCGTCATGATGTGGTAATTGTCTTCCACAGGCGGCGCCTATTTCGGGGTCATTTTGCATCGGCTGGATCAACAGCTCTAACGACCGCGGATGGGTCAGGTAGGCGTCCTGTGTAAGAAAAACATAAGTTTTATAACCCGGAGCTCCATGAATCATCTTTTGACGCGTGCCACCGTGATTAAATTCTTCTGTTGGGATACTAACAAACCTATCAGCGTGCTCACTCCCCAGTTCCGCGGTTCCATCGGTCGAGCCCGAGTCGACTATATGAAGGTGGAAAGGAAGGGTTTGCGAATGCAACGACTCTATTAGGCGACGCAAGTCGTTTACACCGTTATAAGTAGGAATAATGACTAGCGTGTCTACGGGGGCGCTCATGGCTTCCTATCCGGATTCCGGCAGTTAGGCGAGGGGAACAATTACAATTACGACAATCCGACAACCGCAGCCCATAGATGAAATCTCGTCACTCTTATCCTGTAATGGCCGAACGATACCCTGTAGGTTTCTTCGCCGGTGTTACTGAGTTCATTTTAATCGTTACTGGCAGCTACGTAGCTCATTACCTGCGATTTGGCGATTGGCACATGACGGACTTTTATTTAGTGGGGACATTTATACTCGGCCTAATTGTCGTTGGTTGCCAGGTAATGGTGGGCGGTTATCTGTCATGGCGCGGCCGACATTTTTTCCGCCAGTTGGGCAGAGTGTACTCGGCATGGCTGCTGGCTTTAGGCATCATCGCGGGAGCTGCAGTGCTGCTAAAAGTATCTGCTGACTATTCTCGTATCTGGTTTCTGACGACCGTATGCGTCGCGGTAGCCTTGGTTACCGGTTTTAGACTGCTAATTTATTTGCTGCTTCGCTATTCACGTAGCAAGGGCCGGAATCTTAAACGAGTTGTGGTGGTTGAATCAGAAGACGGAGCATCGCAGTTGCGTAGTCGCCTAGACATCTTGCCAGAACACGGTTATCAGGCGGTGCACTTTATAACTCTAAAGTCCGGTGCCAATTGGATTCGGGAGCTAGAAGACACTTTGGAGAGCAATGGCGCCCATGAACTATGGCTGTGTTTGCCGTTGGAACAAGGGCGGGCCATAAAGACGGTTTTGAGGGCGATGCGGCATTTAATGGTGGACATAAGGTATTTCCCCGACCTAGGTGATTTGCCGCTTTTGAACCATCGCGTTAGTGAGGTTGCGGGACTTTATACGCTAGACCTCAGCTTTAGCCCTATGCAGGGGCCTGCGCGCATTGTCAAGCGCTTCGAGGATTTAACTCTAGGAGTATTGATTTCTGTCCTTGTGTTGCCATTGTGCTTGATAATTGCCATAGCGATTAAATGTACGTCATCCGGGCCCGTAATATTTAAGCAATACCGTACCGGCATAAGTGGACGGCGCTTCAAAGTGTATAAGTTCCGCTCTATGGAGGTGCACGAGGAAAGCTCGGGTCAAGTTACACAGGCTCGCCCAGGTGACCCTCGTATTACTCGGCTAGGTGCATTCCTACGCCGAACGAGTCTGGATGAATTGCCCCAGTTCTTTAACGTGTTGCAGGGGCGAATGTCTATCGTCGGCCCCCGTCCACACGCGCTGGCGCACAACGACTTCTATAAAAACGAAGTTGAGTCCTATATGCAGCGTCATAAGGTAAAGCCTGGTATAACGGGCTGGGCACAGGTCAACGGGTATCGCGGGTCGACTGACACGCTTGAGAAAATGGAGAAGCGGGTTGAACATGACCTTTGGTATATAGACAATTGGTCGTTAGGGCTTGATCTGAAGATCATAGCGAAGACGGTTGTCAAAGGCTTTTTTAACGGGGAGCCTTAGGCGGTTCATCCTTAAGGCACTTCCGCGGAGTAACGAACAAGGGAAGGGCCAGTGCAAGCCGGTGCAGGCCTCCGCTTGTTGATATGTCGTTCGGCGGGCGGTTCGACATCAGCATAGTCGCGCGGTTCAGGGTGCTTTATCACGCCCGGGCGGCGCTGCTCATTACGTAGTTCTGGCGGCAAAGAAGCAAAGAACGAATCAAATTTAATCTGCCAGGGCCTCTCAAACGCGGTCCCATCGTCAACCATCGTGCCAAGACGTGCTTCACGTCTGAGGCTCCTACCGACCGATCCTAAACACCTGTATCGGCAACGACAGACGCTGATCTCGGGAAATCCCCAATAAAAACCTCGTAGAAATAGCTTTGAAACAAAGGTATTATTAATTCATTTCTAGCAACACTAATCGTATGAATACTTCCGACTTCAATCCGTCGTTACCCGTCAAGGGCGAGCAACAACGTCTTCGCTTGGTCAACGCGCTTTTACCTTTCTTGGCCGTGCATACCTCAATTCGTGATGGGTATGCGGCAATGGTGGGAATCAGCGGGCCGCAGTACAGCATCTTGCTGTACATCAAGCACTTTTCTGACGAAGGTGCGCCTCGCGTAAAGGATGTGGCTGAACACCTTCACCTGAGCGGTTCCTATATCACGGCCGAAGTTGGGGTGTTGGAACGCAAAGGGTTGTTGGTAAAGACCAAAGACGAGAAAGATCAGCGGGTAGTGCGGCTTGCATTGACGGATCGCTCGAAGAAGATGTTGGACGACATTCAGGGTGTCCGTTCGCAGGTGAACAACGTGCAGTTTGGTGTGTTGTCGCCGGAGGAACTGGAGACGCTAGCGCCGATTATCGAGCGCTTGATTGTCAGCAGTCGCGAAGCACTGACCTTGCAGCGCTACCTGGCCACTACCCGCAAGACGAAGCCGCATAGCAAATAGCAACGTCGACGAACAGGACAATGGATATGAGCTTTACGCCCAGAGAGTTCCGGAATGCCTTGGGTCTGTTTCCAACAGGTGTGGCGGTTGTAACCGCTCTGAACGGTGATGGAGCCAAGGTGGGCATTACCGTGAACTCGTTTACCTCTGTGTCACTTGAGCCGCCTTTGGTCTCGGTGAATCTCTCTAAGCATATCGCGAGCTACGCCGATCTTCTCAGCGCCAAGTATTTCACCATAAATGTCCTGAAGAAAAGTCAGCACCAGCTGTCTAGCCAATTCGCACGTGCACACACCGATAAGTGGGCGGATGTCGATTTTTATCTGAACGAATACCAGGCGCCAGTTCTGCAGCACATGCTGGCCACGTTCGAATGCGAACACTACTCCACCGTCGACGCCGGCGATCACGCAATCTTATTGGGCCGAGTGCTCAATTTCGATGCCGAGCCGGAATCGAACCCCTTGCTCTTTTATCGGGGGGCGTACCACGAGTTGTCTGGCAACGACCCTTCCCGTAAATGCATGAATTCCTGCGCGTCGTAACCTACAAGAGAGAAGTCAACCGATGAGAATCGCTCGTTACACCAACCCGGACACAAGCTCGTCTGAAATAGCGTTTGTCTGCCATGGCAAACTGTATGACCTGGCAGAGGTAGAGCGTGCGCTGTCTGGCCAAACCTTCGACATCAAGGATATCGACAACCATTGGGAGGCGCTAGTAGCGCATATTTTCACGGACCTTGAGCGTTACGAGGGGTATTACAAAAAGGTCGTTGGCAAAGACGCGGCGTTATCCGACATTGCCGCACGCGATGCATCAAGCGTCAGTTACGAGCCGCCCATTTCTTATCAGAACAAGTTGTTGTGCGTAGGAAAGAATTACGCCACTCACCTGGAAGAGCTAAAGCGTACCAACCTGATTAAAGAATTGCCCACCGAACCAACCGGTTTCGTCAAGATCAACGACAGTTTGGTCGGACACGGCGCGCAGATAAGTAAGCCACCGAGTGTTTCTCAGCTGGATTATGAACCCGAGCTTGTTTTTGTGCTGGGCAAGGGGGGCATGAACATCTCGGAAGAGAATGCGCTTGACCACGTGCTGGGCATTACCTTGCTGAACGACCTGACGTGTCGTCAAACGCAACTCAAAGAGGTACAGAGCGGCACGCGCTTCTGGACCGCCAAGAACGCCCCGGGCTTTGGACCGTTAGGCCCGTGCATCGTCAGCATGGCCGAAATCAAAGATCCATACGACTTATGGGTCAGCTGCAGCGTTAATGGTGAAGAAAGAATGCGCGTGAATACCCGCGAACAAATCTGGAAGATCACCAAAATTTTGGCGCATTTCTCGCGTCTGGTGTACCTGCGCCCTGGCGATATGTTCTCGACCGGTGCGCCGGGGGGTGTGGCGGTTGGTCAACCCAATTCGGAAGCCCTGTTCCTCAAGCCGGGGGACACGGTCACCTGCAGTATCGACGAGCTGGAGCTCGATCTCGTCAACCACATTCGTTAAACAATCGAACCCAACACAGGAGGTTGCATGTCCACCATTACTCGCGGAAACCCGAAGAGCCTGAAGAACGTCCGAAGCAATATCTACAACCACTTCATTCGTATCGACAATCCGAAGTCGCTCATTTTCTTATCCGGGCAGTTGTCGCGGGACGAGAACGGCCAGTTGGTGGGTGCCGGCGACATGGAAGAGCAAACGCGCCAGTGCATCCGCAATATGGAAACAGTCCTTGCTGAAGCTGGTGCCACGCTTAAGGACATTGTTTCGTTAGTGGTCTACACATCTGACATGCGGGAATTCAAGAAGATCGTGTCGGCGCGTATGGAGTTCTTTAAAGAAGATCTGCCGACGAGCACTATCGTGGAAGTGAACCATTTTGCCGATCCTGGGTTGATGATCGAGTTCCAGGCTATCGCGGCCTTGTAAGTGATTGGTCGCGGGCATATATCGCATTCTTAAAAAGAAGAAGTTTTGGGAGCACGGAGTTGAGAACAGGAAAGCAATATTTAGAGAAAATCGCCAAGCGTAAGGCCAATATATATATTGGATCTGAGCGTGTTGAGGACGTCACGCAGCATCCGGCCTATAAAAAGGCTGCACAGGTTGTAGCCAAAATGTACGACGAGGTGTCAAAGCCAGAGAACAAAGGAGTGCTGACATTTCATGACGCCGAAGACGGTCGCGATTACAACGCGATGTGGCTCAAGCCGCGGTCGGCAGAGGACATTGAAAGACGCAATGCATTGCACCGGAACTGGGCGCGCTGTTCGTTTGGATTGTTTGGGCGCTCGCCGGATCACGTTGCGGGCTGGATAACCGGCATGGCCTGCATGCCCAGTGTATTTGAACGACTAGGCCAAAGGTATGTCGAGAACATCGAAAAATACTACCGCTATGCCCGCGAGAACGACCTGTACATTGCCTATGCGGTGGTAACTCCGGCGGGCGCAAAAAGCTCGGACCCCACCAAGGTGACCACGGACAAGTCCGCGCCGAGCTCGGCATGGGCGCAGAACGCCGCGCTACGCGTTGTTGGCGAGACCGACGAAGGTGTGATTATTTCAGGCTTCAAGATTTTGGCAACTGGCGCCATACTGGCCGACGAAATCCTGTTTGGGAATTACCAGCCGCTTGCGAAAGGCCAAGAAGCGTTTGCGGTGGCGTGCGCGGTACCAGTCGATACAAAGGGGCTTACGCTGATTTCGCGCGGTGCTTTCGAGCGCTCAGGTCAGGACGAAATCGACAACCCGCTGGCGGTTAATTTTGACGAAACCGATGCCGTGGTTTATTGCGACAACGTGCTTGTGCCCTGGGATCGTGTGTTTGCGCATAACCACACCGACGCGGCGAAAGCCATCTTTAATGACACGCCGGCTCATGTGCTGGGCAATGTCCAAGCGCACATTCGTCACCTTGAAAAGCTTCGCTTGTTACTGGGCGTAATCGAGCGCGTGCTGTCGACCAACCAGATCATCGATATTCCAGCTGTTCGCGACATGCTGGGATTGCTTGCGACACGGGTTGCGATGGTGGACGCCATGGTTCTCGCTGAAACTACGAATCTGGAGCAATGGCAGGGCGGCTACGTGGCACAAGACCGACAAGCCTTGTATGCCACCATGGCCTACACCATGGAGTACTACCCAGAATTCATCAATCACTGCCGGCAGCTCATGGGAAGCCATTACTTCCAGTTGCCTGCCAATTCTGGCTTCCTAGATAACCCGGTCACTAAAGACATCTACATGAAATTCTCGATGTCCGAGAACATCGAGGAGAGCATGGAGAAGTACAAGCTGATGCGCCTTGCCTGGGATTTGATCGGATCCGAATTTGCAAGCCGGCACACGCAGTACGAGATGTTCTACAACGGACCGCGTCACGTGTGTCGTGCTCGCGCACTGGGCAACTTCCGCTGGGAGGAGGTTCGCTCAGAGGTAGATCGTTTGCTGGAAAGCATCCCAGCGTAACTGGGGGCCGCGGTTGGCGCGGCCATGTTGCACGCTGTTTTTACAGCGCTATCTATCACTGGGGTACTTGTTATGTTGTTTACCAGTAATAACGAGCCGGTCAAACAGACAGTAGTTATCAAAAATATAGGCACCTTGCTCACCGGCGACATCGAGAACCCTATCTCCGATGCGGATACCGTGCTCGTCAAAGACGGGCGTATTGTAGCGGTCGGAAAGGAAAAAGAGGTCGATCTCGATGGCGCGGATTTCGTCATCGATTGCAATGGAACGACTTTGGCGCCAGGGTTGATCGACTCTCACGTGCATCCGGTGGCAGGCGATTTTACGCCCAGGCAGAACCAGATTGGTTGGATTGATTCCTGTCTCAATGGTGGCGTAACCACCATGATATCTGCGGGCGAGCTGCACTACCCGGGCCGGCCGACGGATATCGAGGGTGTGAAGGCTTTGGCCATAACGTCACAACGAGGCTTTAAGAACTTTCGTCCAAGCGGCGTCAAAGTTCACGCTGGGGCACCTATCGTCGAAAAAGGCATGGTCGAGGATGATTTCCGCGATATGGCTCGCGCAGGCGTCACCATGATCGGCGAAATCGGCTTGGGGTCGGTGAAGGCGGGCTATGAAGCACGACAAATGGTCGAATGGTGCAGGAAATACGGCATTCAGACCACTATCCATACGGGCGGAGAATCCATCCCGGGATCGGGTCTGATCGACAAGGACGTCGTACTAGAGGCCGATGCTGATGTCATTGGGCATATCAATGGCGGTCACACATCTTTGCCGTACAAGCAGGTGTGCGAGCTTTGTGAGCGCAGCGATAAAGCAATGGAGATTGTGCATAACGGCAACGAGCGAATTGCCATTCTCACGGCGCGTCATGCTCATGAGCTCAGGTGTATGCATCGTGTGATATTGGGTACCGACGCCCCGACGGGCTCGGGAGCGCAGCCCCTGGGTATTTTGCGCACGATTTCCTTGCTGGCAAGTCTGGCAGACATCCCACCTGAAGTCGTTTTCTGCTTTGCCACCGGGAATACAGCGCGCGTTCGCGAACTTGACTGCGGATTGATCGAGCCCGGACGCGTGGCCGATTTCGTGTTCATGGACAGGCCCATGAATGGAGAGGGCCAGACGCTTTTGGAAAGCGTGCGGCTAGGAGACTTGCCTGGTATCAGCATGGTGATGATCGATGGATCAATCAAGTGCCTGCGAAGTCGGTTGACTCCGCCGGCCGCGATTATGCCAACGATAGTTAAACAACCTGTACAAACGATCGAGCTGGTTTGAATCTAATTTCGATTCGCGTCGGGGCCCGCGGTTAGCAACAAAAAAAGATACGGCCCCAAGGTGAAAAAGTTGTTCTGCATCACGTAGTGACAGCACCTCGGTTCTCAAGGGCAGAGGTTGCAGGTGTAACTAATTTCCTCGGAGGCAATAATGAGTAACTTTAATATTGGCAGGCGAAACGTCATCAAAACCATTGCCGCTGGCACTTCTGCGCTCGCGTTCCCAAGCATAGTTCGGTCGCAGGAGCTGCAACTTCGCGCCGTAAGTGCATGGACCCAGGGCACGGCATTCTCACGCGAATTTGAGCGCTTCGTTGAACGCGTGAATGAAACCGGCAAAGGAGTCATTCAAATAAATTATCTGGGCGGCGGGGCTCAAATAATGAACGTGTTTGACATGGGGCAGGCGATCAAGAATGGAGTGTTCGATATCTTGAACACCAATTCTGGGTATTACAGCAACCTTATGCCGGAATCAGCGTCGATCAAGCTCCAGCGCGTAACCTTCGACGAGCTTAAGAAAAACGGCGGCTACGACTTCATGAACCAAATCATGAATGCCAAGATGAACTCCCATTGGCTGGGGCGTGGCAAAGGCACCATTCCGTTTCATATTTATTTCAACAAGAACGTCGAAAACTTTAATAAGCCAGACCTCACTGGACTGCGCTTGCGTATCTCGCCTAACTACCGAGCATTTTTTTCGGCGTTGGGCGCAACATTGGTGCAAACGCAAGGGTCCGAGATCTACACCGCTATGGAACGGGGTGTGGTCGATGGTTTTGGCTGGCCCATCCAAGGTGTTGACGAACTGGGCCTGTTTCCAGTGACTAAAAAGAGGGTGGATCCTGGCTTCTACACGGCACCCAACGAGATCCTTGTCAACTTGAATCGTTGGAAGAGCTTGTCGAACGAGCAGCGAGCTGTTTTGCAGGAGGCGGCCGACTGGGTTGAAACTTGGCTCGATGCGACCGAGGCAAAGACCAACGAGGCAGCAAAAGCGAAGCAGACAGAAGCAGGTATTCAGGCCATTCAGTTGAACGAAGCCGATTCGAAAATTTTCCTGGATACGGCATACGCGAGCGGTTGGGCAGAAATCGAGAAAATGGCTCCGCAGAATGCGGCCAAGCTTCGCGAGCTAATGAGCTAAACGACGCACAAATACATAGTGCTGCAGACCTCGAGTACGTCGCAAGGCTATCTGTATGGTGCCTTGCGGCCTACCGGTCAGCTATCTGTTGGGTGTAGCCATTAGGGGCATCAGTGATGCGAGCCATTGTAAAAATATACGATTCTGTTCTTGATTTTCTGGGGCTGTTTGCCGGCTTCCTTATGTTCGCCATTGCGTGTTTGATAGCGTTCGACCTGATCCGTCGAAACATGTTCCACCAGTCTCTGTCCTGGGTGATGGAGGTTACCGAGTATCTTTTCTATATGTCGGTAATGGCTGCCGTTCCATGGGCATTGCGTGAAGGCGCCCATGTAAAGATGGACGCGTTCGTTCGCTTGCTTTCCGCTCGCCACGCTGTGGTGGTTTCGAAGTTCGTAGATCTTCTGGGAGTTGCGACTACCATTATCATCGCCATCGCCGGTATCGCTGACGCCTGGGCGTCGTATCAGGCCGGAAATATCGTGTTCAAGAGCGTCGTTTTTCCTGAGTGGTGGGTGTTGTCCATCGCGCCTGCCGTCATGGTGCTTTTGGCTATTCAATTTTGGCGTCAGTTTCTGTCTTGCCATCCGCCTCAAGACAACGCTGCGGCTTTGGGTGGGGAATGACGATGGATTGGGTGATTTATCTCGCTTTGTTGTTGGGTGGCTTGCTCTTTTTCATGGTCTTGGCAGCGCCGGTTGCCATGGCCCTGTACATGATCAACCTTATAGGTGCCTACCTGTTCCTGGGCGGCACCAGCGGAGTCGTACAGCTTTCCCATAACTTGGTAACGGGTGTAGGAAGTTTTGCCTTGATTCCCATACCCCTATTTGTACTTATGGGCGAAGTCTTGTTTCATACCGGGTTGGCGCAGCAGGTTGTCCAGGTGATCGAGCGCCTCATCCACCGTATTCCGGGCCGCTTGAACATAGTGGCCATTGTGGGCGGATCGATGTTCGCCACGCTTTCAGGTTCGACGGTAGCAAACACTGCGATGCTCGGGAGCACGCTGTTACCTGAAATGCGTCGTCGCGGCTACCGCGAGTCGTTCGCGATGGGACCGATCATAGGTGTGGGCGGCATCGCGATGCTGATTCCCCCATCGACCCTCGCGGTTGTGCTGGGCAGCCTTGGTGGAATTTCGATCGGCGCCCTGCTCGTTGGTGGGATTATTCCGGGATTGCTGTTAGCAGCGGCATATCTTGGCTATGTGATTTTCCGAGGAATAGTCGACCCGTCTATTGCTCCTTCTACCGCCGAGGATGTGTCGACAGAGAGCCTGCTCAGCCGGCTGCTAGACCTTGTAATCAAAGTAATGCCTTTATTTGGCATTTTCTTTTGTGTGGTGGGTGGAATCATATTCGGCTGGGCGACCCCGACCGAATCTGCTGCACTTGGCGCAATCGCGTCCTTGGTGGCTGCAATCTGCTACCGGTGCCTAACGTTCAAGATATTTGTAAAGTGTCTGCTAGAAACAGCGAAGCTCAGCGCGATGATTATGTTTATCGTGTCGGCATCCATGACCTTCTCGCAGATCCTGTCCATTTCAGGAGCGGGTGGCGGTTTGATGCAGTACATGGTATCGCTGGAGCTATCTCGTATCGAGATGATGTTCCTTTTCGCGATCATTTTGCTGTTGCTCGGCTGTGTCATGGAGCAAATCAGCATGATGTTGCTGACCGTGCCCTTCTTCGTGCCGCTTGCCATGGGAGTGGGCCAGGATCCCATTGCATTGGGAATCATGATGTTGGTAGCGATTGAAGTAGGGTTGATGTCGCCCCCATTTGGCCTGTTGGTCTACGTGATGAAAGGGGTGGCCCCAGACGTACCATTGATGACGATATTCAAGTCAGTTATGCCTTACATGTTGATGTCGATCGGCCTGGTAGTACTGATTATCTTTGTGCCAGAAGTGGCTTCTTGGTTGCCCTCTATTTCAGCGAATTAGCGGGCTATAAACTCAGGGAGCTATGTAGTGGTGTGACGCCGGCGTTACCAGATTCCTGAAAGATGCTTTGATGCTCAGTTACGACCCTCCAGTCGTGGCTGGGCATTCTTTCTGTCAGTTGAGTGGGTGGAAAATCTTCGTTCATCGCAATACTAGGTGCCCTCGGCTAAAGAAGAAGGCGACAAGCCTCGACAATCAACGGAGGGACAGACTATAGCTTGGAAGCCGAGCTAGGCCTTCGCTATAGCGTGACACAATGGATGTCGCTGTATGCGAAGGCAGGGTGGGACCGAATAACCATGCGGGGTCACAAGCCCGCGAATGAAAGAAAGTATTCGGTGGGGCTGGGGGTACATTGGTAAATAACTCTCGCCACGCCTACCCCGGCAACGGCATATCCAAAAACGAATCAAATATCGTCTGCCTTAGCCACACATGTCCCGGCTCATGATGGAACCGCTCGTGCCAGTACTGGTTCACGTCGTACGAAGGGAGTGTGAACGGCAGCGCCAGCACCTTCACCGATCCATCCAAGGCCAGCATTCTGCTCACACGACTGGGCAGGATGGCCAGCAGGTCGGTCGAGGTAATCATCTTCTCCATGCCCAACAGCGAGGGCACCCTCACCTTTACGTTTCGCTTGATGCCCATTTCTTCCAACACTTTGTCGAGTCGGGCATGCACGGTTGCGGGCGCGTCCAGCGAAACAAAGGCTTCGCTCAGAACCTGCTTCATCGATAATTTGTGCCGAAGGCGGGGATGGTCGCTGCGGGCGACGCAGGCGTAGTGTTCGGTAAGCAGACGCTGCTGGTAGAAGCCGGAATGCAGCTCGGTGGCGTAGCCAATCGCCAGGTCCACATCGCCAGTTTCCAGTTGCTTGCCGGTGGCAGGGCCCAGGTCGAGGCACTCTATTCGCAAGCCGGGCGCCCGGCGATCCAGCAAGGCGACCAGTTCTGGCAGCAGGGCATGCTGCGAAACATGGGCCAGCGCCAGCCGGAAGACGCGTGTGGAGTTCTGAGGGTCGAAACTGTCTTGAACGCCCTCGGGGCTTAGCAGTGCCAAAGCCTGTTCAATTCGAGGCAAGAGACTTTCCAGCCGGGGGGTGGGCATCATGCCCTCGGAGGTGCGCACAAACAGGGGGTCCGCAAAATGTTTGCGCATCTGGTTGAGCCGTATGCTTATCGAGGGCTGACTTAGCCCTATATTCTCGACCGAGCGAGTAATGCTTCGGGTGCGATACACGTCTTTAAGAATTAGAAGGTCGGCGAGGTCGGGGGTAGCCATGGCGCGGAATGCGTGACCCTTTTATTGGTATAGACAATACCGATTATAGGCACAGCTTTATTGATCGAATAGTAAGCTTGATCAAAACTATGCGTGCTATTCAAAGGAGTCGTAATGAAGCTGTGTCGATTCAACTCGAACCAACTGGGTGTTGTTGAGGGTGACGAGATCCTGGATGTCAGCCGGGCGCTCGATGTGATTCCCGCAGTCCGGTACCCGCTGCCAGTCAGCGACCCTCTCATCCTTCACTTTGTCGAGGTTCGGGCGCGCATCGACGAGCTGCTGCCGTCGGCCCCACGACTGCCTCTGGCTGAGGCGACGCTTTTGAGTCCGGTGGCCAGCCCCGGTAAGCTCGTGGCGGCGCCGGTAAATTACCGCAAGCATCTGGAAGAAGCGCGCGCGGACGCGCAGATTCACCACAATAACCAGTTGGCTGAAATTCAGCGGGTAGGCCTGTTCTTGAAGGCGAACAGCTCTCTGGTCGGAGCTGGACATGGCGTGGACCTGCGGCATGGGGACAGGCGCAACGATCATGAAATTGAACTTGTGGTGGTAATTGGCAAGACAGGGTCGCGCATCGCCCGCGAAGATGCCTGGAACCACATTGCGGGCTACTGCATCGGGCTGGATATGACGGCCCGCGGCCCCGAAGAGCGCAGCCTGCGTAAATCCAGCGATTCGTATAGCGTTCTGGGCCCTTGGTTGGTTACGACAGACGAACTCCCCGATCCGACGCAGCTTGATTTTTGGCTGACCGTTAACGGGGAAACCCGCCAGCGCGCCAACACGCGAGACTTGATACTTGGCATTCCTGAACTCATTGAGTTTGCGTCGTCTTTCTACACGCTGCATGCGGGCGATGTTTTATTCACGGGTACCCCCGAAGGGGTTGGGCCGGTGCAACCGGGTGACGTCATCGAAGCCTATATCGAAGGCATTGGCACGATGCAGGTGGACGTGCGCGCGGGGTAAACCCGCTCGCCTGGCCCAGACGAGCGACGCCTAGTAGCGGAAATGCGCGGGGCGACGCTCTCAGCAGCGTCTTTTGCGGAGTCAGGATGGAAACGATTGACCAAATTCAAGAGCAGCGCCAACAGTTTTACGACAAGATCAATCCGGCAAACCTCACCCCGTTGTGGGAGGTTCTGCACGACGTGATCACGAAGGAACCCAAGACGCCTTGCCTGCCTTATTTGTGGAAGTGGTCTCAGTTAAGGCAATGGCTGCTGGAAGCGGGCGGGATTATTTCTGCGCAAGAGGCCGAGCGTCGGGTGTTGGTACTCGAGAACCCCGGTCTGCGCGGTCAAACCCGCATTACTCACAGCCTGTATGCGGGAATGCAGCTGATCTTGCCTGGCGAAGTGGCGCCTGCTCATCGTCATACGCAGTCTGCCTTGCGCTTCATCATGCAGGGGCAGGGAGCCTACACCGCGGTGGATGGAGAGAAGGTCACGATGGGGGTCGGCGATTTTGTGATCACGCCTTCGTGGACGTTTCATGATCACGGAAATACATCTTCGGAGCCCATGATTTGGCTCGACGGCCTCGATGTGCCAATCGTCGAACTGCTTGATGCGCAGTTCATGGAAGGGGGGCAAGAGCTCTCGCAACAGACGCATACTGACGCTGCGGT
>Ga0180217_1001151_pt1 | contig 31266 bp, 36 predicted proteins | sample eDN3rd37CBELigOP_FD_128521 | JGI IMG/M metagenome (GOLD analysis project Ga0180217, IMG submission 128521) | Enriched Organic Plus compost microbial communities from Emeryville, California, USA - eDNA 3rd pass 37_C BE-Lig OP (version 2) (version 2) ... | reverse complement strand
CGCTATAATGCGCGCCCCCGAGCGGCCTCGTCGTTCCGGGACCTCGCAATACCCACGCCGGTTCCCCCTGGGAGGTAAGCCGGCGCTACCGCGAAAAGAAGCACAGGGAGTGCTTCGTGTTCGCCAGACAAGGAGAGTCGCGTGCCTGCCCGCCCGGTTTCCGGACGGATGCCCCGCTATTGACGGGGCCAGTCACGCGTCCTATACTTTTCTGTCTGGGCGGGCCGGTTTACCGGCCTGCCTAGTTTTTCAGGATGAAACCCCAGGCCGCTCAGGCTCGTCGTCACCGCGCTTCCCGGCGGTTCCGGCAAGGGGCTGAACGTCTGGACCCTACCGGGGCAAGGCATCCCAGAAGCCACGCCCGTCGCTCTTTAACGAAGGAAATTCCGTCATGGCGGACCAAAAGATCCGAATCCGGCTCAAGGCGTACGATCATCGCTTGATCGACCGCTCGGCCAGCGAGATCGTTGAGACGGCCAAGCGGACCGGCGCGCAAGTGCGCGGCCCGATCCCGCTGCCGACCAAGATCGAACGCTACACCGTCCTGGTATCCCCGCACGTCGACAAGGACGCCCGCGACCAGTACGAGACCCGCACGCACAAGCGCGTGCTCGACATCGTCGACCCGAATGACAAGACCGTGGACGCGCTGATGAAGCTCGAGCTCGCGGCTGGCGTCGACGTTCAGATCAAGCTGACCTGAGGCCAACGACCATGACCGCGAAGAAGTATTCGTTGGGAATCGTCGGCCGCAAGGCCGGCATGACCCGCGTGTTCACCGAAGACGGCAAGTCCATCCCGGTGACGCTGATTGAAGCCACCCCGAACCGCATCACCCAGATCAAGACCCAGGAAACCGACGGCTACAGCGCCGTGCAGGTGGCCGTGGGCACCCGCCGTGCCTCGCTGGTGACCAAGCCGGTCGCCGGTCACCTGGCCAAGGCCAAGGTCGAAGCCGGTCGTGGCCTGTGGGAACTGCGCGTGGAAGCCGACAAGCTGGGCGACTTCACCGTCGGCGGCGAAATCAAGGCCGACATTTTCGAAGTGGGCCAGAAGGTCGACGTCCAGGGCGTGACCAAGGGCAAGGGCTTCCAGGGCACCATCAAGCGCTGGAACTTCACGATGGGCGACGCCACCCACGGTAACTCGCTGTCGCATCGCGCGCCGGGTTCGCTGGGCCAGCGCCAGACCCCGGGTCGTGTGTTCCCGGGCAAGAAGATGTCCGGCCACATGGGTGCCGTGACGCAGAGCACGCAGAACCTGGAAGTGGTTCGCGTGGATGCCGAGCGCGGCCTGATTGCCGTTCGCGGCGCCGTGCCCGGTGCTGCCGGTGGCGACGTGATCGTGCGTCCGGCGAGCAAGGGTTGAGGAGAACGACGATGGAACTAGCCATTACAGGTAGCGCCAACAAGCTGTCGGTTTCCGACGCCGTGTTCGGTCGTGAGTTCAGCGAAGACCTGGTCCACCAGGTGGTCGTTGCCTACCGCAATGCCGGTCGTGCCGGCACCAAGGCGCAGAAGACCCGCGCCGAAGTCAACGGCACCACCAAGAAGTCGAAGAAGCAGAAGGGCGGCGGCGCCCGTCACGGCGCCCTGACCGCGCCGATCTTCGTCGGCGGCGGCGTGACCTTCGCGGCGAAGCCCCGCAGCTTCGACCAGAAGGTCAACCGCAAGATGTACCGCGCGGCCATCTGCGCGATCCTGTCGGAGCTGAATCGCCAGAACCGCCTGAAGGTGGTCGACGCGTTCGACCTCGACGCCACCAAGACCAAGACGCTGATCGAGAAGCTGAAGGGTCTGGAAGTCGGTCAGCGCCCGCTGATCGTCACCGAAGACGCCTCCGAGCATCTGTACCTGTCCGCCCGCAACCTGCCGTATGTGGAAGTGCGCGACGTGCAGGGTCTGGATCCGGTCGCCCTGGTGGGCGCCGACAGCGTCGTCGTCACCGCCGATGCCGTCAAGAAGATCGAGGAGTGGCTGGCATGAGCAACGAGAAAATCTTCAGCGTGCTGCGTGCTCCGCGCGTCTCCGAAAAGACGGCGCGCCTGCAGGAAGTTTCCAACCAATACGTCTTTGAAGTTTCGGGCGACGCCACCAAGGCCGATGTGAAGGCCGCCGTGGAGAAGTTGTTCGACGTCAAGGTCGAGGCAGTCAACGTGGTCAACGTGAAGGGCAAGAACAAGTCCTTCCGTTTCCGCAACGGCCGTCGCGGCGACTGGCGCAAGGCGTACGTGCGTCTGGCCGAAGGCCAGGCTATCGACGTAACGGCCAAGGCCTGAGGTAGACCCACATGCCATTGATGAAATTCAAGCCAACCTCTGCCGGCCGCCGTTCCGCGGTCCGCGTGGTGACGCCGGACCTGCACAAGGGTGCCCCGCACGCTGCGCTGCTCGAGAAGCAGAGCAAGACCGGCGGTCGCAACCACCACGGCCGCATCACCACCCGTCATATCGGCGGTGGCCACAAGCAGCACTACCGCATCATCGACTTCAAGCGCGACAAGGAAGGCATCCCGGCGCGCGTTGAGCGGATCGAATACGATCCGAACCGCACCGCGCACATCGCGCTGCTGTGCTACGTCGATGGCGAGCGCCGCTACATCATCGCCCCGAAGGGCCTGAAGGCCGGTGACCAAGTCATCGCCGGTAGCGACGCGCCGATCAAGATCGGCAACACGCTGCCGCTGCGCAACATCCCGGTCGGTACCACCGTCCATGGCATCGAGCTGAAGCCGGGCAAGGGCGCCCAGATCGCCCGCGCCGCTGGCGCCGCGGTGCAGCTGGTCGCCCGCGAGCAGGGCTTCGCGACGCTGCGTCTGCGCTCCGGCGAGATGCGCAAGGTGCAGGTCGAGTGCCGCGCCACCGTCGGTGAAGTCGGCAACGACGAGCACAGCCTGGAAAAGCTGGGCAAGGCCGGTGCCAAGCGCTGGCGCGGCGTGCGCCCGACCGTCCGCGGCGCGGCCATGAACCCGGTCGACCACCCGCACGGTGGTGGTGAGGCCAAGGCCGGCCAGGGCAACCCGCACCCGGTCACCCCGTGGGGCGTGCCGACCAAGGGTTACAAGACGCGCAAGAACAAGCGCACTCAGCAATTCATCGTCCGCGATCGTAGGGGCTAATCGACCATGGCACGTTCACTCAAGAAAGGCCCGTTTGTCGATCACCACCTCGTCAAGAAGGTGGAGGCCGCCGGCGGCAGCAAGAAGCCGATCAAGACCTGGTCGCGCCGTTCGATGATCCTGCCGGAAATGGTGGGTTTCACGATCGCCATCCACAACGGCAAGAACCACGTTCCCGTGCTGGTCAACGAGAACATGGTCGGCCACAAGCTCGGCGAGTTTGCCGTCACCCGTACCTTCAAGGGCCACGGTGGCGACAAGAAAGCCGGCGGCAAGAAGTAAGGAGAGATGACCATGGAAGCGAAAGCCATCCTGCGCACCGCGCGCATCTCCCCCCAGAAGGCCCGCCTGGTCGCTGATCAGGTGCGTGGGCTGTCGGCCGAGCGCGCCGTCAACCTGCTGAAGTTCTCGGACAAGAAGGCCGCCCACCTGATCAAGAAGGTGGTCGAGTCGGCGATTGCCAATGCCGAGAACAACCAGGGTGCCGACGTCGACGAGCTGAAGGTCAAGACCATCATGGTCGACGAAGGTCCGGTGCTGAAGCGTTTCATGGCCCGTGCCAAGGGCCGTGGTACCCGCATTCTGAAGCGCACCAGCCACATCACCGTGGTCGTGGGCGAGGGCAAATAAGTATGGGTCACAAAGTTCATCCGACCGGAATCCGCCTGGGCATCGCCAAGGACTGGAATTCCAAGTGGTTCGCCAACAAGCGCGACTACGCCGATTACCTGGCCGCCGACCTCAAGGTGCGTGAAATGCTGCGCAAGAAGTTGGCGCAGGCGGGCATCTCCAAGATCCTGATCGAGCGTCCGGCCAAGACCGCCCGCGTGACCATCCACACCGCCCGTCCGGGCGTGGTGATCGGCAAGCGCGGCGAGGACATCGAGAAGCTGCGCAAGGAAGTCAGCGACCTGATGGGCGTCCCCGCGCACATCAACGTCACCGAAGTCCGCAAGCCGGAACTGGACGCGCAGTTGGTGGCCGAGTCGATCGCCCAGCAGCTGGAGCGCCGCATCATGTTCCGCCGCGCCATGAAGCGCGCGGTCGGCAACGCGATGCGCCTGGGCGCCCTAGGCATCAAGGTCAATGTCGCCGGCCGCCTGAACGGTGCGGAAATCGCCCGTTCCGAGTGGTACCGCGAAGGCCGCGTGCCGCTGCACACCCTGCGTGCGGACATCGACTACGGCTTTGCTGAAGCCAAGACCACCTACGGCATCATCGGCATCAAGGTGTGGGTCTACAAGGGCGAGATCTTCGATTTCAGCCAGGTGGGCCAGGAGAAGCAGGACGACACGCCGCGCGCCGAACGCAGCGAGCGTAGCGACCGTCCGCGCGGACCGCGCCGTGATCGCGAGGCGAGGGAATAATCATGTTGCAACCCAAGCGAACCAAATACCGCAAGATGCACAAGGGCCGTAACGAAGGCCTGAGCTGGAACGGTAATCTCGTCAGCTTTGGCGAGTACGGCCTGAAGGCCACGGCGCACGGTCAGCTGACCGCGCGCCAGATCGAGGCGGCGCGCCGCTCCATCAGCCGTTACGTCAAGCGTGGCGGCAAGATGTGGATCCGCGTGTTCCCCGACAAGCCGATCACCAAGAAGCCGATCGAAGTCCGAATGGGCTCCGGTAAGGGCAACGTGGAGTACTGGGTCGCCCAGATCCAGCCCGGCCGCATGATCTATGAAATCGAAGGCGTCAGCGAGGACATCGCGCGCGAGGCGTTCCGCCTGGCCGCGGCCAAGCTGTCCGTCACCACCCAATTCGTGACCCGGACGGTGCGCTAATGGAACTCAAGCAACTCCGCGAGAAGTCGGCTGACGAGCTGAAGGCCCACCTGACCGACCTGCGCAAGGAGCAGTTCTCCCTGCGCATGCAGAAGGTCACCGGCCAGCTGCCGAAGACCCATGAAACCCGCCGGGTGCGGCGCGAGATCGCTCGCGTCAAGACCCTGCTTGGCGGCAAGAAGTAAGGAGCGCCCGAGATGAGCGATAACAAAGACAAAGCGCAACGCACCATCGAAGGCCGCGTCGTCAGCAACAAGATGGACAAGACCGTCACCGTGCTGGTGGAGCGTCAGGTCAAGCACGCCCTGTATGGCAAGTACATCCGTCGTTCCACCAAGCTGCACGCGCATGACGCGGACAACAGCTGCAAGGAAGGCGACGTGGTACGCGTGACCGAAATCGCCCCGATGTCCAAGACCAAGAACTGGCGTGTGGTGGAAATCGTCACCCGCGCGGCTGAATAAGAGGAGATCTGAATCATGATCCAGATGCAGAGCTACCTTGACGCGGCCGACAACTCCGGCGCCAAGGAACTGATGTGCATCAAGGTGCTGGGCGGCTCCAAGCGCCGTTACGCCGGCATCGGCGACATCATCAAGGTGACCGTCAAGGACGCCATTCCGCGCGGCAAGGTGAAGAAGGGCGAAGTCTACGATGCCGTGGTCGTGCGCACCCGCAAGGGCGTTCGTCGCCCGGACGGTTCGCTGATCCGCTTCGACGGCAACGCCGCCGTGCTGCTCAACAACAAGCAGGAGCCGATCGGCACCCGCATCTTCGGGCCCGTGACCCGCGAGCTGCGCTCCGAGAAGTTCATGAAGATCGTTTCGCTCGCGCCTGAAGTGCTCTGAGCGGAGGACATAGAAATGGCAAACCGTATCAAGAAGGGCGACCAGGTGGTCGTCATCGCCGGCAAGGACAAGGGCAAGAAGGGCGACGTGGTGCGTGTGGACGGTGACCGCGTGGTCGTCTCCAACGTCAACGTCGTCAAGCGCCACACCAAGCCGAACCCGCAGGCGGGCATCGCCGGCGGCGTGGTCGAGCGTGAATCCTCGATCCACATTTCGAACGTCGCTCTGTTCAACCCGGCCACCGGCAAGGGCGAGCGTATCGGTTTCAAGGTCCTGGAGGATGGACGCAAACTGCGTGTGTTCCGCTCCAGTGGTGAGGCGCTCGACGCCTGAGGAATGAGGTCATGACCACCCGTCTCGAAAAAATCTACAAGGAAGAAGTGGCGCCGGCTCTGATGAAGAAGTTCGGCTACACCAATCCGATGGAAGTCCCGAAGATCACCAAGATCACCATCAACATGGGTGTGGGTGAAGCGGCTACCAACAAGAAGATCCTGGAAAACGCCGTGGCCGACCTGGCCAAGATCAGCGGCCAGAAGCCGATCACGACCAAGTCCCGCATCTCGGTGGCTTCGTTCAAGATCCGCGACGGCTGGCCGATCGGCTGCAAGGTGACCCTGCGCCGCGCCAAGATGTACGAGTTCCTGGACCGCCTGATCAACATCTCGCTGCCGCGCGTGCGTGACTTCCGCGGCGTGTCGGGCCGTTCGTTCGACGGCCGCGGCAACTACAACATGGGCGTGAAGGAACAGATCATCTTCCCGGAAATCGACTTCGATCAGGTCGACGCGCTCCGCGGCATGGATATCGCCATCACCACCACCGCCAAGAGCGACGCCGAAGCCAAGGCGCTGCTGGAAGCGTTCAAGTTCCCGTTCCGTAACTGAGTCGCAGGAAAACCACACATGGCAAAGACCTCAATGGTGAACCGCGATATCAAGCGGGCCAAGCTGGCGAAGAAGTACGCCGCCAAGCGCGAAGCACTGAAGAAGATCATCTCGGGCGTCAACGCGTCCTACGAAGAGAAGATGGAAGCAGTGACCAAGCTGCAGAAGCTGCCGCGCGACTCCTCGCCGTGCCGCGAGCGCAACCGCTGCGAGCTGTCCGGTCGTTCGCGCGGCGTGTACCGCAAGTTCGGCCTGGGCCGCAACAAGCTGCGCGAAGCCACCATGCGTGGCGACGTGCCGGGCCTGCGCAAGGCCAGCTGGTAACCCCTCCGGCCTCCCGGGCCCGTCCGGGATGGTCTGAAGCAAGTCCGGCACATGCCGGACTTGTTGCTGTACAATTGCCGGTTCCCGCGGTCCGCCGCGGAGCCAGGTCCCGACGGGACCGCCACCTGGGGCTTCCAGGCACAACCCAAGATTTTCGCGAAAGCGGATATCGGTGCTACTCAAAAGGCAACCACTTATGAGCATGACTGATCCCATCGCCGACATGCTGGTCCGCATCAAGAATGCGGCCGCCGTCGGCAAGCAGACGGTGAAAATGCCGTCCTCCAAGATCAAGGCCTCGATCGCCAACGTCCTGAAGTCGGAAGGCTACATCACCGACGCGCGCGTGACGAAGACCGAGAACAACAAGGCCGAGCTGGAAATCGTCCTGAAGTATTTCGAAGGCAAGCCGGTCATCGAGAAGCTGTCGCGCGTGTCCCGCTCGGGTCTGCGCCAGTATCGCGGCAAGGCCGAGCTGCCGAAGGTCCTGGGCGGTCTGGGCGTCGCCATCATTTCCACCTCCAAGGGCATCATGACCGATGCGCAGGCGCGCCAGCAGGGCGTCGGCGGTGAAGTCCTGTGCTTCGTGGCCTAACGGAGTAAGCCAATGTCCCGTGTAGCCAAAAAGCCGATTGCCCTGCCCAAGGGCGTTGAAATCACCTCCCAGGCCGATTCGCTGAGCGTCAAGGGCCCGAAGGGCACCCTGTCGATCGCCAAGCCGGCCGGCGTCCAGATCTCGATCGAGAACGGCGTCGCCAACCTGTCTCCGGAAGCCCTGGAGCACGACGCGATCACCGGCACCATCCGTGCCATCCTCGCCAACATGGTGAAGGGCGTGTCCGAAGGTTTCGAGCGCAAGCTGGAGCTGGTCGGCGTGGGTTATCGCGCCGCGATGCAGGGCAAGGACCTGAGCCTGTCGCTCGGTTTCTCGCACCCGGTCGTGTTCGTGGCGCCGGAAGGCATCACCCTCGCCACCCCGAGCCAGACCGAAATCCTGGTGCAGGGTGCCGACAAGCAGCGCGTGGGCGAAGTCGCCGCCAAGATCCGCGGTTTCCGTCCGCCGGAGCCCTACAAGGGCAAGGGCGTGAAGTACTCCGACGAGACCATCATCCGTAAGGAAGCGAAGAAGGCGTAAGCACGCCTTCGGCTTCGAGGAACCAGATCATGAGCATCAAGAATACCGCCCGCCTGCGCCGCGCCAAGTCGACCCGTGCGCACATCCGCGAACTGGGTGTGCCGCGCCTGTCCGTCCTGCGTACCGGCCAGCACATCTACGCCCAGCTGTTCACCGCCGACGGCGCCAAGGTCATCGCTTCGGCGAACACCCTGCAGGCCGACGTGAAGGACGGCCTGAAGAACGGCAAGAACAGCGATGCCGCCGCCCGCGTCGGCAAGATCATCGCCGAGCGCGCCAGGGCCGCGGGCATCGAGAAGGTCGCCTTTGATCGTTCCGGCTACCGCTTCCATGGCCGCATCAAGGCCCTGGCGGAAGCCGCCCGCGAAGGCGGTCTGCAGTTCTAATCTTGAAGGGCATGGGGGCGACCCCATGCCCCTTGACCTGCCGGCGCGGGCTGCGCCGGGCGCCCCGGTCCTTCTGCGGCCGGGTGCGTGGCACCGAGGTACTCCACAACCATAAGTGGCCAAGCCACAAATCCACATCAACCAAGGATTTCGAAAATGGCAGAACAACGTGAACCGCGGGGTCGTGATCGCGATCGCAACCGCGAAGAGAAAGTCGACGACGGCATGATCGAGAAGCTGGTCGCGGTCAACCGCGTCAGCAAGACCGTCAAGGGCGGTCGCCAGTTCACCTTCACCGCGCTGACGGTGGTGGGCGATGGCGCCGGCAAGATCGGCTTCGGCTATGGCAAGGCGCGCGAAGTGCCGGTCGCCATCCAGAAGTCGATGGAGTACGCGCGCAAGAACATGTCCAATGTCGAGCTGAACAACGGCACCCTGTGGCATCCGGTGAAGGCCGGCCACGGCGCGGCGCGCGTGTTCATGCAGCCCGCTTCGGAAGGTACCGGCGTGATCGCCGGCGGTGCGATGCGCGCCGTGCTGGAAGCGGTCGGCGTCAAGAACGTGCTGGCCAAGGCGGTCGGTTCGCGCAATCCGATCAATCTGGTGCGCGCCACCCTGAAGGGTCTGAACGACATGCAGTCGCCCACCCGCATCGCGGCCAAGCGCGGCAAGAAGGTGGAGGAACTCCTCAATGGCTAACGAGTCCAACAAGACCGTCAAGGTGCGCCTGGTGCGTGGCCTGCGTGGTTCCCAGTCGCGCCACCGCCTGTCGGTGAAGGCGCTGGGCCTGAACAAGCTGAACGATGTGCGTGAACTCAAGGACAGCCCGCAGGTGCGCGGCCTGATCGCCAAGGTCCACTACCTCGTCAAGGTCGAGGAGTAATCAACATGCGTCTGAATACGTTGAAGCCCGCCGAGGGCGCCCGCACCGAACGCACCCGCGTGGGTCGCGGTATCGGCTCCGGCCTGGGCAAGACCGCCGGTCGCGGTCACAAGGGTTCGTTTGCCCGCGCGGGCAAGGGCAAGATCAAGGCGAAGTTCGAAGGCGGCCAGATGCCGCTGATCAAGCGTCTGCCGAAGGTCGGTTTCCGCTCCAAGCTCAAGCAGGACACCGCCGAAGTGCTGTCCTACCAGCTGGACCGGCTGGAAGCCGGTGAGATCGACTTCGCCGCGCTGCGTGCCGCCAAGCTCGTTCCCAGCACCGCCAAGCGCGCCAAGATCGTCAAGAAGGGCGAACTGACCAAGAAGTTCGTGCTGAAGGGCGTGCTGGCCACCGCAGGTGCCAAGGCGGCTATCGAAGCCGCCGGCGGCAGCGTGCAGGAGTAAGTGACGCATGGCGCAGGGTAATGCCGCCAGCGCGCTGGCAGGCGCAGGCAAGTTCACCGAACTCCGCCAGCGCCTGCTGTTCGTGCTGGGTGCCTTGATCGTCTACCGCATCGGCTGCTATGTGCCGGTGCCGGGCGTCAATCCCGACGCCATGCTGGCGATGATGCAGAACCAGGGCGGCATCGTGGACATGTTCAACATGTTCTCCGGCGGCGCCCTGCATCGCTTCAGCATCTTCGCGCTGAACGTCATGCCGTACATCTCGGCGTCGATCGTGATGCAGCTGGGCGTGCACATCTTCCCCAGCCTGAAGGCGCTGCAGAAGGAAGGCGAGTCAGGCCGTCGCAAGATCACCCAGTATTCGCGCATCGGCGCAGTGCTGCTGGCGGTGGTGCAGGGCGGCAGCATCGCGGTGGCGCTGCAGAACCAGGTCGCGCCGGGTGGCGTGCCGGTGGTGTATTCGCCCGGCGTCGGCTTCGTCCTGACCGCCGTGGTCGCGCTGACCGCGGGCACCATCTTCCTGATGTGGCTGGGCGAGCAGGTGACCGAGCGTGGTGTCGGCAACGGCGTGTCGCTGATCATCTTCGCCGGCATCGTCGCGGGCCTGCCGGGCGCCGTGCTGACCACCCTGGAAGCCTTCCAGGCGGGTACGCTCAACGCCATCTCGCTGATCATCATCGTGCTCGTGGTTTTCGGGTTCACCTTCTTCGTGGTGTTCGTGGAACGCGGCCAGCGCCGCATCACCGTGAACTACGCGCGTCGCCAGGGTGGCCGCAGCGCGTACATGAATCAGACCTCGTTCCTGCCGCTGAAGCTCAATATGTCGGGCGTCATCCCGCCGATCTTCGCGTCCAGCATCCTGGCCTTCCCGGCCACGCTGGCGATGTGGTCCGGCCAGAACGGCGCGACGACCTGGTTGCAGCGCATCACCCAGGCGCTGGCTCCGGGCGAGCCGCTGCACATGATCGTGTTCGCGGCGATGATCATCGGTTTCGCGTTCTTCTACACGGCGCTGGTGTTTAATTCGCAGGAAACGGCCGAGAACCTGAAGAAGTCGGGTGCGTTGATTCCGGGCATCCGTCCCGGCAAGGCCACGGCGGATTACGTGGATGGCGTGCTGACCCGCCTGACCGCGGCCGGTTCGCTGTACCTGGTGGCGGTGTGCCTGTTGCCGGAAGTGATGCGGACCCAACTGGGTACCTCGTTCTACTTCGGCGGCACTTCGCTGTTGATCGTGGTGGTGGTGGTCATGGATTTCATTGCGCAGGTCCAGGCGCATCTGATGTCCCACCAGTACGAAAGCCTGCTGAAGAAGGCCAATTTGAAGGGTGGTTCCCGCGGCGGCCTTTCGCGCGGATAATCACTTCCTTGGCGCGGAGCCTTCCGCGCGGCCGGGCCCCTCGGGGCCGGACCAACCCAAAGGGCGGCCCGGGCGGCGATCTCGCGCACGGGTGTGAAGCAGCCGGTCCTGCGCCAGAGTAGCGCGGGCGGGGCAGGGCTCCGGGGCGACCCGGGACCCGGCACCAGGCAGCTTCCGGCGCCGGAGCATGGGCACACTCCCCATGCCGGGCTTCGTGCCGACCCCCGGGTCGGCGCGGGCTTCCCAGTAACCCGAGATCTTGTTAGAATTTCCAGTTCACTCCGTCCGTCTGCCCGTTTTCCGTACCGGAAAGGGGGCCTGCCGGGCCATCAAACACAGTTGGAGACCGCGTCATGGCGCGTATTGCAGGTGTCAACCTGCCTGCCCAGAAGCATGTCTGGGTCGGTTTGCAAAGCATCTACGGCATTGGCCGTACCCGTTCCAAGAAGGTCTGCGAAGCCGCCGGCGTCGCCGTGACCACCAAGATCCGCGACCTGTCGGAGCCGGAAGTCGAGCGCCTGCGCGCCGAAGTCGGCAAGTACGTGGTCGAAGGCGACCTGCGCCGTGAAGTCGGCATCGCGATCAAGCGCCTGATGGACCTGGGCTGCTATCGCGGCCTGCGCCATCGCCGCGGCCTGCCGCTGCGCGGCCAGCGCACCCGCACCAACGCCCGTACCCGCAAGGGTCCGCGCAAAGCCATCAAGAAGTAAGGGGCGACCATCATGGCCAAGCCAGCAGCTGCCAAAGTCAAGAAGAAGATCAAGCGCGTCATCACCGACGGCGTCGCCCACGTCCACGCTTCTTTCAACAACACCATCGTCACCATCACCGATCGCCAGGGCAACGCGCTTTCCTGGGCGACCTCGGGCGGTGCCGGTTTCCGCGGCTCGCGCAAGTCGACGCCGTTCGCCGCGCAGGTCGCCGCCGAGAAGGCCGGTCGTGCCGCGCTGGACTACGGCGTGAAGTCGCTGGAAGTCCGCATCAAGGGCCCGGGTCCGGGCCGTGAGTCGGCCGTTCGTTCGTTGAACAACGTCGGCTACAAGATCACCAACATCATCGACGTGACGCCCATCCCGCACAACGGGTGCCGTCCGCCGAAGAAGCGTCGCGTCTAAGGGGGCGATAAGAAATGGCTCGTTATATCGGTCCTACCTGTAAGCTCGCGCGCCGCGAAGGCGCCGACCTCTCCCTGAAGAGCCCGGCCCGCGCGCTGGACTCCAAGTGCAAGCTGGAGCAGAAGCCCGGCCAGCACGGCGCCGCCCGCAAGGGCAAGCTGTCCGACTACGCCACCCAGCTGCGCGAAAAGCAGAAGGTCAAGCGCATCTACGGCCTGCTGGAGCGTCAGTTCCGCAACTACTACAAGAAGGCCTCGACCAAGAAGGGCAACACCGGCGAGAACCTGCTGCAGTTGCTGGAAACCCGCCTGGACAACGTGATCTACCGCATGGGCTTTGCGGTGACCCGCCCGGCCGCCCGCCAGCTGGTCTCTCACCGTGGCGTGCTGGTCAACGGCAAGCCAGTCAACCTGCCGTCCTACCAGGTCAAGGCCGGTGACGCGATTGCCCTGTCCGAGCGTGCCCAGAAGCAGCTTCGCGTGCAGGAGTCGCTGACCCTGTCCGAGCAGCTCGACCTGAGCCCGTCCTGGATCGAAGTCGACGCGAAGAAATTCAGCGGCGTGTTCAAGGCCGTGCCGGAACGTTCCGACCTGCCTGCGGACATCAACGAAGCGCTGATCGTCGAGTTGTACTCGAAGTAATTCATTCACGCACCCCCGATGCCCCCGTCGGGGGTTTGCAGGAGACAAAGCAACATGACGGGTATCACTCAGCAAGTGCTGCGCCCCCGCGGCCCGCAGATCGAGCGTCTGACCGACAACCGTGCCAAAGTGGTCATCGAACCGCTGGAGCGTGGTTATGGCCATACGCTCGGTAATGCGCTGCGCCGCGTGCTGCTCTCGTCCATCCCCGGCTTCGCGATCACCGAAGTCGAGATCGATGGCGTGCTGCACGAATACAGCACCATCGAAGGCCTGCAGGAAGACGTGCTCGAAGTCCTGCTGAACCTCAAGGATGTGGCCATCCGCATCCATACTGGCGACTCCTCGACCCTGACCCTGAGCAAGCAGGGCCCGGGCGTGGTGACCGCCGCCGACATCAAGACCGATCACAACGTCGAAATCCTCAATCCGGATCTGGTCATCTGCACGCTGACCAAGGACACCGCGCTCAACATGCGCCTGAAGATCGAGCGTGGTTTCGGCTATCAGCCGGCCGCCGCCCGTCGTCGCCCGGATGAAGAAACCCGCAGCATCGGTCGCCTGGTGCTGGACGCGTCGTTCTCGCCGGTCCGCCGCGTTGCGTACGCCGTGGAAGCGGCGCGCGTCGAGCAGCGTACCGACCTGGACAAGCTGGTCCTGGATATCGAAACCAACGGCACGATCGACGCCGAGGAAGCCGTGCGCACCGCCGCCGACATCCTCAGCGATCAGCTGTCGGTGTTCGGCGACTTCACCCACCGTGATCGCGGCGCCGCCAAGCCGGCCAGCAGCGGCGTGGATCCGGTGCTGTTGCGCCCGATCGACGATCTGGAGCTGACCGTGCGTTCGGCCAACTGCCTCAAGGCCGAGAGCATCTACTACATCGGTGACCTGATCCAGAAGACCGAAGTCGAACTGCTCAAGACCCCGAACCTCGGCAAGAAGTCGCTGACCGAGATCAAGGAAGTCCTGGCGCAACGCGGCCTGTCCCTGGGCATGAAGCTCGAGAACTGGCCGCCGGCCGGCGTCGCCCAGCACGGCATGCTCGGCTGAGCGACGACACGCAGCATCGCAGTACCCCGCGCCTCCGGGCGCGGGTGGTGACAAGGCAACAACGTCGACGGGCCTGAAGGCCCGCGGCGGTTTCCGGCCAGGGAGCAGAGGCCGGTCCGGACCATCCGCAGTCCAAGTTCCAACGCCAGGACGGCGACAACGATGTCCAGCAGTTTCAACATTCACCAGGAATCAAACCCATGCGCCACCAGAAATCCGGCCGCAAGTTCAGCCGCACCAGCGCCCATCGCGAAGCGATGTTCAGCAACATGGCTGCCTCGCTGATCAAGCACGGCCTCATCCGTACCACCCTGCCGAAGGCCAAGGAACTGCGCCGCGTCGCCGAGCCGCTGATCACCCTGGCCAAGGTCGACGGCGTCGCCAACCGCCGCCTCGCCTTCTCGCGCCTGCGCGACAAGGAAGCCGTGGGCACGCTGTTCACCACGCTCGGCCCGCGTTATCAGTCCCGTCCGGGCGGTTACCTGCGCATCCTCAAGTGCGGTTTCCGCGCTGGCGACAATGCGCCGATGGCTTACGTCGAACTCGTCGATCGTCCGGAAGCCGCCGAGTAATCGGGCATCCGACGCATCGCAGGAAACCCCGGCTCACGCCGGGGTTTTTTGTTTCCGGACCTTCGCTGCCGGAGTCGCGTTCGGGCGCCAGTAGCCGGAATCCCGGGGCTGTCCGTGGACCGCCCCGCCGCCGGCGGGTGCCGTCCGGACCTGCACGGCAGCGATGCGCCCGGCAGCGCCGGCGAGAGAATGTGGAATTTGTTTTTGCCTTTCACGCGGTGATAATGCGGCTTGCCCCTTCGCCGTGAGCCTTCATGAACCCGTTCCGCTGGTCGTTCCGTGCGCAGTTCCTCCTCGGCTTCGTGGTCTGCGCGGGCCTGCTCGCCTATGCGCTGTACCTCGAGCACGTGCAGGGCCTGATTCCCTGTCCGCTGTGCACCTTCCAGCGCGGGGCGTTCGCCCTGCTGGGGCTGGTGTTCCTGCTGGGCGGCCTGCACTCGCCCAAGGCGGCGGGCGGGCGCGGTTTCTACGGCATCCTGGGACTGGCGGCCGCCGGACTCGGCATCGGCATCGCCGGTCGGCACGTCTGGCTCCAGCACCTGCCGCCGGATCAGGTGCCCGCCTGCGGTCCTGACCTGGCCTACATGATGGAAGCCTTCCCGATGGGTGACGTGCTCCGGCAGGTACTGACCGGTTCCGGGGAATGCGCGAAGGTGGACTGGGCGTTCCTGGGCCTGTCGATGCCGGGCTGGGCGCTGGTCTGGTTCGTGCTGCTGGCGTTGTGGGCGCTGCTGGCCGCCTTCAAGCGCCGCAAGTCGCGCTACTACTGAGGTTTGACGCGGCGCACCATTCTGTCACCATGGTGGACCGCACGAGGAGTCCACCATGAGCACCGATCGCAATCTCCGCGCCGTCAGCCTGCCCGCGAACTGGGCACCGGACAGCTGGCGCGACAAGCCGGCGGTGCAGATGCCGACCTATCCCGATCCCGCGGGGCTGGCGTCCGCGTTGGCGGAACTCCGCCAACTGCCGCCGCTGGTGACGTCGTGGGAAATCTTCTCGCTCAAGAAGCAACTGGCCGAGGCGCAGGAAGGCAAGCGGTTCCTGCTGCAGGGAGGCGACTGCGCGGAGAGCTTCAGCGACTGCGAATCCGGCCTGATCTCCAACCGCCTGAAAGTGCTGCTGCAGATGAGCCTGGTGCTGGTGCACGGCCTGCGCCTGCCGGTGGTCCGGGTCGGGCGCTTCGCCGGCCAGTACGCCAAGCCGCGTTCGGCCGATACCGAGACCCGCGACGGGGTGACGCTGCCCAGCTATCGCGGCGATCTGGTCAACCAGCCCGAGTTCACCGCGGAAGCGCGGGTGCCGGATCCGCGCCGGATGATCAAGGCGCATGCGCGATCGGCGATGACCATGAACTTCGTGCGCGCGTTGATCGACGGCGGCTTCGCCGATCTGCATCACCCGGAATACTGGAACCTGAGCTGGGTCGGTTACTCGCCGCTGTCGGCCGAGTACCAGGACATGGTGCGTTCGATCGGCGACGCGGTGCGCTTCATGGAAACCCTGTCCGGTTCCGAGGTGCACAACCTCAACCGCATCGATTTCTATACCTCGCACGAAGCATTGCTGCTGCCCTATGAGGAAGCACTGACCCGCGAAGTGCCGCGCCAGTGGGGCTGGTTCAACCTGAGCACCCATTTCCCGTGGATCGGCATGCGTACCGCCGCGGTCGACGGTGCGCACGTGGAATACCTGCGCGGCGTGCGCAATCCGATCGCGATCAAGGTCGGTCCGTCGGTGTCGCCCGATCAGTTGCTGCGACTGATCGACGTGCTGAATCCGGAAGACGAACCGGGTCGCCTGACCTTCATCCACCGCATGGGCGCCGCCCAGATCGCCGACAAGCTGCCGGCGTTGCTGGAAGCGGTCCGCCGGGACGGCCGGCGCGTGCTGTGGGTCTGCGATCCCATGCACGGCAATACCGAGAGCACCTCCAACGGCTACAAGACCCGCCGCTTCGACAACATCCGCAGCGAGGTCGAACAGTCCTTCGATCTGCATGCCGCCGCCGGTACCCGACTGGGCGGCGTGCACCTGGAACTGACCGGCGAGGACGGCACCGACTGCCCGGGCGGCGCGCGTGAGCTGACCGATGCGGACCTGGAGCGTGCGTACCGCTCGACGGTGGATCCGCGCCTGAACTACGAGCAGTCGCTGGAAATCGCGATGTCGATCGTGCGCAAGCAGAACCAGTTGGCGTCGCCGGCGGCCCGCTGATCCGGCGCAAGCGCTCAGGACCAGTGCGTGTGCATCCCGCGCGCCGGCTGCGGGATGAACCATGAAGGCTCCCCGGCGAACAGGCGGGCGAAGTCGGTGGCCGGGACGGGGGGACTGAACAGATTGCCCTGGAGTTCGTCGCATCCGTTGGCGACCAGCCAGGCGAGCTGCGCCTGGGTTTCCACGCCTTCGGCCACCGTGCGGCACTGCAACTGGCCGGCCAGTCCGATGATCGCGCGGGTGATCGCGCCCTGGTTCGGCTCGGTGACGTCGCGTACGAATGATTGATCGATCTTCAATACGTTGAACCCGTAGTTGCCGAGGTAACTCAGGCTGGAGAACCCCGTGCCGAAGTCGTCGATGGCGATGCGCACGCCCATCGCCTTGAGCGCGCGCAGGATGCGATCGGTGCGCTGGACGTCGCGCATCAGGGTGGTTTCGGTGACTTCCAGCTCCAGGTGTTCGGGCGCCAGGCCGCTTTCCTCCAGGGCGGAGACGACGGTGTCGAGCAGCGTGTCGGTGTCGAAATTGGCCGCGGCCACGTTCACCGATACCCGGATCGGCGGGAGCCCGGCCTGTTGCCACTGCCGGCTCTGGCGGCAGGCCGCGCGTATCGCCCATTGATCGAGATCGACGATGAGATTGGTTTCTTCCGCGATCGGCAGGAACTCGCCGGGCAGCATCAGGCGGTCGCCGCGCTTCCAGCGCACCAGGCCTTCCACGCCGACGATGCGCCCGCTGCGCCGGTCGATCTGCGGCTGGTAGTAAAGGGTGAGGTCGCCGTTGCGGAGGCTGCGGCGCAGGCTGCTTTCCAGCTCGATCCGCGCATCCACGCTCGACGCGAGCTCACGCGTGTAGAAACGGAAGGCATTGCGGCCGTTGCGCTTGGCCAGATACATGGCCGCATCCGAACGCATCATCAGCGTGGGCGCGTCGTAGCCGTCCTCGGGAAACAGGCTGACGCCGATGCTGAAGGCCTGGTGCAGCTCATGGGATGCGACCGTATACGGCGTGCCGCCGATCGCCAGCAACCGCTCCGCCACCAGCGCAACGCCATCGCGGTTGACCACGTTGTCGAGCAGCACCACGAACTCGTCGCCGCCGGTCCGGTAGACCGTGCCGAGGTTGCCGATGTTGCGCTGGATGCGCTTGGCGACCTGCTGCAACAGCTGATCGCCGATGTGGTGGCCGAGCGCATCGTTGACGTGCTTGAACAGGTCCAGATCGATGAACAGTACCGCGACGCTGGTCCCGCGATGCGTGGCGTTCGCGATCGACTGCGCGAGCGCCTCGTTGAGCTGCAGGCGGTTGGGCAGGGTGGTGAGCGAATCGTGGTGGGCCAGGTAGGCCATGCGCGCGCTGAGCGTGCGTTCCTCGGTGATGTCGCGCAGGACCATGACCGAACCCATCAGGCTTTCGTCGTGACCGTACAGCGGCGAGTGGGAACGCTTGACCAGCATCCGGCGTCCGTCGCGGCGGGTCAATTCGAGATCGCCGGGCACCGATGCCGCTGGCGCGGGCTCGCCGGTGTCGGTGGATTCGACGGCGTGATGCAGGGGCAGGACCTTCTCCAATGGAAGACCGACCGCTTCGGAAAACGTCCAGCCGCTGATCGCTTCGCCCGCCGGGTTCATGTAGGTGACGTGCCCTTCGGTATCGGTGGTCACGACCGCCTCGCTGATCGAGGAGAGGGTGACTTCGGCGCGCTCGGTGGCATCGTGCAGCGCGTGCTCCAGCCGCGCCTTGTCCGAGATGTCGATCGCCATGACCAGGAAGCCGTTCACTTCCCCGTCGTCGCCGATGTCGGGCTTGTAGTAGACGTGCATCCGGCGCGGCCCGGAGGGCAGGCTGAAGGACGTTTCGAAATCCACGTCGCGGCCGGACAGCACCGCATCGATGTAAGGCCGGCGCCGCGCGTAATGTTCCTCGCCCAGCATCTCGCGGATCGGGATGCCCGGCGAATAGGGCCGGTGCCAGATCGGCAGTTCCTGGCAGGCGAGGTTGAAGAACACCGTGCGCTCTTCGCTATCGTACTGGGCAATCATCGCCGGCAGCTTGTCGGTGATGCGCTTGAGGTGATCGCGTGCCAGCGAGATCTCGCGCTGCGCGCGCTTCTGCTCGCTGGTATCGGTCGCCATCAGGTACCAGCCGGCAATGACGCCGTCGGCATCCGCGTCCGGCACCAGGTAAGCCTGGACGGGCCGCTCCGGATCGCCCAGACGGGTTTCCCATACCGCGCCGTGGTGCGGGCTGCTCTCTTCCATCGCGCGGCGCAGATCGGCGAGGAACGCGGGATTGCCGGCGTGCACGTCCTCGATGGCGCGGTCGGTCCATGGCGCGCTGCCGCTGAACCAGTCGCGGGTGGCGCGATTGGTGAAACCGTACCGGCGATCGCGGCCGACGTAGGCGATCAGCGCCGGAAGATGATCGGCCACCGCGTCGAGCAGGGCGCGGCTGCGGTGCTCCGCGCGCGCCAGGCTGCGCAGCAGGAGGAACAGCAGCACGCCGAAAGCGAGCCCGCAGAGGGTCAGCGCGACAATCGGCACGAGGCCGGGAATGGCGACCCGTGCCGGCGGCGAGATGAGGGTCAGTTCCCAGCTGCCACCGAAGAAGTCCAGGTCGCGCGCGTACCGGAACGCCGGCCGCATCCCGGCGCCGTAGCGCTGGCGCAGCCCGCCGCGTTCGAACACCACGGTCGGGGCGCTTCCCGTGCCGCGGGCGAGCAGGCGCAGATCGAGCGGATCGCTGCCGGTTTCACCCGCGACTTCCTGCATGACCTGGGTCCAGCCGAATCCCGCCGTCGCGTAGCCGCGCAGATGCCTGCGCCGGAGCGCGGGGTCGGCGACCAGCGGCATCGCCGTGTCGTAGACCGGTGCGTACAGCAGGAAGCCGGCGCGACCGGCCTCGCCGCGCGACGTGTCGGTCAGCGAAACCAGCGGGGCGATGCCCAACTGGCCGCTGTCGCGGGCACGCTGCATCGCCGCCCGCCGCACCGGTTCGGCGAACACGTCCTTCCCGAGCAGCAGCCGCATGCCGTCCAGATTCGGATAGATCAGATCGATCACGACGTGCTCGTCGCGCGCGCCTTCGGGGTGCAGGCCGAAGCCGGCGCCATGCACCTCACGCTGGCGGGCGAGATAGGCGGGCAGATCGGCCGCCGCCACCCGCCGCGCGAAACCTAGGCCATGTGCGCCGGCCGGCTGATTGGGAATGCGCAACCGGCGGGCGAAGGTCTGGAAACCCGCGGCGTCGAGCCCGGGCTGGGCTTCCAGCACCGCCGCGGCGGCACGCACGGTGTCCTCGTAGGCGTTCATGTGGGTGGCCAGCGCCGTGGCCACCGCATCGGCGCGCGCATTGAACCGCGCGCGGGCGCCGGCCTCGGCCTGCCGCCATGCCATCACCCCGAACCACAGCGACAGCAGGACGGACAGGATCAGCACGCCCCAAGCCAGCGAATCCAGCTTCCGCCTGCGCTCGGCGGCGGCAAAACGCGAACTGCCCAGGGCGCGCAGTTCCGAGGCGCGTTGCGGATCGAGCTCCATCAGCGGTGTGGTCCGGTGGCGGCGCAGGCGGGTCCGGCAGCCATGCTACGCCGCACCCGCAGAGGCCGCCAGAAGCCGTGGCCGCGCATCACTCAGCGCCTTGCTCCGGGCTTGCGGGTCTCCAGGGTCGGCCAGTATTCGGGAGGATTGCGGGCGCGGGTCAGCTGCTCGTAGGCGTAGCCCAGCTCGATCAGGCGGCCTTCGCTCCAGGCGGTGCCCATGAAGACGATGCCCAGCGGCAAACCGTCGCTGTGTCCCATCGGCACGGTCAGGCTGGGATAGCCGGCCACCGCGGCGGCACCGTAGCCGGCGCCGGGGAAGTGATCGCCGGCCTTGTGATCGGTCAGCCAGGCCGGGCCGGTCGCCGGCGCGATCAGGGCGTCCAGCTGCTGCGCCTTCAGCGCCGCGTCGATGCCTTCGGGGCCGGCCAGCCGGCGGGCGAGGCTGCGTGCCTGGATGTACGCGGGATCGCCAAGCCCGCCCTTGGCGTTGGCCATTTCGAACAGTTCCTGGCCGAAATAGGGCATTTCCGACACCCGGTACTGCTGATTGAAGCCGATCAACTGCGACAGCGTCTTGATCGGCGCATCGTGGCGGGCGAGGTAGCGTTCCAGGCCGGCCTTGAACTCGTACAGCATGAGTTCCAGTTCGGGTTCGTCCCACTGCCCGTCGGTGGGAATCTCGGCGTCGACAACCGTCGCGCCGGCTTCGCGCATCACCTTGATCGCGCCTTCCATCGCGGCGGCGGCATCCGGATGGATCGCGAACTTGCTGCGCAGCACGCCGATGCGCGCGCCTTTCAGGCCATCCGGCCTCAGTCGCGCGTGATAATCGAGGGTGATGTTCCAGGCCGCATTGGTGGTGGCCGGATCGGCGGGGTCGCGGCCGGCCAGCGCGGTCAGCAGCAGGGCGGCATCGGAGACGCTGCGGGTCATCGGGCCGGCGGTGTCCTGGCTGAACGAGATCGGGATGATGCCGTCGCGGCTGACCAGGCCCACGGTCGGTTTCAGCCCCACCAGGCCACTGACCGCGGCCGGGCAGATGATGCTGCCGTCGGTTTCGGTGCCGATGCTGGCGGCGGCGAGATTGGCCGAGACCGCGACCGCGCTGCCGGAACTGGAACCGCACGGATTGCGGTCCAGCACGTACGGATTGCGGGTCTGGCCGCCGCGCGCGCTCCAGCCGGAGGATGAACGGGTGGAGCGGAAATTCGCCCACTCGCTCAGGTTGGTCTTGCCGAGGATGACCGCGCCGGCTTCGCGCAGGCGCCGCACCAGGAAGGCGTCGGTGGCGGGGCGGAAATCCTTCAGGGCCAGCGAGCCGGCCGAGTTCACCATCGGGGTGGCGTCGATATTGTCCTTGAGCAGGATCGGAATGCCGTGCAGCGGGCCGCGCACGGCGTTGCTCTTGCGTTCCACGTCGCGCAGCGCGGCTTCCTTCATCGCATCGGGATTGATTTCGATGACCGAGTTCAGCTGCGGCCCGGCCTTGTCGATCGCCGCGATGCGGTCCAGGTAGGCGCGGGTCAGGGTGCGGCTGTCGAGCTCGCCACGCTGCATGCGGCCCTGCAGGTCGTCGATGTCCAGTTCGGCGTAGGCGAAATCCGTCGGCGCATCCACCGGCGCATCGGTGACGGCGGCGGGCTGGCGCTGGCAGGCGGCCAGCATCAGGGCGGCTGAAAGCAGCAGCGTTCGCGAACGCATGTGATGGATTCCCCCGGTGAGCTAGTGTGAGGCTAGCAGGCCGGGCGGTGCTTTCAAACCCTGCAGCGCCGGTGCAGGTCGCGGCCGAGGACGTAGACCACGGCCAGGTTGATCAGCAGTACCGCCCAGGTGTGCCATCCGGGATGGTGGTAGAGCGCGTACAGATCCAGCGGCAGGTACAGCGCCGAGCCTACGCACCCCAGCCAGGAAGCCCAGGCGCGGGCCCGCCACAGGCCCCAGGCTTCGGCCAGGCGCATCACCGCGTACAGAACGACCACCAGCACCGCCAGATGGACCGCGTCGGGATTGATCGCGTTGAGCAGGGACGGCAGCGCGCCGTGCCGGGGATCGACGTGGAAGCGGGCAATCATCGCTTCCACCCCGCGACGCAGCGGTTCGGGACCCAGCAGCACCAGTCCGGTCGCCGCGGCCAGGGCCAGCACGCCCTTCAAACCCTCGAACAGGGCGATGACGTGCAGGCCCGGATGCGCCTTGGGATCCGGGTTATAGGGAGCGCCGGTCATCCCCCGCGATCAGGCGGCGCGCGAGGCGCGCTTGCGATCGCTTTCGGTCAGCAGCTTCTTGCGCAGGCGGATTTCCTTCGGAGTGACCTCGACCAGTTCGTCGTCCTCGATGAAATCCAGCGCCTGCTCCAGCGAGTACTTCAGGGCCGGCGTCAGCTTGATCGCATCGTCCTTGCCCGCGGCGCGGATGTTGGTCAGCGGCTTGGCCTTGATCACGTTGACGGTCAGGTCGTTGTCCTTGGAATGGATGCCGACCAGCTGGCCTTCGTACACGTTGTCGCCTTCGGCGGCGAACAGGCGGCCGCGCTCTTCCAGCGGGCCCAGCGAATAGGCCGGGGTGACGCCGGGGGCGTTGGCGATCATCACGCCGTTCTGGCGCTTGGCGATCGGGCCGGTTTCCTTCGGACCGTAGTGATCGAACACGTGGAACAGCAGGCCCGAACCCTGGGTCAGGGTCTTGAATTCATTCTGGAAGCCGATCAGGCCGCGCGCCGGGATCATGTAATCCAGGCGCACGCGGCCCTTGCCGTCCGATTCCATGTTCTTCAGCTGGGCCTTGCGGGTGCCGAGCTTCTCCATCACGCCGCCCTGGTGCTGCTCCTCGATGTCCACCACCAGTTGCTCGACCGGCTCCATCAGCTGGCCGTCGATTTCCTTGATGATGACTTCAGGGCGCGACACGGCCAGCTCGAAGCCTTCGCGACGCATGGTTTCGATCAGCACCGACAGGTGCAGTTCGCCGCGGCCGGATACCAGGAACTTGTCCGCGTCGGCGGTCTCCTCGACCTTCAGCGCGACGTTGTGCAGGGTTTCGCGCTGCAGGCGCTCGCGCAGCTGGCGGCTGGTGATGAACTTGCCGCCGGAGAATTCCTTGTGGCCGGCGAACGGCGAATTGTTGACCTGGAAGGTCATGCTGATGGTCGGTTCGTCCACCGTCAGAGCCGGCAGCGCCTCCGGCGTATCCAGCGCGCAGACCGTGTCGGAAATGCTCAGGTCCTGGATGCCGGCGATGGCGACGATGTCGCCGGCCTCGGCTTCCTCGACCTCGATGCGCTCCAGGCCCATGAAGCCCAGGATCTGCACGATCTTGCCCTGGCGCTTCTTGCCCTCGCGGTCGACCACGCTCACCGGCTGGTTCTTGCGCACCTTGCCGCGCTGGACGCGGCCGATGCCGATCAGGCCGACGAAGTTGTTGTAGTCCAGCTGGCTGATGCGCATCTGGAACGGACCTTCCGGATCCACGGTCGGCGCCGGCACGTGCTTCATGATCGCTTCGTACAGCGGGGTCATGTCGCCGTCGCGGGCGGCGTCGTCCAGGCTGGCGTAGCCGTGCAGGGCCGAGGCGTACACGATCGGGAAATCGAGCTGTTCATTGGTGGCGCCGAGCTTGTCGAACAGATCGAACACCTGGTCGATGACCCAGTCCGGGCGCGCGCCGGGGCGATCGATCTTGTTGACCACCACGATCGGCTTGAAGCCCATCGCGAACGCCTTCTGGGTGACGAAGCGGGTCTGCGGCATCGGGCCGTCCATCGCATCGACCAGGATCAGCACCGAGTCGACCATCGACAGCACGCGCTCCACCTCGCCGCCGAAGTCGGCGTGTCCGGGGGTGTCGACGATGTTGATGCGGTTCCCCTGCCAGGTGATGGCGGTGTTCTTGGCCAGGATGGTGATGCCCCGTTCCTTTTCCTGGTCGTTGCTGTCCATCACCCGCTCGGCAAGCACCGTGCGCTCGGACAGGGTGCCGGACTGCTTCAGCAGGCAGTCGACGAGGGTGGTCTTGCCGTGGTCGACGTGGGCGACGATGGCGATATTGCGGAGATTCTGGATGGACATGCGGAAAAGCGCGCCGGGGCACGCAAGGGGGCTGTGGAGGAATGGGGCGTATTATAACGGGTTACGTTCCCGCGATTAGCGTTCCCGGGCGTCCTGGCTGAACGCCGCCGGGGCTGGAAACGGCGCCGGCGGCCCCCAGATCCGGGGCCGAGCCGGCTTCCGCATCCCCGGTAACCCCTCAACCCCCGTCCTGCACCTGGAGTTTCCGATGTCCCTGACCGCCACCTTCGACACCTCCCGCGGCCCGATCAAGGTCGAGCTTTACCCCGACAAGGCCCCGCTGACGGTGGCCAATTTCGTCAACCTGGCCAAGCGCGGCTTCTACGACGGCCTGAACTTCCACCGCGTGATCGCCGATTTCATGATCCAGGGCGGCTGCCCGGAAGGCTCCGGCCGCGGCGGCCCGGGCTACCGGTTCGAGGACGAGACCAACAACGGCGTGCGCCATGAGCGCGGCGTCCTGTCGATGGCCAATGCCGGTCCCAACACCAACGGCAGCCAGTTCTTCATCACCCACGTCGCGACCCCGTGGCTGGACGGCAAGCACACCGTGTTCGGCAAGGTCCTGGAAGGCCTGGACGTGGTCGACGCGGTCCAGCAGGGCGACCTGATCAACCGGCTCACCATCGAGGGCGACGCCGACGCCGCGCTGGCCGCCAAGGCCGACCGCGTGGCCGAGTGGAACCGTTACCTGAGCGCCTGAAACCCGGCGCCATCGCGCGTCTCCCCCGCCGGGGGAGCGCGCGGCTACGACCATTGGCGGGGGCCGGGCCGTCCGGATCACGCCGGCCGCGGCGGGGCGGCGTGGTAAAATTCCGCGCCGCAAAAAACGGCGCACGCACGTTCCCACCGCGATACGTCTCCTGCGAGGTAATGCAATGCCCCAGCTTGCCCGGCGCACCGGTCGCGCCAAGCCCAGCGCGATCATGGCGGTCGCGGAGAAGGCGAAGAAGCTCAAGGCCGAAGGCCGCGACATCATCAGTTTCTCGATCGGCGTCCCCAATTTCCTGCCCGGCGACCACGTCTACGACGCCGCCCGCAGATCGCTGGACAAGGACTCGGGCCAGTACGGCTCCAACCGCGGCACCGATGCCCTGCTGGACGCGTTCCTGCATCACCTGGAAGGCAGCGGCCTGGGCGGCTACACGCGCCGCAACATCGTGGCCGGCGTCGGCGCCAAGCATGTGCTGTACAACCTGGCCGAGGCGCTGCTGGACGAAGGCGACACCATCGCCTATCCGACGCCGTACTGGACGACCTACCAGGACATCGCCGACATCGTCGGCGCGGTGTCGCTGAAGCTGCCGTGCCCGCCGGAACAGAACTACAAGCTGACGCCCGCCCAGCTCGACGCCGCGCTGGCGCAGAAGCCCAAGGTGTTCCTGTTCAACAACCCGTCCAACCCGACCGGCATGGTCTATTCGAAGGACGAGGTGGCCGCGCTGGCCGAGGTGGTCGCGCGGCATCCGGATACCTGGGTCCTGCTCGACGACATCTACAACCGGCTGGTGTTCGACGGCGTCGGCTATCACAACTTCCTGCATTTCCGCCCGGAACTGCGCGAGCGCACCGTCGTCATCGACTCGCTGTCCAAGACCTACGGCATGCCGGGCTGGCGCGTGGGCCTGATCGCCGCGCCCGAGAACGTCGCCCAGGCGCTGGTCGCGCTCAACTCCAACCACATCACCAACCTGCCGGAAGTGGTGACCGCCGCGGCCGTGGCCGCGTTGACCGGCCCGCAGGACATCCCGCAGCGCAAGTGCGCCGAGTTCGCGGCCAAGCGCGACCGCGTGCTGGCCGCGCTGGCGAAGATTCCGGGCGTCGTGTGCCCGCGTCCGGAAGGCGCGTTCTACGCGTTCCCGGACATCTCGGTCGCGTTCGGAAAGAGCCACTGTGGCGTGGCGATCCACAACGACGTGGATTTCTGCAACGCCCTGCTGGACGCCAAGGGCGTGGCCTGCGTGCCGGGGTCCGCGTTCGGCGAACCGCGCGCGCTGCGCATTTCCTATACCTGTGCCGACGACCAGCTGGATGAAGGCCTGTCGCGCATCCAGGCCTTCTTCGCCGAGCTCGCCTGAGCCACGGCTTTCCTTTCCCTCGGAGACAACCCCATGAAGACCCCCGTCCGTGTTGCAGTCACCGGCGCCGCCGGCCAGATCGGTTACGCCCTCCTGTTCCGCATCGCCTCCGGCGAAATGCTCGGCAAGGATCAGCCGGTCATCCTGCAACTGCTGGAGCTGCCGATCGACAAGGCCCAGGCCGCGCTGAAGGGCGTGATGATGGAGCTGGAAGACTGCGCGTTCCCGCTGCTGGCCGGCATGATCGGCACGGATGATCCGGAAGTGGCGTTCAAGGACGCCGACGTCGCTCTGCTGGTGGGCGCGCGTCCGCGCGGCCCGGGCATGGAGCGCAAGGACCTGCTGCTGGAAAACGCCAAGATCTTCACCGCCCAAGGCGCCGCGCTGAACAAGGTCGCCAGCCGCGACGTCAAGGTGCTGGTGGTCGGCAACCCGGCCAACACCAACGCCTATATCGCCATGAAGTCGGCGCCGGACCTGCCGGCCAAGAACTTCACCGCGATGCTGCGCCTGGACCACAACCGCGCGCTGAGCCAGCTCGCCAACAAGGCCGGCGTGGCCGTGGGCGACATCGAGAAGCTGGTCGTGTGGGGCAACCACAGCCCGACCATGTACCCGGACTACCGCTTCGCCACCGCCAACGGCGTGTCGCTGAAGGACAAGATCGACGACGCCGACTGGAACGCCAACACCTTCATCCCGCAGGTCGGCAAGCGCGGCGCCGCGATCATCGAAGCGCGCGGCCTGTCTTCGGCCGCGTCCGCCGCCAACGCCGCCATCGACCACATCCGCGACTGGGTGCTGGGCAGCAACGGCAAGTGGGTGACCATGGGCGTGCCCTCCGACGGCAGCTACGGCATCCCGGAAGGCGTGATCTACGGCGTGCCGGTGATCACCGCCAACGGCGAGTACACCCGCGTGGAGGGCCTGGAAGTCGACGCGTTCAGCCGCGCCGCGATGGACAAGACCCTGGCGGAACTGGAAGAAGAGCGCGCCGGCGTTGCGCATCTGCTGGGCTGAGTTACATCAAGGAAGTGAACATGGGCCACCCCCGCATCGCCGTACTCGTGCCGTGCTACAACGAAGCCGTCACGATCGAGCGGGTGGTGGCCGACTTCCGGCGAGCCCTACCGGACGCGGTGGTACATGTCTTCGACAACGCTTCGGAGGATGACACCGCGGACCGGGCCCGCAAGGCGGGGGCCCGCGTGGCGTACGTCGGGTTACGCGGCAAGGGGCACGTGGTCCGCCGTCTGTTTGCGGACGTCGATGCGGATATTTACGTGCTGGTGGACGGCGACGATACCTACTCGGCGGCGTGTGCTCCCCGGTTGGTTGAGCGGCTGCGCGAAGGCCACGACATGGTGGTGGCGGTGCGCGAAGCAACGGGCGCCTTGGCGTATCGGGCCGGGCACAGGTTCGGAAATCGGCTGCTGACTGGCTTCCTGGGCTGGCTGTTCGGTCGCCCCTGCAGGGACATCCTGTCGGGATACCGCGCGTTCTCGCGCAGATTCGTCAAAAGCTTTCCAGCACAATCCGGCGGTTTCGAAATAGAAACCGAATTGACCGTTCATGCCCTTGAGTTGCATGTCGATCGGTGAAGTCCAGACGCCCTACAAGGAGCGGCCGGAAGGCTCGGTGAGCAAGCTGAGCACCTGGCGCGACGGGTTTCGAATCCTGTGGACGATGTTGAAGCTGTTCAGCACGGAACGTCCCATCGCCTTTTACGGAATGCTCAGCCTGCTCGCGGCGTTGCTCGGATTCCTGCTGGGCCTGCCGCTGCTGCTCACTTACCTGGATACCGGACTGGTGCCGCGCATCCCGACCGCCATCCTGGTGACCGCGCTCGCCGTGGTTTCGATGCTGGCCATGGTCGCGGGGCTGGTGCTGGATGCGGTAGCGCGCGGCCGCCGCGAACTCAAGGCCCTGGCATATCTGCGTTGGGCGTCGCCGGCATCGGATTTCCGCGACGCCGGAGATTGATCACCGCGTCCATCAATATCGCGATGTTGGCGAGCATGAACCACGGCAGCGGATGGATGTAGCGGAAGGACACGATATGCGCGAACAGCAGATGGGAAGCCACCAGGCCTGCTGACGTCAGCGCAAGCAGTACGAAGTGCGGACGCTGAGGCCTACGCCAGCCGATGGCGAGCGCGAGAAGCGCGATCGGAAGCAGGCCGAACAGGCAAAACACCAGCCAAGGGTAGGACGCCACGAACAGTCGACGGGTCGGTGTCTCGAGCGCATTGATTCCCCGGGCATCCCATGCAAGCCAGGTTTTCACGACCTCGAGCGCGCGTTCGTCGGGTGCTATCACGCCTATGTCGTCCTGCATCCGCCAGTAGACACGCTTCTCGTCGAAGTAGCCGCCCAAGGTTTCCCAGTTGATCTTCAGCAGGCCGATTGGGTCGGCGAGCATGGCTCGACGTGTAACCGTGCGGGCCACGAGTTCGGGATCGGAGGTGCTTGCCTCCAGCTCGTGCCAGAGTCCCTCATTGGACCAGATGTGGTTACCGCGCTGCCAGTGATCCGACAGTGGCAGCTTCACCCGTTTGAGGATATCCCCGGAAACGCCGGTGCCTTCGAAATGTTCGGGTTGGATGAGTGGAGCCACCAGGCCGATCCGCATCATGCCGGTGAGCGCGAGATAGCCGGGTGGACAGTTGAAAGCCAGGCCATAGGCTTGGGTGTACGCCACGTGCGAGGCGGCCAGCGCACCCAGCGCGACGGTGATGGCGCCAAGCTTCTGGCGCCGCGCCTTGCGGGTATCGACCAGCAGGTACCTGACCCAGGGAATCACCAGGCCGAGGCCGAGTACGACCGGCAACAGGTTGGTGCGGAAATTCGCCGCGAGCAAGCCGAGCGCGCAACTGGCCAGGTACCAGCGCAGTCCGCCTCGCGCGAGGTAGCGGGAAAGCGCGAGCACCGTCAGGACGAGCGCGAATTGCCCCGCTGTTTCCGCCATCACCATGCGTTCGAAGAAGACCTGTGCCGGTTCCGTCGCATAAAGCGTGGTGATCAGCAGGCATATCCAGAAGCGCAGGGCGAGCACATGTCGCAGGAAATGGAACAGGCACAGCGAAGTGGCGGCGGACAGGGCGGCCTGGAGGACGATGATCGCGATGGGCGATTGCAGCGGAAATACGGAGAAATGAAGCAATGCGCCATACAGGAACGAGCGACCCGGACTCGGGCTCAGCCAAGCGCCGGTCTGCAGGTAGACCATCGAGTCGCCCATGTAAAGGCGCAGCGTGTGGTCGGCCGCAAGCCAGCCAAGTTTGACCAGCATCACCAGTGCAGTGGCCGCCCACCATTCCCTGTGCAGGGAGGCAAGTGGAATCGGGCGTGAGGAGACGGGGTGGTTCATTCTTTCATTCTGCCGTTGTCATCGGCAAACCGCCATGACAACAGGTGTTCCGGGCCGGAGCGGGGGCCGGGTCCGGGTTGGGCGGAACCGGGCGTATCGTTCGCCGAAAGCGTCCCGGGCCCCCGCGGCGGAAGTGCAGCACGCTTCCTCCGACTCCGATGTTTTGACCAAAGTCGGAAGGCCGGCTGGCATGGGCGGATCTATGCTGGCAAAAGCCAAGCGCAGCGCCGGGAGGGTGGCATGGGATACGAAGAGATCTATCGCCGATCGATCGACGAACCGGAAGCCTTCTGGGGCGAGGAAGCGAAGGCGATCCACTGGCACGTGCCGCCGGGGCGGGTCCTCGACTATTCGCGGCCCCCGTTCCGGCGCTGGTTCGTCGGTGGCCAGACCAATCTCTGCTACAACGCGGTGGATCGGCATCTGGCCGAACGCGCCGATCAACTGGCGCTGGTGGCGGTGTCCACCGAAACCGACGTCACCCGCGAAATCACCTACCGTGAACTGCACCGCGAGGTGAACGCCTTCGCCGCCATTCTCCAGCGCCTTGGCGTGGGGCGTGGCGATCGGGTGGTCATCTACATGCCCAACATGGCCGAGGCCGTGTTCGCGATGCTCGCCTGCGCGCGCATCGGCGCGATCCATTCGGTGGTGTTCGGCGGTTTCGCCGCGCACAACCTGGCGCTGCGCATCGACGACGCCCGACCCAAGCTGCTGATCGCCGCGGATGCCGGCATGCGCGGCGGCAAGGTCATCCCGTACAAGCCGCTGGTGGACGAAGCCTGCGCCAGGGCGGCCACGCCGCCGCCGAAGGTGCTGATCGTTTCGCGGGGACTGGATCCGGCCGAGCCGAAGGTGCCCGGACGCGACGAGGATTACGCGGCGCTGCGCGAGGCGGTCGGCGAAGCGCAGGTGGCGGTGGAATGGCTGGAGTCCAACGAGCCGAGCTACCTGCTGTACACGTCCGGCACCACCGGCAAGCCGAAGGGCGTGCAGCGCGATGTCGGCGGCTACGCGGTCGCACTGGCGCTGTCGATGCGCACGGTGTTCGATGTCGCGCCGGGGCAGGTGATGTTCTCCACTTCCGACGTGGGCTGGGCGGTCGGACATTCCTACAACGTGTACGGGCCGCTGATCGCCGGCGCCACTTCGCTGCTGTACGAAGGACTGCCGTTCCACCCCGACGCCGGCATCTGGTGGTCCCTGTGCGAGAAGTACGGGGTGCGCACCCTGTTCTCCTCGCCGACGGCCATCCGCGTGCTGAAGAAGCACGACGCGGATTTCATCCGCCGCCATGATCTGTCGAAGCTGCGCTACGTGTTCCTGGCGGGCGAGCCGCTGGACGAGCCCACCGCGCACTGGATCAACCAGGCGCTGGGCAAGCCCATCATCGACAACTACTGGCAGACCGAGACCGGCTGGCCCGCGTTGACGCTGTTGCCGGGG
>Ga0180217_1001148_pt1 | contig 31313 bp, 28 predicted proteins | sample eDN3rd37CBELigOP_FD_128521 | JGI IMG/M metagenome (GOLD analysis project Ga0180217, IMG submission 128521) | Enriched Organic Plus compost microbial communities from Emeryville, California, USA - eDNA 3rd pass 37_C BE-Lig OP (version 2) (version 2) ... | reverse complement strand
CGAACGACAACACTCCTGCGGCCCGGTGGCCGCTTAAGCGCGCCCTGGCACGCGAGGACATGTTGTTCGGCACCCCCGAGGACCGGGCCCGAATCGAGCGCGCGGCGTGGGGCTATCTGGACATCATCGATCCCCGTCCGGACGATTGGCTGCCGCCGGCTGCGCCCGATGCAGCCAGGGCCGGCCTTCCGTTCATCAGCCGCGACCCCGCGGAGCTTTTTGGGCAGGAGGGCCGCGTCGACCGTACCGGCCGGCATCGCGTGCTTTGTCGGTTTCTGGGACCGCTGGCGCGGCCCTGGCATGCCGCTGTGGTCGAGAATGCTGAAGTTTCGGAAATCGCACCAGCGGGCACCACAAGGCGACTCGCGGCCAAGGGCGGTGCGCTTCGGATCAGGGCCGCCGGCCTGATCGTGGATGGTGCGTTGCACGATCTGGATTTCTCGCCCCGGCAACGCGACGAGATTTATGCGGCCGCGGCAAACGACTGGTGGAAGATTCGCTACGCCGGATAGGCCGGAGCAGGTCACGCAGGCCGTTTGTGATATAATACGTTCAGAGAGATCAGCCCGCCCGGGAAACCGTGGCGGGTTTTTCGTTTTTCGGAGAAACCAATGATTCAAACGAAACCCGCCGAGGCCGTGGCGCATGCGCTCGACATGCCGCCAAACGCGGCGACTGAATGGGAGCGCCGCACGACCGCCCGCTTGATCCGCAGCGACGGCACGATGGATCGCATCGCTGCGTGCAGATTGGCGCTGATGGACGCCTGGAGCCGCATCGGCATCGCGCCAGATCGATCAGCCCGATGGGCGGACTGGATGGTCGACGAAGCGCTGCCGCGTGGCCTCTGGAGCCCCGGCCGCGATGCGGACTGGTATCTGTGGCGCGGCGTCACGGGCGACCTGACCGTCACGCGTGGTGATCACTACCGCGCCGAACCGTCTCCCGCCGCCATCGCGATTCACCTCGGCACCGTGCTCCGGCCCGTCGCCGCGCTCTTCGAAGCTTCGGCCCCATTCGAGGCGATCGAACATTGGCATTAGAATTCAACCTTCAAGTCGATCGCGACGAGGCCGCATTCGCCGCACGCCAGGCGGAGGCAGCAGAAGCGCGGAAGGCCGGTGCGGAGTCGAGCCTGTTCTTGAGCGTTCACGGAACAATCGATCACGCGTCCCGAGATCGCTTCGCCGCTGATCTGGCACGCGCGCCGTATGCAGAGAAGATTTGGCTTCATGTCGACTCCAACGGCGGCGATTTCGGGCCGTCCTACGATCTTTGGGCGTTGCTCCATGAGCATCCAGCAGAATCAAAAACGGCGTGGATCGATCGCGCTGAATCGGGTGCGCTTCTCGCTGCTGCAGGCTGTGACCAGCGCGCTGCCAGTCATGGTGCGTCGATCTTGTTTCACGGCGCGGCGCTAGATCTGCACGACTCTCACCAACGGTGCACAGCCGCCGCGTTGGCAGGGTTGGCCTCGGACCTTCGATGGGCGGACGAACAAATCGTGCGGATCTTGTCCAAGGCGACAGGCGCCGATCCTGAAGAACTTCGCCGCGAAATGCAGAATGAAGAACCGACCTCGCTTGAGCACTCGCGCTTGGAATCATCACTGAGATTGAAAATGGATGACACTATGAGCGTTGAAGAAATTGCGGCTCTTGAGGCCGAAGTCCGCCGCGAACACGCGCGTAATCAGGCGCTATGGGCTCACAATGATCGGAGGCGATTGCTGGCCGGAGTCGAGCTAAAAGCGGCTCGTGACGGGTCAACTCTACTCTATGGCGTTGCAACGAGCGATGCGGTCGACCGGATGGGCGACATTGTTGAGGCCGACGGCATGCAGGCCGCCCTGCCGGTGCCGTTCTTGCTTTCGCATGATCATAGCAATCCACTCGGCAAAGTGCTTTCGGCGAGTCGCACGAAGAATGGCATTGAGATTGAGGCGAAGCTTTTCAGCGGGCTTGCGGATCGCATCGATGAAGGAATCAGGCTGATCAAAGCTGGCCTCTATCCAGGCTTGAGCATCGGCTTTCGAGCGCTGGAGTCAAAGCGCATTCCGACAGGACTCCGATTCACCGCTTGGGAATTGTTGGAAATCTCAGCGGTCAGCGTGCCAGCCAATCCAGACGGCAAGATCACGGCCGCTAAATGTTACGAGCACGTTGAACGGAAGGGCACGAATAGGCAGGTGCGAGCATGGCTCTGAGCCAGAGTGACATTGCGGCCGTGATTGGCAAGGTCGTTCGCGAAACAATCGACAAGACGCACGACGAACTGTCCGCCCGCATTGCGGCGCTCGAGGAAAACACTTGCAGCTTCCGAGGCGCGTTCAACAGGGTTGAGGCTTATCGCAAGGGCGCGGTGGTCAATTCGGGCGACTGCCTGTGGGTCTGCATCAGGGACGCCGAACCCGGCGGCGACAAGCCGCCTGGGCCGAACTGGCAACTCATGTTTCGGCCTGTTCGAGTTGTTGAGCCACGCACACGAAAGGAGACTAGCAATGATTAAGAATCGGAACGACGCAATTGAATTCGTCAAAGCGACCGCGGAAGAAGTTATCGAGCGTGAGCTAACGGACGCCGAGATCGAGGCGATCGAGGCGAAGGTCGACGAAATATGGGATAACGTTCCACATTTTGAAATCGAGATCGACGGCGAGGCCGCCGCGGTATTCGAGCGGTGACGGGGGGGGGTGAGTCGAAAATTTTTTCCGACTCGCTTCGGGAGCGGCGTGGGCAGCCTCTTTTTCATAAACCGTAACAAAAAAAGTTTTTGGATGGCAGCCGCTCCGTGATGCGCGGCGATTCATTGGTGCTAACCGCGCTTGGATTTGTTGCGCGGTAGCGATGGCCGAAGAAATCGAAGACCGGAAGGAATGGAAAGACGGAGATCTGATCAAGGTGGCTTAAAGGCCGTTGACCTTTGCGCGACCAAGTAGCCAAGCGATGAGCCGTGGCACCGAGTCCGTCGCGGGAGATCAAACGGCGGGAGGGGCGGGACTAGCGAGAATTCATCGGTTTATCTTCTATCGCTGTCCGGAACAGTATCGTCCGATAATCGCACAGTTTGACAATGTCGAAATTGCGGCTCTAGGCTCATTGCCATGCAAAGGCTGGAGGACGTGATGCGTATGCTTCAAGTGGCTTCTATCGCATCGGCAATTGTCTTTTCTCAAACCACCACTACGTACGCGCAAGCTTGGCCTGATCGACCAGTTAGAATCGTCAATACATTTGCCGCGGGAGCGACCGCCGATGCGTTGGCCCGTATGGTTGCCGACCATCTTTCGAAGGTTTTCAAGCAAACGTTTTATGTTGAAAGCCGTCCTGGCGGAGCCGGATTGATCGGCATCAACACGGTGCTCAACAGCCCGGCCGATGGCTACAATCTGGTGCTTACGAACTCGGGCCAGATGGTTGTGGCCCCATTGGCCAATCCAAATCTTACTTACGATCCGCTCGGCGATTTTGTTCATGTCGGGATAATTGCCGGCTCGCCGGTTGCGTTTTCGACCTCTCCGAAAACGGGTATCCGCTCGATTCCAGATCTCATCAAGTATGCGAAATCCAATAAGGATGCGCCGACCTATTCATGGTCGGGGATCGGAACAAACGGTCAATTCTTGGTGGAGGCTTTCGCCCACGAAGCAGGTATTGGAGTTCGCCATATTCCCTATAAGGGGGCGGCCCAAGGTCTTATGGATGTTGTGGCTGGCCATGTGGTGTTCGGAGCATCAACCGTATCGTCCACGGCTGGCCAGATCAAAGCTGGCGCTCTGATCCCCCTGGCTCATACTGGAACGGAAAGGATGCAGGATTACCCGGAGATTCCGACACTAAAAGAACTCGGCTACGCCGATCTGGTTAGCGACACTTGGTTTGCGATCTCGGCACCAGCGACAATCCCCAACGATATTGCGGAGAAGTTGAACAAGGAAATAAACGCAGCGCTTCAAATTGACGCTAATCGTGAATTTTTGCGCAAGCAGGGTTTAGTGACGTCGCCGATGACGATTGATGAACTGCACAGTCACATTGCCGCTGAGCTCAAGCGGTGGAAGCCGACAGTTGAGCGGATCGCAATTCCTGCCAGATAGTTCATTATTCAGGCGCCATCTAGCTTGGCCGTTGTCAGAGCCAGCCTGACTGCATCAAGGCGCCCCACAATAGCCGCAGGGCGAGCGCGGTAAGGATGAGTTGCAAGACTATCCGGAAGCGCCGCTCCGGCATTCTCAAGAGCATGCTGTCTCCAATCCAATTGCCGGCCGCGCCGGCAACGATCATGGCGGCCATCAGCGGCGCGAAGCTCCACACCGCGAAGCCGATGACACCGAACGCCGCAAGCTTTGCGATGTGAGTGATCATCATCAAGGTGCCGAGCGTCGCTGCGTGCGCAAATCGATCCTTTGCTGCGCTGGCCACCAATGGCGCTATGAGCGTGCCGGTTGCGCTGACGAAGACACCAAGAAACGTCGCAAAGAATCCAAGAACCGCGAAGCGCCCGCGCTCCGCACCGATGCGCCCGAGCTGGGGCGCCCACGTCACGAGCAGAATGAAGGCCCCGAGGATCAACTGAAGCCAGCTGATTGGCAGGGCAATGAAGGTCTTGGCGCCCGCGATCGCACCCACGCCGGCGCCGATGGCGAACGGCAGGATTGTGCCGCGCATGATGTGGCGGCGCATGATCACGGCGCGGCTGAAGCCTGTCCCGAGCATCACGACCGTATGCACGGGGATCAGCACGGCCGGCGACATCGCCATGGACATGACGCCAAGCAGCAGGAGCCCGCCAGCGGCGCCCGTAACGACCCCTACAAATGCTGTAATGAAGGACGCGGCAACCAGGCCCGCAAACAGTAGGGGGCTGATGTCTGGAGCAGTCAGAAAATCCATTCGACACCGGTGACAGAATTTCAGAGCTGGATCGCAAAGTGTGGGCTAACATGCCACGCTGATCTCAGGGGAGCCGATCATGAAACTCGCTGCAATCGTCCTGACTGCATCCGCGCTGTCGCTCAGCCCCGCTCTCGCTCAAACGAGTGGGACCGATGGTCTGAACCGAATGCCTTGGGGCGTTCAAAGATAAAAGCCATACCAGCGTTTGCAGCATCTCATTCTTAAATTGGAGAAGGCTGATTTTCAAAATCTGCTTACGTCAGGCGCTCATCACACGATTAGTATTGGTGCCGCAAGTGCAAAACTGAAGAATTCAAGGGGGCGACGTTCAATGCACGGTGTGAAATCAGTAGCAAGTCCGACGGAAGGTGATTCGCTCGCGCGCCCTCGCAATAACAAATTGCACCAACGGTTTCCGGCCGTGGAGTACCTGCGCCGACGTGCTCGCAAAAGGCTACCGAAATTCGCGTTCGAATATGCGGATGGCGGCGCAGCCGCCGATACCGGCATTACACGAAACTGGGACGCGTTGGACTCCATTGAGATCATTCCGCGCTACGGTCTCGTGACCGGTCTGCCGCCGATCGAAACCAAGTTGTTTGGACGTAGCTATTCGGCGCCGTTTGGAATCGCGCCGATGGGTGGACCGTCTTTAGTCTGGCCCGGCGCTGACGAGTATCTGGCTCGCGCGGCGCAGGCGGCGCGCGTACCCTATACATTGGGGACCGTCGGCGGCATGTCGATCGAGCGTGGTGCGGAGATTGCGCCAGATGTGCTCTGGTTTCAGTTATACCGGCTTGCGCGCAATGACCACTTTCTAGGCTTCGATCTGGTGCGACGGGCTGAGGCGGCCGGTGTACACGTACTGATGTTAACACTCGACGTTCCGGTCCGCACGACGCGTCCGCGTGAGGTTGCTAGCGGCATCACCTCGCCATTCCGCCCTGATATTCGCATGTTAGCCGGCATTATGACGTCGCCGGGATGGCTTGCGTCGATGTTGCAGAACGGGGTTCCGCGTTTTTCCACTCTCGCGTCGTATGTTGGTAGCAATGCCAGCGTTGATGATGTCGCTGCCTTTGTTAAGCGCGAAAACCGCGGCGCTTTCACCTGGGAGGAAGTGGCACGTTACCGAGATCGCTGGAAGCGCCCATTGGTCGTCAAAGGCATTATGCACCCCGAAGACGCAGAGAAAGCCATAAGGCTCGGGGTCGATGGAATTTTGGTTTCCAACCATGGGGGTCGTCAGGTCAAATCGCTACCCGCGGCGATTGATGTTTTGCCTGCGATCGCGGAACAAGTTGGAAACCGCGCAACGGTCCTGATGGACAGCGGCATCCGCAGCGGAAGCGATGTGGTATGTGCGGGAGCTCTGGGCGCATCAGCCACTCTTGTTGGCAAGGCATTTCTCTGGGCGCTCGGCGCGCTCGGTCAGGCAGGGCCTGCGCATTTGATCGATCTTCTGACAGATGAAATCAAGGCAGCCATTGGGCAAACAGGAGCAACCAGTATGGAGGAAACCCGCGACCTATTAATCCGGCATGCAGGCCGCGTACGCTTCTGATGGCGTCTTTCGTGGTTCCGTCGGCTTGCTGTGGTCATTGAATAAATCTGACTATCCTTGGGAGGAAAAACGTGAAGCGCATATCCACCGTCCTGATCGCAATGTTGGGCGCAGTGTCGCTCTTCCTAGTTGGTTCCGCGTCAGCGCAAAGTTGGCCGGACCGTCCTGTTCGCATCGTGACGCCGTTTTCACCCGGTGGTACGGCGGATGTTCTTGCACGCATGATGGCCGGCCATTTCACTGAGGCTTTCCAGCAGCAGTTCATTGTAGACAACCGGCTCGGTGGCGCTGGGCTGGTAGGCACTCAAGCTGTGGTGAGTGCTCCGCCGGACGGTTACACTCTCTTGCTGTCCAACATCTCGCTGCTGTCGCTTCACCCCAGCACGATCCTCAACCTGCCCTACGATCCGATCAAGGATCTCACTAACATCGCCTATGTTGCGGGCTCGCCCGTCGTTCTTACGGTAACACCCAAGACCGAACTTAAATCACTTAAAGAATTTGTGAAATACGCGAAGAAGAGCGAAAAGCCATTGACCTTCTCAGCGTCCGGCTTGGGTGGCGCTGGCCATCTGGTCGGCGAGTTGTTCGCAAAGGAAGCCGGGTTCAAGGCGTCATTCGTTCCATACAAAGGTGCTGCTCAAGGGGTCATGGATGTCGTGGCCGGCCACCTAGATTTCGGTCTGCCTGTTATCTCCACTGCGGCGCCGCAATTTCAGAGCAACCGTCTCATCGCGCTAGCCCATACGGCGGGTAAGCGCATGCCTGACTATCCTGATATCCCAACGTTCAAGGAGTTGGGCGTCGATATTGTATCGACCACTTGGTTCTCCCTTTCCGGTCCGGCAAAGCTGCCCGACGATATCGTCGTTAAGCTCAACCGTGAGGTCGTCAATATGATCTCAAACCCTGACCTTGCGAAGAAGATGTCAACGATGGGCATGCTGACCGATCCAATGAACCCAACTGAGTTTAGAGAGTTTATTCTGATGGAGGCTGCTCGCTGGAAGCCAGTGCTCCAACAAGCCGGCGTTGTTATTAAGTGACTTCGTTTTGCTGGCCCGTTACCTGAGCCATGTTATGGCAAAGTTTTCTGATTTGGAGATTCGGACCAGGCGTTGCCATGGATAGCTCTCGCGCCATGGCAACGCCTTCAAGCGCGCCCCGACCTCGTCGCTGTAGCTGTCCTTGCGTCATCGACCGGCTTGATCTCATTGAGGGCTGCGCGAGGCAGATTCCCACTCGATTCTTGAGTTAACTAAGCATTCACTATTTTCCTTGCGCTTCCCGGTCTAGTTGTACAACTATGCGATGTTGTACGCGCCAGGGGGGTGTAATGCGTGTTCTTATCGTGGGTGGCCTTGCCGCCCTATGTGCTGGCTGTGCCACGACGGAAACAGTCCAATTTCGCCCATCGGCCAGCCAGCAGGCCATGACTAGGGACGGGCAATCAGCCCTCATTTCGCGGGGCAAAAGCTCGATCGTGATGGTGCGGCCGGCAGGTCGCGAAGTTGCTGCAAACGGCCGTCCGGTTTTCATCGTTAATCTAGAGAACACCGGCACAGCGCCTGCGGACTTCCGCATGGCAGAGGTGAAGGCGCGGACAACCGCTGGCCACGAAATCCCGATCCTAACCTATGAGTCTCTGGTCAAAGAGGAGCAAAATCGGCAGGTAGCAATGGCCATACTCACCGGCCTGTCGGCGGGCGCCAATTCATGGTCAGCGGCTCAATATGGCGGGTACTGGCGTCAGAGGGCAGCGAGCTATGACAATGCAGCGATGTTTCACAATGCTGCTGTGACGGGTCAAGCCAATCTAGACCAGTTGGAAGACACGGCGCTGAAAGACCACACATTGATGCCGGGTGAGCGCTACGCAGGGCAACTACATATTTCGCCGCCGCCCGGCGATGGTGGAAAGACCTATCAGGTTAGCTTGATGGTTGGGACGGATCGGCACGAGATCAATGTTCAGCAGGGTGCCAAGTGATGATGCAATGCGCTTAATTCAGGCTCGCGAAATGATGGCGAGAGCTTTTATGTTGGCCTGCATGTGCGTGCTTGTGTCAGGGGCGCAAGCGCAAACACCGATGACAAAGGAAGCAACATTATTATTGGTGCAGGAGAATCTCAGCGAAATCATAGAGGAGTATAGGACAGCAACTTCGCAGGCTCACCTGGGGCATGCGATGGCCAGCGCGTCTACTTTAAGGTCGGCCCTAGATGTTGCGATCCGGAGAGTGGTCGCTCTGCGTGATAGCTTGGCCGGAAACCCCTATGTACGCGTCGCATCGTTCAGTGTTGGTTTCCCTAGCGGAGTAAATGTGGAATTCCAATTTCCCCCGCCTGATGAACCAAAACAGTAAGCAGCATGAAGCATTCTTGCGCTCGCTTCCGACTGCGCTTGTCGCCGAGCGCCTTGCGGCCGCGTATTTGCCGTCATTCGTAATGATGTCGGATTTCTAGCCGGCAGTTATACGCATGATCTTCACGGCATTGCCGATCACGTCGGCGGGGTGCCGTTCGCCCTTAAGGCTCCAGAACATTCTCAGTCCTCGTCGATACTGGCGATATAATGCGGGTTCCCTGTCGTCATCAGCGCATATCTACCGCCGCCGTTCCTTAGTACCTCAAAGTCCGAACGATGAGCGCTAGCGTTCTTCCGCAAGGATGCGGAGACGACCTCGTCGTCTGTCAGATGACGGGAGGCCAGCCGCTGTAACATGGTGATGACTTCTGCTTCGGATAGAGACCCCTCCGGCAGCCGACGTTCATAAACCTGTTTGGTGCTATCGTATCCGACGATCACCCAACTTCGAGAGCCCATACTTGCCTCCCTGCTTGACGGTTAGCATAGCACGGAACTCAGCGGCTTCATGGCAAGGGGGGCAGATTTTAAACTGAGGCACCGCCCGGCGATAGGCTTGAACTCTTTCGCTAATATGGAAGCTGGGCCTCTTGGCCCCTAGTTGGCGCCGCTGACCCGCCCGCGCTTGTCGCGCTCCTCGGTGCAATGTCGTGGCAGCTTGCGGGCATGCGGATCTGATGGGCGCAAGCGTGCTGGCCAGCGCTCACGTCTGATTAACAATCCCGATTCATCTTGTGCCCTAGGCTGATTCGGGTGGGCACATGACCGCGCAAGTAATCCAGTTGAGCGATCATAGGAGTGACGTGGACGAAGCTCCGGCGATCGACCTAGTCACCGCGGTTGATGTTGCTATCCGAGACCTTCGCGAGATCGAAGCGTGTTGGGGCTCAGAGCGGGCGCTGGCTCGTCTATGCGAATGCCAGGCGCTGCTGTCGCGAGCGCTCTGGGAAGCGTCTGAGGGCTGTTGAGGGGCGCCCAATAATCCCAATAATAATGAGCACCTATCGAGGGTTGACGGCTCGCGTTTGCCCCCAGATGATCGTCAAAGGGCAATTGGGGGATGGGAATGTCGGTAGAATTTCAAGAACGTTTGATCAGCTATGCTCAGCGGGCGATCGAAATGGCGCCGCGCTGCACCAATGAAGAATCAACCAAGCTGTTCTTAATACTGCCGTTTATCGGCCTTCTCGGCTACGACGACCGCAATCCGCATGAAGTCTGTCCAGAGCATGCCGCCGACTTTTCCGAGAAGTACAAGAATCGCGTTGACTTTGCGATTTTACAGAACGATCAGCCAATTATCGCCATAGAGTGTAAGTGCAACGGCACCCCCTTGAAGGACGAGCGCGGCCAGTTGCGCAGCTATTTCAATGCGGCTCCGACTGTAAAGATGGGGCTACTGACTGATGGCTTGATCTACGAGTTCTATGCCGACTCAGATCAACCAAACATGATGGATGCAAACCCCTTTCTTGCCGTTGATCTTCGCGACGTGGCTGCCGGGAAGATCGAGGAAAACGTCGTTGACGGTCTGAAGACGCTCCGAAAAGGACATTTCGACCCAGAGAACATCGGAGCAGAAGCGAAGCGAAAGCTAGTATTCCAGAGCTTTCTCCAGCAAATTGCCGACCTTGCCGACCAGCCCAGCGAACCCTTCACGCGGATGCTGCTTCAACAGGCAGGCATCAGCAATGTGAGGAGCCGGGCACTGCCTGAATTTCAGGATCTGGTCCGGTCAGCATTTCGCGCTTTCGTCAATGAGAAGATCCTTCAAAGATTAGACCTTTCAAAAGAAGCTGCTGGGATATTAGCGGTCCCTGCCTCCGATGTGCCGCCGAGCGAGCAACTAAAAGCCGAAGACAAAATCACCACCACCGAGACAGAGTTGGAAGTCGTAGCCTTCGTGCGGCGCCGCCTCGCATTCTTGGTCAAAGAAGAGCATCTTTTCAACGAAATCGGAAAAATCCGATTCCGCGACTATCAAGGGAAGTTCGTCGTCTTTTACGACCGAGAACGTCGCGGCCGACTATTCGATTTTATCGAGGGCGTGAATAGAGGCCCCAAGTACCGATTCCAGTTTTCGGACCAGGACGAAGAGATTTCAGCGGAAAGCCTTGTCGGGGCGGTCATCGACGAGCCGTTGTTGCGCGTGTTCCGGCTCCGGGCTCTGGGTGAAGCCGTCCCGGATGTTAGCTAGGGGTCATAGTCCTCACCACAGCCTTTGGCGGATACTGCCGACTTCACGGTTTGATACGTTCTGCATAGGTTGGTTCTGGTGACAACGGCATGAGGCTAGAGGTAAAATTTTCCCTCGGCGTCAAATCCAATAGGGGCGCAGTCTGGAAGAGAATCTAATGCTGTTCTCATGTCATTGCGCAGATAAGTATCGAAAATTCCCTCGCCCGCTTTGCCCTGCAAATGCTGACTAGTTTTGCGCTCCAGCCATCCGCTGGCTGTCGCTCCTACAAAGCGGGAATACTGGCTGCGTTTAGCCAAGGGCGTTGATGTTTGGAAACGCTCTCGGGATCTGTCTTCGGCTTGGGCCTGAGGATGCTTAGTGTGATCGTAATTCCACCAAACGGTTACCCGCAGTTCTCCAACGCTAATACTATTCCAGAGCACTACCGAAGGGTAACCAGCGAGTTCTGTAAAATAATGGCCGTCTTCGTCTGTGGGAGCATTGGTTCTGGGTGGCTTAAGAGAAATTTTTCCGAACTGCGTTGCGTCATTAACCGCGAGAATTAAAAGCTTTCGAAACTCGCTTCTTTGAACCATTGCCCAACTCCCCCCTCGATGTCCGCATCTCACAGGTTGGTTGAGTCGGTTGGCGCACGAAAGCGCCTTCGAAAGGGCTTGCATTCTATCTGCAAATCAGTGTGAAATATCTACGGGTGTGAGAGCCCGGACCGAAGATATGGCCGCATCAATTCCCTGGCAGGAGTTCGCCTGATCGTCTGGCTCGATCGGGTGGCGGCTGAAGGCTTGTCTGATGACAGGCCAAACGCGCGAGCTTGGCGGCTCGGAGCGACTGGACCTTCATGGCCGGGGCGCACCGTTCTGTCCAGAGCCGTGAGGCTTAAAAGCGGCGCACCTGTCTCTTCGGCAGGCTCTCACCCCCCGGCTGCCGGGCTGTCCCCGGCAATGGCTGTGAGAGGCCAATCCGAAGAGAGCACCACCATGCAACCCATCACGCGACTCCAGGCATCACGCCTGCCCAGATCCGCCGTGTTCGTCGAAAAATCGAAGCGGAGATCGAACGCCTAATCGACTGGCTCGACATGACCGAGCCGGACCCGGACCTTGAGCCCAGCCTTGCCGCGGTCGAGGGCGCGTCTCAGCTTTCATATGGCACCATCGAGCAGATCTCCTGGGCCTCCGGCAATGACGACGACCGGGAAGGCGACGAGCACGACGGCCGCGAACCGGACGTGGACGACGAGCCATCCCTGGCCAGCCTCGATGCCGTAATCGATCAGCGCAAAAGCTGGCCGAACGCCGATCGATGGGGCGTGGATATGGAAGTCGGCTCGCCCGAGTACGACCCGTTTGTTGGGCCGGTGGTTAAAAAGCGTCGGCGAAGAGCGGCGTAAGGCGCCGAAAACCCGGCTCCGGCCGGGTTTTTTCTTGCCTCACAATCGTTCCGTTTGGGTTCCAGCGTAGCGAGTGCTGGGTGGCGCTGGAAATACACTGGAAGGAAACGATGTGCGAAGATTTCTATTAGCGAGCACACTGGTCGTTGCTGCTGCTGGCCTGATCGGTTGTCAATCAACGGGCTCGCACGGTCCCATGCACCGGCAAGGCCCGTCCTACGGTCATCCAGAGTCGGGACAGAGATACAGTGATCGTCGGGATTACTCGCGAGGTCGTCAACACCATGACGGTCGTGGGAGCCCTGAACAATTCAGACGCCCCGGCGCGAACGCTCCATACGATTCCCGCCAGAGGCGAACTCGCGCGCCAGAGCCCGGTCAGAGGCAATGGCGATAGGATTTCTTGATCTTCGCGCTTAACCGAAAGCCCCGCTTCGGCGGGGCTTTTTTCTAAGTTACGAGATAGGCGAGAACTGCTGCGCAGGCGGCGAAGAGGACTAAGCCCACGATGGCGTAGTTCATGGTTATTACTGACATTTTGACACCCTAGCTCGCAGCGAGCGGTAAATGAGAACGCGCAGCATGATGCGAGGTTTCGCTGCACACCTTTAGCGGCGATCTATTTTAAGTGGGTACGGTGAAGGCGTCCCACAAGCCGGGATGAACATGCGGCGAATCGCGGGACACGCCGCCTAGCCCCGCTCGCGCGGGGCTTTTTTTCTGCTAGTATGTTGGCATGAGCGAAGACGATGGGCGCCCTCGCGGTCTACTGCCGGCATTACTTCAGCGGCACAAACATCGGTCCCGGGACATCCTGAAAGTGGCTGTTCTGATGATCGTGGTGGTTTTTGTGGTCTGGGTGCTGCTGGGCTGAACACGACATAGAAAAGACGCTATCGGCCTCTATAAACAAGCATCCCTCGCGACCACTGATTACCGCGGATGTACCGGGATTGGGCAGGTTGCTTGAGGTGTGTAGGCCCGCTTGGGAGAGATCCTGGGCGGGTTTTCATTTGGGCTGCGCCGGAGCGGAAAGGAGCGAACAAGTGTCATTTAAGATCGAGACGATCCTTGAGCGGAGGGCCCGGCAGGGCGTTGAAAGCAAGATCGCCATGCGGGAATACCAAGATGACCACAATGCAAAGCTGGCGAGAATGGCCAAACTGAAGGAGCAGCGCCTGGCTCAGCAATCCATAGATCCGCCGGCACCCGGAAAGCGGGGTCGCTGACGAGCGTATTCGGACGGTGTTGAGCGCCCGCTAGATAGCGGGCGCTTTTGTTTTGCGGGCCGCGGCCTAACTCCCTCAAAAACCTACAAAAAACCCGGCTCCGGCCGGGTTTTTTCATCCAAAGCATTGACACCGGCCTCAATCGCCTAAAATGGGGCTAGGAGGGCAGGGGATGCCAGCACCATCAATTGAGCCGCGCGGCCTGCGCCGGCCTCAGGCGGCCGCGTATCTGGGCGTGTCGCCGAGCTATTTCGATAGCCTCCGCGATCGTCTGCCGGCCCCCAGGCGGCTTGATGGCGTTGTCGTGTGGGACCGGCACGATCTCGACGTGTTCTTTGACGGGCTGCCATCGGAGGCTTCGAACGACAACGAGAATCCTTGGGACGAGGTGCTTCATTGAAACGCCGGGGGTTGCCCAAGTATTGCTCGGAATTCAGGGACCGCCACGGGAAGTGGCGGGTTCGGGCGCGGCGTAAGGGCTGGCCCGCAGTCTACTTCAAGGCTGCGCCGGGCACCGACGAGTTTGGGGCGGAATATCGGCGCTGGCTGGCCAAGGTGGATGCTCAGCCCATCGGGGCGAAGCGAACTCTGCCGGGCAGTGTGCAGGCGCTAGCTGTATCTTATTTTACCTCGATCGGCTTCCGAACGATGAAGCCAAGCACGCAATCGGTTTACAGGAACATCTTGAACCGGTTCTGCGATGAGGCGGGCAGGGACGGCACGAAATACGGTGACATGCCAGCCGCAGGGATAAGACGCGAGCACGTTGTTGCGCTTATGGCGAAGCGGGCCAGTAAGCCTGACTCGGCAAACGGCTTACGCAAGGTTTTGCGGGCAATGATGCAGCATGCCGTTGAGATCGGATTGAGGAAGGACGACCCCACGCAGGGCGTCAAACCGATCAACGTCAAGTCGGTCGGTTTTCACTCGTGGACCGAAGCCGAAATTGAAAAGTTTGAAAAGCGGCACCCGGCCGGTAGCAAGGCACGTCTTGCGTTCGGGTTGCTACTTTATACCGGACAGCGTCGCTCTGACGTGGTGACGATGGGCCGCCAGCATATTCGTGACGGCTATCTGCATGTCTGCCAGCAGAAGACGGGAGCCGAGCTAGACATTCCGATCTTGCCGGCATTGGACACCATCCTAGCCGACGTGCCGAAGGACAATATGACGTTCCTGACAACGCAATTCGGCAAGCCGTTTACGGCAGCGGGCTTCGGCAACTGGTTCCGCGATCGCTGCGACGAGGCGGGTCTCTCTCGTTGCTCTGCGCATGGCCTTCGGAAGGCTGCTTCGCGGCGTCTCGCTGAATATGGATGCACCGTGCATGAGGTTGCCGCGATCACGGGCCACGCGAGCCTTCGCGAGGTACAGCGATACACTAAGGGCGCGGACCAAAGGCGGCTTGCTGCATCAGCTATGGAGAAGGTGAAAGCAGGAACATCCGTTGGCTAACCTGTCACCAGGTTAGCCATTCAGGGGCAAAAAGAGTTGAAAGATCAATGGTCGCAAAAGGCGATGGCTCCCCGGGCCGGATTCGAACCAGCGACCAACCGGTTAACAGCCGGTTGCTCTACCACTGAGCTACCGGGGACCATGGCTCGTGTGTGAAGCAGGCGCCCTATAACAAAGCCCGACGCCATTGCAAAGCATTGTGAGGGGCAATCCCGGCTCCGCTCGCCGAAAATCCGGATTTGAGCCCGTTTAGAGGGAGGGTTGGGCAGAACCCACAGCCCATCGGCGAGACTCGGACGCTTGAGGCGCCGGGCGGCAACGCGAGTCAGTCTGGCGGATTGCAAGCGGCCGTGCCGATGCTCCCCCTTTGCATCAGCCCGGCGGCATTCCGGCGCGGTAGAGCGGGCTGCCCGATGACCTGATGGTGAGCGCTGCTGGAGGCCACGCCCGGAATTGAACCGGGGTACGCGGATTTGCAGTCCGCTGCGTCACCACTCCGCCACGTGGCCGTCCGCCCCTGGCTATATAGGACGCTTGAGCCGGCGACAACGCCCTGCGACAACGCTGTTCAAGATGTGTGGGTGCTTGCCTTTTCGGCTGCCTTGCCGCACAAGACCCGCGTTTCCCCCAGGGGTTTTCGGGGGCCGTTTTCAGACCATTTCTGGCTTTCGAGGCTTTGCATGTTCGACTTCGCCGCCGCGCGCCGCATGATGGTCGATGGCCAGGTGCGCACCGCCGACGTCAACGAGCCCCGCCTTCTGGCCGCGCTGTCCGACATCCCGCGCGAAATGTTCCTGCCGGGACACCAAGCGGAACTCGCCTATCTGGACCGGGACCTGCGCGTCGGGGGAGAGGGGGCGCCCGCCCGCCATCTGCTCAAGCCGATGGTCCTGGCCAAGCTGATCCAGGCCGCCGAGATCGCCGAGACCGACGCAGTCCTCGATGTGGGTTGCGCTACGGGATATTCGACCGCCGTTCTGTCGCGGATGGCCTTGTCCGTCGTTGGGTTGGAGGAGGATGGCACATTGGCGAAAAGCGCCACAGAGGCGCTCGCGCGCAATGGAATCCGGAACGCCGAGATCGTGTCTGGCCCATTGATTGCCGGTTGGCCCGATCGCCAGCCGTATGACGTGATCGTGGTGCAGGGGGCTGTCGAGGTCCTGCCCGAATCTCTGTCCGGTCAGCTCAAGGAGGGCGGGCGGCTGGTTTGCGTGTTCGGGCGCAGCCCTGCCGGAAAGGCGACGGTCTGCCGCATGATCGACGGGGCGCTCAGCGAACGGCCGATTTTCGATGCTTCGGCGGCGATGCTGCCGGGTTTCGAGAAGCCGCCGGCTTTCGTCTTCTAGCGTCGATCGCGCGCGGTTCTGGCGTTTATCCGGCTGCGCAAGCTGTCCACATCAGCGCCCTTTGTCCGGCACCCCCCGTGTCATCCCACGCACGTTCTGGTTACCTAATAAGCTCAGGCAGGTGATTCGCTCGGGGGCGGCCGGAGCGTCGCCTTTCTAGGGTGGCAGTGGGGACAGCTATGACTCAGCCGGCGAAGGCTCAGGAGCCCTCGATGGAGGAAATCCTCGCCTCCATCCGTCGCATTATCGCCGACGACGAGCCGGTGAAGCCCGAAACGGCGAGACCTGCCATGTCGAGGCCGGAATTCGCCACGGTGGAACCCGCCCGTCCGGTCAACCAGGCTGAACCTCCGCGAGCTGAGACAGCTTTATTCGAAGCTCCGCGTCCGGAACCCGTGGGGTCGGAACATCCGGCGTCGCCGCTCCAGACGAAGGTCGAGGCACCCAAACCGAAAGAGGCCGATGTGACGATGGCAAAGCCGGCGCCTTTGGACGCCACGGCCGATGAATCCGACGTATTCGAGCTCACGGAAGCCATGGCCAGCCAGGATGCTCTGGCGAGCCAGGAAACCAAGCCCGAGCAGGCTCCCGATACGTCTCGCTTTCAGACCATCGGCGGGGAGCCCGATGTGGTGTTCGCGGAGACGCCTGCCAGACAGCGCGAGGAGCCGCGCCGCGAGCAGGCCGCGCCACCACCGGTTTTCGATCAGGGGGGGCTGATGTCCAGCGCCACGCAATCGGCCGTGGATTCGGCGTTCAACACCCTCGCGCAGACGGTTCTGGTTCAGAATGCCCGTACGCTTGAGGATCTGGTGCGCGAGATGCTGCGGCCGATGCTCAAGACTTGGCTGGACGATAACCTGCCGGGCTTGGTGGAGCGTCTGGTGCGCGCCGAAATCGAACGGGTATCGCGCAGCCGCGGCTGAACGCCGAGGGCGGTTCGGCTGCCGAGCGCCCTATAGCCGCCGAGTGAAGACCACCGCAAGGATCGGCAGCAGGAGCGCGCTGACCGCGTAAAGCGGCGGCACGCCAATCTGGTCGACCAGGGGAGCCGCCACCGCCACACCCGCGGTCTGACCGATGTAGAAGGCCGATGCGAACAGCGAAACGGCTGTGCCCCGCGCTTCGGGTGCCATCTGGGTTCCGACGGTCTGTAGCGTGTTGTGCAGCGCGTAGAAGCCCGCGCCGATCCCCGCCACCGCAACCGGCGCCAGCCACCACACGGGCTGAATGGCGAGGGTCATGAAGGAAATTCCCAGCAGGACGCCGCCGGCATTGCCGATTCCCCGTGGACCAAGCCAGTCCACCAGCCATCGCACGTTGGCGGCATAGGCAATGCCGCCGATGCCGAAGGCGGCGATCACGAGGCCGACCGTCGTGAAGCTCAGCCCAAAGCGCAAATGCAGGTCGGCGCCGATGAAGGCGAAGACGCTGAACACCAGGGCGGATTCGATGAGCACCACGATGAGGATGAACCGCGCCAAGCGGCTCGACAGCACCCGGCCGTAGTCGCGAAATGGGTTGCCGGGTGCGGCCGGACGGCGGTCCGCGGCCCGGGTGCGGGGGCTCGTCGCCAGTTCGTAGATCAGTCCTATGGTTGCAATCGTGAACAGGCCTGCCAGTGCGAAAAAGACCGAGCGCCAGCCGAACATGTCGCCCAGAATTCCGGATGCGGCCTGTCCCACGATCGCGCCGGCAATCTGGCCAGACAGGAAACTTCCCAGCGCCTGCTGGCGGCGCTCGTAGGGAACCACGTCGCCGATGAAGGCCATGGCGAGCGGAATGATCCAGCCGGCGGTGAACCCGGAGAGAAGCCGCAAGGCGGTCAGCGTGGATAGCGTCTGGGCCAGACCACAGATCGCAACCACGATCGCCGAAAGGCCGCAGGCGACGGTGATGCTTTTGTATTTTCCCAGGCGGTCGCCGATCGGCCCGACAATAAGCTGGGTCGTGCCGTGGCTCAGCACATAGGCGGTGACCACGATGGCCGCGGCGCCGATGCTGACATTCATCTCCGAGGCGATCTGCGGCAGGAGAACGTCGATCGAGCGGATCATGGCGAGGCTGGCGAAGCTCGCCAACGCCAGGAAGATGATGGGGCGGGTGGGAAAGTGCGGATCGTCGACGGGAGCGGAGGCGTTCATCAGGCGGGTGTCACCAGCAGTCCGAAAAGAATTCATTGGAAATCCGCCCGCAGTCGCTATCCGGAGCACGCCCGGCGGGCGTTGACAGCATCGGATCGGCGGGGCTTTGTACCGCGCAACGACAGCCACACAAGATGATCATGATCGATAAGACCTACCAGCCGGCCGAGGTCGAGGGCCGGATTTACGAATCCTGGGAAAAGGAGCGCGTGTTCGAGGCGGGGCGGCCCGAGCGCGCGGGCGCGGAACCCTATTCTGTCGTCATTCCGCCGCCCAATGTCACCGGTTCTCTGCATATGGGCCATGCGCTGAACAACACGCTTCAGGACGTGTTGTGCCGCTTCGAGCGCATGCGGGGCCGGGACGTGTTGTGGCAGCCGGGCACCGATCATGCCGGCATCGCGACCCAGATGGTGGTCGAGCGCCAGCTCATGGAGCGTCAGGAGCCGGGCCGTAGCGACATGGGCCGCGAGAAATTCCTGGAGCGGGTCTGGGCCTGGAAGGCGGAATCCGGCGGCACGATCATCAATCAGCTCAAGCGGCTCGGTGCGTCCTGCGACTGGTCGCGCGAGCGCTTCACCATGGATGAGGGCCTGTCCAAGGCCGTCCTCAAAGTGTTCGTGGAGTTGTACCGCGAGGGGCTGATCTACAAGGACAAGCGGCTGGTCAACTGGGACCCGAAGCTGCTGACGGCGATTTCGGACCTCGAGGTGCAACAGGTCGAGGTCAAGGGCCACCTCTGGCACATCAAATATCCGGTCGAGGGCACCGACGAGTTCATCATCGTTGCGACGACGCGGCCCGAGACCCTCTTGGGCGACACCGCCGTCGCGGTCCATCCGGAGAACGAGAAGCTTAAGCACCTGATCGGCCGCAACGCCATCCTGCCTCTGGTCGGCCGGCGCATTCCCATCGTCGGCGACGATTACGCCGACCCGGAGAAGGGCACGGGCGCGGTGAAGATCACGCCGGCGCATGACTTCAACGATTTCGAGGTCGGCAAGCGTCACGGCTTGCCGCAGATCAGCGTGCTCGATATCGAGGGCCGCATCGCGCTGAAGGACAATGACGCCTTCTATGAGGGGGTGCCGCCGTCCGCCGCGCTGACCGAAACGCTGGCGTTGCACGGACTCGACCGTTTCAAGGCGCGCAAGGCCATCGTCGAGCGGCTGGAAGCCACCGGCGCGCTCGACACGATCGAGCCTTATACGCACACGGTGCCGCATGGCGACCGCTCGGGCGTCGTTATCGAGCCGTTCCTGACCGACCAATGGTACGTCGATGCCCATACGCTGGCGCAGCCGGCGATGGAGGCGGTGCGCGACGGCCGCACCAATTTCGTGCCGAAGACCTGGGAAAAGACCTATTTCGAGTGGATGGAGAACATCCAGCCCTGGTGTATCTCGCGCCAACTCTGGTGGGGTCATCAGATCCCGGCCTGGTATGGACCGGACGGCAGCGTGTTCGTCGCCGAGAGCGAGGACGAGGCCATCGCCCAGGCTTTGGCGCTCTACGTCTCCAAGGGCACGATGACTCAAGGCGAGGCGGACGAGACGGTGCGTCAAGGCCGCCACGTCACGCTTTTGACTCGCGACGAGGACGTGCTCGACACGTGGTTCTCGTCGGCGCTGTGGCCGTTCTCCACGCTCGGCTGGCCAGACCAGACCCGGGAGGTTGAGCGTTTCTATCCGACCTCGGCGCTCGTGACGGGTTTCGACATCATCTTCTTCTGGGTCGCCCGGATGATGATGATGGGTCTGCACTTCATGCCGAAGGAACGGCCCGACGCGACCCCCGACCAATGGGTGCCGTTCAAGGACGTCTACATCCACGCGCTCGTCCGCGACGAGAAGGGCGCCAAGATGTCGAAGTCCAAGGGCAACGTCATCGATCCGCTGGCGCTGATCGACCAGTATGGCGCGGACGCATTGCGGTTCACCCTGACCGCGATGGCCGCTCAAGGCCGTGACATCAAGCTGTCGACCCAGCGCGTCGAGGGCTATCGCAATTTTGCGACGAAGCTTTGGAACGCCGCGCGGTTCGTCGAATTCAACGGTGCCGTGCGCGCCGATGGGTTCGATCCGAAGGCCGCCAAGGAAACGCTCAACCGCTGGATCGTGCACGAAACGGCGGCGGCTTCCCGCGGGATCACCGCGGCCATCGAAACCTATCGCTTCAACGAGGCCGCGGCCGTTGCCTATCGTTTCGTCTGGAACGTCTATTGCGACTGGTATGTCGAACTGTCGAAGCCGGTTCTGACCGGACCGGATGGCGCGGCCAAGGACGAGACGCGCGCTACGGCGGCCTGGACCCTGGACGCGATCCTCAAGCTCCTGCATCCCTTCATGCCCTTCATCACCGAGGAGTTGTGGCGGGTGACGGCCGCACAGGGCGCAAGCCGCTCTGAATCCATTCTCGCGCTGTCGCAATGGCCGGTCCTGGAGGGTCTGGACAACGTCGAAGCCGAGGCTGAGATCGGCTGGGTCATCGACCTGATCACCGCCGTTCGCTCGCTGCGTGCCGAGATGAATGTGAATGTGCCGGTGCCGCTGGTTCTCGTCGCGGCAACGCCGGAGACAAAGGCGCGGGCGGAGCGCTGGACGGCCTTCATTCAGCGGCTGGCGCGGGTGGCGGATCTGTCGTTCGCGGATGCGTCTTCCCCGGGTTCGGTTCAGCTCCTCGTGCGCGGCGAGGTCGTGGCGCTGCCCCTCAAGGGCGTGGTCGATCTCGATGCCGAACGCGTGCGGCTGCAAAAGGAGATGGCTAAGGCCGAGGCCGACATCAAGCGCGTCGATGCCAAGCTCGCCAATGCCGATTTCATGGCGCGCGCGCCCGAGGAGATTGTCGAGGGCGAGCGCGAGAAGCGCGAGGAGGCCGAGACGCGCCGTCTGAAGATCGCCGCTGCTCTGGAGCGCTTGCAGGGCGCCGCATAATCCCGAAAAGTGCGAAGCGGTTTTCGGATCAGATCATGCGGAGAATGAGAGCCTTGATCCCGAAACGTGCGAAGCGGCTTTCGGGTCAGATCATGCGGAGAATGAGAGCCATGATCCCGAAACGAGCGAAGCGGTTTTCGGATCAGATCATGCGCCAACGGATTGGCTGACCAATGCCCGATCTCAACAACCGGCCCGGGGGTCCGAACCTGATTGTCACCGCGAAGTCCGCGCACAAGGTGCAGTTCCTTGACGCGGCGACGCTGACGATCAACACAACCATCGACATGCCGGGTTCCACGCATGAACTGGCGCTGTCGGCGGACGGCCGCACCGCCTATGGCTCGGTCTATGGCGACGGCATCTTCGCCCGGCGCGTCGATCCGGACCGGCGCATCGTCGTCATCGATCTGCCGTCGAAGAGCCTGACGCGGGTCATCGATCTCGGCGCCGTCTATGCGCCGCACGGATTGATGATGGCGGAGGACGGCACGCTCTGGGCGACGGGTGAATTGGGCCACGCCGTGCTGGCAATCGATCCCGAGTCCGATGCCATCCAGCCGGTCGATGTCGGCGCCACGGCCCATTGGCTCGTCATCAGCCATGCCAATGGCAAGGCATTCGTCTCAGTGAAGATGGATCATCTCGTGGTGATCGATCTCGCCAGCCGCGCCGTCACCGACCGGATCAAGCTGCCGCATGCGGTGGAGGGGATCGCCGTCTCGCCCGACGGCAGCACGGTCTATGCCTGTGCCCAGACGGCGGCCGAGCTGTATGTGATCGACGCTGCGACCCATGCCTTGCGCCACGCCATACCGATCGAGGGCGCGGACGGTCAGAAGACGCAGATGCGGCGGGTGCGGGTTTCGCCGGACAATCGCTATGTGCTGGTCTCATCGAACCAGGACAACCATGTGGCGATCTATCTCGCCGACGGCCTGGAGCAGATCGCCTCGTTTCCCGTCAAGAAAGGGCCGATGGGCTTCGGCTTTGCGCCGGACGGCCGCCGTGCCTATGTCTGCTGCCACGACGACGCCGAAATGTGGGAGTTCGAGCTTGCCAGCGGGCAGGTGACACGCACGGTCCAGACCGCCGCCGGGTGCGAGTTCGTGGTCGCCTATCCGTAGGGACGGGCGCTTTCCCGAACCCGTTCCCCAACCCATTCGATCGCGATCCATCATGAATATTCCGAACCGTTCCCCGCTCGCCGGTGAAATCGAGCGCCGAAGAACCTTCGCCATCATCTCGCACCCGGACGCGGGCAAGACCACGCTGACCGAGAAGCTTCTGCTGTTCGGCGGCGCGATCCAGCTCGCCGGTCAGGTCAACGCCAAGAAGAACCGTCGATCCACCCAGTCGGATTGGATGGCGATCGAGCGCTCGCGCGGCATTTCGGTCGTCACTTCGGTGATGACCTTCGAATACGGCGATCATGTCTTCAATCTGCTTGACACGCCGGGCCACGAGGACTTCTCGGAGGACACCTACCGCACGCTGACGGCGGTGGATTCGGCGGTGATGGTGATCGACGCCGCCAAGGGCATCGAGGCGCGCACCCGCAAGCTGTTCGAGGTCTGCCGGCTGCGCGATATTCCGATCTTGACCTTCATCAACAAGATGGACCGTGAGACCCGCGATCCGTTCGACCTGCTCGACGAGATCGAGAAGACGCTGGCGCTCGACACGGCGCCGGTGAACTGGCCGGTCGGTCGCGGTCGCGACTTCGTAGGGACGATCGCGGTGGATGGCGGCGGCGTGCGGCTTCTCGATGGCGACGAGGGCAAATCGGGCGCGTTGCGCACGATGAGCGTGGCCGAGGTTGCGGGATTGAATGCGACGCTCGATGCCGGCGCCATCGAGGAGGAGCTTGGCCTCGTGCGCGAGGCTTGCAAGCCCTTCGAATTGTCGGCGTTTCGCGAGGGACACCTGAGCCCGGTGTTCTTCGGATCGGCGCTGAAGAATTTCGGCGTCGGCGATCTGCTCGACGCCATCGGTCAATTGGCGCCGTCTCCGCGCGCCCAGAAGGCCGACAAACGCATGGTCGAGGCCGAAGAGGGGCGCATGTCGGCTTTCGTCTTCAAGATCCAGGCCAACATGGACCCCAATCATCGCGACCGCATTGCCTTCGCCCGGTTGTGCTCGGGAAAACTCACGCGCGGGATGAAGGTCAAGCAGGTGCGCACTGGCAAGACCATGGCGCTCAACGCGCCGCAGTTCTTCTTCGCCAAGGACCGTGCGTTGGCCGAGGAGGCCTATGCCGGCGACGTGGTCGGCATTCCCAATCACGGCGTTCTCACCATCGGTGACACGCTGACCGAGGGCGAGGACATCCGCTTCGTGGGTGTGCCCAGCTTCGCGCCGGAAATCCTGCGCCGGGTGCGGCTGCCGGATGCGATGAAGGCCAAGAAGCTGCGCGAGGCCTTGCAGCAGCTTGCCGAGGAAGGGGTGGTTCAGGTGTTCCGGCCGACCGATGGATCGCCGGCGCTGGTGGGGGTCGTCGGCCCGCTCCAGCTCGACGTGCTCCAGATCCGCCTGAAGGATGAGTATGGGCTGGAAATCCTCTGGGACACGGCGGAGTTCGGCTTGGCACGGTGGATCTCTTCGGACGATCCCAAGGCGATCGATACGTTCGTGAACGCCAATCGCACCAGCATCGCCGAGGATCTCGATGGTGATCTTGTGTTCCTCGCGGGCAATCAGTTCCGGCTGGACTATGCGCGGGAGCGCGCGCCGGGCATCACCTTCCGCGACATCAAGGACCCCAATGCCGTGGAAACGGCAGCCCATTGAAGCGGACAACGCTTTGGCAGCGATAGAAAATAATGTGTTTTTGATGCCGGTTTAGAGCCCGGTCCGTATTCCATCAAACTCACTATCGGCTGTTCAGGGTTGCTCAGGCCCTTGCGACGTGGCTCCATATTGTAAGCGTGGCAAGATCGAGCGCTATCGCTAAGCTCAAGGTTGGAGCCGCATCGCGGCCCGCTGCGACGAGCCTGATCGTATTTGGTGGCACGCTGTTTGCACTCCTAAATCTGAACCAGGAGAAAAGCTTCTCGTGACTGACACAACCGTTTTCGCCCCAGGTGGCTATCGTTACATTCCCGCCGTATTCCAATACTCGGCCGGCGTGGCGGCTGAAGATGGCTTCGAACTCGAGCGCGCGCGGTTCATGGCGCCGGTGCCGCTCGCCGACGCTTTTGCCAAAGTCGAGGCGCATCTACAGGCCATCGACCGGCCGTTCACGGCCTTCGCGCAGTGCGAATTGCGATCACCTGGGCAATTCACTGACCAGGGTTTCATCGATTTCAATCGCCAATATGTCCAGACGCTGGAACGGTGGGGCATCTTCAAGAACGACGTCAATCCGGTCGCGCGCACCAATGTGTGCCCGATGTACGACGAACCGGCAACGCCGTCGATGCTGGCTTTTACCTACACCGTGCCTGCCAAGAGCACGCGCCGCACCTTCATGCTGTCTGGCGGTGGCGATGCCCGCTCCGGTCCCGGATCATATAGCGAGCGTATCGTCCGCTACGGTGACACCTCACCGGAGGGCATGCGCGAGAAAGTCAGGTTTGTGATCGCGGAAATGGAGCGTCGGCTCGCGCTTCTCGGCTTTGGTTGGCGCGATGCTGTCAGCACACAAGTCTACACTGTGCAGAACATCGGCCATCTGGTTGGCGACGAGCTGGCGCGGCGCGGGGCGATCACAAGCGGATTGGTGTGGAACTATGCGCGCCCTCCGGTCATCGGGCTCGACTACGAAATGGATGTGCGGGGCGTTGCGCGCGAACTGGTGATCTAACGATCATCCGAGACCTATTGACGGAGGGACCTATGAAAGCAGTCAATGCGCTGGTTACTCGGCTCGCAGGCGTGTCGGCCGCGCTCGTTGTTATCGGTGCGGCAGGCCTTTCAGCCACCTCGGCAGCGGCGCAATGGTCGCCAACCCAGCCGATCCGGGTCATCGTCCCGTACGCGGCTGGCGGCACCTCCGACCTCATCGCCCGAGCGATGTCTGATCAGGTCAACCAGCGTCTCGGCCAGCCGTTCGTGATCGATAATCGTGGCGGTGGAGCCACACAGGTCGGCACCACCGCGGTTGCCAAGGCGAAGCCGGATGGCCATACGATTCTATTGGTAGCGAACACCTTTATGATCAATCCGAGCCTTTTCAAAAGCCTGCCGTACGACTCGCTGAAGGATCTCGCACCAATCACTCATGCCGGCGTCACACCGCACACGATTGTCGTCAACAATGACTTTCCAGCCAAGACGCTGAAGGAGTTACTCGACTTCGCACGCGCCCATCCGGATAAGATCAATTACGGATCGGTTGGCATTGGCACCTCGTTTCACCTCGGCACCGAGGAACTGAAAAAGCGCTCCGGCACCAAGATGGTGCACGTTCCCTACAAGGGGACCGGCGAGGTGCTCGCCGGAGCAATGTCGGGGAGCATTCAGATGGCGTTCGCCAACACGCCACAGGCCGCGCCGCTGGTCGATGCCGGAAAGCTGCGCGCGATCGCGATCGCGCATCCGACGCGAATTGCGCAACTGCCTGATGTGTTGACCGTCGCCGAACAAGGCTATCCGGACTTCGAGTCGAATTCAGGCTTCATCTTCCTGGCGCCCGGCGCAACGCCGTCGGCCACGCTCGACCGGCTCAACGCGGTGTTCGTTGAGGTGCTGAAGCTGCCAGAGGTTCGCGCGATGTTGACCAAGCAGGGCGTGGAGGTGATCGCGATGACCCGAGCTGAGACAGCCGACTTCATCAACAAGGAAATGAAGCGCTACGCCGAACTCGTTGCTTTCTCCGGCGCCAAGATCGACTGAGCGCAGGCGCCGTGCCCCATCCGGCGAAGGGTGGCGGATAAGCGGGGAAGGGCTGGGCCGGCTCATCGGCTGGGCCCTCCTGCCGCCAGCACGGGGCTGATCATTTCCGGAATGGCTTGCTGAGAAAACGCGAGCCGGCGAGGCCGTAGCGCCAGGGCAGGTCGGCTGCTTTGGTGATGCCGATGCGGGGGCCGGCGACAACGTCCGGCATCTCGGCGCGCGGCATCAGCCGGAATGGCGGCCGGTCGAGCGTGAGCCCGTCGTGATGGCCGGTGATGCCAAGGGCCTGACAGACTCGGCCGGGTCCGGAGCACAACAGTCTGATGTCATCGAGGCCCCGCCTGCTTCGCATCGTGTCGATGCCCTCCAGCGGCTCGATGGCCCGGATCAGCACGGCGCTGGCCGAGCCTTCCGCCTCGCAGACGAAGTTCACGCACCAGTGGATGCCGTAGGACCGGTAGACATAGGCATGGCCGGGCGGGCCGAACATCACGGCATTGCGCGCGGTCCGGCCGCGATAGGAGTGCGCGGCCGGGTCGGTGTGGTGATAGGCCTCGACCTCGACGATGCGTCCGCCCACGCCATTGAACGTCAGCGTGGCGCCGATCAGGTCGGGCGCCACGGCATGAACCGAGCGGTCGAAGAAATCCCTGTGAAGCGCACGGTCAGATGAGATCATTATCAGTTATGAGAAAAAATTAGTTTTAACAGTCATATAAGATAAGTTTTCAACCTTGATTCTCATTCAGGTGCCGGCCCGGTTGGCCTGTGGCTTCCTTGCCACATCTTTAGAACATTTAAGGGAACCGGCCCCATGAATGGGCTTTGCGCCGCGATTTGGCCATAGGGTTCTTCGACAGCAAGAATAGCGTCAGGGTCGCGAGGTGTCCGATCTGATCTCGCCCGTGGCGCGCACGGAAGTACGAACATTTCCGCAGAGAATCCCATAGAGGGAGACGGCGGACGGGCTGGGGGGCCCTGGATCATCGATGGACGCCACCACTGATCTGAAGTCGCGGCTGCCGAGCCGGCATGTCACGGAAGGTCCGGCGCGGGCGCCGCACCGCTCGTATTACTACGCCATGGGTCTGACCAAGGAGCAGATCCATCAGCCGTTCGTCGGCGTGGCGTCGTGCTGGAACGAGGCCGCCCCCTGCAACATCTCGCTGATGCGCCAGGCCCAGGCCGTGAAGAAGGGTGTCGCGGCCGCCGGTGGAACCCCGCGGGAATTCTGCACCATTACGGTCACTGACGGCATCGCCATGGGCCATGCCGGCATGTATGCCTCGCTGCCGTCGCGCGAGGTGATCGCCGATTCCGTCGAATTGACCATGCGCGGCCATGCCTACGACGCACTCGTGGGCTTGGCCGGCTGCGACAAGTCGCTGCCCGGCATGATGATGGCGATGGTCCGTCTCAACGTGCCGTCGATCTTCATCTACGGCGGCTCGATCCTGCCCGGCAATTTCCGCGGCCAGGTCGTGACCGTTCAGGACATGTTCGAGGCCGTCGGCAAGCACTCGATGGGCACGATGTCCGATGAGGACCTCGACGAGATGGAACAGGTGGCTTGCCCGTCGGCCGGTGCCTGCGGCGCCCAGTTCACCGCCAACACGATGGCGACCGTTTCGGAGGCTATTGGCCTTGCGTTGCCGTATTCGGCCGGCGCGCCCGCGCCTTACGAAATCCGCGACCGGTTCTGCATGACGGCGGGCGAGATGGTCATCGAGTTGATCAAGCAGAACATCCGGCCGCGCGACATCGTCACCCGCGAGGCGCTGGAGAATGCTGCCGCAGTTGTGGCGGCTTCCGGCGGATCGACCAATGCTGCTTTGCATTTGCCAGCAATCGCAAATGAATGCGGCATCAAGTTCGACCTTTTTGACGTCGCGGAAATCTTCAAAAAGACACCTTATGTCGCGGATTTGAAGCCGGGCGGCCGTTATGTCGCCAAGGACATGTTCGAAGCTGGCGGCATTCCCTTGCTGATGAAGACGCTGCTCGACCACGGCTTCCTGCACGGTGATTGTCTCACCGTCACGGGCCGGACGATTGCGGAGAACCTGTCCAAAGTGAAGTGGAACGACCAGCAGGACGTTGTGCTTCCGGCCGATAAGCCGCTGACCGTGACGGGAGGCGTTGTCGGCCTCAAGGGGAATCTCGCGCCTGAAGGCGCCATCGTGAAGGTGGCGGGCATGTCGGTGTTGAAGTTCAAGGGGCCGGCACGCTGCTTCGATGGCGAGGAGGCGGCCTTCGAGGCGGTCCGCAAGCGCGAGTACAAGGAAGGGGACGTCCTGGTGATCCGCTACGAGGGACCCAGGGGCGGGCCCGGCATGCGCGAGATGCTGGCCACCACCGCGGCGCTCTATGGCCAGGGGATGGGCGGCAAGGTCGCGCTGATCACCGATGGACGCTTCTCGGGCGCCACCCGTGGCTTCTGCATTGGGCATGTCGGTCCGGAAGCGGCGGTGGGCGGTCCGATTGGGTTATTGCGTGACGGTGACATTATCACCATCGACGCGGTGGAGGGCAGGCTCGACGTTCAACTCGACGACGCCGAGCTTGCCAAGCGCCGCGCCGGCTGGACCCCGCGGGAGACGACCTTCGGGTCCGGTGCCTTGTGGAAATATGCCGAGCAGGTCGGTTCAGCGCGCGAAGGCGCGGTGACCCATCCCGGCGCTGCGCGTGAAAAGAAGTCCTATGCGGATACGTAGCGTAGTCGTGAGTGCAGCAGTGTGCGGCGGGCTGGTCCTTGGATTGGACCCGATCGCCGCGCTGTCCGAGGACAACACGCCGCCGCAGGCCGAGACCCGGCTTTCGGCGGTGGACGCCTTCCGTTCCGCCGCGCGCCACCTGCGCAGCGGCGAGCAGCAGGAGGCCGTGAGCGCTTTGCAATATGCCGCCGAACGGGGCCATGGCTACGCGCTATGGCAGCTCGGCCGGATGTTCGCCGATGGCGACGGCGTGCCGCGCGATCGCTACAGGGCGTTCGAGTATTTCCAAAAGTTCGCCAATATCCACGCCGACGAGCATCCGGCCCTGCCGCGTTCGCGCTTCGTGGCCGATGCCTTCGTGTCGTTGGGGCGGTTCTATCTGGCCGGCATCCCGGACTCGCCGATTTCGGCAAGTCCGGAGCACGCCCGCCGCATGTTCTATCACGCGGCGTCCTACTTCGGGGATCCGGAGGCGCAGTTCCAACTCGCACAATTGTATCTGGAGGGAAGGGGAGTCAGCCGCGATGCCAAGCGCGCTGTTCCTTGGCTCGTCCTCGCCGCCAACAAGGGGCATTACCAGTCTCAGGCGATGCTCGGTCAGATCCTGTTCAACGGCGAATATGGCATTGCCCGCCAACCGGCGACCGGATTGATGTGGCTGACCATTGCTTGCGACGGTCCCGGAGGCCAGAAGGCCGAGATCACGTCCTTGCGGGAAAGCGCTTTCAAGCGGGCAACCGACCGCGAGCGCCAGATTGCTCTGGTGATGCTGGAACGCTGGGTCGAAGGCCGCCGCTGACTCGCAGCCCTTCGTCAGGCCTGTCGTTGGGCGAAATCGATCCAGACCGGAACGTGGTCTGACGGCTTTTCCCAGGCCCGCACATGTTTGTCGATGCCGGCGGTGGCCAACTGGTCCGCGGCCTGCGGTGACAGCAGCAGGTGATCGATCCGGATGCCCCAGTTCTTCTGCCAGGCGCCAGCTTGATAGTCCCAGAAGGTGTACAGGCCGGGGGCATCGGTCGTGGCGCGCAGCGCGTCGGTCAGGCCCAGATGGGTCAGGGTCCGGAACGTCTCGCGTGTTTTCGGCAGATAGAGCGCATCGCCGGCCCAGGCGGTCGGATTGTGAACGTCGGCGGCGGTGGGGATGACATTGTAATCGCCCGCCAGGACCAGCGGCTCCTCCAATTGGAGGCGTTCGCGCGCGTAGTGATGAAGCCGCTTCATCCAATTGATTTTATAGGTATATTTCTCTGTGTTCGGTGGGTTCCCGTTCGGCAGGTAGATCGAGGCAACGCGCAAGACCCCGCCATCGGTGGAGATCGCGGCCTCCAGGAATCGGGCATGGTCGTCGCTGTCGTCGCCGGGCAGGCCGGGCGTGACCTCGTCGAACGGCAGTTTGGACAGAATAGCCACACCGTTGAAGGTCTTCTGGCCGTGGACGGCAACATTGTAGCCGAGGCTCTCGATCGCCTCGCGCGGGAAGGCGTCATCGACACATTTGGTTTCCTGAAGACAGACAATGTCCGGCTGGCGTTCCTTGAGCCAGGCGGTCAGTGGCTCGATGCGCTGCCGGATCGAGTTGATGTTCCAGGTGGCGATGCGCATGGGATGCCCACGGAAGGGATGAATCGGGTTGGCACCATGCCAAAGCTGTCGGCCGACCGAAAGCGATCAATCGCAGGCCGGTGAATGATTTGGGCTGAATGATTTTGGCCGGTTCCGGTGTTTGTTCATGCAGGGCTCGGTAGCCAGCTTGGCAACCTGGATGCAAGGTTTCTGCCGATATGGTAGAAAGTCGGGGTCGGGGCTCTCCAATCAGGGAGTGAAGGTTCTGGGCGGGGGCGTCCGGACCGAACGCAAATGGGCAAAAGAGGTGTGGCTTTCGGCCTGACCGTGGTGCTGGCGGCGGCGGGCGCGGTGTTCTTCGGAGACAGCCTTTGGGATGAGCCGAATGCCGTGGCGCAATCGCCGCAGCAATCGCGCGCTGTCGCGGTGGTCGTTGGAAAGGCCGATCGTCGTGACATTCCGATCCAGGTCGAGGCCCTTGGCCGCGTGACGCCGATCGCGAGCGTTGGCATCAAGGCGCGCCTGGAAAGCCAAGTGGTCGAGGTCCATTTCGAGGATGGCGCCCATGTGAAGCAGGGCGATCCGCTGTTCACGCTCGACGGCCGCGCCATCGAAGCGCAGATTCGTCAAGCCGAAGGCGCGCTGGCGCGTTCCAAGGCTCAGTTGGAAGGTG
>Ga0180217_1001146_pt1 | contig 31339 bp, 30 predicted proteins | sample eDN3rd37CBELigOP_FD_128521 | JGI IMG/M metagenome (GOLD analysis project Ga0180217, IMG submission 128521) | Enriched Organic Plus compost microbial communities from Emeryville, California, USA - eDNA 3rd pass 37_C BE-Lig OP (version 2) (version 2) ... | reverse complement strand
GCCATGTGATCCTGCGCTATTTCAACGTCGCCGGCGCCGACCCCAAGCGCCGGACAGGACAGTCCACCCCGGATGCCACCCACCTGATCAAGGTCGCGGTTCAGGCCGCGCTCGGCTTGCGGCCGGGCATCGATGTCTACGGCACCGATTATCCGACACCGGACGGAACCTGCATCCGCGATTACATTCACGTGACCGACCTCGCCCGCGCCCATCTGGCTGCCCTGACCCATTTGCGCGGCGGCGGCAACAGCCTGACCCTCAATTGCGGCTATGGCAGAGGCTATTCCGTGCTGGAGGTTCTTGACGCGGTCAAGCGGGCCGTCGGCCACGATTTCCCCGTCCGCATGGCGGCGCAACGCCCTGGCGATCCGGTGACAATCGTCGCCGCCGCGGAAAGCATCCGCGAGCACCTGGGTTGGGTTCCGCAATTCGCCGATCTGGATGCGATTGTGGCGGATGCGCTGGCCTGGGAGCGGCATCTTCAGACACGCCGCGCGCCGGAACCGCCCACGCGGCCGACCCCAGCCTGAGGCGTCGATCCGGGACACACATCCCGCCTTCGCCGGGAAAACCGCCGTTCCGGCTTGAAAATCGCCCCCCCGGCGGGCAAGGAAACGGCTTGGCGGACCCCAGTCGGGGTCCCGCCGCTTTCCCTTTTTTCAGACCGGGACCGGAATGCAGCCGTCTCAACACCCATCGCTGCCCGAAAACACCGACAGCGCCTGGGTGCTGATCCGCCGTCTGCTGACGGAACAGGCCGCGCGCCAGTGGCGGCGCTATGCGGTCGCCCTCGCCTTGATGGCGGTCTCCGCCGGCGCCACGGCGCTCTGCGCCTACCTGATCGGCGACGTCATCAACGCCGCTTATGTGGACAAGAACCTGCCGGCCATCGTCGGCATCGCGCTGCTGGCCGCCACCGTCTTCGCGGTCAAGGGGATCGCCACCTACGGCCATTCGGTGATGCTGGCGCAGATCGGCAACCGGATCGTCGCCCAGAACCAGCGCCGATTGTTCGACTCGCTCATCAATCAGAACATCGGCTTCTTCTCGGATCGCCATTCGTCGGAGTTCATGGCGCGGCTGACCACGGGCGCCACCGCCGCCAGCAACGTCATCAACCTCCTGGTCACCGCCGTCGGGCGCGATCTGCTCACGCTGATCGGCCTCGTCAGCGTGATGGTGATCCAGGACCCGATCATGTCCTTCTTCGCCTTCGTCGTGGTGCCGCCCGCCTTCATCATGCTCCGGCAGATGATCCGGCGCGTCTACAAGATCGCCCGCGATCAGTTCAAAGGCGGCGCGCGCATTCTGGAAACGCTCCAGGAGACATTGCAGGGAATCCGCACGGTCAAGGCGTTCTCGTTCGAGGACGCGATGCGTCAGCGCATCGACGCCGACATCGGCGAGTTGGAGAAGGAATCCAACAAGTGGGCCCGCGTCGCCCATCGGGCGAGCCCGATGATGGAGACGCTCGGCGGCTTCGCCATCGCGGGGGCGCTGGTCTATGGCGGCTGGCGGGTGATCGAGACCGGCGCGACACCCGGCCAGTTCTTCTCGTTCCTGGCCGCCTTCATGCTGGCCTACGAGCCCGCCAAGCGGCTGGCGCGGCTCAACATCGACCTCAACACCGGCCTCGTCGGCGTGCGCATCCTGTTCGAGATCGTGGACAGCCCGCCGACAGAGGTGCGCGACGACAGCAAGCCGGCGCTTGTCCTGGATAAGGCGCGTGTCGAGTTTCGTGACGTGCAATTCGCCTATCGCGGCGACGAGATCACGATCCGCGGCATGTCGTTCGTCGCCGAACCGGGCAAGGTGACGGCGCTGGTCGGACCGTCCGGCGGCGGCAAGTCCACCGTGCTCAACCTGATGCTCCGCTTCTATGAGGTGCAGAAAGGCACAATCGAGATCGACGGCCAGAACATCGCCGGCGTTTCGCTGAATTCGCTCCGGCGGCAGATCGCCTATGTCGGACAGGACGTCTTCCTGTTCCACGGCACCATCCGCGACAACATCGCGGTTGGATCGCCCGATGCCGGTGAAGCGGACATCATCGCCGCCGCGAAAGCCGCCAACGCTCACGACTTCATCATGGCGCTTCCGGGCGGCTACGATACCGCCACGGGTGAACGAGGGGCGCAATTGTCCGGCGGCGAGCGCCAGCGCATCGCCATCGCGCGGGCGCTGGTGAAGAACGCCCCGATCATTCTTCTCGACGAAGCGACGGCGGCGCTCGACTCCGAATCCGAGAGGCTGGTTCAGGATGCCATCGCCCGGCTCTGCGAGGGCCGCACCACGCTGGTGATCGCACACCGTCTGCACACGATCACCCACGCCGACCGTATCCTGGTGCTGGAGAACGGCGCCATCGTGGAATCGGGTCGCCACGACGAGCTGCTGCGCCGCGGCGGGCGCTACGCGGCATTCTACCGGTTGCAGATGCGCGCGGACGAACCCGCGATCCAGCCACAAGTTTCGACCGGTTGACCTCAAACCTCACCTCGACAAATCCCACCGCTGCCCTATTCCGCACCGCGGTACAATAGAGACTACAATCGAGACGATGGGGCCACCCGGCTTGGACCGGCCCCCCGCCTATGTTATTTGGGCGCCGTTTTTATGGACCGTGCCGCCCCTCGCCGGCGGCATCGCTGTTCGCAGAATCCGATCCCTCCAGCTCAAAGAAGCAGCATGAGCAGCTACGTCTTTTCACCCCCACCCCAGGCCGCGCTCGAGATTCAGGGTTCCTCCGAGCTGTTCCCGGTGCGCCGCATCTGGTGCGTCGGCCGCAACTATCTCGAACACATCAAGGAAATGGGCCAGGATGAGCGCGAGCCGCCGTTCTTCTTTTCCAAGCAGCCTGACATGATCGTGTCGGATGGCGCGACCGTGCCCTATCCCTCGCAGACGAAGGACCTCCAGCACGAGGTGGAACTCGTCGTCGCGATCAAGGGCAAGGGCTATTACGTGCCCGAGGACAAGGCGCTCAGCCTCGTCTGGGGCTACGGCGTCGGCATCGACCTGACCCGCCGCGACCTTCAGATCGGCATGCGCAACCTCAAGCGTCCGTGGGAGGCCGGCAAGTCGTTCGACTATTCGGCGCCTTGCGGAGCCATCGCACCCGTCAGCAAGGTCGGCCATCCAGCCAAGGGCCGCATCTCGCTCCGCTGCAATGGCGAGATCCGCCAGGACGGCGACCTTGAGCAGCAGATCTGGAACGTCCCCGAAATCATCAGCAAGCTGTCGGAGCTGGTGGCGCTGGAGCCTGGCGACATCATCATGACGGGAACGCCCGCGGGCGTCACCGCCTGTGGCGTCGGAGACAAGCTCGCCTGTTCGATCGAGGGCATCGGCACCCTGAACGTCACCATCGGTGAACCGCTCAAATAAGCGGGTCTCGACGACTGACGAAAAAACAGCCCGCCGGCGCGTCCGGCGGGCATTTGTTTGAGCAGGACAATGTCGTTAAGAATCGTTTAAGGGAACTGGACAAAGCTCGTGGCGTTGCCGTGCGTCTGATTCTTCGGAGCCTCGCCCATGCGCGCACTTCCGACCCTCGACGATGTCGGCCATTCCGACACCCCGACCGACCATTCAACGACCGACCCGCTGCTGCACCTGACGCCTGCCGTCCCGCCTTCGGCTTCGACCACCGAAATCCTGCGGGCACTGCGGGCCGCTTACCCGCACAGCCCTCTGGCGTTGCGCGTGCGGGCTCTCGCCGCCTTGCGGCGGCGCTAGACCCGCGTTGGATTCTCAGGAGCGGAACAGCTCCTCCGCACCGGCCGCGATACGCATCAGCCGCCGGTCGTGGTTTTTGCGGCCCCCGAGCATGATGCCGGCCGGCAGGCTCCCCGTATCAGGCATCGGCAGCGACATTGCGCAAACATCGAAGAAATTCAGCGCCGCCGTGTTGCGCAGGGTGAGCAGGTTCTTCGGACCGAAGGCCTCCGGAGTGGCGATCTCATCGATGCGCGGCGCGACGCTCGGCGTCGTCGGCATGACCACGGCATCATAGTCCTCCAGCCAGGCGTCGAAAGCGGCCACCAGACGGCTCCGCCCCTGCATCAATTCGACGTAATCGGCCGCCGACATCGACTGCCCGCGTTCGATCCTCGCCAGGACGTTCGGATCGATATCCCGGCCGCGACGGGCCACGCGGTCGCGGTGGATCGCGAGCGCCTCGGGCGGAACGATGCCGCCGACCGCGCTCACCCTGAGCATGTCGTCGATCAGGCCAAGCTTGACCTCGGTCACCTTCGCTCCCGCCCGGGACAGCCGGTCGAGCGATGCCTGGAACGCCTTGGAAACGGTCTCGTCCAACCCATCGAGCGGCATTCCGAGCGGAACCGCGAGCCTCAGGCCCGCCAGCGGCGCGGCCTCCAGGTCCCAGGGCTCATCGCCGGCGAGCATAGCATCGGCAGCCGCGCATTCAGCCACGGTGCGCGCCATGGGACCGACGGCATCCAGCGAGAAGGACAGCGGAAACGCCCCCGTCGTCGGAATACGGCCGCAGCTCGGCTTGAGGCCAACGATGCCGCAGAACGAGGCCGGCGCGCGGGTCGAGCCGCCGGTGTCGCTGCCGACGGCGATCTCGCACATGCCGTCCGCGACCGCGACCGCGCCGCCCGAGGTCGAGCCGCCGGGCACCCGCGCCCGGTCGGCCGGGTTGGCGGGCGTCCCGAAATGGGGATTGGTGCCGATGCCGTGGAAGGCGAATTCGCTCATGTTGGTCTTGGCGACGATCACCGCGCCGGCGCGCCGCAGCCGCTGCACGGCCACGGCATCGGCCGTGGCCGGGCTGCCCTCCTCGGCCAGGATGCGCGAACCCGCACGCGTGACCTCGCCGGCCACGTCGAACAGATCCTTGATCGTCACGATGACGCCGTCCAGCGGCCCCAGCGACCGGCCCCCCTGCTTGCGGGCATCAGCGGCGTCGGCGGCCGCACGCGCTTCATCGGCGTAGACGGTCAAACAGGCGCGGGCGCCCTCGCCCGCAGGGTCGGAGATACGCGCCAGCGCCTGTTCCAGGCGGTCGCGGCTCAGGGTCTCGGTCATCGGCAAATCGTCCCGTGAATAGATGCACGCCGATAGCGCGGCGCGTGGATGGTGCCGTACACTTTCCGGACCCGTCCCGCCACCGGAATGCGCGCATGGATGCCCCGCTGGTCCTGACCGACGCCAAACCCGGCTATCGGGTGCTGACGCTCAACCGTCCGCAGAGGCTCAACGCCTTCACGGAGGCGATGCACGACGCTCTCGACGCCGCCATCTCGGACGCCGAACGGGATCGCGCCTGTGGCGCCCTCCTGATCACGGGCGCCGGCCGCGCCTTTTCCAGCGGCCAGGATCTCGCCGAGCGGATCGGGCCCGACGGCGCCGTGATCGTGCCGGGCGAGGCTTTGGAGCGGTATTACAATCCCTTGGTGCGCAAGCTCAGAGACCTGCCCTTCCCGGTCGTCGCGGCCGTCAATGGCGCCGCGGCCGGCGCCGGCTGCAACATCGCGCTGGCCTGCGACATCGTTCTGGCGGCGCGCCCGGCGACCTTCACGCAGGCGTTCGCGCGGATCGGATTGATTCCCGATTCCGGCGGCACCTGGCGCCTGCCCCGCCTCGTCGGCCGGGCCCGCGCGCGGGGCCTGGCTCTCACCGCCGAGCCGCTGTCGGCCGAAACGGCGGAAAGCTGGGGCCTGATCTGGAAATGCGTCGAGGATAACGACCTGCTACCTCAGGCTCATGCCCTGTGCGCCCGTTTCGCGGCGGCGCCAACGCACGCGCTGGCCTTAACCAAGCAGGCGCTGGATGCCGCCGAGGAGAACGACCTCGCCGCCCAGCTCGATCTCGAACGCCGGCTGTAACGCCAGGCCGGCTCTCATCCCGATTACGCGGAGGGTGTGAGGGCCTTTCTCTCCAGGCGGAAACCGGATTTCAGCGGCAACCGCTGACATTCGTCAGTGATCATGATCGTGATCATGGCGATTGCGGTTGCACGCCACGCCGCCGACAATGGCGATCACAGAACCATCGTCCAGGATGATGCCGTCGCCATCCCCCAGCGTGGTGGGCCCGCCAAGATCGAGCAGGAACTCCGTGCCATGTTCTCCCCTGAGGGCCGTGGATGCGGGAGGCACGCCGCTCGCATCGATCCGCACACGATCGGCGGCCGTGGCCGGATCCCAATGGCCCGCGGGACAGATCGCCCAGCCGCGTTTCATTCCCACTCCCGTCATCGAGGGCCGACATCCCGCCATGGCGCATTGATCGCGCAGGGCTTTTCACTTCCGGCTGGGATCCTTACCTGATGGATCGAACACCGCCAATCGCCCGTTGGAGGCACTTGATCATGAATGCCGTTGCCGGAGCCTCCACCGTCCGCAGACCCGGCATTCGCCGATTCCACATCGCGGCCACAGCACATTTGATGGGTGCGGTCCTGACCGCCCTTCTGATGCTGGCGCCTCTCGCGCTTGCCAAGGAAAATCCTGCCAAGGACGACAAGAATCCGATCCCGCCCGGCGAGAGCATCCTGAGGCTTCTGCCAGAGGATTCCGTGACCCGGCATTCCGTCGAAACCCGCAACGGCACGCTCAATTACACCACCACAGCCGGCACGTTGCCCCTGCGCGGTCAGAAGGGCGAACAGCGGGCGGCCGTCTTCTACACCGCCTACACCCTCGACGATGCCGATGCCGCAAAGCGCCCCCTCACATTCGTCTTCAACGGCGGACCGGGAGCGGCATCGGCATACCTGCATATCGGACTGGCCGGCCCGCGCATCGTCAGCTTCGGCCGAAGCGGCCGCGACGGCGCGGCGGCGACCGTGGTGGACAATCCCGACACATGGCTGGCGTTCACCGATCTCGTGATGATCGACCCCGTGGGGACCGGTTGGAGCCGGGCATCCAGCGCGGAGGACGCCCGCGCCTTCTGGAGCATCGACAAGGACGCCGAAAGCCTCGCCAAGGTGATCGCGCTCTATACGGCGCGGAATGGCCGCAGCGGGGCCCCCAAATTCATCCTGGGTGAAAGCTATGGCGGCTTTCGAGCGGTGAAGATCGCCCGCGCCTTGCAAAACGAGCACGGCATCGTGCCCTCGGGTCTTGTTCTGGTGTCGCCGCTGATCGAATCCTCGTTGCTGTGGGGCGGACAGCAATTCGCGCTGGGCGCGGCGCTCGGTTTCCCCTCGCTGGTCGCCTCCCATCTGGAGCGCACCGGCACCGCTACGCCGGAGGAGATGGCCGAGGCCGAGCGTTTCGCCCTGACCGACTATCTCGCCGCGCTGGCAGGGCGACCTCCGTCCGGCGAGAAGGCGAAAGCACTGTATGACACCATCGCCCGCATGACCGGCATCCCCTTCGAGACGGTGGAGCGCACGCGTGGACTGGGCTCCCAAGCCTTCATGGAACAGGCGCGCGCCCGCGGAGAGATCGCAAGCCTCTATGACGGGGCCTTCACCTCTCCCAATCCATTCCCGGAAAGCCTGAGCGGCCGGCGCGAGCCGGATCCGGTGCTCGACGGCTTCTCCCGCGCGCTGTCGGGCGCATTTTCCGGCTATGCCCGAAGCGAACTCAATTACAAAACCGACCTCACCTATTTACTATTGAACAACGAGGTCACGCGTCGATGGGAATGGGGCGACGTGCGCCGGCCTCCCGGCGTAAGCGGCGATCTTCGCATTCTCCTGTCGCTCAATCCCTCGCTGCAAGTGTGGACGGTGCATGGACGGAGCGACCTCGTGACGCCATACGGCGTCAGCCGCTATCTGCTCGACCGGCTGGCGCCGGCCACAGACCGGATCGGATTCACGACCTATCGCGGCGGGCACATGTTCTATTTCGAGGCCGAGCAACGGCGGATGTTCGCCGACGACGCACGGGCGTTTTATTCCCGCGTCACCACCGATTGAGATCGGCGCCACTACAGGGAATTGATGACCCGCTCCAGATCGTCTTTTCCGAACGGCTTTTGCAAAATGCGTTGACTCCGATAATTCTCCGGCAGTCCGCGTTCGCCGTATCCCGTCGCGAAAACGAACGGAATATTCCGTGAGATCAAGACGTCCGCGACCGGGAAAACCGGCTGTCCGCCGAGATGAACGTCCAATATGGCGAAGTCGAACGCTTCCTTCTCCACCGCCGTCAACGCCTCGTTCACCCGCGGCACCACCGCCACGACCTTGTGACCCATATCGGAAAGCATGTCTTCCAGGAGCATGGCGATCAGCATCTCGTCTTCGACAACGATAATGCGTCGTCCGGCAGCCTCAGAAGAAAATTCGTTCATCGTTCAATTCTTGACTGCAACAATGGGGCAACCATCTGACAAGTTCCCCATCGTTTGGGAATTTAAGTGATGGTCGCTCATTGCGGAGAACTCGGCAAGGCCGGAACCATAGCCAGAAAGAAACGTTTTCCATCCATCACTTTACACTCAGTGGAGACAGTTCGTCATGGATTGGAATCGAGTTGAAGGAAACTGGAAGAGTTTGAAAGGCAAGGTCAAGGAGCAATGGGGGCGCCTCACCGATGATGACCTCGACGTCATCAACGGCAAGCGCGAGCAGCTCGAAGGCAAGATCCAAGAGCGCTACGGTATTGCCCGCGATCAGGTCCGCAAGGACATCGACAATTGGTACGGATCGCAGAAGTGGTGAGTCTGGGCTGAGAAACCCTGCCGCAAAGCGGGCCCCTTTCGGGGCCCGTTTCGCGCCGTGCTTTCAAACTGCCCCCATTTGTCTCCCAGCCAGCCTATCTGCGCCAAGGCAAGGCGGCTGGATTTTCGACGAACACCCAGGCGCCGACGCCCAATTCCTCGGGAAATGGAACAACAAGCCTGTCGCCATCGCGGCGCGCTCCGGGGCGTGCCGCCAATATCGTCTCGGCCGTATCGAGCGATTCCACTTGCAGTGCATAGGCGCCCATGAACGGCAGCCCCGGCACCGTCTGACCGGGAAACAATCTCGCGAAATCATCGACGCTGGTGAGTTGAACCCGGCCGCGATCGAGCGCGACGGCGATACCGTAATCGTTGGCGGACTGAGGACGTCCCGTGAAGCGGCTGAAGCGCTCGCCGGCCCCCGCCACGTCCGCAGATGCGATCACAAGATCGAGAAAACCCGTTACGCCGTTCGGATGGCGAAGCCACCGCTTCTGCCAAACCGTATCCTCCGTGCGATGGGTGAGCGATTGCACCCGTCCCTCGGCCATCTCGGCGCGCTCCACGCGCACGACCGTGAAGGCAGCGACACCGGGTCCGGTCTCGGTATCGACAGGCCGGGAAAACTGGACCAGCGGCCGCATCGCAAAGCCCGCCGCTCCGAGACGGCGATGCTCCGCTTCGGCATCGGCGACGGCGAAGGCCGCCAGATGAAGCCCCGGATACCGGCTGATCGAAGCGTCGAACTCCTGTCCTAGCGGCGTGTCAGCCGTTTTGAACAGGACCTCGATATAGCCCCGCTGAAGCATGGCCGTGACATTGCCCGTTCCCGTGGGCGTACCATCCGGATTGGCCTGGATCGAAACCGGCGTCGGCGCGAAACCGGCGTGCACAAGCGCGCGGCTGGCTGCCTGCGGATCGCGCACAAAGTGCCCGACATGATCGAGAACGATTTCCTCCCCAATCGGGAGACAGCGCGTGATTTCTTCGCTGTTTCTGGCATTATTCGGCACACATCACTCCAATATTTCCGATAATTGGTCCAATCGAACTGTCCAGGAAGGTCGCACAGCCGGAAACGGCATGAAGCATGCTTAAGACCTTGTCCATGTTGTTTTTCTCCTTGGCCTCGATCTGATGCAGACACCCCCATCCTCCCGACTTGCAGGCGCGCAGGGCATAACTGACGCGAGCGCGCCGGTTATCGCTTTCGATCGCGCCAGCAAGCATTTCACCGCCCCGAACGGCCAGGACCTGGAGGTTCTGAGCGATGTCAGCTTTACCGTCCCGGCCGGCGAGATCGTAGCCATTCTCGGCCAGTCCGGCGCCGGCAAGAGCACGCTGCTCAACATGGCATCCGGCCTCATCACGCCAGACTACGGCTGCGTGCGCGTTTTGGGCACCGATACGCGCAAGAACGTCGACTGGCGCCGCGTCGGCTACATGTTTCAGGACGACCGGCTCCTGCCATGGCGCGTTGCATCCAAGAACGTGGCGCTGGCCCTGGAAACCACAGCCGTTCCCTCCGCCGAACGCAGACGCCGCTCCCAGGCGGCGCTCGACCTCGTGGGCCTCGGCGACTTCGCCGACAATTATCCGCATCAATTGTCCGGCGGCATGCGCAGCCGCGTGGCCCTCGCCCGCAGTCTCGTGGGAGAGCCGGACGTGCTTCTGATGGACGAGCCGTTCTCGCGGCTCGACGCCCAGACACGCGGCGTCATGCATCGCGAGTTGCTGCGCATTCAGAGCCTTCGGCGCGTGTCTATTCTTCTGGTGACGCATGATGTCGAGGAGGCGGCCGTCCTCGCCGACCGCATCGTGCTGCTCTCCCCGCGGCCCGGACGTGTCCGCAAGATCATCGATATATCGCTTGAGCATCCGCGCACCGGCAAACCGGAAACCGTTGCTTTGACTGCCGAACTGCGCGCCTTGTTGGAGGCCGCAAATCCAGCAAATCCAAAGGAGATCGCGTAATGATGAATCGCAGATTCCTGTTCGCGGCGGCCGCCGCGATGGCCTTTGCCGCCGGCGCGACCGGGACGCAAGCCCAGGAGAAAATCCGCGTCGGATACTGGACGTCGGGTTTCAGCGTCGGCTTCGGCGCGGTTCTGGAGTTCGGAAAATTCCTGGAAAAGCAGGGGTTGCAGCCCGAGTGGGTCCGCTTCTCCGACGTCAACGGCCCGACGCGCGCGCTCGTCACCAATTCGATCGACGCGGCCTTCGGCGCACCGTCCACGGGCGCCTTCTCGCTCGCCATCCAGGGCGCGCCGGTCCAGCTCGTGCTGGCGGCTCAGATCGCGGAAGCTGTGTTCGTGACCCGCGAGGGATCGCCGATCAAATCGATCGAGGATTTCAAAGGCAAGCGGATCGGCGTGTCGCCGGTTGGCAGCGCGGCTTACGCTCTCACCGCCGCCGTCCTCGAGCGCAACTTCGGCATCAAGCCAAGTGAATTCACGCCAGTCGGCGGCAACGAAGGCCAGATCCTGCAATTCCTGCAGCGTGGCGATATCGATGCTGCGGCGCTGCGCTCGGTCACCATCGCCTCCGTCCCCGATCTCAAGCTCAACCAGCTTGGCCGCCTTGTGGACGAATGGAAGAAAATGACCAAGAGCAACGCCTCACCCATCCTGGCCACCGCGCTGGTCCATCCCGAGTTCGCCAAGAACCATCCAGAGACCGTGACCAAATACGTCCGCGCCCTCATGGAAGCGACCGAGTTCGGCCGCACGAACAACGCGGAGGCCGCAACATTCCTCGGCAAGGCTGCCAACCTGAGCAAACAGAGTGCGGCCTCCTATGCCAAGCTGTGGAGCCAGATCTACACCGCTTCACTGACCCCCGAGGACATCGCCACCTTCAAGGAAATGGCGTCGATCTTCCGTGCCGGCGGCACCATCAAGGGTGAGGTCCCGGACAGCCTCTTCAACGCGTCATTCTTTGAGAAGGCCAAGCAGGCGAAATGAGCGTATCGTCACAAACGGCGCCGGCGTCACCATCGCGCCGGCGCGGCCGCATCATTTTGCAACGCGCTGCTCTGCTGGCCTTGCTGTTCGGCTTATGGTGGATCGCGGGGCTGACCGCACCACCATACATTTTCCCTGGGCCGGATCTGGTCTTCGCGCGGGTCGTCGAACTGTTTCAGTCGGGCGATCTGATATCCAATCTTCTCACCACGCTCGGACGGGTGTTCGTGGGCTTCGCGGTGGCCGTGGTCATCGGCGTGCCGTTCGGCATCCTTTTGGGCTCGCATCGCGCCATCGGAGAGTTCTTCGAACCGGTCTTGCCGGTGATGAACACCGTTTCGTCCGCCATCTGGGCGATCTTCGCCATCATGTGGTTCGGCCTGTCTCCCATGACGCCGATCTTCGTGGTTCTGATGACGGCACTGCCGCTGATCATCACAAACGTCTGGCAGGGCACCCAGGCGGTGAACGCCGACTACGTCGAACTGGCGCGCGCGCTTCGTCTGTCGCGCACCCGCACGCTGATCAAAATCTACCTGCCCTCGATCCTCCCTTATTTCTTCTCGGGCGCCCGCTTGGCGTTCGGCTTCGGCTGGCGCGTGAGCCTCGTGGCCGAGACATTGGGATCCGCGAGCGGCGTCGGCTACCGGCTGCGCCAGGCGTCCGACCTCATCCAGATGGATCAGGTGTTCGCCTGGACCGTGGTGCAAATCGCGATGATGCTCATCATCGAGGTCGGCATCCTCAAGCCGCTGGAGCGGCATCTGTTCCGCTGGCGACGCGACGTCCGCGCCTAAAAAAAGCACACGCACAGAAATCGCGCATTGCCACCAGCGGCTGACCGCACGGCCTCGCATGTCGAGGCCGTGTCGGGATGAATTGCGTCTTCCAGGGAAATGAGCGTCCCAATCCAGCCCGTAAGCCCCTCAACCACTTGACACCGGGTCGCATCTGGTACGAGTTCCGCCGGCACGTCCAGCCGGGGGCCAAATGGGCTATGCTGGAGAAAACAATCTCCGGATCCTGGGACAGGGGAAACGCTCATGCTCCACGCTTCTATCGGCCGACGCCGGTTTCTCAAGGCCAGCGGCGCCGCGGCCGCGGCCGCCATTTTCCCGACGCGCGCATTCGCCGCCTATCCTGAGCGGCCGATCCGGCTCGTCGTGCCGTTCTCGCCCGGCGGCGCCACCGACGTCGCGGCACGGCTCTGGGCAGAGCGCGCCAAGGACATCCTCGGCACCGTCATCGTGGACAATCGCGGCGGCGGTGGCGGCTTGATCGGCGCCAACGAGGTGCTGCGGTCCCCGGCCGACGGCTACACGATCCTGTTTGGCAACACCTCGACCCAGGTCCTCATTCCGATCATCTCGGAGAAGGCGCCCTACGACTCACTCAAGGACTTCCAGGCCATCTATCTGATGTGCAATTCGCCGACATCCATCGTCGTGAATTCGTCGGTGCCGGTGAAGAACCTTCAGGAGCTGATCGCCTATCTGAAGAAGAACCACGCCAAAATGTCCTATGGCTCGGCGGGGGCCGGCACGCTGACGAATCTGGCCGGCGAATTGTTCAAACAGCTCATCGGCTTGAAGGACCTCACGCATATCCCCTACAAGGGCGCGGCACCGGGCGTGACCGATCTCGCCGCCGGGCACATTCCGATGATGACGCCGAATGTCGGACGTCCGCTTCTGGCGCTGCATCAGGAGGGACGGGTCCGGATTCTCGCGATCAACGCGGACAAGCGCCTGGCCGCCGCCCCCGATATTCCGACCTCCGCCGAGGCCGGCCTCAAGGGCATGATCGCGGCGAACTTCAACGGCCTGTTCGCAAGGGCGGACGTGCCAAAAGAGATCATCGCCCGGCTGGGCGAGGTCAGCCAGCAAGTGGGAGCCGATCCCGCCGTGCAAAAGGCGCTGATAAAATCCGGCTTCGAGCCGATCACGGATTCCGGGCCGGACATGGCCCAGAAGGCGATTGCCGAAGAGATAGAACGTTGGACGCCTGTCGTGAAGGCGGCCAATTTCTCGAAGTGACGCTCCGAGACTTCAGCGGGCTTCAATAGAGGCTCCTACAGAAACGATCGTAAAAGAGGGATATGCCCATATGATGATCAACCGCCGTCAACTTGTTGCCGCCGGCGTTGCCGGACTCTCCGCCACAGCGCTGTCACCGCTGGGTGCCGAAGGCCAGGAGACCTATCCCTCGCGACCGATCCGGCTCATCGTCCCGTTCTCCGCCGGCGGCGTCAACGACGTGGTCGGTCGTCAGTGGGCCGACCAGATGCACAAGCCGCTCGGAACCGTCGTGGTCGAGAACATCGGCGGCGCCGGCGGTGCGCGCGGCGCGATCACGGCGGCCCGCGCCGAGCCCGACGGCCACAACCTGTTCCTGGGCAGCACCAGCACCATCGTGCTGAATCCGATGACCATGCCCGAGATGAACTACGAACCCGAGGACTTCGAGCCGGCCTATGCGCTCTGCCTCAGCATGGTTTCAGTCGCCGTGCATCCTTCAGTGCCGGCGAAGAACCTCCAGGAGTTCATTGCCTATGCCAAAAAGCAGGCCGGCAAGCTGTCCTACGGCTCGGCCGGCGTCGGCACCATGAGCCACCTTGGCGGAGAATTGTTCAAGCAGCTCGCAGGCATTCCGGATATGGTCCACGTCCCCTACAAGGGGGCCGGCCCCGGTCTCAGCGATCTCGTCGCCGGACACATCCCGGCGATGTCTCCGAACGTCACCACGAACCTGATCGGGATGCACAATTCCGGCCGGATCCGCATCCTGTCCGTGCATTCCGAAAAGCGCCTGACGGGTCTGCCCGACGTTCCCACGTCGAGCGAGCAAGGCATGCCGAGCAACATGATCGCCGAGTTGTTCCTCGGCATCTATGCGGCGCCGAAAACTCCGGCCAAATATGTCCAGAAGATCGCCGACGCGACGCGCCAGGCCGTCAGCAACAAGGCTTATCAGGAGGCGCTGCTAAAGGCTGGCTTCGAGCCGATCCTCGACTCCGGCCCGGAGCACGCGCGCAAGTATGCCGCGCAACAGGCCAAGCACTGGGCGCCGGTCGTGGAGGCCGCCGGTCTTCTCAAGAAGAAGGGCTGATCCGACTGGGGTCCCCGGCTTCGACGGATCGAAGCCGGGGGCGTCATGAGGTCAGCGGTTCGCGATCGGTCGGACACGGCCATCGCGGGACGGAACGAGAAAACCCCTGGCTCCGGCGCACCGGAACCAGGGGCTTTCTGTTGAAGCCTGATGCCTCGTCCTCAGACGAGCGCGAAGGACTCAGCCAGCCGGCACAGCCGACGCGGCAGCCACCCGCTCCTCCGCGGTCCGCTGCAAGGCCGCCCGGTCCACCTTGTTGGTGGATGCCAGCGGCAATTCATCGACGAACCAGACGAAGCGGGGATGCTGAAAGGCCGGCGCCTGGGCCAGCGCGAATGCCTTGATCTCCTGCTCGGTCGGCTTCTGGCCAGCCTTCGGGATCACGAAGGCCACCGGCTTGGTGCCCTTGATATCGTCCTGCACTGGCACGACCGCCGCCTGCGCGACGGCCGGATGACGCTCGAGCATGCGCTCGACATCCGCCGGATAGATGTTCTCGCCACCGGAGACGAACATGTCGTCGGAACGGCCGACGAAATAATAGAAGCCGTTCTCATCGCGCCGGAAGACATCGCCCGTGACGTAAAACCCGTCCGGCTTAATCGGAGTCTTCAGGTTCGGCCGGTTGTGGTAGCCGTTCATCACCGCCGGCGTCTTCTTTTCGAGAACGCCCTGTTCCGCATCCAGATTGTCGCCATCGACCAGCCGCAACTCGATCCGGGGATCGGGATAGCCGACAGAGGCTTCCGGTTGCGGCAGGCCCTTCGGATGGGGGCCAAACACGATCATGCCGGACTCGGTCGTGCCATAGGCGTTCTGGATCTTGGCGTTGGGCAGCGCGCGCTTGATGGCCTGCATCAGGCTCTGGCTGACCGGCGCTGACCCCATGCGCAGGAACTCCACGCTCGACAGATCGGCCTTGGCCATCGCCTCGGTCTCGCGCAGCATCATGGCGATCATCGGCGGCACCGCCGTCAGCCATGTCGGCTTGTAGCGCGTGATGGCCTCGATATAGGCCTTGGCGTCGAACTTGGGCAGCAACACCGTGGTGACATGGCCCGCGAACGCCAGCTTGATCAGCGCCAGCGCGTTCATGTGATAGAGCGGCGCGGCGATCAGATAGCGATGGCGCTCCAGGCCCGGTGTCAGCCGCTGCTCCGCCACCCACAGATGGCTCTGGTGCGACAGGATCACGCCCTTGGGCATGCCGGTCGAACCCGATGTGTAGAGGAACATCGCCGGCTCGCGGTCCGCCGGCGTTACCGCCTCGAACGGCCCATGGTCCAGGAAGGCATCGAAGCTTTCATCGCCTTCGGCGCCGAACGTGATGACCGGCACGTTGGACGGACAATCGACGCGGCTCGAGCCGTCAGAGAACACCAGCTTGGCGTTGCTGTCCTCGATGATGGCGTGAATGGTCTTTTGCGGGAAACGCCAGTTCACCGGAACGGCGACGAAGCCGGCGCGCATGATGCCGAAAAAGGCCGCGACATATTCGGCCCGGTTCATCGACAGGATCGCCACGCGATCCCCGCGCGACAGTCCGCGCTTGGTCAGCGCCCGGGCAACGCCGTTGGCCATGGCATCGATCTGCGCGAATGTGAACTCGCGCGGCACGACTTCGCCGCCCAGATCGATGATCGCCGTCTTGGAAAGGTCGAGGTCCCGGCGGATCAGGTCGCCGAGATTCTTGAAACGCGACATGGATACGCCTGTTATCAGGTCTGATTCCCGGCCGGCCGGAGCCGGCCGGGACAGAGCTTTAAGGAGTTCAAGCCTTCGGAGGAGCCGTATAATAGGTTCCGCGACCCGACGCCAGAAGCTTGCCTTCGGCGTTGTAGATCGAGGCCTCGGCAACCGAGAACTGGCCGCCCATACGGACCACCTTGCCCTTGATCGTGAGATCGCCGGGCATCGCGGCGGCGTGATAGTCCACCCGCATGTCGATGGTGGGGACGCCACGGCCGACCTTGCGGACCATGGCCCAGTCGGCGCCCAGGTCGATCAGCGTCGCCAGGATGCCGCCATGGGTGTAGCGGCGCTCCAGGTTGACGACCCATTCCTCGCGCCACTTGGCGGTCAGCTCGATGGTGCCGTCGCCGACATCGGTCACCTTGAGGCCGAGCCATTGATGGAACGGCGCCTTGGTGACGAGGGCGTTGACCTCTTCGACGGACAGGTTCGCGGCTTCGGTGCTCATGGCGTCACCACGACCTTGCCGATCACCTTGCGGTCCTGGATCAGGCGCAGGCCCTCGGCGGCCTGTTCGAGCGGCAGGACCTTGTCCACCACCGGCTTCATCTTGCCCTGCTGGATCAGGTTCATCAGGCCCGACAGGTCGTCATCGTAGAAGCTGTTCGAACCCTTGATCTCGATCTCGAAGCTCCAGATGTAGCGCAGGTCTTCCTTCGGATCGTAGCCGGCGGTGGCGCCGCAGACCAGGATCTTGCCGCCGCGCTTCACGCAGCGCAGCGAGGGCACCCAGGTGTCGCCGCCGGTGAAGTTGATCACGACGTCCACGCCGCCTTCATAGTTGCGGCGCTGCGGCTTGCCGTACTTCTCGACCGCCCACTTCGACCAATCGGTCTTGGTATAGTCGACCACCTCGTCGGCACCCATGTCCTTGAGCGCCTTCAGCTTGTCCTCGCTGGAGGCACAGGCGATCACCTCGGCGCCGAGATGCTTGGCGAGAATCACGCAGCCGGTGCCGACGCCGCCGGAGGCGCCGAGAACCAGGACGCGGTCGCCCTTCTTGATCGTGTTGTGGGTGATGATCATGCGGTGCGCGGTGCCATAGGCCACGGGCAGCGACGCGGCGTCCTCGTAGGACACGCCCTCGGGCATGCGCACGAGCTGCTCGGCGTCGACAAGGCAATACTCGGCCATGCCGCCATCGAGCATTTCGCCCATCAGACCCTTCTTCTTGTTCAGCGGATTGACCAGCACGCGGTCGCCCACCTTCCAATTCGACACGCCCGGGCCGACCTCCGAAATCTCGCCGGCCATGTCGAGGCCGATGATCACCGGGAGCGGCACCTTGATGCCGGGCATGCCCTTCACCGTGAACACGTCATGGTAATTGAAGGAGGAGGCCCGCACGCGGATCACCACATGCCCCTCGACCGCCTTCGGACGGGGATGATCGTTGACAACCTCAAGGTCGTCGAGCGTGCCGTGCTTGCGCAGCACCAGCGCCTTCATCGTCTCACTCAAAAGCCTGATCCTTCTTTTCTTGGGTTTTCCTAAGGGGTCTCACTCGGCGGCCTCGGAGGTTTCGACCATCCGGTTCACATGCGTTGAAATGCGTTCCTGCTCGACGCCGTAAACGTGGATGGAAATCGCCGGTCGGTCTCCGGAATTACCGAGCCTGTGAATCTGGTCAAGCCCAGGTCCGGCATAGCATCCATAACCGGCATTGCGAACCTCCGTGCTCAAAGGCACGGCCTTGTCCTCAGCCGCGTTCCAGGCAAACAGCGTTTCCTCCAGCGGCCCGCTCTGGACCGCATAGGCACACCAGGTGTGGTGGGCGTGGGGCGGGCTGAACTGACCGGGTCCCCAGACGATCGCCAGAATGGTGAAGCGGCCCGACGGATCGCTGTAGATCACATGCCGCGCATAGCGTTCCGCGCTGGCCTGCCGCTGTTCGGCCGTCAACAGATCGGGATCGGCGGCGGCACGCCGCAGCGCGGCCTTCACGCGCTCGGCCATGTCCCGAGGAGCCTCAAACCATGCCGCGCTGATCTCCGCGGCCAGCACTTCGATACCGCCAGCCGCGAAACGCTGTGCGGGGACTGTGGAAGCACGCTGGGTCTGAGGCATGTCAAATCCTCCTAAGTGCCTGAAAGCACAAAGCAAACACGTTGCCCGCAGGATGGACCGGCGAGGCAAGCGAGCCAGTCCTTTTATTCTAATTCACACGTCAAAAATAGCAAGTCATTCTATTAAGAAGGTTATGAGAAGAATTTATGTGCTGCAATGCCGCGTAAATGTGCAATATTTCACTTTCAGAAGAGTTCGTTTTGGTGCACCTCTTTCCATCGGACACCCGCGCCTCAGGGGCAACGAGAGCCGACGCATCTGACGCCGGAGGCGTCTGACGCGTGATGAACCGCGATTTTGATGAAAAGCGACGCCGCTATGTTCGACGCCGAGCCGCACGCTCCCGACCCGAATCTCACATCGCTCGCGCAAACCGCATGTCCTGCCACGCGCGCCGCGCTGGTGCCGGGATGAGCAAGGCGACAGCCTGGCATTGTCCAACCCGAACCGCCATGCTTCAGCGCGACGCGGACAATCGAAACATCCGCCGAAACATCCGCGCGATCGCACCGCCTCTGCCTGAAAAGTCATCGCCGCACTGGCCAACCAAGACACGCAACCCGAAGAACGTTGCCGCTTCTGCTTGTGGTCAGTAGGTTACGCCCCAATCCACCCTCAAGCCTTCCCAAGTCGATCGGAGACATTGAATGCAAACCGAGAATTTCCGCGAGTTTTTGGACCGTCTGCGCCAGGCGGGCGAGCTTGTGGACCTCAAACAGCCGGTCGATATCCGTCATATCTCCACGCTGGTGGACCAGTCCGACAAGGCGCTCTTCTTCCACAACGTCATCGGCTACGACGTGCCGGTCGTCTCGGGCATCATCCGCTCCCGCGAGCGGGCCACGATGTCGATGCATGCCGAGAATTTCGGCGAGATCGAGTTCAAGCTTCAGAACGCGATCAACAATCCGATCCCACCCCGTTACGTGAACACCTCCCCCACGCGCGAGGTGACCATGGTCGGCGACGACGTCGACCTCTACAAGCTGCCGATCCCGATGTCGTCGATCTACGACGGCGGTCCGATGATCACCGCCGGCGTCGTGATCGCGCGCGATCCGGAGCTGGGCATCAACTCCGGCATCTACCGCTTCATCGTCAAGGAAAAGTCCCTGACCGGCATCGACATCGTGACGCCGAACAACATGCGCCTGTTCGCCCAGCGCGCCTTCGAGCGCGGCGAGCCGCTGCCGATCTCGATTTCCATCGGCACCCATCCGTACGAGATCACCGGCTCCGGCTATCGCGCCGCCCTGGGCGTCGATGAAATGGCCATCGCCGGCGGCCTGCGCGGCTGCCCGGTTGACCTCGCGCCCTGCCAGACCATCGATATTCCTTACATCGCCGACGCCGAGATCGTGCTGGAGGCGGAAATTCTGCCGACCGGCTGGACCTGGCCCGAGGGCCGCTTCGGCGAGTTCACGCGGCTGATGGGCGGCCTGCACTGGAATCCGCTGGTGCGCATCAAGGCGATCTCGATGCGCAAGGACGCGATCTTCTACAATCTGCACATGCCTTGGGAGAACACCTGGCTCGCGGCTCCGACGCGCTACACCCAGATCCGCCAGGCGCTCAGGATCGCCAACGTCAACGTCAAGGACATCAACGTCACGCTCGGTGGCTGCGCCTTCTGGCACGCCGTCATCTCCATCAAGAAGACGCCGGGCGACGGCAAGAACGCCCTGCTCGCGGCCCTCTCGGTGATGGATCTCAAGCATGTCGTGGTTGTGGACGACGACATCGACGTCAACGATCCGATGGAGGTGGAATGGGCCATCGCCACGCGCGTCCAGGGCGACAAGGATATCTTCGTCGTGCCGGGCGCCCGCGCCAAGCCGCTCGATCCGAGCCTGCTCCAGACCGCGGGCGTGCCGCCGACCGGCGCCAAGGTCGGCATCGACGCGACCATTCCGGAGGGCATTCCGAAGGAGCACTACGAGCGCATCACCTACGCCTATTTCGACACGGCCAAGGTGGGCGATTACGTGAAGGGCAAGGCCGACAACGCCGGCAAGGCCGCCTCCGATCCGGAAATGCAGAAGCTCTCCGAGGAGATTCTGGCGCTGATCGACAAGGAGCCGCTCTACTACACCGATATCGCCGAGCGGTTCTCGACTTACGACTTCCGCACTGTGGCCCGGGCGCTCGGCTATCTGCACGAAACCGAGAAGTTGTGGCAGGATCCCCGCGGCCGCATGTGCGTGCGCGGCTCCAAGTTCGCCGCCAAGGCGCCGGTCCGCTAAAAGCGGGCCGGCCGGCCGCCGTTACGATGGGAGGATGAAACGTGTTGACCCGCCCCGATAAGGTGACGCTGCACACGCTGCTCGGCAACTATGCCAACGTCATGGCGCTCAAGGACGGGCGGGTGTCGTCCGACTTGATCGCCTTCGACTTTCCGGATTTCCCGGTGGCCAATCGCGGCTTCAAACCGCTGGTCCGGGACGGACGGTTCGACGCGGGCGAATTGGCGATCGTCACGTTTCTCCAGGCCAAGGCAGCGGGCAAGCCTTATGTCCTGCTGCCGGTGACGATCGTCGGTCGCGGACAGCTCCACACCGTGGCCTACAATTCGGAGCGGGGCGTCAAGACCCCGGCCGATCTCAACGGCGGCAGTTTCGGCGTGCGCGCCTACACCCAGACCACGGGCATCTGGGTGCGCGGCATTCTCGCAGAGGATTACGGCGTCGACTGGTCCAAGGTGAACATCATCACCATGGAAGACCCCCATGTCGCCGAATACAGCGATCCCGGCTTCGTCCAGCGCGCGCCGGAGACCAAGCAGCTTCCGCAGATGCTGATCGACGGCGAGGTCGACGTGGCGCTGATCGGCGACAAATTCCCCGATCCGCGCTTCAAGACCCTGATCCCCGACGCTGAGGCCGCCAACAAGACCTGGGCGGAGAAGAACGGCGGCATCCCGATCAACCACATGCTGGTGGTGCGCGAACAGATCGCGCGTGAACGGCCCGACATCGTCAAGGAGCTGTACCGCACCTTCAAGGAGGCGCGGGCACTGGATACGTCCTTGCCGCAGCAGGGGCCGCTCAATCCGCTGCGCTTCGGCGTCGAGGAAACCCGCGCCTCGCTCGAACGGATCATCGATTATGCGCACCGGCAGGAGCTAATCCCGCGCAAGTTCACGGTCGATGAGCTGTTCGAGGATGCGATGCGCTCGCTTGAGGCGTGAGGTACGATCGCCAGACGATCATGTCCCCGCAAGAGGGCCACGGAATGGTTTGATCCGACGCGGTTGAATCGGATTTTGACACGCAAAGATCAGGGACTGGCGGCCTTCGTTCATCTTCGGCGAGGCTTGGCCGCCGGCCCCAAATTCAGATAACAAGCTTGCCGGCGCGGGAAAGCCATTCAGCAGAGATGGCACCGGCGTCGGACAGATCGATCATCCAGGGAGGATGCCATGACGCGACTGCGCTCGCTCGCGATCGCCTTTTCGATGCTGGTGGCCTGCGCGATGGCCGCTCCGACCGCCCGAGCGGCCGACGACTACCCGAACCGACCCGTTCGCATCCTCGTCCCCTTCCCCGCCGGCGGCCCCACCGACGTCAACATGCGCATCCTCGGCCAGAAGCTGTCCGAGATCTGGGGAGAGGGCGTGGTCATCGAAAACCGCCCCGGCGGCAACACCGGCATCGCAGCCACCGCCGTCGCCCGCGCCGAGCCGGATGGCTACACGCTGCTCGCGGCCATGGATTCCACGCTCGTGATGAACCCGGCCATGGCCGTGCCGATGAATTACGATCCGTTCAAGGATTTCGCGCCGATCACGTTGACCGCGCGCAACACGTCGCTGCTGACGGTGCATGCCGAAAGCCCCTTCAAGACCATCAAGGACCTGATCGCCCATGCCAAGAAGAACGGCAAGCCGCTGACCTACGGCGCCGGCATCGCGATCACCCAGCTTGCCGGCCAGCGTTTCGGCCAGGAGGCCGGCATCGAAGTGACGCTCGTGCCTTATCGCGGCAGCTCCGAGGTCGTGCAAGGCCTCCTGACCCAGAGCGTCGATTTCATCGTGGACGGGATCGCGCCGAGCCTGCCGCTCATCAGCACCGGCAAGTTCCGACCGTTGGCGAAACTGAACAGCCGCCACTTGACCGCCCTGCCCGACGTGCCGCTGCTGGCGAAAGCGCCCGGCCTGCCGCTGGAGGAAATGGCAAGCTGGATCGCCCTGGTCGCGCCCGACGGTACGCCGCCGGCGGTCGTGGACAAGATCCATCGCGATGTCGTCAAGGCCTACGAGGACGAGACCGTCATCAAACGGCTGGACGAGGCTGGCATCACGGCGGACACGATGGCTCCCGACGAGTTGAACAGCTTCTATCGCAAAGAGGCGGAGCACTGGACGCAGACCTACAAGAAGAGCGGCCTGAAGTTCAAATGATCAAAGGATCGTCCCCGACATGAGCACCCATCCATCCCAGTCGCCGGCGCTGCCATCGGCCCGCATCGGGCTCATCATTCCGTCGGTGAACACGTTCAGCGAGCCGCAGTTCAACCGCTTCGCGCCCGACAGCCTCGGCATCCATGTCGCGCGCGCGCGGGTCGCGGGACAATGGAAGCGGCCGCTGCCCGAGATGGCCGGCGAGATCGCCGCCTCGGCCGAGCTGCTTTCCGACTGCGCGCCGGATCTGATCGTTTTTCACTGCACCGACACATCGATGACGCAAGGACCGCAAGGCGAGGGCCGCATCCTGGACATCGTCCGCGATGCGACGGGCATCGAAGCGGTGGCCACCAGCCGCCTGGTGCTGGAGGCGCTCCAAACACTCGGCATGAAGCGGGTGACACTGATCACGCCCTATGAGACCAACAAGCCGATCATCGATTATCTCGAAGCGGCGGGCGTCACTGTGGTGCGCGACGTCGCGCTCAATCTCAAGCCGCTCGATTTCGGCAATGTCACTCCCGCGCGATGGGCCGAACTGGCGAAGGAGAACGACGGCCCGGACGTGGACGGCGTGTTCCTGTCCTGCACCAATACGACGCAGATCGAGGCCATCGCCGACATTGAGCGCGAGCTGAGCAAGCCCGTCGTCAATTCCAACCAGGCGGTGCTCTGGGGCGTCGTGCGGCGGCTGAAAGGTTCACTCGCCCCGCTGCCGGACATGACGAAACTCGGCCGCCTGATGCAGCACTTGGAACCGGCCGGCTGAGGCACGGTCCGCCGGCTTCGGCGACGACGATCGACACGATCGCCGGATGCCTATCGGGCCTGCGGCCCTACGATAACAACGACCCATAACGATAACCGATAACGACAACCCTGGAGGATCGCTCGATGAAGAGCCTGTTCGGCCGTCTCTGGTTGGCCGCCCTTGGCGCATGCGCCCTGGCATTGCCCGTTTACGCGCAGACCTACCCGGATCGCCCGATCACGCTGGTCGTGCCATTCGCGCCCGGTGGACCGGCCGACATGCTTGCCCGCGTTCTCGGTCAGGAGATGAGCCGGGACCTGGGCCAGCAGGTCGTGGTGGACAATCGCTCCGGCGCCAACACGATCGTCGGCGCGCAGCTGGTCGCCCGCGCCAAGCCGGACGGCTACACGCTTCTGCTCGCCATCGACGGCACGCTGGTGATGAACCCCTATCTCTACACCAAGCTGCCTTACGACCCGATGAAAGACTTCGCGCCGGTCAGCCTCGTTGCGGCCGTGCCGTCCGCGATCACCGCCGGCGCCAAGACGCCGGTCGGAACCTTGCAGGACATCATCGATCAGGAGAAGGCCAAGCCCGGTACGTTCCAGATCGGCGTCAGCACGCCGACCTCGCAGGTCGCCATCGGGCTTCTGAACATGCGCGCCGGCATCGACCTGACCATGGTGCCCTATCGCGGCGGCACGACGCAGATCAACAGCCTGCTGGCCGGCGACATTCCCATCGGCCACGAAAGCGTCAACGTCGCGCTGCCGTTCTATCATGCCAAGAAGATCAAGATCATCGCCCTGACCGGCCAGAAGCGGCTGCCGCTGGCGCCGGAAATCCCGATCATCGCCGAGACGTTTCCCGGCTTCGATCTCGGCATCTGGCAAAGCGTGGTCGCTCCCACCAGAACGCCGAAACCGATCATCGACCGCCTGCACCGCTCCATCAACAAGGCTCTGGCCTCTGAAAACGTGAGCGAGCGTCTCATCAAGGCCGGCATTCAACCTTCGGGAAGCAAGAGCCCCGACGAATTCGCCGCCTTCGTGAAGCAGCAGGCCGAGACCCGCTCGAAAATCATCAAGACGATCGGCATCAAGATCGAGTGACAGGCGATCCGGCTGCGACAATCAAAGGGCCGCCCTCATGCCGAGCGGCCCTTTTTCTATCGGTGACCAACGATTGGGTCAGAGCCGTTTCGGTTCTGATGGCATCAGAACCGCGGCTCTTTCTGTCTGTTTGTTGTTTATTTTGTCGCGTTGTCTTCACGCGAACCGGTTTCCGCTCCGCTCGAAAACACTTCAGGCGCGCTTTTCACGCACGCCGAGCCGCTCCAGCCGGGGCAGAACCTCGTCGCAGAAGAACGGCAGTTCGGCGAGGTAGTTCACGAACGACAGGCCGATGCCGCGAAGGCCGGCGCCGCTGAGCTTGGCGAGCTGCCCGGCGACGTGATCGGGATCGCCGATGATCAGGAGCCCGCCCAACCCATGGGCATAGGCGTGGCGCTCCCGGGTGAACTGCTCCTCGCCGACGGATTCCAGCGTGATGCCCTTGCGGCCCAGGATGCCATCGACCGCCGACCAGTCGGCGCCCTCGATCGTGGCGTAATGGTAATACTCCTCCGCCTCTTTCTTGGTCTTACGGCAGGTCACGACACCGACCGCATAGACGTCCATCTCGCGGCCATGCTCGCGCGCCGCGCCCTTGGCCGTCTGCACGCGCTCCGCGGTCTCTTCCAGAGAGGTCAGTGACGCCTGCGTGAAGAACGCATCGCAATTGCGCACCGCGAACGCACGGCCCACGGGCGAGGCGCCCGCGTTCATGATCAGCGGTCGCGAGCCGCCGAAGGGTTTCGGCTTGGCACACACCTTGCGGACCTTGACGAATTCGCCATCGATGTCGAAGTCCTCGTCCGGCCCCCAGGCGCGCTTGACCGCGTCGATCCATTCCTGCGCATAGGCGTAGCGCTGCTCATGATCGCGCTGGCGGACGCCGAACATCTCGAACTCGTCCTCGTTCCAGCCGACAACGACGTTCAGGCCGAAACGGCCCTCGCCGATGTGATCGGCGGTGACGAACTCCTTGGCCGCGATGACGGGGTGAAACAGCGGGGCATGGACGGTGCCGAACACCGTCAGCCGCTTGGTGGAGGCTAGAAGCCCCGATGCCCAGGTCAACGTCTCCAGCGTCGTGCCCTGGTAATCGGTGTCGCCGCCGTAGCCCTTCCACCGCGCCACAGGCAGCATGAAGTCGATGCCGGCCTCGTCGGCCAGCCGCGCCAGTTTGAGGTTGTCCTGCCAGCTTCCGCTCCATCGCTCGGGCACCTGCGTAACCGCGCGGCCCGACGAGCAATTGGCCCCGAAAAGACCGATCTTGAGTGCATTGTTGTTGTACATCGCCATGCGGTCGCTGAGAGAAGCGCCCGCGCGTGCGGAAGCAGCGGCGTTTGTCATGGATCCTCCCTTGAAGCGACGGCTGACGCGCCGCGTCTGTCGCTGTGGTGGGAGGTTCTAGAGCGTTTTCGAGCGAAGTGGAAACCGGTTCTCGCGGGCCGCCTCGGATGCAGATTGCACCCGCATGCCGGCGGACGGCCGGTTGCAGAAATGCCGAGCAGGAGACGGCTCCGGCTACTTGCCGAGCAGTTCCTTGAGCTTTGCGCTGGCCTTCCCGAAGTCCATCCGGCCGGCGAAACGGCCTCGAAGCTCGGCCATGGCGCGTCCCATGTCCTTCATGGATTGAGCGTTGATCTCCTTCAGGATCGCCGCGATCGCCACGCCCGCCTCGGCATCGGACATCGGTTGCGGAAGGAAGCCGGAGATGATCTCGATCTCCTGCTTTTCCTGCGCCGCAAGCTCCGGGCGGCCGCCCTTCTCGTACATCTCCGACGATTCCTGGCGCTGCTTGATCATTTTCTGAAGCAGCGACATCAGCTCGGCCTCGTTGGGCGCCTCCTTGCCGTCGCCGCGCGCGGCGATATCGGCGTTCTTGATCGCGGCATTGACCATGCGCAGCGTCGAGACCTTGCGCTCGTCGCGGGCCTTCATGGCCTCCTTCTGGGCTTCGGCGATTCGGTCGCGCAACACGGCGGCTCTCTTTCTTCGGTTTGTCTTGTTCTTCGGGGTTGTCTGGCTTCTGATCGGTCGCATCCGGTCGCGTCGCGCGCGGTCCGGAATCGGGCTCAGGTTACCGCAGCGCGGGGACCGAACAAAATGACTGCCGCCCCGGCGAGGCAAATGACCGCTCCCAGCATGTCCCATCGGTCCGGTCGCGCCCCTTCGACGGCCCACAGCCAGGACAGCGAGGCGGCGATATAGACTCCGCCATAGGCCGCGTAGGCGCGGCCCGCCAGCTCCGATTCCACCAGCGTCAGGAGATAGGCGAACAGCGCCAGAAACGCCAAGCCGGGAACCAGCCACCCGATCGAGCGATCCAGGCGGAGCCACGCCCAAAAGGCGAAGCAGCCGGCGATTTCGGCGAGCGCCGCCCCGATATAGGTCGCGATCGAAACCAACCCCGTTCCTAACCCACCGATATTTCGATGCCGGACGCTTTACGCTCGGCAGACCAATCGCTATCTAGGCGGCTGATGACCTCCAAGCAAGCTGCGTCCGGCTGGACCGACCCCGAACCCACCGCCCTCCTCGTGCTCGCCGATGGCACGGTCATTGAGGGATTCGGCCTGGGCGCCACCGGCTATGCGGTCGGTGAGGTCTGCTTCAACACCGCCATGACCGGCTACCAGGAGATCCTCACGGATCCCTCTTACGCCGGCCAGATCATCACCTTCACATTTCCGCATATCGGCAACATCGGCACCAACGACGAGGACATCGAGACCGTCAACATGGCGGCCTCCTCGGGCGCGCGGGGCGCGGTCCTGCACAGCGCCATCACCGATCCCTCGAACCACCGCTCGGCTCTGCACCTGGACGCCTGGCTCAAGCGGCGCGGCATCATCGCCATCGGCGGTGTCGACACCCGCGCGCTGACCGCCCTGATCCGCGAGAAGGGCATGCCGAATGCCGTGATCGCGCACGAGCCCACCGGCCGCTTCGACCTCGATGCACTGAAGACGGAAGCCCGCGAGTGGCCGGGCCTGGTCGGCATGGACCTCGTGCCGATGGTCACGAGCGCGCAGCGCTTCGACTGGGATGAAACGACCTGGACTCTGGGTCAGGGTTACGGCCGCCAGGAGAATCCGGACTTCCACGTCGTCGCCATCGATTACGGGGTCAAGCGCAACATCCTGCGCCTCCTGGCGAGCACCGGCTGCCGCGTGACGGTGGTGCCGGCCAAGACCAGCGCCGATGACATTCTGGCGCTGAAACCCGATGGCATCTTCCTCTCCAACGGTCCTGGCGACCCGGCCGCCACCGGCGAATACGCGGTCCCCGTGATCCGTTCGCTGGTCGATTCGGGCACGCCGACCTTCGGGATTTGTCTGGGCCACCAGATGCTCGGCATCGCGCTGGGCGGCCGCACCGTGAAGATGCACCAGGGGCACCACGGCGCCAATCATCCGGTCAAGGACCTGACCACCGGCAAGGTCGAGATCACCTCGATGAACCACGGCTTCGCCGTGGACAAGGACAGCCTGCCGGCCAATGTCGAGCAGACCCACATGTCGCTGTTCGACGGCTCCAATTGCGGCATCGCGCTCAAGGACCTGCCGGTGTTCTCGGTCCAGTATCATCCGGAGGCCTCGCCCGGCCCGCGCGACAGCCATTACCTGTTCGACCGCTTCGTCGGATTGATGCGCGCACGCAAGGCCCAAACGGCTTGACCAGGGCCGCTTGACCAGGACCGCCTGGCGCCAGGAAACGCCGGCATCGTTAGCCCATTCTTCAAGAAGTCGGGATTGGATGCGGTCCATGTCAGGGACCAAGCCGACCGAGCCGGAAACGATCCGCTTCACAAGCGACGGCCAGTCCGTGCCCAACAACGCGACGCTGCCGTTTCTGCTGTATCGCGGCGGCGTGGACCTCTCCGGCACGCCGGACCCCGAAGAGCGGATCGAAGCGGCGTTCCGCTCGAACGGCTGGGGCAGCCTGTGGCGCAACGGAATCTATCCGTATCTGCATTATCATTCGATGATCCATGAGGTTCTGGGCCTCGCGCGCGGCCGCGCCAAGGTCCGCTTCGGCGGCAACGACGGCCGGGACCTGGACCTCGCCGCCGGCGACGTGGCGATCCTGCCGGCCGGCACCGGCCACCAGGGCCTCTGGAGCAGCCCCGACCTCGTGGTGATCGGCGGCTATCCGCCGGACGGTCGTTATGATCTCTGCCGCGGCAGCAAGGCCGATTACGAACGCGCGCTCAAATCGGTCCCGGAGACACCCCTGCCCCGCACCGATCCCGTCTTCGGCGCCGCCGGACCGCTCATGCGGCTGTGGGGCGGCTGAGGTCCGACGCGGCGGTCAGCTTGTCGATCTCGTTGTCCAGCTCGGCGCCGAGCAGGACGACGATCGACGTCAGCCACATCCACATCATCAAGCCGATGGCGGCGCCGAGCGAGCCGTAGGTGGCGTTGTAGTTGGCGAATGACGACAAGTAATACGATAGACCGCCCGATCCCGCGAGCCAGGCCAACGTGGCAAAGACGATCCCCGGACTGAACAGCCGCCATTTGCCGGTGTTGCCGCTCGGCCCGAAGCGATAAAGCACCGACAGCGCCAGCATCACGCCGATCAGCATCAGCGGCCAGCGCACCAGCCAGGTGGCGGTGCCCACCATCTCGCCCAGGCCGAACACCGACATGACCAGCGGAAACGCCACCACGGCGCCGACCGCCAACAGCAGAAACAGGATCGACGCCATGGTGAAACCGAGCGAGATGGCGTTCAGCCGGATGAAACTGCGCTTTTCCTGCGTGTTCTGGACCACATTGAGCGCATCCATGATGGCTTTCACGCCGGCGTTGGCGCTCCACAGGGCGATCGCCACGCCAATGAGAAAGGCCAGGCTGAGCCCCGATTCCGTGTTGGCGACGATGCGCGAGATCTGATCCTGGATGATGTCGAGCGCGCCCTCCGGCAAGACGTAGGACAGCAACTGAATATGCTCGCTGACCGTTTCCGGGCTCGCGAACAGCCCGTAGAGCGAGACGAATGCCGTGACCGCCGGAAAAATCGCAAGCAGCGCGTAGAACACCACGCCCGCGGCCACCGCCAGAAGCCGATCCTTGTTGATCTGCTCATAGGTGTTGAGCAGGACGCGACGCCAAAATCGCCAAGGCTGAAAATAGGGGTTGCGACTGCGAAATCGCGCGCGCGGGTGCCCCGTGGACTGAGAATCGCCGCCGTATTTGGATACCATTTCTTCCGCTTGAGACGTCGAACGCCCAGGGCGTTCGATCGCCCAGGCCGCAGCGATCGCGCCCAAAATCAGCGTGCCATTCAGCCAACGCGACATCGGACGGCGGAACATGTCGGGGAAAGCCCTCGCGTGGAACCGGATCAACGACCGGGAACCTTGAATGGTTCGCACGCTGCGGGCAACCGCAACGCGGGCTCACCTGCCAATCGACCAGTCTGCTGATCGACGGGCCTGCGGATCAGACAAGCGGTGAGCAAGCGGCCCGGTGGGGTTGGCGGCCCCTCGATTCTGGTCTACATCAACCGGCGAGCGGGACGTTCCGGAAAAGTTCGTTCTCGAACAAGGCGCTAAGCCGGGGTGACGGCGCACCCTCAAGATTCCGCGCCCCACCCGGATAACGGACCGCTCCGCCAACGAGAAGCGCGCCGCTGCGCGCCCTTTTTTTGTCTGCTTGCAGGACCGGATGCCAAAACGCACGGACATTTCCTCGATCCTGATCATCGGCGCCGGCCCCATTGTCATCGGCCAGGCTTGCGAGTTCGATTATTCCGGCACCCAGGCCTGCAAGGCCCTCAAGGAAGAGGGCTACCGGGTCGTCCTGGTGAACTCCAATCCGGCGACGATCATGACCGATCCGGATCTGGCCGACGCCACCTATATCGAGCCGATCACGCCCGAGATCGTGGCCAAGATCATCGAGAAGGAACGCTATGCCGCCCCGGGCGGCTTCGCGCTCCTGCCCACGATGGGCGGACAGACCGCGCTGAACACCGCGCTGTCGCTCAAGAAGATGGGCGTGCTCGAACAATTCGACGTCCAGATGATCGGCGCCACCACCGAGGCGATCGACAAGGCCGAGGACCGCGAGCTGTTCCGCGAGGCCATGAACCGGATCGGTCTCGCCACGCCCCGCTCGCACCACGTCAAGTCCCTGGCCGATGCCCTTCGCGCGCTCGACGACATCGGCCTGCCCGCCATCATCCGCCCATCCTTCACCATGGGCGGAACCGGCGGCGGCATCGCCTACAATCGCCAGGAGTTCATCGACATCGTCGAGGGCGGCATCGACGCCTCGCCCACCAACGAGGTGCTGATCGAGGAATCGGTGCTCGGGTGGAAAGAGTTCGAGATGGAGGTGGTGCGCGACAAGAACGACAATTGCATCATCATCTGCTCCATCGAGAACGTCGATCCGATGGGCATCCACACCGGCGATTCCGTCACCATCGCGCCGGCGCTGACGCTCACGGATAAAGAATACCAGATGATGCGCGATGCCTCGGTCGCGGTGCTGCGCGAGATCGGCGTGGAGACCGGCGGCTC
>Ga0180217_1001145_pt1 | contig 31339 bp, 26 predicted proteins | sample eDN3rd37CBELigOP_FD_128521 | JGI IMG/M metagenome (GOLD analysis project Ga0180217, IMG submission 128521) | Enriched Organic Plus compost microbial communities from Emeryville, California, USA - eDNA 3rd pass 37_C BE-Lig OP (version 2) (version 2) ... | reverse complement strand
GTCGAGAAAGGAGGTCCCCTGATGATTCTCATGAACCCAACTGGAATCGCTGCCGGCAACGGCACGGCGATTCGCGCGTTCGCGTCGGGGACCGTCTCCTTCGGCGCCCAGCTGACGGTGTGCCTCACCGGCACCCACAGCTGACACCCGCAGGGGAGAACTCTGCCCGCTTCCGGGCGAACTCCTGTTGCGCCGCCCCCGTTCCGGGGCGCTGAGCGCTCGCCACCTGCGACTGCCCCTCCCCCACCTGTCCGTGCTGCGGCACGGCGTCCGGCCGCCGGTCTTCCGTGCGGCATCCGTTCACCACCATTCGGAGATCACCACCATGAACACCCTTCTTGCGCCGCAGCGCCCCTCGGGCCTTCCCGATACGCTGCAGCTTCCTCACCGCCAGGACCAGCGCGTCACGGTCGTCGACCGCGTCGCCATGCGGGTCGGTCTGCGTCTGCTGCTGTGGAGCACCCGCCGCCCGCGTCTGGCTGATGACCGCACGCGGCACGCCGAGACGTACCGCCACGAGGTCGACGCCGCTCGTCGTGAGCGCGACCACCTCCGCGCGACGCTCCTCGCGCCGCGCGCATGACGGCATCCGGTCCGTCGTCCGCCACGCAGCGGACGACGGACCCCGCCGCCGTCACACCGAACCTCCCTCGGACGCCCGACGAGGCGTCCCCCCTCACCGCAGAGGACATCATGACCACCATCACCGACGTCGAGATCCGTCCGCTCGTCATCCCCGCCTCGATCGACGCCGCGGACGCGGCCGACTTCGTCGGAATGACCGCCGTCCGCAACGAGATCTACCGTGAGATCTCGGGCCACGACGACCACCGCATCGAACCGGACGAGCTGCTCCCCCACTACCGTCCGAGCGCCTACGAGGAGCGCCTGGCCTGGGTGATCGTCGACGACGGGGCGATCATCGGCCGCGTCGGCCTCGACTTCCCACACGAGGAGGGCTCGCGCGTGGGCTTCTGGCTCGTCGAGCTGCTCCGCGCCCACTGGGGCCGCGGCATCGGCACGCGCGCTGTGGAGATGATCGAGCGGATCGCCCGTGAGCGCGGCCGCACGGTCCTGCAGTCGTGGGCCGAGCACCCGGCCACCGACGCGCCGCTGCCGCGACTGGCGCCGCCGACCGGCTTCGGCGACGTGCCTACCGACCACATCGCGCGTTTCATGCTGCGCCACGGGTACGCGCTGGAGCAGGTGGAGCGCTGCAGCGCGTTCGACCTGACAGGCTCGTTCGACGTGGTCGAGCGTCTGCTCGCCCAGGCCGAGGCCGCGTCACCCGGCTACCGCGTGGTGCAGTGGTTCGCGCCGACGCCGCCCGAGTTCGTCGAGGGCTACGCCTGGATGAAGTCGCGCATGTCGACGGACGCCCCGTCCGCCGAGCTGGAGTTCGACGAGGAGAGCTGGGATGCCGGGCGCATCGCCGAGCACGACGAGAAGTACACCGGCACCGGGCGGACCATCCAGGTGACCGCGGCGCAGCACATCGCCACCGGCGAGCTGTGCGCGTTCAACGAGCTGGTGATCGGCAAGGACCGCACCGCCGCCTCCCACCAGGAGGACACCCTCGTGCTCAAGGAGCACCGCGGCCACAAGCTGGGCACGCTCGTGAAGTGCGCCGGCCTGCTCTCCTGGCGCGATGTCGCGCCTCAGTCCACGCGCGTCATCACCTACAACGCGGAGGAGAACCGTCCCATGCTCGACATCAACGAGGCCATCGGCTTCGCGCCGATCTCGTACGACGGGGCGTGGAAGAAGGTGCTCGATGACTGACGTGCTGGAGTCCTAATCGGCCAGGACCACGCCGGATGCCAGACAGCAACGAAGGGTCGGAATCGTCCGATACGTCGGCGCCGTCAAGAGGATGGGCCCCTCTCGGAACAGCTACACCGTTCGGGAGACATATCCGCCGGTATGCTCGGACAACCGCTGACAACACAGATTCGGACTCGAAAGGCGTCGAGATGAAGCGATCCGCCCTGTCTGCTCGGCGCGCGCTCGAGACCATCAACTTCCTCGCACTCAATCCCCACGGTGCGTACACGCTGACGGAGCTTTCTCGGGCCCTCGACATCAGTCCGGCATCCATGACCGATGTACTCGCTTCGCTTGTCACCCTCGGCTACGTGGCGCGCCACCCGGTGCGCAAGACCTATCACGTCGGCGCCGCCCTCGTAACCATCGGCGAGTCGGCGGCTGAGCGCCACCCCGTGATCGGCCTCGCCAAGGACGAGATGCAGCGCTTAGCAGATCGCGGCTACGAGGTCGTCGGCGGTCTGCTGGTCGGGGACGACATCCTGATCGCTTCCATCGCCGGTCGGCCGAGGGGCGGATCACGCCGGATCTACCGCGGCGAGCGCCTCCCCCTCATCCCGCCCTTCGGCACCGTCTTCCTCGCATGGATGGAGGATGCGGAGGTGGCCGCGCGACTCAACCGTGCGGACGTGCGGGAGTCCCCCGCGGCCCTCCGCGAGGTTCTCGATGCGGTCCGCGCTCGCGGGTACGCGATCGGCCTGAGCAACTCCGCGCCGAGGCGCGAGCGAACGGAGATACTCACTGCTCTCGCAGCCACGCCCGGAGATGAAGGCCTGCGGACGGCTCTGCGCGAAACCATGATCGTGGAACGGGACTACGCCCTCCTCGACGTGGACCCCGCGCAGGAGTATCACGTCGCTTCGATCGCGGCTCCGGTCTTCGACTTCGACCGCCAGGTTGTGTTCGCCCTCGTGCTCTCCGACCCCGGTGTCCTGCGCGGCGCTGAGATCGAGCGGGCCGTCAGTGACGTCATGGAGTCGGCCGTCCATCTCACACGGCTGATCGGAGGCCGTCACCCAGGTGAAGCGTGACCACGCCGCAGAGCTTCGCAGTCACACCAACCGGGGCAGCCTCAGCGGGTCTCTCACCTCGGGTCGGACGGACGCGTTTGAGCTGATCCACTGAGCCACTCTGTCTTGGATGTCGCTCCTCAGCAGCTCGCCCGGGCTGAGGTAGAGCGTCGCGCGGCGCACGGCGAGCATCACATCGACGTCCTCACTCTGGATCTCGGCGAGCGCACGTCGAAATCCGGGGTCGACGTCGCTCGGCGGGTCTATGTTCTCGAACTCGGCGCCAGGCACCGACGCGTCCACCGCGAGCGCGTTCTCGAAGGCGATATCCACCCACGGGGCGAGCGCGTTCTGAAACGCTGACGCCACGCCGTCGATTGAGTCCGCCGACGCGACGACGTCGCGTAACGTGCGCGCGCCGACCGCCGCGGTCGTCATTCCCTGGCCGTAGACGGGATTGAAGGACGCGACCGCGTCGCCGAGCACCACGAAACCTTCCGGGCGCCGTTCGAGCCGCTCCCAGTAGCGACGCTGATTGCCTGCCATCTGATATGAAGAGATCGCGCTCAGTGGGCTTCCGTGCTCGACAGCGTCGGCTAGAACTGGGGTCGGCATCGACCGGAGGAAACACAGCATCTCGTCCATCGTTGTCGGCGGGTATTGTCGCATGACGCCCGACGCGATGACCATGAATCTCCCGTTATCGGTCGGCCGTAGCGCAGCACCCCCCGGCATCGCGGCACCAGGGCTGCTGGAGCACGTGATCCCCGCCAGTCCGTCGGGAAGCTCGTATCCGAGTTCGATGTGGAACGACGAGTATCCCATATAGATGCGCAGATGCGCCTCCTCCGGCCGCTCGTACCCCAGGTCCTCGAGCCAGAGCGGCGACCGCGAGCCACGCCCGGTGGCATCTACCACGAGATCCGCGTCGATGCGGGCGTCCGGCGCGTTCTTAACACGAGCACCCGTGACCCGCGAGCCGTCGGGCGAGGCGGTAAGACCGAGCGCCATACCCTGGTGTACGGTGACGTTGGGCAGACTCAGCACGCTTCTTCGTATGACCCATTCGAAGACCGGACGACGGAAGCAGGTGATCGTGAGGTCGCTTCGAGCGCGCACGAGCCAGCGCCCGCTGGTGAACTGAGCGAAGTCCGCGGCCGGATCGTAGTGGCGCGAGCCCTCGGCGAGGAGCGCGTCGTCGACACCTCCCACCAACTCTTCGATGACGTCGCGCCCGAGAAGCAGGAGGTGGTGTACCTGGTCGCCCTGCGGGACACCGCGGCGCGGCATGCGCGCTGCCTCACCTTCCACCAGAAGCTCATCGCGGTCGACGATGACGACCTCACGGAAGTGCTCGCTCAAGGCTGCCGCCGCCAGAAGTCCACCGATGCTGCCGCCGAGGACGAGAACACGTTCGAATTTCATTTCCGTTCCTTGCTCAGAGGGTAAAGGGCCGTCGGTCAAAGATCGAGCACGAGCCGCGCGCTGCGGCTCCGGCTCACGCAGATGAGAATCGTGTCGTTCGACGCACGCTCGTCCTCGGTCAGGTAGCTATCACGGTGGTCGGGCACTCCGTCCAAAACCGGGGTCTCACATGTGCCGCAGTACCCCTCTTCGCATGAAAAGGGGACGGTGGGCGAGACCGCGCGGACCGCATCCAAAATGGTCTCGGCCGGCCCGATGCTGATCATCGCGCCCGAGCGGGCGAGCTCGACATCGAAAGACTCGCCGCCCCTGTCGATTGCATTCTGCGGTGCCGAGAAGCGCTCAGTGTGCAGTGACGCTTCGCACAACGTCTCCTGCATCAGACGACCCACGACATCGAGCATCGGCTCTGGTCCGCACGCGTAGACCTTCACCGTGTCCGGCAACCCTTTCAGCGCTTGGGCGAGATCTGGTCGGCCGTTGCCGTCGTCCATGTAGAGAGAGACCTGTGCAGGCTTCCATTCATGCAACTCCTGAGCGAACGCCATCGCGGACGCGGTGCGCCCACCGTAGATCAGATGCCAGGGCGTTCCAGCGGCCGCCGCGACGCGCATCATGGGCAACAGCGGCGTGATCCCGATGCCGCCGGCGATGAAGAGATACGACGACGCCGGTTCGAGCGGGAAGCGATTCCTCGGCACGCTGACCCGCAAGGGCAAGCCGGGACGGGCGATGTCGTGCAGTTCCTGCGATCCGCCGCGCCCGGCGGCTTCCCGAAGGACCGCTACCGTGTATCCCATCGACTCATTTGGATCACCGCATAGTGAGTAGTGCCGAATGCGACCCGACGGAAGGAAGAACTCGACGTGTGCACCGGCCTCCCACCGCGGAAGGCGGCGTCCCTCGTGGTGCTCCAGTCGGATCGCGATCACGTCGGCTGCTTCTCGCGTCACAGCACTGATCCGGAGGTCGAGCGTTTCCGTCGTCATCGCGCCAACTCCCTTGCGGTACGGCGCCGGTCAGAGAATGTGCCCATCGCACCCGAGCACCCCTGGTGCAAAAGCCTCGACGAGGGCACGCGCAGCAGACGAGTCCAGAGCGCATAGCGCCGATGCGACCAGGGCCACTGCGTGACGTTCCGACCGGAGGACGAGTGGTAGTAGCTGTGACATCCTGCCTTCCAGGCCTCCACTCTGGAGAGACCAGCAGACAGCCGCTTCTCGAACCACCGCGCGGCCCACGGGCGCACTTCGATCGCAGTCGCGCCTGAGCGAATCATCCGGACGACGTCGGCGGCGACGTACTCGGCCTGCTTCTCGAGAACGAAGCTCACCACGGTCCCGTGAGTGTTGGGACCGTAGAGCATGTAGAAATTCGGGAACCCTGGGACGGTGAGGCCGAGGAACGCCGCCGGATCCGCGCCCCAGACATCGTGGATCTCCCTCCCGTCGCGCCCGACCACCTTGATGGTCGCAAGGTAGTTGGTGGTCTGGAACCCAGTGGCCAAGACCACGAGATCGACGTCGTGTTCGACGCCGTCCTCATCGACGAGGCCGGTCGATGTCGCCGAATGCACCCCCCAGGCGACGGTGACGTTTTCACGCGTGAGCGCCTGCAGGAACGTGTTTGACTGCACGGTGCGCTTGCAGCGCACGGGGTAGTCAGGCATGAGGCGCACCCGAAGATCGGGACGGTCCGCCAGCACCTCAGCGATGTAGGCCTCCGACGCCGCACGAGCAGCGCGATCAGGTTCACTGTCGACGTGGGTGCCGACGCGCAGCGCCTTGTCGACACCCTTCAGGATCCGGCGGCGCTCCGCCCACCGTTGCCGGGGGGAGGAAGCGAGCCTCGCGTACTCCTGCGGGCTCAGCGTACGGTCTCGCTTGGGGGTGATCCATGCCGGCTCCCGCTGGAATGAGACGAGATGCTGAGCCTGCAGCACCAACTCCGGAACGATCTGTGCGGCGGAGGCTCCCGCGCCGACGACAGCCACCCGCCTGCCTGTCACATTCAAACCCTCCGGCCAGCGTGAGGAATGCACCACGTCACCGCCGAACGCGTCGATACCCGGCCAGTTCACTTCATTGGGGACGTTCAGCATGCCCACGGCGCTCACGACGATGTCGAACTCGTGGTGCCCTCCATCGCTCGTCGTCACGTCGTACGTCTGGCGGGACTCCCGCCAGACGGCCGAGGCGACCCCCAGGTCGAAGCGGATTCGGCTCCTCAGATCGAACGCATCGATGACGTCTTCGACATACTGCTGGATCTCAGCCTGATTCGCGTGTGTCTTCGGCCAGGCGCGGAGCATGAAGCTGTACGAGTACAGCATTGACGGGATGTCGCACGCCGCGCCCGGATATCGATTGTCCCACCAGGTTCCGCCCGCACCTGCCGACTTCTCGAACACCTCAAACGAGTGGATGCCGCGCCTCACGAGGTTCACGGCGGTGGCGATGCCGCCGAGACCAGCACCGACGATAAGCACGCGGGGTGTCTGCGCGCGTCGTTCCGCGCGCGACGCCGCGTCGGTGATGCGGGGCGCGCTCATGCCGCGCCCCCTCGGGCCTCCATGCCCGAACCGACCTCATCCGCGAGCCGACGCAACGTCCCCAGCACCAGGTCCGGGCGTTCCAGCGCGGCGAAGTGCCCCCCATCGGGCAGGTCGGTCCATCGGACGATACGGTAGGATGCGTCGACCCACTCGCGGACCGCCGGGACGATCTCACGTGGGTAGGCCGCTATGGCTGTCGGAACCTCGATGCGGTCGACCTTCGGCGTCCAGTCCCCGAAACCGACCTCGGAGTAGAACCGTGCCGACGAGCCTGCTGTCCGGGTGAACCAGTACACGGAAGCTGCAGTGAGGATGTCGTCCTCGGAAACCGGATACTCCGGATCGGTCCACTCGTAGAATTTCTCCGCGATCCATGCCAACTGTCCGAGCGGCGAGTCCGTCAGCGCGAAGGCCAGCGTCTGAGGCCGGGTCGCCTGCAGCTTCGCGTACGCGGACTTGTCCCGGTCGTAAAGCTCGAACCTCTCCAACGCGATGCGTTGCCTCTCGTTGAGGGGAGGCATATGACGATGCTCTGCTGCATATCTGACGCCCCCGATGTGCAGATGCAGTGCCGCGACGCGATCAGGATGCCGGGATGCGGCCGCGGTGGCGACGCTGAGTCCGGCGTCGCCACCGTGGAAGATCGCTTGCGAGTATCCGAGGCGGGTCACGAGCTCGACGATCGCCGACCCCATCCGCTGGGCGTTCCAGCCTGCTTCGCGCGTCGGGCCCGAGAACCCGTAGCCCGGAAGCGACGGGACGATGACATCGAAACTCGGGGCGCCGGGGCAGGTCGGGTGTGCGAGCTCATCGATCACCTTGACAAACTCCGCCACCGTGCTGGGCCAGCCGTGCAGGAGTACCAGAGCGCCCGCGTTGCGATCGCGCGATCCCGCCACTACGAGCGCGTGCACCGACTGCCCGTCGATCTCGGTGATCACCTGCGGATAACGGTTGAGGTCCGCCTCGACGGCCCGCCAATCGAACCCGCTCAGCCACCGCTCTGTCAGCGATCGAAGCCGTCTCGGGTCGACGCCGCGTTCCGCGAACGCGTCGGCGTCGATCGGCCAGCGAGCCTGCTCGAGTCGGCGCTTGAGGTCGTCCAGCTCATGCTCGCCCACGTGGATCCGGAAAGGAGTCAGTTCTGTTGCGTCGACCCGCGGCGAGCTGCCCATCGCCGCGCCGTTCATGCCGGCATCACCCGCCCACCATCGACCACCACGACCTGCCCCGTTGTAAAGCGGGCCTCGTCGCTGGCGAAGTACACGACGATGCCCGTCAGATCCTCGGGTTGGATCGCGCCCTTCACGGCTTGCATCGCCTCGATCTGGGCTAGTTGCTCGTCGGGCAGACCGTCGAGGGCGGCCGTGCGCACGACACCCGGCGCGATGGCATTCACCGTGACGTTCCAGTTTCCGAGCTGACCGGCGCAGAACTTAGTGAGTCCGACGACGCCCCGCTTCGACTGGGCATAACTGAACGAGCTGAGGCCGGGGAAATCGTCCCGAGCGCGGTATCCGTACGAGTACGCGACCGTCGAAGCCTGGTTGATCACACGGCCCGCGCCGCTTGCGATCAGGTGAGGCGCGGCGGCGCGGGTCATGAGCCACAGACTGTGCAGGTTCACTTCGAACACGCGCTGGAGGTTCTCATAACTCTCGTCGTGCCGGTCCCATTCTGCAAGCAGCGCCGCATTGTTAACCAGCACATCCAAACCGCCGAGCGTCCGGACCGTACCCGCCACACCGTCGCTCACGGAATGAGGATCGGTCACATCGAGGTAGCGGAAACTGACCTCCCCGAGCGAAGCGAACTCCTCGACGGTCGCCTGCGCGTTCTCACGGTCGATGTCACCGATGACGACCCGGGCGCCCTCTCGGAGGAACCGCTCTACGTACGCGCGGCCAATGCCTCGACCGCCGCCAGTAATCAGTGCCCTTTTCCCCTGAAGTCGCATGGTGCTCCTTTGCGCCTATTTCGAAATAGCGAATCCTCATTCGCTATAACACACTCTACTATGGTCGATTCGACCGCGGCAATAGTGCGATCGTCTCACTGCTACGTGATGTTTCAGCAAAGCGGGCGATCTATAAGGGCGTTGACTTCACCCCGAGCGTCCTGACACAGTGATCTGAAAGACTCAGCGGCAAACAGGATCCTGTGGAGGGAGAATCCGATGTCACACTCTCCCCCAGTAGCAAACATCGTCGCTCCTGCGGTGCGAGACCTGAACGAACTCGCGGGTCAGCTGGAGGCGTGGCTCACTTCGAACGTGACTGGCCGACCGGTGCGCGTTACCGAGGTGGACTATCCGCGCGGCGCCGGACTCTCTCACGAAACCATCCTCTTCACCGCGATCTGGGAGGAGCAATCTGGAACCGAGCACCACGAGTTGGTCGTGCGCATCAAGCCTTCGACCTTCCTGGTGTTCCAGGACGATCTCTTTTCGGAGCAGTTCCGGCTCATGCGAGCGCTTCACAAGAGCGGCCGCGTTCCGGTTGCGAAGCCACTCTGGTACGAGGAAGACCCAGCAATCCTGGGCGCCCCGTTCTTCATCATGCAGCGGAAGCACGGGCGGGTGCCCGTGAGCTCTCCCTCCTATCTCGCGCACGGTTGGGTCTTCGACGCGAGCATCGAAGACCGGCGGCGCCTGTGGCGGAGCGCGGTCGAGGCCCTCGCGTCGCTGCAGAGCGTCGATCTCACGACCGTGGAGTTCCTTCGCGACCCGGCCATCCCAGACGGCTTCGACCACGAATGGAATCGCTGGATCCGGTTCTTCGAGATGATCTCGGCCGACCGCCCTCTGCCGCGGATCGCGGACGCCTTCGCCCAGCTCGCCGAGCTTAAGCCGCATCACCGCCCGCCGGGCCTTGTGTGGGGCGACGCCCGCATCGGGAACATGATGTTCGACGCAGATTTCCGGGTCACGGCGATCATGGATTGGGAGCAGCCCTCGCTCGGCGGCGCGCTGCACGACCTGGGCTGGTGGCTATTCCTCGACCGCGTCCGCATCCATCACAACGGCGGACGCTCCCTCGAAGGACTCGGAGGCCGAGAGGAGACGCTCGAGCTCTGGTCGCGCCTCACCGGCATCCCAACCGACGACTTCGATTGGTACGAGGCGTTCGCGGGGCTGAAGCTCACCTGCCTGCCCATACACATGAGCGCCCTCCGCGGCCGCGTGCTCACCGAGGCGGAGTGCAACGAGCTTTGGCATCTCGGCGAAGCCGAGCAGCTGATCGCCCGCGTCCCGGGAGGATGTGGGTGAGCTGCGCATGAGTTCCGTGAATGCGTGGAACGCGGCTCCGACCGATCTCGCCGTCGCACTGTCCCCCGAATGGCTCTCGAGGGCGCTGTCGGTAACAGACGCGCCGATCCGCGTCACCTCGGTGCGGGTCGTTGAAGAGCTTCGCACGCGTGCCACGAAGATCCGCGTCGTCGCCGGGGCGCCCTCCGCCGGCACGCAGGATGTGCTTCACCTGTGCGTCAAGGGCTTCTTCGGGATGAACCCGCTGCCGCTTGGAATGGCGCGTAATGGCCAAGCGGAGGTGCGATACTACACCGAACTCTCCCGGCGCTCGCGCGTCGCCGCCCCATCCGTGCGGTACGCCGCGATCGATGACGTGAGCGGCCACGGCATCTTGATCATGGACGACGTCGTCGCGGCCGGAGGCTCCTTCCTCAACGCGCTTACGCCCTATTCGCTCAAGCAGGCGCGGTCGAGCCTCGCCCAGCTCGCGCGACTGCACGTCGAACATCGCGATCGCGTAGGCGAACCCCGGTATTCATGGGTCCCCGACCGCCTCTCTGGGTTCGCGGCGGCTCCTGTCATCCCCCACGAAGAACTCCAGGACCTGCTCGACGGAGAGCGCGGGCGGCAGCTGCCGAGCGCGATCCTGGACGCGCGACGGCTTCACGCAGGTCTCGCGCGACTCGCGGCGTCCTCCTCGCCCCTGGACCATACCGTGGTGCACGGCGATGCTCATCCGGGCAATCTGTTCGTTCTGGGGAACACCGTCGCAGTGGCTGACTGGCAGCTCGTGCAGCGCAATCATTGGGCGCTCGATGTGGCCTACCATCTCGGCTCCAGCCTCACGGTCACGATGCGCCGCGACCACGAGGCGCGCCTCCTGCGGTACTACCTCGAGTGCGTCCGAGCAGAGGGGGGCAGCGCTCCACGCTGGGACGTCGCCTGGACACAATACCGTCGCCACATGGTCTACGGCTACTACCTGTGGGCGATCACCCGCTTCGTGGATCCGGCAACCACCCATGAGCTCGTCACCCGCCTGGGCACAGCAGTCGCGGACCTCAGGTCCTTGACCCTTCTCGAAGGGAGCGGGCTTGACAGCGCGTGACCCGGTCCACTCGGCCCACACAATCTCATCTCAAGACAAATTGGAGGAAAACGTGACTGAATCACTCTTCGGCCTGAAGGGCAAAGGAGTTCTCGTAATTGGCGGCGGGCAGGGCATGGGCGAAAGCGCCAGCCGGCTGCTCGCGTCTGCCGGATGCGATATCGCCGTCCTCGACCTGGATCTCAACCGCGCCGAAGAGGTCGCGGCGGAGGTCCGCTCACTGGGGGTCCGAGGCGTCGCCCTGGCCGCCGATGTGACCGACGACGACGACCTCCGCGGAGCGATCGCCCGCGCTGACGAGGAACTCGACGGCCTGTACGGCATGGTCTGCATCGTTGGCATGGCCAGCTGGGCGCCGCTGCTGGAGATGGACTCCGCGGTCTGGGACCGCGACCAGGCGCGGAACATTCGCTACTTCTTCATCGCCGCGCAGGAGTTCGCCCGCCGTATGATCGGCATTGACCGCCCGGGATCCATCGTCGGTATCGCCTCCGTCGACGGCCTGCAGAGCGCGCCCTTCCACGCCGCCTACGGTGCGGCGAAGGCCGGCCTTGTGAACCTCGTACGCAGTATGGCCGCCGAGTGGACCCAGCACGGCATCCGCGTGAACGCCGTCGCACCGGGCTCGATTGTGACGCCCCGCGTTCAGCCCGGCAGCGCCGAGGAGGAGCGCGAGCGGTTCCGGGCTCTGCCCGCGAAACGGCGCGGCACGACCGACGACATCGGCAAGGCAGTCCTGTTCCTCACGTCAGACCTCGCGTCGTACGTCACGGGTCAGACGTTGGCGGTCGACGGCGGCTACACCGCGGTCGGGCCGATGGACTACAGCGGTGTCGTCGCGCGCGCAGGCGGCGTCGGCGCAACCATCGGAATGAAATAGCACGACGTCGCTTCTCATGGCTCACGCCCGGACGCTGCCAAGGCATCCGGGCGTGTCCCCTTGCGGCCCGACCCGAAGGAGAGTGTTCACCATGCGTTTCTTCATGGACGTAAATCCGGTAGCCGACAGCGAAGACGCGGGCTCATCTGCCGATTCCATCGCGCGTGTCGCCGCCGCATTGGAAGCGGCGGGATTCGATGGCATCGGCTTCACAGATCATCCGGCTCCGTCAGCGAAGTGGCTCGCCGGCGGCGGCCATGCCACCCTGGATCCCTTCGCTGCGCTTGCGTTCTGTGCGGCCGCGACATCGACCATTTCGCTGCTAAGCCATCTTCTCGTCGTGCCATACCGAAACCCGCTGCTCCAAACGACCTCCATCGCCAGCGTCGACTTCCTCTCGAAGGGGCGGAGCATCTTCGTGCTCGGCGCCGGATACCTCCGTTCCGAATTCGCCGCTCTGGGCGTGGATTTCGAACGGCGCAATGAACTCTTCGACGAGTATGTCGACGTGATTCAGGCTTACTCGACCGGCAAGGAAATGGCCCGCGAGGGGACGGGGTACCGGGCGATCGGGCAGCGTCGGACGCCGGTAGCGGTGCAACGGCCACACCCGCCCTTCTGGCTCGGCGGCAACAGCTCCCGTACGCGCGATCGAGTGGCGAAGTGGGCCGACGGCTGGTCTGTCCTCATGGGCTCCCCGACGCTGGCAGCGACCTCTCGGACTGCCTCGATCTCGACCCTCGATGAGCTTCGAATCGGGATCGAGGATGTGTGGCGCCGCGCCGATTCATACGGCCGTGACGCCAGTCTCATAACCATCCAGGCAAGCAGTGAGGTCCTGGCCCTGAACGATGCCGTGTCGCCCGGTCAGCAGCTCGAGGAGATCAGCCGCCTTGCCGAGATCGGTGTCACTTGGGTGCACGTCCCGATGGGGCACTGGGGCACCGAGGAGACGCTAGATCGGATCGCGAGCTTCGGAGCAGACGTAATCGCACCATCGCGGTGACGCTGGTGGCTGCGGCTGGGACACATTTCCCTGCCGCAGCTACCGATTCGCGCCCTGCACCCACGGGCAGAAAGCTAGCGTTGCACAGATAGATCGGGGAGGAAAGTCACGATCTCGGGGAACAGGATCAGCAGGATCGTGAACAGGATCGCAAACGGCATGAACCACCATGTCGCGTTGAAGACGTCGTTCAACGAGATCTTCTGACCCCGGTTCACCGCCGGATCCTTCACGATCGAATGAATGATGAACGACAATATGCCCACCGGAGGAGTGAGGATCGCGAGCTCCCCCATGAAGACCACGAATACGCCGAACCACAGGAGCGAGATGTCCAAGCTCTCGATGGTGGGCAGCAGAATGGGGATCGTCAGCAACATCATCGGCAACGGCTCCATAAAGGTGCCGAGGATGATGTAAATCGCCATCATGAGAAGCAGGAACCCGACGCGATTGAGCCCGAGGCTCTCAACCCACATGGCGAACCCGTTGCTGATCCCAGTGAGCGTCAGCAGACGCGAGAGCATTTCAACACCGATGATCATCAGGAAGATCGCGCCGACGCTGCTGATTGTGCCGACGGCTGAATCGCTCAGCGCTCGGAACGCATTCCGCTTGCGCATCAGGATCATCGTCACGATGATCGCGACAAGGGCTGCGCCCGCACCGGCCTCCGTGGCCGTGAACACGCCGCTCAACATGCCGCCGAGCACGATGAAGATGATCGCCGGCACCGGCCACGCCGGGCCGAGCGAGCGGAAACGCTGGGCCCAGGTAACCTTCTCCCTGGAGATCATCGACCCGGTCCCCCGACGTGTCCAGACGGTCGCGAAGATCAGGATGCCGACCGTCATCACGAGCGCGACGAGGACGCCGGGAGCGAAGCCGGCCAGGAGTTGGGGGCCCACCGGAACCTCAACGATGCCGGCATAGATGACGAGCATGATGCTCGGGGGGATCAGCTGACCGGGAAGGCCGGCAACGATGACCGATCCGAGCGCGAGACGCTTATCGTAGCCCGCTGCCAACATCTCGGGAATCCCGATCCGCGCGAGGGCGTACGTCGTTCCGACGGTCGATCCGCTGACCGAGGCGAGTCCCGCGCCGGCGAGGTTCGTCCCGATCGCGAGCCCGCCCGGGAGCTTTCCCAGCCAGAGCCGGGCAGCGCCGTACAGAGATTCGGTCAGGCCGGACTTCCACATCAGGAGGCCCATCAACACAAACATCGGGATGACACTCAGAGTCCAGCTTGCGACTTTGTCGTACGCCATCGTGCTCAGCGCGCCTTCCACGACCGGCAGTCCGCGGAGCGCGTAGAGCCCCAGCAGCGACGGCACCATCATCGCAAAGCCGATGGGAATCCGCAGGAAGATGAGGAGGAGCATCATCACGAGAGCGCACGCGCCGATCCCACCCGGCGTGACCGGGAGGAACATCCCGATGGCCGCGGCGACGAGGAGGGCGGTCGTGACAACGAATGCGATACGCGACCCACCGCCGCCCTTGCCGGCAGCGTTGCCCGCCTTCATCTTCGACGGTGCGGGGATCGGCCTGGTCTCCGCTCCGCCTGGGGCGGAAACCTGGTTGCTTGTGGTCGTCATACTCAAATCCTGATTCTCGCGGTCATCAACGGAGGACTGGGGGCGCGTCGGCCACTCAGACGTCATCGCCCGGAGCTCCGTCTACGTCGATGGCCAGCTCGCGGCCGGTGAGAAGCAAGCGCGCAAACTGTACCGCCAATGTGCCGAAGGTGATGGGGACGAGAAAGTAGACCGGCCAGATAGGCAGACCCGTCGGTCCACTCGTCCGGCCGATCTCAGCCGCATGGATGGCCTCGAGCCCCCCGAACCACACGAATCCGATGCTGACCGCCATACAGAGCACGAGCCCCACGCTGCTATAGATCTTCTTGCCCTGCGGGGTGAGCTTGTCGTAGATCAACTCTGCCGCGATGTGCTGACCGGCCTGCTGCGCGGCGATCATGCCGAGCAGCGCAATGATGGGGAGATACCAGAACTGCACGACCTCGAGCGTGTCTGGGATCGGCTGTCTCAGGAAGGTGCGCATCAGCGCGTTCGCGACCACGTGGAGGGTCATGACGAAGAGGACGACGACGGCCGGGATGGCGACGATCTGTTTCGCCCATATCGCGCGTCGCTGCTTGGCGGTTCGTGTGGACACTGTGCTCCATCCGAAGGTTTCCGGTGCAGCACCACGCGAGCGGGAAATCTGCACCTTTGCAAATAGAGGTTCCTCTTCCGCATAGCTTGCCGGGTGTTCTCCCGGGTGTCAACGCGCACCGCCGCAACACGTCACCCTGATTAGGCAGCAGCGTCCGCAGACCGCTCCCTGCGCCGCTCTCGAACTCGCCAAACGAATGCTGCCACCGCAGCAGTAAGCGTGAGCACTCCTCCGAGCGCGATCGCCCAGCGCGGGCCCCAGGCGCTCGCTACGGCGCCCACGAGGAGTGCAGCCAGAGGCGTCCCCCCCATGAGCACGGCAAGGTAGAGCGCGAGCACGCGTCCGCGCACGTCAGGTGCGCTTGTGGTCTGAATGACTGCGTTCGTGCTCGTGAAGGTCATTGCAGCTGCGAATCCGCAGAACATGAGGGCCACTGCATACCACCAGTAGGCGGGCATGACCGATGACACCAGAGCGGCGACGCCATACATTCCAGCCGCCAGAATTGCCATGCCGATGCTCACGCGTTCGCTGCGTGCGACCATCAGCGAACCTGTCAGCGAGCCGACCGCGAGAATCGACGCGAGCACCCCGAATCCATCGGCGTCCCGCGCGAACTCCAGCGACATCGTGGAAGCGTATATGGGAAAGTTCATTGCGAACCCTCCGACGAGGAAGGCCAGCACGAACAAGACCATGAAGTCAGGTCGAGCGCGGACGTATCGGAATCCGTCGGCCAATCGATTGCGCTGCGCGGGCCTGCTCCAGGGGTTCAGTTCATGCGGTCGGATCGCTGCGAGTGCTGCGATCATGGCGAGGAAGGTGAAGGCGTTGATGATGAAGACCCAGCCCGAGCCCACGACAACGACCAGCAGCCCCGCCACCGCCGGGCCGACCAGACGTGCCGCATTAAATGAGGCAGAGTTGAGCGCGACGGCATTCGCAGCGATGTCACGCGTGACGACGTCCGAGACGAACGACTGTCTTGCCGGTGCGTCGAACGCGGCAATCGTGCCGAGCAGCGCGGCCGAGACATAGATCTGCCAAAGTTGTGCGACCCCCGTCAGGATCAGGATGCCGGTCGCGAACCCGACGAGCATCATGAGCGACTGGGTGATCAATAGCAGTCGACGACGACTGAATCTGTCTGTCACCCAGCCAGTCAGCGGTACGAGGAGCACCGGCGGGGCGTACTGCAGGGCGATCGATAGTCCCACAGCCGCCGCGTCACGGTCGGTCAGATCGACCAGAACCACCCAGTTCTGCGCCGTCGTCTGCATCCAGGTGCCTACGTTCGAGACCAGCGCGCCGAAGAACCACACTCGGTAGTTGAATACTGAGAGCGATCGGAACATGCCCGTCATGGCACAGCGTGCTCGGAGGGTATCGGAAGGACCGGGCTCGAGGCATCCGCCGCGCGGCCGCTAAGGAACATCTTTCCGCGCCTGCGTGACCGGAGGCGCTGTCCGCCAATCGGGCAGGCCCGAGTCCGGCGTTCCGGCCGGGTAACCCCCGTTGACCTCGGCCCAGTGTGAGTGTCCCAGCTGATGCAGCGAGAACGACGCGTTGAGCGCGTTCGTGAAGCCCATGTTGTCGAGGGTCTGGTTCACGGACTCCTTGATGAGCAGCGCAGCCATCGGCGTGAGCCTGCTGATCCGCAGGGCGAACTCCAAGGTGCGCTCGGACAGCTCGTCCGCGGGGAAGACCTTCGACACCATTCCGATGCGGTGAGCCTCGTCTATGCCGATGGAATCGCCCGTGAGCATGAGCTCCTTCGTGCGCCGGGCGCCGAACTCCCACGGGTGGGCGAAGTACTCCACACCGCACATGCCCATGCGAGTGCCGACGACATCAGCGAACTCAGTCCCTTCCGCGCCGACGATGAGATCGCACGCCCACATGAGCATCAGCCCGGCGGAGAACACCGTACCCTGAACCTGAGCGATGGTGATCTTGCGAAGATCACGCCACCGCATCGTGTTGCGGTAGAAGTAGTGCCACTCCTGAAGGTAGCGACGCTCCCCCGCCACCTTGGTCCCGCCGTCGAAGGTGTAAGTCGGGTGCTGTCCCGGGCCGGGGTCGCGCTCGACCCGGGAAGTCGGCCCGAGATCGTGGCCGGCAGAGAAAATCGGCCCAGCACCTCGCAAGATCACGACCCGCACCGTGTCGTCCTTCTCCGCCTCCCGGAACGCCTCGTCGAGTTCAACGAGCAGCCCGCGGTTCTGTGCGTTCCGCACTTCGGGTCGCTGCAGCGTGATCCTCGCGATGAGGCCATCGTGCAGCAGTTCATAGTCGAGGAATCCGTAGTCAGCCAAGATCTGCATCCCATCTTTGCCGCGCCGGTCCTGCGATGTGACCACCGTCCACGACGAGCGACGAGCCGGTGCAATACGAGCTCTCCCCTGAGGCGAAGAAGAGCACAGCCATCGCGATCTCTCGCGGATCGCCCATCCGCGGAATGGGCTGATCGCGGATTGCAGCTTCAAGGCGTCTCTGGGTCTCATCGGCTGCCCCGAGGACCCGAGGTGTCGCGGTGATGCCAGGATGCACGGAGTTCACGCGGATGCCGTACTTGCCGACTTCGAGGGCAAGCGCGCGGGTCATCCCCGTCACGGCGAACTTCGTCGCCACATAGGTTGTGTGATCCGGGACGCCGACCAGCCCATCGATCGAGGAGAGGTTTACGATCGATCCGCCTCCATGGACCCGCATGTGCGCGACAGCAGTACGCATTCCGAGCCAGTACGAGGTCTGATTCAACTTCACGAGGTAGCGGTGTGCCTCTTCGGTCTCCTCCTCGATACTCCGGACGCCGATCGACCCCGCAGCATTGTTGACGAGCACGTCAACAGGCCCGAACTGCGCCTCCGCAGACGCGAAGATCGCGGTCCAGTCCTGCGGCGATGTCACATCGGCACGGACGAAGCGCGCGGCCGGACCCAAACTCGCCGCAAGCTGTTCCCCATGGGGATCCACATCGGCGAGCATCACCTTCGCGCCATGCTCAATGAATACGCGGGCGGTGGCTTCACCGATACCGCGGGACGCACCCGTGACAACCGCCACGGCCCCACTCAGCCTGCCGCCCATGGTCATGACTGCCCGACCAGAGCCGAAGCGGATGACAGCGTGAAGTCGTCGGCACGCGGAGCTTTCAGCATCTGATGATATTCCTGCGCGGTCCACGGGATGCCGACCTGCAGGCGTCCGTACTCGTTCACGTAGTAGTTGCGCTTGATCGAGCCCGGGTCGGACCAGATCATGCCCTTCGCGCGATCGCGGAGCTCGTCGTTGTACTCCTTGAAGACGGACTCCTTCACCTCGATCTCGTCTTCGCCGCTCTCGATGAGCATCACGATGGACTGCGCGACGTACGCGACCCAGGTCTCCATCCAGGCCGGAAGGCCGGTGCCACCCGAAGTCGGCTGCGAGTTGGGGCCATACAGGATGAAGAGGTTGGGGAATCGAGGCACCGTGATTCCCAGATAAGCCATCGGCCCCTCGCCGCTCTCGTCCCAGATATCCTCGAGGCGCACTCCGCCGCGCCCGCGGTACTCGGCGGGCCAGAGATACTTCGTCACACTGAATCCGACCGCAGCGAGAATGAGGTCGATCTTGCGCCGCACACCGTCCGCCGTGACGATCGCGTCAGATTCGATGTGCGAGATCGGATCAGTCACCAGCTCGACATGGTCCTTCGTCAGCGTTTTATACCAGTTGTTGTCCACGATCGGTCGGCGCGCCATCGGCACATAGTCCGGGACGAGCCGGTCGACGAGGTCCTGGCGTCCGCCCACCTGGACCTTGATGTAGTCCGTCAGCGACTTGCGGATTGCATCGCTTCGCTCGTTGAAGTACCCACCCTTGGCCTGCCACTCCGGGTCAGGAATCAGCAGACCGTACGTGTCAAAGCCTGGGAGGAGGGCAGTGAATCGACGCCAGTTCCAGTAGTAAGGCATGTTGTCGAGGAGCCAGCGGACCTCAGGCTCGACCGGGTCCCCATACCGCTCACGCGGGAAGATCCACTGCGGGGTACGTTGGAAGACATGCACCTGGTCCGCCTCAGATGCCACGCGAGAAAGCAACTGCACCCCGGTTGAACCGTTCCCGATCACCGCGACCGACTTCCCGGCTGCAGAGTGTTCGGTGCTCCACTTCGTCGTGTGGACGATCTCTCCCGCGAAGTCCTCGACCCCGTCGATCTCGAGCGGCTTCGGCGTCGCGAACAGCCCCGACGCACTCACCACGACGTTGGCAGACGTCTCGATCGTCTCATCGCCGTTGCGTACACGGACATTCCACTGCGACGCCGCTTCGTCAAACTCGGCGGCGACAAGATCGTGGTTGAACCTGATGTGAGGCAGGACGCCGAACTCTGTCGCAACCTTCTGCAGGTACTCCCGCACTTCGCCCTGGCGCGCGAAATACTCACTCCACGGATGATTCTTCACGAAGCAGTACTCGTACGTGGAACTCAGTGTGTCTACGCGAGCATCGGGATAAGTGTTGATGCTCCAGGTGCCGCCAAGTTCATGCCGACGCTCGTAGATGACATACGGAATGCCGAGACGGTTGAGCTGGACCCCCATCGCGATACCGCTGAACCCGGCGCCGACGATGACCACTCGGAAATCATCGGCCTGGGCCGGCTTCCCCGCCGTCCACCTCGCATCACGGGGGAAGTCCTCGAACGCGGGTATCACCTTCCGCAAGTCGAAGTCCTCATCGCTGATGGACGCGTTCAGCGTGAGCTCCATGAGGTCCCGCACCTCGTCCTCGGTCGGAGGCACGCGAGTGAAGTCTGCAGCCTCTTCGGCCAGGAAGCGAACGGCGCGCTCCTTGAGATCGGCGTGATGGCGCTCGTCGATCACGAGTGCCATCTGCGCGCCTTTGCGAATGGCTTCGTAATGAACCGAATACTCCCGGAGCGCCTCGTCCCCGGTGGCCTGGTAGAGGGCTGTGCGAAGTGCGAGCAGGTCTGCGGCAGCCACCGCTCGAGTAATCAGATCGATATCCACGTTGACATCTCTTCCATATTTAAAAGGAACCTTCTGTATATTGAACCGTAGGGCGCCTCGCAGCGGTGGTCAAGTGCCAGCACGGCTGAACGTCACGCGGGCGACGGCTGCGCGCCGAGCATTCGCGTCGTCGAGCCAGGTGTCGACCACCGCCGTAGTGCGCCCGAAGTGAAGTGCGCGGACGCCCACTACGGCGGAGGCGCCTCCGGTGATCGGCCGAAGGAAGTTCACGCGGATGGACCCGCATCGCCAGCGGTCCCGGTCCTCGCCGAAGGACATTGACGCTGCGTACTCGCTGAGCGCCGTGATGATTCCTCCATGAAGCGTCCGACGCGGGTTGAGCAGCCACTCCTCGACTTGGATGCGGAAGTTCATCCCGCCCCCGGGCCGGTCGGGTGCGAGCCCGAACACCTCCGGCATAGAGACACTGAACCGGCCACCCCCGTCGACAGTTCCGATGCGGCGGAGGTCCCCGACAGCTCCGGAGGGGACGAACCGCTGTGTCATGTGGGCTACCGCGACGATGCCACCCGTCCGCTCGTCGAGCACGGACCCCCTCACGAGGACGCCGCCGGAGGAGAGAGCGACGAGTTCAGACGGACCGCGCACCCGGTCGCCTGCCGCGAGAGGCGGGCCGGCCACATCTATCGCGAGCTCGGCAGTCACCATCCCGTGCGCCGGCGACGGGCGGTTCGTCATTCCCGGCGCGCCGAGGGCGATGTCGATGAACACGCCGAGCGCGCCGGCGCGGAAAAAACCGGACCCGTCGAACCAGGCCCCGGTCACCTCTGCAGTCGACTCCTCGCCCGGGCGGGCGGCCCACCCGTCCATTCCGAAGATCTCCGCGGGATGTGACGACCGGAAGTCAGCAGCGGCCGACGATGGCGGGCCGGGATTTCGCTCCTTCACTCCCGGACCAGGCAAAGGGCATCTACGGCGACATACCCATCCGGCCCGTACACCAGCGGGTTGATCTCCAGCGACTCGATCCACCCGCGCGCCCCAGCAGCGAGGTCACCCATCCGGACGAGCAGGTCCGCAAGCGCCACCAAGTCCCAGCCGGGTTGGCCGCGAAAGCCGTGCATGATCCTCGCGTCTTCGAACTCAGCGATCAGCTCCTCCGCGTCACGGCGCGTAAACGGGGCCATTCGTCCGCCGATCTTCTTCAGCACCTCGACGAAGATGCCTCCGAGCCCGAAGACGACCATGGGGCCGAGCTCAGTGGTCTGCGCGCCGATAAGCGCTTCACCCAGGATCTTGACCATGGGCTGGACAGCGACCATGGCCGCCAGGCCGTCGCGCGCGGCGACGGTGCGCAGGCTTTCCACCGCATCCGCCAGGCCGCCGGCGGCGACGTTCAGCACGACCGCTCCGTGCTCGGTGCGGTGCGCCACGTCGGCGAGCTTCACAACATACGGCCCCTCGAACGGAAGCCGCGCCGGCACGGCCTGCTCTTCCGCGATCAGGAAGAACGGCGCAGTGGGGATTCCGTGTTCAGCAAGCAGCGACATGGTATTGGCAAACGGCAGCATCCGCCCCTCCGGCTGCGGGATCGTAGCAGCGGCTGGACGCGCGACCACAGTCGGGTTCGAGCGGGCGTCTGTCTGCGCGACCTTTTCGCGGTGACGCACGAAGGCACCCATCGTCTGCAGTCCCCGAAGCGCGCCGCGCGGCCCCCTCCCCGCGGCTGCGCTCGTCGAGGAGAAGAGATCGTCTGCCCACGACCCGATAGAACCAGCGCAGTTCGCCGCCACGAGCGGCTTCGAGTTCGCCGCGGGGAACTCGGCGAACTTGCGCAAGAACCGCTCCCCCACGCCGCGGTCCTCCTCCGCGAGCGGGTGTACGAATAGCACCGAGTCGAGGTCGTTCGAGCCCGCGTACCGCTCGAGAATTGCATCCCACTTCGCCGTGCCGAGCCCCGTGGCGTCCAGCGGGTTCGGCACCGAGACGCCGGGCAACTCGGCTGCGACCCATTCCCGAAGGTGATCTAGTGGCGGCACATCGACGCCCTCGACCGTCGCGAGGTCCATCGACAGGGAGGCGAACCCGCCAGTGAAGGTGACGATGCCCAGCCGCTCGGCACGAGTCCACGCATGCGAAGGAATCTGACTCATGATCGCCAGTCGATCGACCAGTTCATCGGGATCCATTGCGATCGCGACGCCTTCCTGAGCGAGCGCCACGTCATACACCCACGCGTCGCCGGTCATGGCCCCAGTGTGGGAGGCCGCAAGTTCCTGGGTTCGCGCGCTGCGCGCGAGTTTCATCGCGACGATCGGCTTACCCGCAGCTACGGCCTTGCGAACCGCGGCGAAGAACGCGTCTGGTCGGCGCACCTTCTCAATGACCAACCCGATGGCGGTCGTTTCCGGGTCCTCCGCCAGGTACTCCACGAAGTCCGCGATATCGGTCGCCGCTTCGTTGCCGCTCGAGATCAACATATTGAGCCCGATGGCCGGACGGTCCCAGGCTGCCATGGCGATGCCGCTGAGCATGGCGCCGCTCTGGGAGACGACTGAGATGCCCCCCGGACGACGCTTGTGGTCGCTGGCGATCGTCAGACTGACCCGCCTATTGACGTTGACGTATCCGAGTCCGTTCGGGCCGATCACCCCGAAACGGCCCTTGCGGGCGGCGGCCACGAGGCGAGCCTGAAGCGCAGCACCCTGCGAATCCTTTTCAGCGAACCCTCCCGCGACGACGACCATGCCGCCGATGTCCAAGTCCGCCGCTTCCTCGGCGAGGCCGGTCGTCACCGTTGCCCCCGTCACGGTCATCACGACATCGACAGGACGCCCGATGTCGGAGAGGCTCGGGAACGTGTCGTAACCGAACACCGACGTCCGCTTGGGATGCACGAAGTGTATTTCAGCGTCGCTCTTCAGGGTGGGAGAGACGTACTCCCAGTACTTGTTCTCCTCGCTCATCCCGACCATCGCAACCGAACGCGGCTTGAGCATCCTTCCGAGATCAACGGCGGGCTCGACGCTGGGGTCCTGGACCGGGGCTTCCTGTGGAGTCATATCTGCACATCCTCGCGTTCATCGCGGCAACGTTGCCGGGGCGCCGACCCTGCGGCCGGAGAGTTCCTATTGAGGATACTGCATTAGGACACCCCGCTCGCAATCATCCCGCGGCGGCCTCACCGCACCCGGTCGTCCGCGGCCGGATCGCGCACGAAGTCGCGGAGTCGATCGATCGCCGCGACCGACTGAGGCGTGCGGGGGAACTCGAGATGCCAGATGTGCTGCGTATCCGGGAACATGACCAGATCGATCGCACATCCCGCCTCGCCCGCGACGCGCGCGAGCTCGATCGCATCGTCCCTCAGGACCTCTAGTTCGCTGGCCTGAATGAGCATAGGCGCCTGAGCGCTCCAGTCGCCGAGCACGGGAGAGGCGAACCGGTCGTCCGCGGGCGCTCCTGCCAGATACCCTTCAGCCGCCTCCCTCGCCGCGCTGAGGGAGAAGAGCCGGTCGGTCGTCGCGCATTCGTTGTAGCTGGCTGATCCCAGTCGCAGATCCACCCACGGCGAGAAGAGCGCCGCACCGCCAGGCCGCGGGAGGCCCTCTTCGGCGATCTTCAGAAGCAGCGCGGCAGCCAGGCCTCCGCCCGCGGAGTCACCCGCAATGATCACGCTTTCGGCGGACCCCGCGTGCGAAGCGAGCCAGCGGTACGCCGCGAAGGCATCTTCGAGGGCTGCCGGGAACGGGTTTTCGGGGGCCAGACGATACTCCACCGCATAAAACGGCACTCCACAGTGACGCGCGATCCGGGAGAGCGGTGCCGCATACGTGGTGACCGATCCGCGACGAAACCCACCGCCGTGCAGGTACAGCACGCGGTACTCACTGTTCACATGCGGGGGGACGAGCCGAAGAACTCGCACCGATCCGGCGTCGAGCTCTGTGGCGGCAGCATCATCCGAATGCGGGGGCTCGGCCCGCTCATCGGCAACCCGCCGCCATTCCGCGAGTTCAGCACTCGCCGGCTTCCCACGAGGTCTCATGATCGCATCCCTTCCTATGCACATTTCCGAATACTCTATCCGTCACGAGCGCCGATGTCGGTGCGGAAATCATGGAGCCAGCATGAAGTTCACCATCCTCGTCCCGAACTCCCTGCGCGTGAGGGCTGTGACTCAGCCGTGGCAGGCCAAGCTCGGGCCAGTCGAGATCGCGCGGGTTGTCGCCCTGGCCGAGGAAGTCGGCTACCACAAGGCGACGCTGGGCGAGCACGTCCTCATGCCAGAGGCGCACCTCGATGCATCCGGGCCGCAGTGGCCGGACGTGACGACCACGCTGGCGTTCGTCGCGGCGCAGGCGCCCAGCCTCCGCGTGGGGTCGGGGGTGTCGGTCCTCCCCCTCCAGCATCCGATTGTTCAGGCCAAGCGATGGGCGACTCTCGACTGGCTATCCGGCGGACGCGCCGACCTTCACATCGGCGTCGGCTGGCTCAAGGATGAGTTCGACGTGCTCGGAGTGGACTTCACCCAGCGCGGCAGGATCGCCGACGAGTACATCGAGGCCATCATCACCCTGTGGACCGAGGAAACTCCCTCATTCAGCGGACGATTCGTGTCATTCCCCCCTCTCGCAGCCGAACCCAAGCCCGTTCAGAAGCCCCATATCCCTCTCTGGTTCGGCGGCAGTTCCGATGCAATGATGCGACGAGTCGCGAAGTGGGGAGCCGGGTGGACACCGTTCCTCGTCGCCCCCGAGGAGTTTCCGGCACGAATGGACAGGATCCGCTCGCGACCGGAATACGACGGCCGGACGATCGAGCTTCACCTCGGACTCGGCAGCCTGAAACTTGCGTCCGAATCACACCGGGCCAGCGGTGCCGGTGGCCAATACGAGACCTGGAATGCCCAGGAACTCATCGATCTGCTCAGCCGGCTCAGCGCGCTGGGCGTCACCCAGGTCACGATGTCCACGCCACCCCTGCGGGACCTCGAGCACTATCTCGACCGGCTGCGATGGGAAGGCTCGGAGGTCTTTCCACACGTCGAATAGCACGCAGCCCGGCCATGGACGGACCAGTAGGATCGGAGTCCGTCATCCGGTTCCCGAGCGAGAGGCCCTCAACAGTGGTACGTGCGGCGTTGTCGGCGCGGCGCGCGATGGAGACGATCAACTTCCTCGCGGCGAATCCGCGCGCCTATACACTTTCGGAGCTCGCGCGAGCGATCGATGTGAGCCTCGCATCGATGACCGCAATCCTCTCCTCAATGGTCTCCATGGGGTTCCTCGTCAGGAATCCGAACCGTAAGACCTATGAGCTCGGGCCGGCGCTCGTTACTATCGGTCGCGCTGCCTCTGAGCGTCACCCCATTGTCGATCTCGCACAGCCCGAGATGCGGCGGCTGGCCGATCTTGGCTATGAGGTCACCGGCAGCGTGCCAGTCGGTGAAGACATCCTCGTGGCCGCGATCGAGGGTCGGCCGCGTGGCAGTTCGCCCAATCTCTGGCAGGGCCAGCGCCTCCCGCTCGTGCCTCCGTTCGGCACCATATTCCTGGCGTGGATGGGTCCCGGCGAGATCGCGAACTGGCGGAGCGCTTCGAAGCTCCCGGAATCCTCCATCGATCTTGATGAAGTTCTCCGTGTGATCCGGGAACGCGGCTATTCGATCGGCTTGGACATCGCGGACGTTCGCGCGAGGCGTGCCGAACTCATCCGAGCTCTCGTCCTGAAGCCAGGTGACGATGTCTTGCGTGCGGAGCTGCTCGACACCATCGAAATGGAGACCGAGTACTGGTTGCTCCATGTCGAGCCGCATGCCGAGTACAACATCGCGAACATCGCCGCCCCCGTGTTCGATCTCGACGGTAACGTCGTCTACGCGCTGACCGTTCTCGACATCGGGCGGATCACGGGACATCGACTTCAAGGCGTCGTCGACGAGCTCCTCAGTTCCACGCGGAAGCTCACCAGACAGCTGGGGGGACGCCCGCCAGCCCGCGAGACCTGACCTCTGCGCCGCCGGACGATACTTGGCGATGATCTCGCGTAGAACTTGTCGATGTACCGCACCACATCGGGGAAAGATTTGTTCACGTCGGCGTCGAACGCCCGGACTCCGCCGCCAGCATCCTGGTTCGCAACTATGGCGCGTGCCGCCTCGTCGACCTGACCACCCGCCCAGTTATTGAAGAACGCGACGCCCGCGTCGAGACGCCCGTCGATCAGCGCATCCATTTACTTCGGTTTCCGGCGCAATCGCGTACGCATACGAGATGTCGAAGGTGATCTCTCCGCCCGTTCACTTCTTCGATCATGGCGAGCCAGCGCAATCGGGCCCTGTCGTCTATGCGACCAGACGAATCGGCTTGATATCTAATTGCGGCGATGTACTGCTAATCCCAACTGATGACCCAGCCGAACGACGACGGCGCCCGGTATGCACCGCGCGCCGCCTGTTCGGTCACGTCACATTACGTCACGGACGGTACTTCGCGATCACCTCGTCATAGAACTTGTCCATGTACCGCGTCACATCGAGCGTGGGCCCGTTCTCCTCGAGCCACGAAGGCAGTTCGTCGAATGTGACATCCGCCGGATAGTCCAGTTCATCGGCGACGATGCGATACCACTTGTCGGAGACTTCCTCCATCAGATCGACGACCGCGTCGCCGTCCGCGAACACCGTCGACTCTCGGACGCTGGCAAGGGTCTTGCCGTTCTCCTCCTTGAGGATCTTGTTCACGGCGTCATCGAATGCCCGCACACCACCGCCGGCCTCCTGGTTCGCGACGACCGCGCGTGCCATCTCATCAACCTGTCCGCCGACCCAGTTGGTGAAGAACGCGATGCCCGCATCGAAAAAGAGCTGCTGCGCAACGAGGGGAAGGCTGTCCCACTTCTTCTTGTTCATACCATACGCCCCCGGTGACGCACCGAGGCTGGAACCGGCGCCGGCGACACTGGCATTCGGAGCGGCCTCGGCTGTGCCGACGGCGCCCGCGATCGAGATCGCAGTCGCCGAGCAGTCGATGGCGCCGCGCTGAAGCCCCTCGAATGCCTCGGTGTAGGGCATCGAGGTGGGGCTCCCACCAAGGGCGGTCATGTAGCTGGCGATAGTGCCGTTTGTGGTGGCGACGACCGCTCCCTGCATAGAGTCGAGATCAACCTTCGGCGTCGTGCAGAACAGGCCAGTGGGGATAGTCACGTTCGCCGGGAAGATCACCTGGATGCCGTGATCCTCGATCTCCTCTCGAACCTCGGGGATCTGGTAACCGAGGTCCATCATGAAGGCGTTGCCGTGGAGGGGACCGATGATCGGCTCGGAATCGTGGTTCAGGACGGCAGCCTTGAGGAACTCACTGTAGACCGGATACTCCGAGGGCTTCACCGAGGGCACGAATCCGGCGACATCGAGACGCCCATCGATCAAAGCATCATCGACCTCAGTCACTGGCGCGATCGCGTACGAGTAGGAGACATCGAAAGTGATCTTGCCGCCCGACCACTCCTCGATCATCGCGATCCACAGCTCGTCCTTCGACCCGGAGAACACCTCAAGCCCCTTCGGGCCCGTCGTCTGGGCGACCAGGTGAATCGGCTCGATGTCTTCGAACGCGGCGATGTACTCCTCCTTCGTCGCCCCAGGGGGCAGACCGTCGGCCCCAGCGGTTGCATCCTCGTCCGCTCCGGAGCCCCCGCCATCGGCTGCACCCGCGCACCCCGCTGCGAGCATGAGCACGGTCGCGAGACCTACCGCTGCTGCAGACTTTCGAAAACTCTTCATCGTATGACTCTCCTTCGGGCCATGGGGTGGAAATCGGCTCGCCTCCTCGCCAGCCACTCGCATTTTAGCATCCTCTACTCGGGTCGACGCCAGAAAGTTCTCAATCCAAGATCCTGCGCAACTTCGGTCGAATCACAAGCCATCTGACCCAAGATCGCTAGGAGTGAAGCTATTTGATCCTATTTTCAGTATCCTTTGTCGGCTTTACACGGAGATGCCGATGAGTTTCACATCCAGGTACTCATCGATTCCCTGGCTTCCGCCCTCGCGCCCCAGTCCGCTGTACTTCACGCCGCCGAACGGCGCTGCGGCAGAGGTCGGGTTGATGTCGTTCACGCCCACCATGCCGAACCGCAAGCGCTCACTGACGCGAATCGCGCGAGCGAGGTCGTTCGTGTAGACGTACGCAGCCAGTCCATACTCGGTGTCGTTGGCCAGCGCGAGAACTTCCTCCTCCGAATCGAACGGCGTCACTGCCGCGATCGGTCCGAAAGTCTCCTCGCGAGAGATGATCATTTCCGGCGCGACATCGGCCAGCACGGTGGGGGCGAAGAAGGTCTCGCCGGCGAGACCATCGACCGTCGCACGTTCACCGCCCAGCACAACCCGCGCTCCCTTCTCGCGCGCATCCCTCACCTGCTGTTCCATTTTCGCCACAGCGCGCTCATCGATGAGCGGCCCGATCGCGACACCGGGTTCGGTGCCCTGCCCGACCTTGAGCGCTGCGACCCGCGTCTGCAGGGTGTCGAGGAAAGCCTCGTAGAGCGAGCGATGGACGTAGATCCGGTTGGGGCTGATGCATGCCTGACCGGTGTTGAGGAACTTCACCAGCGCCGCCCCCTTTGCGGCATGGACCGGGTCCGCGTCCTCGAACACGATGAAGGGTGCGTGCCCCCCGAGTTCGACGGACACGCGCTTCATGTTGGCACCGGCGCGCCCCGCGAGGTCGCGACCGATCTCCGTCGATCCTGTGAACGTCAGCTTGCGCACCGCATCGGACTCGATGACCAGGTCGGCGAACTCGCGGGATCGCCTCGTCGTGACGAGGTTGACGACGCCGGCGGGAACCCCGGCGTCCTCCAGCAGCTTGACCGTTGCCACCGCGCACAGCGGCGTTTGCGACGCGGGTTTCAACACACTCGTGCATCCGGCGGCGATCGCCGGCCCCAGCTTGCGGGTGATCATGGAGATCGGATAGTTCCACGGGGTGATCGCAGCAACGACACCGACCGGCTGCCGAAGGGTGATGAAGCGCTGGTCGGCACGCGAAGAGGGGATGGTCTCCCCTCCCGCTCGCACCGCTTCACCAGCGAACCAAGCCAGGAAGTCGGCTGCGTAGCCAACCTCGTTCCGGGCGGCGCGCAGCGGCTTACCCTGTTCCCTCGTCATCAGATCCGCCAGTTCCTCCGTCCGTTCACGCATGAGGTCGTGCGCGCGCTGGAGTACCGCGGCTCGTTCGTAGGCGGTGGTTCCGGCCCACGCGTCGAAAGCTGCGGACGCGGCGTCGATGGCGTCGCCGATGTCCCTGCGGGTGCCGTCCGAGGCACGCCCGATGCTTCGCCCAGTGCTCGGATCCATGACCTCGAACGACTCACCCCCATCGGCGGCGCGCCAATTCCCCCCAATGAGGATCGTCTCGGTGTGGTTGATCATTTCTGGAATGCCTCTCATTGACACGTTTCTGGACCTGGCGCGAATTGCCGCTCAGCCATCCGATGACACCTGCAGGGTGGCGGCGCTGGAAGGCAGGTACGGATTGGGAACATCGACGAGCCCCATCAGATCGGCGGCGATCTGAAGCGCGACGAGCGGAGCGTGGAAGCGCGCGCTCTGGATCCCGCTCATCATGAACCACAGATTCGGCTGCGCGGTACGGCGCCACGCGTTCCGCAGGACACCGCGCTCGTCGAAGCCCCACATGCCGCCCAGGCGGTCCGCGACGTCGTCGCCGAAGATCCTGCGCACTTCCTCAGCCTGGCTCTCGTACCCCGTCGCGAGCACCACTGCGTCGAACGGGAGGTGGCGACCGTCACGCATCTGCAGTCCGTCCTTTTCGAACCGGTCAGTGTCGGTCGCCTGAATCAGCGAAATCTTGCCCGACGCAATGAGCTCCGAAGCCCCCACATTGATGTAGTATCCGCCCCCCTTTGTGTAGAACTTCATGAGCCAGCCGGTTCCGTGATCGCCGTCGTCCAGACGCATGCCGCGAGCTTCGAGTTGCGCCAGCAGATCCTGGTCGCGTCGAGTGGTCATCCGGGTGAGACCGCGTAGCGAGTCCATGAGGAGCGGCAGCACGAATCCGGCCCCGCCCAGGAGGTCAGCCTCTTCCAGGGGTGTCCCATCGAAGTACATCGGGTAGGACATGTTGGCGCTCTCGAGGTCTACGACTGAGATCGTGCCCCGCTGCATCATGGTCACCGTCGCGCCGTTGATGTGCATGTCGTACGCCACATCGTGGGCGCTCGTCCCCACGCCGACCACAAGAACCCGCTGCCCGGCGTAGTCCTTGCCTTCAGTGAAGTGCTTCGTGTGGACAACCGAGCCCGCGAACTCGTCGATCCCCGGCAGGTTCGGGATGCGGGGAGTTCCACCGGTATTGCCAGTAGCCATGATGAGATGCTTCGGATGCATGGCCCGCTCGCTGCCATCGGCGCGCCGCAACACGATCGCCCATCGCCCGGTGGCCTCCTCGAAAACTGCGGACACCAGTTCGGTGGAGGTCCAATAGTTGAGTTCGAGCGCCTCGACGTAGATTTCGAACCAATTAGCCAGCTTGTCCTTCGGAAGGTACTCCGGGTACCAGGAGGGGAACGGCAAGAATGAGAAGTGGTTCATGTCCGTGCCGTTGTGCAGCGCGAGGGACTTGTAGCGTGTGCGCCAGTTGTCCCCGATCCGGGGGAACCTATCCACGATCAGCGCATCCAGGCCCAAGTTCTTCAGATGCGCGGCCGCCATCACGCCGGACTGCCCGCCACCCACTATCAGAGCGTCGGGATCGCGGTCGGCGAACGAGGATTCCCGGTCCCGCAGATCCTGCCAGCCGAGCCGGGTGTCGGACCGGTCGAATCCGAGACCTTCAGGGCGCGGCCCTGTGAAACGCGGCTCGATTCCGTGAAGGCCGTCGAGGCGAGTGAAGAACACCCACGCGCGCAACCCCGAGCGGGTCAGCTGCCCGGACTCCAGCCGCAGCACCCCTTGGCCCCAGCCCACAGCCGTCTCGAAGGTGAAGAACGCCTCGATCACCTCGCGACCTCCGCGAGTCACCACGCGCGGGGGTGTGCGCCGCGGGTCGACGACGAAAGCACCAGGGCGCACAGAGCGCGCGCGGTCGGCCAG
>Ga0180217_1001143_pt1 | contig 31354 bp, 36 predicted proteins | sample eDN3rd37CBELigOP_FD_128521 | JGI IMG/M metagenome (GOLD analysis project Ga0180217, IMG submission 128521) | Enriched Organic Plus compost microbial communities from Emeryville, California, USA - eDNA 3rd pass 37_C BE-Lig OP (version 2) (version 2) ... | reverse complement strand
TTGCCGGGCGCGGCGACGAGATCGGGGCCGCCGAAGTCCTCTGTGCTGGCAAACGCCTCTTGCTGCATACGCGAAGAGTGACGTTCCCGTTGCAAATCCGTCAAGGGCGGCACGGGCGCACAGGGCCGGGAATGCAAGGCGGGACAAGGATTTTTTCGCGCCGTTACGAGGGGGTGGAGGGGGCGGCATCCCTCTGCCGTCGGGTTGCCGCCCCCGCCGTTCGAGGCTGGCGCGACGGCGCCGGGGAAAAGCCGCCGCGCCAGCCAGGAACTCTCGTGGTGGGTGTAACGACTTGACGTTACAATCGCAAGTTGTACAGGCGGCCGGTAAAAGCGAGGTTAACGGCTAATCCAGCAGGGCCAGCAGCGCGTCCTGGTTGGGTTTGGCCGCGACGCGGACCTCGCCGAAGCCATCCCCGGGCAGCGCCGCCGCCGTGGCCGGGCTGATGCAGAGCGCCAGCAGCTTCGGCAGCACAAGCCCTTGGGTCTGTTCGGCAAAGCTGCGGGCGCTGCGCGGTGAAAAGAACAGCGCCGCATCCACATCGCCCGCCCGCAAGGCTTCTGCCGCGTCCGGCGGAAGCGGGCGCGGCTCCACGACATAAAGAACCGCGCGGCGCACCGTGTAGCCCTTGGCTTCCAGCCGTCCGGCCAGGGTGCCTTCGGTCTCTTCGCCGCAGGCATGCAGCAGCGCGCCCGCCTCGGGCGCGATCCAGCCGGGCACCGCCGCGGCCAGGGCGGCGGCGTCGCCATCGGCATTCTCCACCCGCGCAAAGCCGGCGGCGCGGGCCTCCTGGGCGGTCCGGGGGCCGACGGCGAACAGCGGAAGGTCGCGGCGGCCGGTGCGGCGGATCAGGGCGCGCACGCCATTGGCCGAGGTGCCGAGAATGGCCGCGACGCCGGAGAGGTCGAGCGGCGGTCCGTCGAACAGCCGCGTTTTCAGAAGCGGCGCCAGCAGGGCGTCATGCCCGCGCGCCCTCAGTAGGGCCGCGGTTTCTTCGCCGTCCTCGCGCGGCCGGGTGACGAGCACCCGCATCAGTTTTGCCTTTGGCGCATGGGCTTTTGGGCGTAAAGCAGCGCGCCATGGCAGACAAGCCCCTCACCATCCTGGGCATCGAGACGAGCTGCGACGAAACCGCCGCCGCCATTGTCAGAGGTTTGCCCCCTCCGGCCTTCGCACGCGACGGCGCCCAAGAAGGTTTTGGGCGCCTGCGTGCTACGGCCACCTCCCCCTTGCCTGCGCTTCGCGCAGAAGGGGGAGGCGGGTTCGGAGAAATCCTGTCCAACATCGTCGCCAGCCAGATCGGCGCGCATGCGCCCTATGGCGGCGTGGTGCCGGAGATCGCCAGCCGCGCGCATCTGGAGATCCTGGACGGCGTCATCGCCCGCGCCATCGCCGAAGCCGGGATCGCCGCCTCCGCGATCGACGGCGTCGCCGCTACCGCGGGCCCCGGCCTGATCGGCGGGGTGATGGTGGGGCTGACCACCGCCAAGGGCGTGGCGCTGGGGCTGGGGCGGCCGCTGATCGCGGTCAACCACCTGATGGGCCATGCGCTGACGGCGCGGCTGACCGAGGGCGTGGCCTTCCCCTATCTGCTGCTTCTGGTGTCGGGCGGCCATTGCCAGCTTCTGGGCGTGGGCGGCCTCGACGATTTCCGCCTCTATGGCACCACCATCGACGATGCGGTGGGCGAGGCCTTCGACAAGGTGGCCAAGCTCCTGGGCCTTCCCTATCCCGGCGGGCCGGAGGTGGAGACATGCGCGCTGAGAGGCGATCCGCGCGCTCACGAGCTGCCGCGCCCGCTGGTGACGGGCCACAATGTGCGCAAGACCGCCGATTTCTCCTTCAGCGGCCTCAAGACCGCCGTGCGCTTGCTGACCGGGCGGCAGGCGGTGAAGCGTGAGGATGTCTGCGCCAGCTTCCAGGCGGCGGTGACCGACATCCTCACCGACCGCACGGCCCTGGCGATGCGCCTGTTCGAGACGCATTTCGGGCCGCTTGCGGAAAAGACGCTGGTGGTGGCGGGAGGTGTGGCGGCCAATCGCGCCATCGGCGCGGCGCTGGCGCGGCTCTGTGCGGAAAAGGGCTTCCGCCTTTCGGTGCCGCCGCCCAGGCTCTGCACCGACAATGCGGCGATGATCGCCTGGGCGGGTCTGGAAAAACTGGCCGGCCAGCCGGGCCGGGCCGGAGACGATCTGGGCATCGCGCCACGGGCCCGCTGGCCCCTGGCCGTCCTGCCCGGACAGGCGGCATCCGCCGCCACAGGCTGAAGGGCGGCTGGCGCCGCCGCTTCAGCCCGGCTTAGAAGACCAGGGCGATGGCGATGTAGAGGGTGGCGGCGCTGATCACAGCCGAAAGGCCGGTCAGGACTTCCGAAACCTGCTCCTGCGCGGCTTCGATCGGGGAGAGGATGGTAAGGCGGGTCATGGGATGCTCCTTCGTTTTGCTGCACCGCAATATATGCGCCTTGACCCGCGTTTCAAGTATGGCTTCTGCCTGTAATAATTCATAACAAGCCGCTTAATGCGTTGTATTCTATTGAATAACAACAAAATTTCGCATCGTTAACTCGTTGTGCAAGTGCAGCATGGGAGTGCTGCAAAAAATGCTGAAAATCGCCACCTGGAACATCAATTCGGTCCGCCACCGCATCGGCTTGGTGGCGCGCTTCCTGCGGGAAAAGCAGCCCGACGTGCTGTGCTTGCAGGAAACCAAGGTCACCAACGAACTCTTCCCCGGCGCGGGGCTGGCGAAGCTGGGCTACCAGTACCAGGCCATCCACGGCCAGAAGGCCTATCACGGGGTGGCGGTGCTCTCGCGCCTGCCCTTCGTCAAGACCGGCACCCAGGATTTCTGCCGCGAGGGCCATGCCCGCCATATGGGCGTGACGCTGGCCAACGGGCTGGAGCTGCACAATTTCTATGTGCCGGCGGGCGGCGACATTGCCGATCCGGCGCTGAACCCCAAATTCGCCCACAAGCTGCATTTCCTGGAGGAGATGGAGCGCTTCTTCGCGAAGCGGAAGACGCGGCGCGGCGATCCGGTGCTGCTGTTGGGCGATCTCAATGTCGCGCCGCTGGAAACCGATGTCTGGAGCCACAAGCAGTTGCTGGACGTGGTCAGCCACACGCCGGTGGAGACCAAGCTGCTGGGCGAGGCGCAGGCGGCCTTCGACTGGACCGACGTCACCCGCCGCTTCGTGCCGCCGCAGGAGAAAATCTATTCCTGGTGGAGCTATCGCGCCCTCGATTGGGAAGCCTCGGACCGCGGGCGGCGGCTGGACCATGTCTGGGCCAGCCCCGGCCTGAAAGAGGCGCTGCGGGCGCAGGTGATCTTCAAGAAGATGCGCGGCTGGCAGAAGGCGTCAGATCATGTGCCTGTCATGATCGAGCTGGATATGTAAGCGTTATCGGCCCTTCTTCCAGAAGGGCTTGAGGTCGCGGAAGTTGCGATAGCGTTTCAGCGCCTTCCTGGCGATGCGGGTGCGGCCCGCGCTGTAATGGCCCAGAACCAGCCCCGCGCCATAGCCGATGGCGGCGGGATCGCCCGCGCGCATCAGATCGGCGATGGTGGTGCGCACATGGGTGATGTCGTTGAGATGGCCCAGCTCTTCCTGCAGCCGCTTCAGCGCCTTCAGATAGGGACCGGCGCGCGGCCCGTCATACAGAGGCGCGAAAAGCTGGGAGAGATAGCGCAGCTTCTTCAGCCCGATGCGCAGGCGGTGCAGGTCGGCCTCGTTGCGGCTTTTGGCGCGCCTGCCGCGCCGCGCCACGCGCCGGGCCGCCCGCGCAAGCAATTGCCGCGCCACCGGCCGTATCCTGCGGCCGCCGCCCAAGGGCAGGCGCGATTGCGACAGGGCGGCGATGTCGTCCACGAAATGGCCGAAATCCTCGGAGCCGAGGCAGGCTTCGATATCCTCCCAGGCCTTGGCGCGCGCATCCTCGGCGGTGCGGCGCAGGGGCGCGAACTCCCCGCCGCCGCGCGTGGCTTCGGGCCAGAGGTCTTCCAGGAACACGTCCAGGTCGCGCGCGGGCGCCAGCCGGGCCGAGATCGCCTTGGCGCGGCTGCGCAAATCCGCAAACCATTCCTGTTCGAAGGCCGCGCCGAAGGCATCCAGCATCACCTCCAGCCGGCGCAGCGCCACGCGCAGATCGTGCAGCGCCTCGACCGAGCGGCCACTGCGCAGCAGCCCGGCCTGCGCCGCCGCCGCCCCCAGCGCGTCGGCCAGGATGGCGCGGAAGGCTTCGTCGGCGCGCATCTTGCCCGACAGGCGCAGGCGCCGGGGCTTGCCGCGCGCGGCGCGCAGCAAAAGGCGCTGGCCCGCGCCGGCGGTGCGGGCGCTGGAGCGGCGAAGGGCGATCAGGTCTCCCATGCGCCGAAGGAAAGCAGAAATCAGACGGGCCGAACAGGGATGCCCGCGGCGGCCAGCGCCGCCTTGGCCTCGGCGATGCTGACCTCGCCGAAATGGAAGATCGAGGCGGCCAGCACGGCGCTGGCATGGCCCTGGCGCACGCCGTCCACCAGGTCCTGGGCGCTGCCGACCCCGCCCGAGGCGATCACCGGCACCGGCACCGCATCGGCCACGGCGCGGGTGAGCGCCAGGTCATAGCCGGACTTGACGCCGTCGCGGTCCATGGAGGTGAGCAGCACCTCGCCCGCGCCGAAGCCCGCCAGCTTGCGGGCATGCGCGACCGCGTCGATGCCGGTCTCGCGCCGCCCGCCATGGGTGTAGATTTCATGACGGCCGGACGGCGCCATCTTGGCGTCGATGGCCGCCACGATGCACTGGCTGCCGAACTTCTCGGCGGCCTCGGCGACGAATTCAGGCCGCGTCACGGCGGCGGTGTTGATCGAGACCTTGTCGGCCCCCGCCAGCAACAGGGCGCGGATGTCCTCCAGGGTGCGCACGCCTCCGCCCACGGTCAGCGGCATGAAGCAGACCTCCGCCGTGCGCCGCACCACGTCCAGGATGGTGCCGCGCGCCTCATGGCTGGCGGTGATGTCCAGGAAGCAGAGCTCGTCGGCCCCGGCCGCGTCATAGACGATGGCCTGCTCCACCGGATCGCCCGCATCGCGCAGGGACTCGAAATTGATCCCCTTGACGACGCGGCCATCCTTCACGTCCAGGCAGGGAATGACGCGGACCTTGAGCATGTCGCTTCCTACCGCGCTTTCGCCATGGCGGCGATGGTGAAAAGCGTGCGGCCGGTGATGGCTTCGGCGGGCATGGCGGTGGTGCGGGTGAGGCCTTCGGCCTCCAAGAGCAGGTCGAGCGCGTCGGCCAGCCGCTCGGCGGTCCAGTTGCGCGCCTGGGCCTTGAAGCTGTCGGCGCGGGAAAAATGGATCGGCGGGAAGAATTTGCGCATCACCGTGTCGATCGGCTCGCCGCGCGCCATGCCTTCCTTGGCCAGCATCAGCCGCTGGAAATGGCCCAGCGCCCCGCGCAGGATCTGGGCGGTCTGGGTGTCCGCCGCCCAGAGCCGCTCCAGCTCCAGGTCCAGCCGGACGAGGTCGCCCGTGCCCGCCGCGTCGAAGGCGCTTTCGCTGCGCGCCTGGGATTCGTCGCCCATCACCGCGCGCACATCCTCCGCCGTGATCTGCTTCTGCCCATGGGCATAGAGCGCCAGCTTCTCCAGTTCGCGCCGCGTCACGCCGCGGTCGCTCCCCAGGCGCGACACCGCCTCCTCGACCGCGCCGGGGGCGAGCGCGAAGCCCTGCGCGCGCAACGCGTCGCGCACCACATCGCCAAGATCGCGCGCCGTATCGGCATAGCAGGCAATGGCGGCGGCGGCCTTGTCGGCCTCGAACAGCTTGCGCAGGGCGCTGGATTTGGGCAGGTCGCCCGCCTCCACCACCACCAGCGCATCGCCCTTGTGCTCGTGGAGGAAGGATTCGAACAGCGTGGCGAGTTCATTGCCGCCGCCGCGCACGCGGATGACGCGCCGCCCGCCCATCATCGAGATGGCGGCGGCCTCGTCGAACAGCCGCGCCGGATCGTCCAGCAGCGCGGCTTCGGCGATGTCCACCGCGTTGAAGGGATCGGTGAGGTCGCTCACCACCGTCTTGAGCAGCTTTTCCGTCCGTTCCTGCACCAGCCCCGCATCGGGGCCATAGACCAGCGCCGCCTGCAACGCCTTGGGCGGGGCGGTGACGAACTTGTCGGCCTCATGGCTCTTGACGATCATCGGCGCTGGCGGAAGAAGGCGGCCAGGTCCTGGCGGATGCGCTCGGCGATGGACATGGCGGCGCGGCGGGCGGAATCGCGCTGCGCCGTCAGCGTGGCATAGGGGGAATCGGCGACGTTATAGGCCGAAAGGCTGGTCTGGCTGCCGGTGGTGACGGTGTTCCCGGCCAGGTCGGTCAGGGTGTATTCGGCGTCCAGCGTATCGTTGTAGCGGGTGATGGCGGCGTCGTTCTGCAGCGCGACGCCGCGGCTGGTCTGGTTCAGATGGATGGTGAGGCGATAGCGCTTGCCCGCCATCACGCCATTGGAGCCCAGAAGGTCGATCAGCGTGTTGCGCAGCTCATAGCCCTCGCGCTCCGGCATGGGCTCGACATAGATGGACGCCAGTTGCGGCGACAGGCCCGGGGCGTACATGGGACGGAAGCCGCAGCCCGCCAGCATCGCGCAGAGCACAACGCCAAACACCGCCTTTCCCCCCTCGCGCGCGCGCAGCGCGCCGGCGGGGGAGGTGCCCGTAGCACGCAGGCCGCTTGCGGCCGTCGCGTGCGAAGGGCGGAGGGGGCGAAAAAAGCTCATGCCACGATATTAACGATCCTGCCGGGAACCACGATGATTTTCTTGGGCGCCGCACCGTTCAGGATGCGCTGCACGTCGGGCAGCGCCAGCGCCGCCTGCTCCACCGCATCCTTGCCGGCGCTCTTGGCGATCTGGAAGCTGGCGCGCAGCTTGCCGTTGACCTGCACCGGATAAGTGAGGCTGTCCGATTCCAGCAATGCCGGATCGTGGCGGGGCCAGGGCGTCTCCACCACCAGCCGCGCATGCCCCAGCGCCTGCCAGCAGGTTTCGGCCAGATGCGGCATCATCGGGGCCGACAGCAGCACCAGCGCCTCCAGCGCCTCGCGGCGGGCGGACGGATTGGCGGCCGCGCCCTCCTGGATGGCGTTGGCCAGAGTATAGAGCTGCGCCACCGCGCTGTTGAAGCGCAAGGCCGAGAGATGCTCGGTCACCGCCGCGATCGCCTTGTGGGCGGCGGTGCGCAGCGTCTTCGACGCCTCGTCATCGGCGGCGGGGGCGGTGCCGGGCGGGGGCAACCCTTCCGCCTCGGTCACCAGCCGGTGCACGCGCTGCACGAAGCGCCAGCAGCCTTCCGCCCCGGCATCGGTCCATTCGATGTCGCGCTCGGGCGGGGTGTCCGACAGCATGAACCAGCGGATGGTGTCGGCGCCATAGGCGTCTATGATGGTCTCCGGCGCGATCACGTTCTTCTTGGACTTGGACATCTTCTCGGAAGGACCCACGAACACTTCCGTGTCCGTGCCCGCCAGGAAGAGCCTGCCGTCGCGCTTTTCGATCTCGTCGGGGGCGACCCATTCGCCCGCCGCGTTCCTGTAGGTCTCGTGGCAGACCATGCCCTGGGTGAACAGGCCCGCGAAGGGCTCGGCCACCGAGACCAGCCCCAGCTTGTGCATGGCGCGGGTGAAGAAGCGGGCATAGAGCAGGTGCAGGATCGCATGCTCGATGCCGCCGATATACTGGTCCACCGGCAGCCAGTAATCCGCCGCCGCCTTGTCCACCGGCTCCTCCGCCTGGGGGGCGCAGAAGCGCGCGAAGTACCAGGAGGAATCGGCGAAGGTGTCCAGCGTGTCGGTGTCGCGCACCGCCGCGCCGCCGCAGGCAGGGCAGGTGGTGTTCTTCCAGGCGAGGTCGCGGTCGAGCGGGTTGCCGGTCCGGGAGAAGTCGAGCGTCTCCGGCAGCAGCACCGGCAGCGCGCTTTCGGGCAGCGCCACCACGCCGCATCGGGCGCAATGCACCACGGGAATGGGGCAGCCCCAGGGGCGCTGGCGCGACACCAGCCAGTCGCGCAGGCGGAAATTCACCGTGCGCTCGCCGATGCCCGCTTTCTCCAGCCGCGCGGCGACCTCGTTCTTGGCCTCCTCCACGCGCATCCCGTCCAGGAAGCGCGAATTGGCCAGGCGGCCGGGGCCGGTATAGGCCTCGGCGCCGATGACGAAGGTCTGCGCGTCGGCGTCTTCGGGCACCACCACCGCGGTTACGGGAAGCCCGTATTTGCGGGCGAAATCCAGGTCGCGCTGGTCGTGCGCCGGGCAGCCGAAGATGGCGCCGGTGCCGTAACCCATCAGCACGAAATTCGCCACCATCACCGGCAGCTTCCAGTCCGGGTCGAACGGATGGGTGGCGGTGAGGCCGGTGTCGAAGCCCAGCTTCTCGGCCTTCTCGATCTCCGCTTCCGCCGTGCCGGTCTTGCGGCATTCGGCGATGAAGGCCCGCAGTTCGGGATTGTCCGCCGCCAGTTCCTGGGTCAGCGGATGGTCGGGCGACAGCGCCACGAACGAGGCGCCGAACAGCGTGTCGGGACGCGTCGTGAAGACATCGAGCTTGCGGCTGTCCGAAAGCGTGAACTGGAAGCGCAGGCCCTCGCTGCGCCCGATCCAGTTCTTCTGCATCAGCCGGACCTTTTCCGGCCAGCGCTCCAGCGTGTCCAGCGCCTCCAGCAGTTCGGGGGCGAAGGCGGTGATCTTGAAGAACCATTGCGACAGCTTGCGCCGTTCGACGGTGGCGCCCGAGCGCCAGCCCTTGCCGTCGATCACCTGCTCGTTGGCGAGCACGGTCATGTCCACCGGGTCCCAGTTCACGTCCGCCTCGCCGCGATAGACGAAACCGGCGTGATAGAATTTCAGGAACAGCTTCTGCTGCTGGTGGTAATAGGCGGGATCGCAGGTGGCGAACTCGCGGCTCCAGTCCAGCGACAGGCCCATCAGCTTGAGCTGCGCCCGCATGGCCGCTATATTGTCGTATGTCCATTCGCGCGGGGAAACGCCCTTGTCGCGCGCCGCATTCTCGGCCGGCAGGCCGAAAGCGTCCCAGCCCATCGGATGCAGCACGCTGAACCCTTGCGCGCGACGGAAGCGGGCGATCACATCGCCCATAGTGTAGTTGCGCACATGGCCCATATGGATGCGCCCCGACGGATAGGGGAACATCTCCAGCACATAGCATTTGGGCTTGCCGGAATCCTTGGAATCGCGCTCCGGCGTCAGGAACGACTTCTTCTCGTCCCAGACCTTCTGCCAGTGCTGTTCCGATTCCTTGGCGTTGTAGCGCGCCATGCCAGCCCTGGTCGCCAACCCTAGTTCGCGGTGCGCAGCGTGGCCAGGCGCAGTTCGCGGGCGCGCGTCAGCACCACGTCTTCCAGCTTGTGCGCTGTGTCGGGGCTGGGCTGGGCGTCGGTCCACACGCCATTGACGCGGGTCTGGCGGAACACGACCAGGCGCAGCCCGTCGGCGCGCAGCTCGCGGTCCATGATATAGGCCGTCACCTTCAGCCGTTCGTCCGGGCTGGCCGGGCTGGTGTACCAGTCGGTGATGATGACCCCGCCAAAGGGATCGGCGGAGATCAGCGGCAGCGAGGACAGGGTGTCGAGGGTGGCGTGCCAGAGATAGGAGTTCACCCCCAGGGTGAGGCGGCCGGAGGTTCCCGCGATAGTGGTGGAGCCGCTGTCCAGGTACTGGCTGGACTCGTCGGAGCCGCAAGCACCCAGCAGGCCCGCGCAGAGCAGAACAGGCAGAATACGCATCGGCTCGATTTTAACCCTTGTTTTGACCGGCTTGCCGTCACCTGCGACGGTCCGGCTTCGCCGGACTGGCGCCCCGCCTTCAGGGGCTTATAGCGGCGCCCCCGCCCCTTCGCAACGGCGGGGCCGCCCCGCCCGCCCTTGCGCGCCATGGCCCGGATCGGCTTATTTTGAAAGGACTTAACAAGCAGCTTCGGGGAACGGCGTGCAGACGCGCAAGATCATGGCAGGGCTGGCCCTGGCTCTGGCCCTTCCGGTCCCCGCGGGGGCCGAGGTGGCCGCCCCCGTCCTGCCGGTGGGCGATGCGGAGCTTTACCTGCATGGATCGGCGGACGGGGCGCTCTTCGCCGCCCGCCAGCCGGGGGGCGATGTCTTCGCCTCCGGCATCGCCCGCTTCAGCCCGTCCTTGCGGCGCATGTATGACAGCGGCTTCTCCTGGTCGCTCAACGGCACCCTGGCCGCCTCCGATCCGCTGTCGCGCGGGCGCTATGACGGCGATGTGCTGGAAAAGGCCTATGCCGAGACGCGCCTGCTGCTCACCACCATCCGGGTGGGGATGGTGGACGGGGCGGCGGCCAATCTGCAGGTGACGGGGCCGCGCGCGGGCCAGGGGCTGGACGATGCCCAGACCACATTTTACCGCGACCCCGCGGGCCGCGCCGTCACCGGCATCTTCGCGCCGCGCACGGCGCTGACCGGCAGCGCCAACTATGCCAAGATCGCGGTGGAGACGCCCACCCTGTTCGGCGTCACCCTGGGATTTTCCTTCACGCCCGCCGAGGGGAAGAATGTGCTGCCCTGGCTGGCGGCGGGGCCGCAGGTCAATGGGCGGCAGGCCGCCATCTGGGAAGGGGCGCTGCGCTATTCCGACGATTTCGGGCCCCTGACCATGAGCTTCTATATGGGCGGGGCCTTCGGCGCGGCCGAGCGCAAGCTGCCCGGGCAGCAGGGCCTGTCGGAATTCGGGCTGGGCGCGCGCAGCGACTATCACCTGGACGGCGGGCTGACGCTGTCGCTGGGCACCTCCTGGCGCAAATCCAACGCCCATGCCTTCGACAATCATCGCGCCTATACCGGCTCGGACACGCGCCAGACCGATGTCAGCGCGGGTGCTTCCTACGGCGACTGGTCGGCGGCGCTGGAATATCTCAACGGCGTGGCCGAGCCGGTGGCGGGCCTGCCGCGCCTGTCGCTCAACGGCACCCAGGTCTCGCTCAGCTATGCGATTGACCCGTCCGTAGCGGTCAGCGCGGGCTGGCAGCGGCTGGGCTACAGCCGTGATGCGGGACTGTTCTTCCATGGATCGCCGCGGCTGGAGATGAGCGCGGCCTTCCTGAGATTCTCGTTCACGACAACCCGGTGATGGCGGCGATGCCGCTGAAGGATGGCGGCAGCCGCGCGGCGCTGCGCGCATTCACGCCGCCCAGGGCATAGACCGGCACCGTCGCATGCGCGGCGATTAGCCCGGCGCGCGCGGGACCAAGCACCGCGCCGCCGGGATGGCTGGCGGTGGGGAAGACCGGCGAAAGAAAGACCGCGTCCACATGGGAAAGCGTCATCAGCGCCCGCAAGCTGTGGGCCGAAGCGGTGATGATCCAGTGCGGATACCGCGCGCGCCAGTGCCCCGCCTCGCGCGCGCGGCGCTCGGGCAGATGCAGGCCGGCGGCCTCCATCGCCAATGCCGGATCGTCCGCCGCCAGAAGGCGCAGCGGCAGGGCGCGCAGGTCGTCCAGCAGACGGGCGCGGTGTTTCCCGCGCAGGATCACGAGGCTGCCGCGCGGCAGGGCCTGCGCCGCGGCCAGCCAGTCGCGCCCGCTGTCGTCGGTGAACAGCACGAGAGGCATCGCCGGATTGAGGCGTTGCTGATGCCTTGCTAGAAGCATGGCGATATGAGCATCCCGGAGAATCTGGCGGCCATTCTGGCGCGCATCGCCGCGGCGCGGAAGGCCGCCCTCAACCCCGCCCCCGCCACGCATCTGGTCGCCGTCGCCAAGACGGTGGACGAAGGCGGCATCCGCGAAGCCCTTGCGGCGGGCCAGCGCCTGTTCGGCGAGAACCGGGTGCAGGAGGCGCAGAGGAAATATCCGGCGCTGAAGGCGGAATTTCCCGGCCTCGAACTGCATCTGATCGGCCCCTTGCAGACCAACAAGGTGAAGGAGGCGATGGCGCTGTTCGATTGTGTGCAGACGCTGGACCGCATCAAGCTGGCCGATGCCCTGGCGGCGGCGCGCGATAAGGGTGCGACGGTCCCCCGCCTCTTCATCCAGGTGAACACGGGCGAGGAGCCGCAGAAGGCGGGCGTGCTGCCCGCCGAGCTCGACGCGCTGCTGGCGCATGCGCGGGCGTTGGACCTGCCGGTGGAGGGGCTGATGTGCATTCCGCCGCTGGACGATGACGCCGCGCCGCACTTCGCCTTCCTGCTCAAGCGCGCCCGCGATCTAGGCCTGCCATCTCTCAGCATGGGCATGAGCGGCGATTTCGAATTGGCGATCCGGTTCGGCGCGACGCATGTGCGGGTGGGAAGCGCGATTTTCGGGGAACGCGCCCCTCACCCTTCGACAAGCTCAGGGTGAGGGGGAAGAAAAATCCTCATGCTGAGCTTGTCGAAGCATGAGGGATCAGCCGATCACCACCCGATCGCCCGGCTGCAACTGCTCCAGGGCCGCCAGCAGGTCGGCGAAGGCCAGCGCGACGCAGCCATGGGTGGGTGCATAGTCCGGCTCTTTTGAATTGTCGCTCCGGCTCCCGCCGACGCTCCGTGCCAGATGCAGGAAGATGGCGCTGCCCTTACCCGCCACCACCGGATCGTCGTTGAATCCCAGGACCGCCACCAGGTCGTAGAGATGGTCCTCGCGCCACATATGTTCGGCGCTGGCCGGGTAGGGCAGCTTGACCAGCCGGTTGTAATTCTCGTTCTCCGGCGCATCGCACCAGCCGTCATCCGGGGCGATGGCGCGCAGCGGCAGCGTCACATCGGGCTTTGCGATGCGGTCGGCGCGGTAGAAGATTTCCCGCACCGGCCAGACGCCGATGGGCGTGACGCCGTCGCCTTCGCCGCCTTTGACGGCGATGCCGCCCGGGCCGATGGCGGCGCGGCGCGCGCCTGCGCCCCAGTCCAGCACGGCGTGATCGCCCTGCATCCTCACATGCAAATCCATAGGAAGCTTATAGCCTAGTTCAGGCCCGCCGGGACCAGACCCTGGCTGCGGCGATAGGCATACATGGCGCGCGAGGCCAGCTCCGTGTCCAGGCCCTTGGCCGTCAGCGCGGCGCTGAAGGCCGTCTCGCCATCGGCTTTCTCAGCGGCAAGCGCCTGCGGCGGCGTATTCTCCGCCACCCGTACCGGCGCGTCGTCCGTGCGTTCGCCGTCCAGGCCCAGCCCGTCCGTCACCAGCGCCAGCACGGTCGAACCGAAATCCCGGCCGGTGATGGCCGCGAAGGCGGTGTCGGCCAGCGCGCTCACCGCGCCCCACAGCCCGCCATAGAGCGCATCGCCCGCGATCTTGGGCAGCGCGCCGATCTTGTCGCCGCTGATGGCGCGATAGAGCGTGCCCACCACCGGCAGATGCTGCAGCGGATTGACGATGTCCAGCAGGTCTTCGAAGGTGCTGTCCGGCGCCTCCGCCCGGTTGCGCGCCGCGGACGCGGTCTCCCGCGCGCGCACTTGCGCGGGGTCCATGTGACGCATGATATCCAGAGCGGGCATCGTTTCTGCCGAAGCAAGCGCCGCGCCAGCAGGAACGTGCGGGATTTCGCGGCTTTTCCGGCGCACAGGTTCCCCGCCGCCCGGCAGAAATTGCCGCTTGGGCAGTGCTTGACTAGGATTGGCCATGGCCCGCCCCAAAGCCCTTCTGATCGCGCCGCCCGGCATCTTCCGCGCCCAGCTTGCCGAACAATTGGCGGGCGAGGAGGGCAGCGAGATCGTCCTGGCCGGGAACGCGGCGGAGGCGCGCGCCGTCACGGCGGAATCGCTCTTCAGCTTCGCCATCCTCGACGATGCCCTGCCCGACGAGGACGCCGTCACGCTGGCGCGGACGCTGGAGGATGAAGGCTTCAGCGCCCCCATGCTGCTCCTGACCGCGCCGGAGAAGGCCGCCATCGCCGACGGCCTGACGCGGCTGGCCAAGCCCTTCCGCTTCTCCGCGCTGACGCAGGCGCTGGGGCGGCTTCTCGCCCATCCGCCGGGCGATGCGCCCTTCCGCATCGGGCCGTACGACTTCCATCCCTCCGCCAAGCTTCTGGTGGACGGCGAGCGGCGCATCCGGCTGACCGAGAAGGAGACCGACATTCTGCGCTATCTCAAGAACGCCCATGGCATCGTGCCGCGCCAGACGCTCTTGGGCGAGGTCTGGGGCTATGGCCCGCAGGTGGCGACCCATACGCTGGAGACCCACATCTACCGCCTGCGCAAGAAGATCGAGAAAGACCCCGGCGACGCGCGGATTCTGATCACCGAAGACGGCGGGTACAGGCTTTCAGCCTGATTTTTTTGACCCCATCCGCCGCACGCGGCGGCTGGCGCGGCCGGGCTCGCGCAAAAGTTAATGTTTAGTACCCATTAACCAAGCCCCGCCCAGACTGGCGGCATGGGAAAGCCCGCGCCCCGCAAACCCGCAGGAAAGCCGCCGCCCGGCCGTGGCCGCGGGCCCGCGCCCGGCGGCGGCGACGCCCCGCCGCCCAAGCCGCCGGTCCGCCGCAAGCGAAGCTGGCCCTATGTCCTGATCATGCTCGCCATCTGGGGCCTGATCTTCGGCGCGGTGATCTTCTCGCATTTCCTCTCGGGCCTGCCCGATGTGCGCAACCTGATGACGGCGGGCGCCTCGCAGGACGTCACCATCCTGGACGATCATGGCCGGCTGATCGCGCGGCGCGGCCTGACCCAGGGTCCGGCGGTGGCGGTGGCCGACCTGCCCGATTACGTCCCCAACGCCTTTATCGCCATCGAGGACCGCCGCTTCCGCTCCCATATCGGGCTCGATCCCTTCGGCCTGTCGCGCGCGGCCCTGCGCAACATGACGATGGGCCGGGTGGTGCAGGGCGGCTCGACCATCACCCAGCAGCTTGCCAAGAACCTCTTCCTCTCGCCCAGCCGCACCATGGAGCGCAAGCTGCAGGAAGCGGCGCTCGCCGTCTATCTGGAGACGCGCTACAGCAAGGACCAGATCCTGGGGCTTTACCTCAACAAGGTCTATTTCGGCGCGGGCGTCTATGGCATCGCGGCGGCGGCGGAGAAATTCTTCGGCAAGCACGCCTCCGAGCTCAGCCTGACCGAGGCGGCGATTCTGGCGGGCAGCGTCAAGGCGCCCGCGCGCTACAATCCCCTGGCCGATGCCGACGCGGCGCATGCGCGCGCCCAGCTCGTGCTGAAGGCGATGGAGGAATCCGGCTTCATCGACCTGGACACCCGCCTTGCCGCGGGCCAGACGCGGCCGCGCGTGGTGCGGGTCAGCGGCACGCCCGGCTCCGGCTATTTCGCCGACTGGGTGATCGCGCAACTGCATGACCTGGTGGGCCCCAGCGCCGAGCCGCTGGTGGTGGAGACCAGCCTCGACCTCGAGGTGCAAAGCCTGGCGGAAACCGCGGTGCTGCGCGGCCTGGGCGTGGACGGCGAGACGCTGCGGGTCAGCCAGGCGGCGCTGGTGGCGATGACGCCAGACGGGGCGGTGCGCGCCATGGTGGGCGGGCGCTCCTATGCGCAATCGGGCTTCAACCGCGCCACCGATGCGGTGCGCCAGCCCGGCAGCGCCTTCAAGCCTTTCGTCTATCTGGCGGCGCTGGAGCATGGCCACACGCCCGGCGACATGGTGCGCGATGCGCAGATGCGCTTCGGCAAATGGACGCCCGCCAATTACGAGAACCGCTATGAGGGCGAGATGCCGCTGCTGCGCGCCTTCGCGGTGTCGTCCAATTCCGTCGCCGCGCAGCTCACCCAGGAAGTCGGCCCGCGCGCCGTGGCGGCGACGGCGGCGCGGCTGGGCATCGCCTCGCCCCTGGATGCGGTGGCCTCGCTGGCGCTGGGCACCTCGGGCGTCACGCCCCTGGAACTCACCGGCGCCTATGCCGCCTTCGCCAATGGCGGCTTCGGCGTCCAGCCCTTCGGCATCCTCAAAGTGCGCACCGTGTCGGGGAAATTGCTCTATGCGCGCAAAAGCCCGGCTCCCGAAGCGGTGATGAGTCCCGAGAACAACGCCGCCATGACGCAATTGATGGCCGAAACGGTGCTGACCGGCACCGGCAAGGCGGCGCGGCTGGCTGGGCGTCCCACGGCAGGCAAGACCGGCACCACCCAGGATTTCCGCGACGCCTGGTTCGTCGGTTTCACCGCCGACCTGGTCTGTGGTGTCTGGACCGGCAATGACGATTCCTCGCCCATGCGCAAGGCGACGGGCGGCGGCCTGCCCGCGCGCATCTTCCGCGAATTCATGACCGGGGCGGGCCAGGGGCTGGACGCGCGGCCGCTGGCGGGCATGGCGCTGGCCGCCAATCAGCCGCCGCCGGACCTCACGCCGGATGCGGACGCCGTGCCCGTCCCCGCCGCGGCCACCCAGGCGCCCAGGGAACCGGCGACCATCGACTCGCTGCTCAGCAGCCTCTTCGGCGGCTAACCTTTGGGCGCGAAACGCTGCAGCGAGCGCCCATGCAGGCGCAGCCATTCCTGCGCGCTTTCGAATTCCGGATGCAGCCTGCGCACCAGCGCCCAGAAGCGCGGGCCGTGGTTCATCTCCTTCAGATGCGCCACCTCATGCGCCACCACATAGTCGCGCACGAAATCGGGCGCGAAGATCAGCCGCCAGGAGAGCGAGATCGCCCGCGAGGGCGAGCAGGAGCCCCAGCGGCTGGTGGTGTCGCGCATGGTGATGCGCGACGGGCAGACGCCCAGCGCCGCGCCATAGGCCAAAGCGCGGGCCTCGCACAGGCGGCGCGCCTCGCGCTTGAGGAAATCGGTGAGGCGGCGCGGCGCATGCTCGGCGCGGCCATGCACCCAGAGGATCTTCGCCGCCGCGTCCTGCACCACCGGCATGGCCCCGCGCCCGCCATGGCGCACCTCATGCAGCGCGCCCCGGAACGGCACCCGCGCGCCGGGCACCAGCGCCACCGGCGCGGGCACGCGGGCGCGCTGATGGGCGATCCAGTCCTTCTGGCCGCGCGCGAAATCCAGCGCATGCTCCATCGCCCGGCGTGTCGGGGCCACCACCGTCACCTCGCCGGTGGCGGGATGGACCTTGACGATCACCCGCCGCGCCCGGGGATTAAGGCGCAGCCGCACCGAGACCGGCTCGCCGTCTATCGCCAGGGCCACGGTTTCGCCATCCTGCTTGCGGCCGCCTCGCTTTTTGGCGGCGCCGGCCTTAGGCTTCTCCCGGAAAAGGGAAATCATGTCAGAACGTCCGCGCTTTCATCTTGCGTTTCCGGTTCGCGATCTTGCCGAAGCCCGCGCCTTCTATGGCGATCTGCTCGGCTGTCCCGAAGGGCGTTCGAGCGAGGAGTGGGTGGACTTCGATTTCTACGGCCACCAGATCGTCGCGCATTTAAGCCCGAACGAGGCCGGACACAAAGAACATAATCGGGTTGACGGCGAGGCCGTTCCCGTGCGCCATTTCGGCGCAATCCTCGCGATGGACGAATGGCATCGCCTGGCGGCGAAGCTGACGGCGGCCGGAACGCGCTTCATCATCGAACCCACCATCCGGTTCCAGGGCCTGCCGGGCGAGCAGGCGACCTTCTTCTTCCTCGATCCCTCGGGCAACGCGCTCGAATTCAAGGCCTTCCATGACGAAGCTGCAATCTTTGCGCGCTGACTGGATCGCCATCGGCGCCGGCGCGGGTGCGCTGGCGCTGATCCTGGGCGCGCTGGGCTATCAGTATCTGGGCGCCATGGCGCCCTGCCAGATGTGCCACTGGCAGCGCTGGCCGCACATCGCCGCCGCCATCATCGGCATCCTGGGCGGCGGCTTCCTGCCGCGCCGCTTCGCCTATTGGGTGGCGGGGGCGGCGATCCTCCTGGTGCTGTCCTCGGGCCTGATCGGCGCCTGGCAGGCGGGCTATCAATGGGGCATCTTCCCCGGCCCCACCACCTGCACCGCCGCGCGCTATGTGCTGGGCAGCAACGCGCCGCCGCCGGCCTCATGCAGCCTGCTGGCGCCCGTCTTCCTGGGCCAGACGCTGGCCTTCTGGAACGCTTTCTTCTCCTTCGCCATCGCCGGGATCGGCGGCCGGCTCCTGTGGAGGACCGCCCGTGCCGCGTAAGCCCAAGCCGCGCGCGCCCGGCGCGCCCCTCGACACCGACGCGATGATCCGGGTCGATCATGCGGGCGAATATGGCGCGGTGCGCATCTATCAGGGCCAGCTCGCGGTGCTGCGGCACGGCCCCGCCGCCGACACCATCCGCCACATGGCGGCGCAGGAGGAGCATCACCTCAAGACCTTCGACCGGCTGGTGAATGAGCGCAAGGTGCGTCCCACCGCGCTGGAGCCGGTGTGGCGCGTGGCGGGCTTCGCCTTGGGCGCCGCCACGGCGCTGATGGGCGAGAAGGCCGCCTTCGCCTGCACCGCCGCGGTCGAAGAGGTGATCGACGAGCATTACGCCGCGCAGGTGGCGGCGCTGGAAGGCAAGGACGAGGCCCTCAAGGCGACGGTGGAGCAGTTCCGCCTGGAAGAGGTGGAGCATCGCGACACGGCGCTGGAGCATGGCGCGGAGCAGGCGCCTGCCTACCGGCTCCTCAGCGCCGCGATCAAGGCAGGATGCCGCGCGGCGATCAAGCTGTCGGAACGGATTTGATTTCCTTCCGTCATGGCCCGCTTCATGCGGGCCATCCAGTTTCGCAAAATCACGCGCGGTGCATCCAAACTGGATGGCCCGGCCATCCTTCGACAAGCGCAGGATGAGGCCGGGTCATGACGAATGTGTCTACGGCTCCAGCTCGCTATCCCAGTAGAGATAGTCCGCCCAGCTTTCATGCAGATAGTTCGGCGGGAATTTCCGCCCGCGCTCGCGCAATTCGTTCACCGTGGGCGGATGGGGGCGGCTGCGCGGGAACATATGCGCCTGGGCCGGCATCAGCCCGCCCTTGCGCAGGTTGCAGGGGCTGCAGGCGGTGACGACATTCTCCCAGGTGGTGCGGCCGCCGCGCGAGCGCGGCACCACATGGTCGAAGGTCAGTTCCTGGTCGTCGCCGCAATACTGGCATTCGAAGGAATCGCGCAGGAAGACATTGAAGCGTGTGAAGGCGGGATGGCGGGCCGGGCGGATATAGGTCTTGAGCGACACCACCGAGGGCAGGCGCATCTCGAACCGGGCCGAGCGCACCACCCGGTCATATTCTTCCAGGATGTTCACCCGCTCCAGGAACACCGCCTTGATCGTGTCCTGCCAGGACCAGAGCGAGAGCGGGTAATAGCTCAAAGGCCGGTGGTCGGCATTGAGCACCAGCGCGGGGCAGGCGCTGGCCGTGGCGACAGGCGCTAGCACGGACAAATCCCGGTGAAGGCGATGGTCCTCCTCTAGACACACGGAATCTAGAGGCAGATTCGCGGAACACTCAAGACCTTATGTGCGACAATCCGGTTACGCGCCCAGATGGGTGCGCAGGAACTGGCCGCCCAGCTCCAGGCTTTCCGGGTCGATGCCATGGCCGACATTGCGCGCCAGGTGCCAGTCCACCGTCGCCCCCACCTGCTGCAGGGCGCCCAGCGCCACGAACATCAGTTGCGGCGGCACCACATTGTCGCTGTCGCCATGGCTGAGGAAGACCGGCGGATAGGCCCCGGCCGCGGGCGGCTGCGGGATGCGCCCGGCCAGAAGCCCCGAATAGGCCAGGATGGCGGCGGGCGCGGGCGTGCGGCGCAGGCCCGCATAGAGCGCCATCATGCTGCCCTGGCTGAAGCCCGCCAGCGCCAGCTTCCCCGGCGGAACGCCGGTGGCGGCCAGCTCGGCTTCGATGAAGGCCTCCAGCGCCGGGGCGGCGGCGGCCGCGCCGGGCTCCACCTCCTGCGGGCTGAGATTTCCGATGGCGAACCATTGATGCCCCGGCGTGCCGGGCGCGGGCATGGGCGCATGCGGCGCGGCGAAGGCGGCGTCGGGCAGCGCCGATTGCCAGTGGCGGCCCAGCTCGATCAGGTCGTTGCCGTCGGCGCCATAGCCATGCACCAGCACGATAAGCTGGCGGGCGGTGCCGGAAAGCGGAGGCAGGCGGGGACCATCGAGCAAAGACATTCGGCCTCGGGCGGTTTAGGTTCGCGCGCGAAGATACAGAACCCGTCATGATTGTCACTCGTTTCGCGCCCAGTCCGACCGGCCTCCTGCATCTGGGCCATGCCTTCGCCGCCTTCGTCGCCCATGAGGCGGGCGACGATTTCCTGTTGCGCATGGAAGACCTGGACCAGGGCCGCAGCCGCGACGCCTTCATCGAGGCGATCTATCGCGACCTCAAATGGCTGGGCCTCTCCTGGGACGGGCCGGTGCTGCGCCAGTCGCGCCGGGGCGCGGCTTATCAGGCGGCGCTGGACAGGCTGTCGGCGATGGGCCTCACCTATCCCTGCTTCTGCACCCGCAAGGAAATCGCCGAAGAGATCGCGCGGGCGGGTGAAGCGCAGCATGGTCCGGACGGGCCGCTCTATCCCGGCACCTGCCGCCATCTGGAAAATCCGCCGCTGGACAGGCCGCATGTGCTCAGGCTTGACGCCGCCGGGGCGGCGGCGCAGGCGGGACCGCTCAGCTTCACCGAGCATGGCGAGGTGCAGACGGTCGAGCCTTTGCGCTTCGGCGACATCGTGCTGGCGCGCAAGGATTTGCCCGCCGCCTATCATCTGGCAGTGGTGGTGGACGACGCCTTCCAGGGCGTGACGCTGGTGACGCGCGGCGAGGATTTGTTGCCTGCCACCCATGTGCAGCGGCTGCTCCAGGCGCTCTTGGGCCTGCCCGAACCGGCTTACGCCCATCACCGGCTGATCCTGGACGAACAGGGCCGCAAATTCTCCAAGCGCGACCAGGCGGTGACGCTGGCCGCCTTGCGCGACGCCGGCGCCACGCCAGGCGACATCCGCGCCCGGCTGGGGCTGTGACACCGGTTCAATCTTTGTTCCGAGCACGGCGCATTTCGCTTCCCCCGCCGCCATGCTAGGGAGCCGCCATGACCGATCACCCGCTGGACCGCCTGTTCGCCACCATCGCCGCCCGCAAGGGGGCGGATGCGCAAGTCTCCTACACCGCCAAGCTGCTGCAGGCGGGGGTGGAGACATGCGCCAAGAAGTTCGGCGAGGAAGCGGTGGAGGCGGTGATTGCGGCTGCGGCGCGCGACACCAAGGCGCTGACCAGCGAAAGCGCCGATGTGCTCTATCATCTGCTGGTGCTGTGGGCAGCGGCGGGCGTCACGCCCGAGGATGTCTATGCCGCGCTTCGGGCGCGCGAGGGCCAATCGGGTCTGGAAGAAAAAGCCTCCCGCGCGCCCTGATTTTCTGGTGGTCGCGCGGCCTGGCGCCTTCGCTTCGCTGCGGCTGGGCCGTCGCTCCCGGCGCGCGAGGGCCAATCGGGTCTGGAAGAAAAAGCCTCCCGCACGCCCTGATTTTCTGGTGGTCGCGCGGCCTGGCGCCTTCGCTTCGCTGCGGCTGGGCCGCCGCTCCGGGCGCGCGAGGGACAATCGGGTCTGGAAGAAAAAGCGACGCGCCCAAAGGACTGAGTCCCGCGTTAAGCGGTTTTCTCAGCTTCCTCTTCAGCCAAACTCTTCACCAGATCCAGCACGCGCTTGCGCACCTTGGCGTCCTTGATCTTCATGAAGGCCAGCGACAGTTGCAGGCCTTCGCCGGAAGAGACGAACTCCATCACCGGCGGGGCGCTGTCCTCGGCGAAGCCTTCCTGGCCGTTGGTCTGCGCGCCCACGCCTTCATAGAAATAGTCGATCGGCACGCCCAGGATACGCGCCACGTCGAACAGGCGGCCCGCGCCGATGCGGTTCACGCCCTTCTCGTATTTCTGCACCTGCTGGAAAGTCAGGCCGAGCAATTCGCCCAACCGCTCCTGGCTCATGCCGATCAGCATGCGCCGGATGCGGACTCGGTTGCCGACCACGACATCGACAGGATTGGCTTGTTTCTTCGGCACCAGAACACACCCCCTGGGAGCGGGCGAAACGCACCCGCACGACACGGGCAACTTATCCGCAACCCCCGGCAAAGCGAAACAAAATATAGTATCAAAGTGTCAGCGCCGCCGCGCCGACAAGAGCACGGGGAAAGCGGCAGCAGCCAGCAGAATTATGGCAAATCCAAGATCGCCGTAACGCGTATACAGTGTGGCGGGCAGCGCCGCGGGAAGCCCCGCATCGATCACGCCGCCTTGGTTAAGGCCCAGACTCGCCACAATGCGGCCTTTTCCATCCAGCACCGCGCTGATGCCGGTATTGGCGGCGCGCGCGATGGGCAGGCCTTCCTCGATGGCGCGCATCCGCGCGATCAGAAGATGCTGATGCGGCCCCGCCCAGGGCCCGAACCAGGAATCGTCGGTGACGTTGACGTACCAGCCGGGGCGGCCCGATGCGGGCGCCACCGCGCCCGGAAAGATCACCTCGTAGCAGATCAGAGGCGTGAGCGGCGGCGCGCCCGGCACGTCATAGCGGCGCGGGCCGTCGCCCGCGGAAAATCCGGTCTGGCCTTGCGTCAGCTTGGCGAAGCCCAGCCGGCTCAACAGCGGCGCCAGCGGCAGATATTCGCCGAACGGCACCAGATGATATTTGTCATAGACACCCAGCGTCCGCCCGCCGGGACCGAAGATGTAGAGGCTGTTGAAGAAGCGGCCCGCATCGTCAATCCGCATCGTGCCGGTGATCAGCGAAGCGCCGCCCGCGGTGAGCTGCGCGATCCCGGCCAGCCCGCTTTGCGAGCGCGCCAGCGGAAAGGCCGCCGCCGCCTCGGGCCAGATGATATGGGTGGGATTGCCGGGCCGCAAGCTGAGCGCGGTCAGGCGCTGCCAGTTGCGCGGAATGAAAACGCCGTGCATCTCGGCCTGCGGCACGTTGGGCTGCACCAGGCGCAGCGAAACGCCCGGCACATACTCCACCGGCTCCTGAAGGCGCAGCGCGCCATAGCCCCACAGCCCCGCGAAGACCGCCAGCATCAGCGCGGGCAGAAGGATGCGCCGCCGCGCAAGCTCGGCCAGCGAGACGCCCAGCAATAGCGTGAGAAAGGACAGGCCATAGGCGCCGAACAGCGCCGCGCTCTGCATCACTTCGGGCACCGCGCCCCAGCCATAGGCGGGCAGATTCCAGGGAAAGCCGGTGAGGATATGTCCGCGCAGCCATTCGGCGCCTGCCCAGCACACCGCCAGAAGGATCAGCCGCGCCGCGCCGTCAGAGTATGTCGCGGTTTTCCGTCCGGAACCGCGAAAAAGCAAAGCGCGCAGCCAGGCCGCAAGACCCGTGGCCAGCGCGCCGAAAAGCGCGAGGCCCGCGGGCATCAGCGTTACCGCGAAGGGCAACTGCCACAGATGCACGTCGGGAAAGACCATGAAGGGATAGGCGATCCAATGCAGCCCGGCCGCGAACTGGCCGAAGGCGAAGGCCCAGCCGGTGACGGCGGCGGCGCGCACGCCTTCTGCGCCGTCCAGCAGCAGCGCCAGTCCCGCCAGCGCCAGCAGCAATGCCGGAAAGAGATGGAAGGGCGCGAAAGCCAGCGCAGATACCGCGCCCAGCGCGATAGCGGCCAGCAGCCGCTGCCATCCCTTGAGGCCCCGCAGCCGGTCGGCGAGGCGCGTCAAGGGGCGCTGTCCGGTCTGGGCGGGCGGATGCGCAGGCGGCGCACACGGCGCGGATCGGCCTCCAGCACCTCGAACAGGAAGCCGCCCGGGCCTTCCACGATCTCGCCCCGCTGCGGCACGCGGCCCAGATGCGACACCACCAGGCCGCCCACCGAATCCACATTCTCGCCGCCCTCGGGCATGGGCAGGGCGATGCCCGTATCCTCGGCGAAATCCTCCAGCTCCATGCGGGCGTCGGCGATGAAGCTGTCGCCCTCGCGCTTGAGGGCGATGGGCTCCTCGTCATGCTCGTCGGCGATGTCGCCCACGATCTCCTCGATGATGTCCTCGATGGAGACCAGGCCGTCGGTGCCGCCATATTCGTCGATCACCAGGGCCAGGTGCGTGTGGCTGGTCTGCATCTTGAGCAGCAGGTCCAAGGCCCGCATCGAGGGCGGCACGAACAGGATGGGGCGGCGCAGGCCGGCGATGGGCACCTGCGGCAGGCGATAGCCGCCACCCGGCGCGTCCTGGAGCAGCGCCAGCACGTCCTTGACATGCACCAGGCCGGTGGGATCGTCCAGCGTCTCGCGATAGGTGGGCAGGCGCGAATGCTGCGCTTCGCGGAACAACTGCACCAGCTCGCTCATCGGCACGATCTCGTCCACCGCGATGATGGCGGCGCGCGGCACCATCACGTCATGCAGGCGCAGCTCGCCGAATTTGAGCAGGTTGGACAGCATCACCCGCTCGGCTTCCGAAAGGGCGGCGGACTGGCGCTCGCTCTCCTCGATCACCTCCTCCAGGCTTTCGCGGATCGCGGCCTGGTCGTCGCGGTTGCCTTGCAGGATGCGCACCAGCTTTTTCCAGACGGGTATGCCGCCCTCGCTCATGCCGCCACCCCATAAGGATCGGGGATGCCGAGCCGGGCCAGAATCCGCGTCTCCAACGGCTCCATCGCCCGGGCGTCGCGCTCGCTTTCATGGTCATAGCCCGCCAGATGCAGCACGCCATGCACCACAAGATGCGTGGCATGATGGGCGAAGGGCTTCTTCGCCGTATCCGCCTCGGCCTTCGTCACGCCATAGGCGAGCGCGATGTCGCCCGCATAGTCCGGCGCCTCCGAAGGGAAGGAAAGGACATTGGTCGGCTTGTCCTTGCCGCGGAAATCATGGTTCAGCGCCTTCAGCCGGGCGTCACCGGCCAGAAGGATGGTCAGGCGCCGCCCCGCGGGCAGCTTCGCCGCCTTGCGCGCGGCTTCCGCCGCCGCCCCCAGCCGGGGCAGCAGGCCGCGATGGCGCCGCCAGCGCGCGTCCTCCACCACCAGTTCGATCCTCGCCTCCCTCGCCATGGGCCTAGCGGACCTTCCTATCATAGGCGGCGACGATGCGCCCGACGAGGGGATGGCGCACCACATCGCTGGCGGTGAAGCGGGCGATGCCAACGCCTTCGATCCCTTCGAGAATTTCCAGCGCCTCGTCCAGCCCCTCGGCGCGGCCCCCGGGCAGGTCGCTCTGGGTGGTGTCGCCCGTCACCACCATCTGCGAATCCTCGCCCAGGCGGGTCAGCGCCATCTTCATCTGGGCGCTGGTGGCGTTCTGCGCCTCGTCCAGGATGACGAAGGCGCGCGTCAGGGTGCGCCCGCGCATGAAGGCCAGCGGCGCCACCTCGATCACGCCCTGCTCGCGCAGCCGCGCCGCCTTGTCGCCCAGCACGTCGAACAGCGCGTCGTGCAGGGGCCGCAAGTAAGGGTCGATCTTCTCGTCGAGGCCGCCCGGCAGGAAGCCCAGCCGTTCGCCCGCCTCGATCGCCGGACGCGACAGGATGATGCGCTCCACCCGCCGCTCCTGCAGCATGTGGGCGGCGAAGGCGGCGGCCAGATAGGTCTTGCCGGTGCCGGCGGGGCCGATGCCGAACACCAGGGGATTGACGCGCATCAGGTCGAGATAGGCGCCCTGCGCCGGGGTGCGCGGGCGGGTGACGCGGCCGGAGGCGGTGCGGATGGCGCCGGGCGCGGCCTCGCGGCCCGTCTCGGTGAAGCGCACTTCCGAATCCACTTCGGCCAGGGTGACGCTTTCGCCCGCCTCCAGCCGCGCATGGAGGGATTTGAGGATCGCCGCCGCGCGCTCGCGGTTGGCCCCTTCCACCGCCACCAGATTGCCCCGGCTGGACAGGCGCACGCCCAGCGCCTGCTCCAGCCGCGCGAAATTCTTCTCATGCGCGCCGCCCAGCGCCGCCAGCAGGCTATTGTCGGGGAATTCGAGCGTCAGTTGCGTCTTCTTGGCGCTCACGTTTTTATGCCCCCTCTGCCCTTCGCAGCGCAGGCGCTGCTACGGGCATCTCCCCCGCTGTCGCTTCGCTCGCGGGGGAGAGAACACCCTTCAGGCTGTTGGCGGTGCGCACATCCACACGCACCTTGGCGACGCGGCCGATCAGGCCGGTGTCGCCCTGCACATGCACCGGCTGTAGCCAGGGCGAGCGGCCCATGATCTGGCCCGGCTCGCGCCCCGGTTTCTCGAACAGAACCTCCAGGGTCTGGCCGATGCGGGCGTCGTTGAATGCGTCCTGCTGCTGCAAGAGCAGCTTCTGCAGCGCCTGCAGCCGCTCGTCCTTCACCTTTTCGGAGATCTGCTTCATCGCCGCGGCGGCGGGCGTGCCGGGGCGCCTGGAATATTTGAAGGAGAAGGTCTGGGCGAATTTCACCTGCCGCACCAGGTCCATGGTCGCCGCGAAATCGGCATCGGTCTCGCCGGGGAAGCCCACGATGAAGTCGCTCGACAGGGCGATGTCGGGCCGGCTTTCGCGGATGCGCTCGACCAGGCGCAGATAGTCTTCGGCCTTGTGCTGGCGGTTCATCGCCGCCAGGATCGTGTCCGAGCCCGACTGCACCGGCAGATGCAGGAAGGGCATCAGCTTGTCATTGTCGCGATGGGCGGCGATCAGGTCCTCGCCCATGTCGCGCGGATGGCTGGTGGTGTAGCGGATGCGTTTCAGATCTGCGATTTCCGCCAGTTCCGCGCACAGCCTGGCCAGCGACCAGGTTTTTCCGTCCGCGCTTTCGCCGCGATAGGCGTTGACATTCTGGCCCAGGAGCACCAGCTCGCGCACCCCGCCCGCCACCAGCGCGCGGGCCTCGGCCAGCACCGCTTCGGGGGCGCGCGACAATTCGGCGCCGCGGGTATAGGGCACGACGCAGAAGGTGCAGAACTTGTCGCAGCCTTCCTGCACGGTGAGGAAGGCGCTGACCCCGCGCCCGCCCGCGGGCTCTTCAAGCCTGGCGAGTTCGTCGAACTTCTCCAGCGCCGGAAAATCGGTCTTGAGCGCCGTGCCGCCCGCGCGCGCGATTCTGGCGATCATCTCCGGCAGGCGGTGATAGCTCTGCGGCCCCACCAAGAGGTCGATGACGGGGGCGCGCTTCAGCATCAATTCGCCCTCGGCCTGGGCGACGCAGCCCGCCACCGCGACCAGCATGGGCGTGCCGCGCGCCGCTTTCTCGTCCTTCAGGGCGCGCAGCGTGCCCAGTTCGGAATAGACCTTCTCGGCCGCCTTCTCGCGGATATGGCAGGTGTTGAGCACCACCATGTCGGCCTCTTCCGGCGCGGCGGCCGCGCCATAGCCCAGGGGCGCCAAGAGGTCGGCGATGCGCGCCGAGTCATAGGCGTTCATCTGGCAGCCATAGGTCTTCACGAAGAGCTTCTTCATGGCCGTCTTTCCGATGCGCGCCTTTGGCGCGCGGGCGCGTTCATCTGGCAGCCATAGGTCTTGACGAAGAGCTTTTTCATGGCAGGAGGTTTATCACGGCAGGGGCAATGAAACTCAAGGCCACACGAAAGCACAGGCTTTCTCCCCTCGCGAGCGGCGCGACGAGCGGGGGGAGATGTCGCAGCGAGCTGTCCGCGATGGCGGCGCCAGCCGCCGTGCGGACGCGAGTTGCAACAGAGGGGGGGCAGCAAATCAAACTCTTCCGGCCAGCGCCCGGCTCAGGCCCGATGCCACTTCGGCCCGCGCCGCCTGCGCCAGTTCCTTGCGGCTCATCCGGTCCATGGTGGCGGTGGGATGGAACGAAACCGTCACGTCCACGGGTCCGGCCTTCAAGGCCTCCCACAGATGCGGCGCCATCTCCATATTGCCGTACCAGGCGAAGAAGGGCCGTATCTCGCGTCCCATCGGCATGCCATGGCAGCCGGTATAGGCGATGGAAACCGGCTGCACCGTCACATGCCGCCCGTCGGTGCGCCGCGCCTCGGCCGCGCCCAGAAGGGCGCTTTTGAAGGGCAGCACGTCATTGCCGTCATGGCTGGTGCCTTCGGGGAACAGCACCAGGCAGTCGCCCGCCGCCAGCCGCGCCCCGATCTCGTTGGCCACGGCGCCGGTCTGGTTGCGCCGCTCGCGCGCGACGAAGACGGTGCGCTGCAGCCGCGCCAGGGTGCCGAAGATGGGCCAGCCCGCGATCTCCGCCTTGGCGACGAAGGAGAGCGGCGTGATCGCCGACAGCAGCACGATGTCCAGCCAGCTCGCATGGTTGGCCAGCATCAGCACGCCTTCGCCCGTCACCGGCTTGCCGGTCACCTTGATCCGCAGCCCGAGCAGGCGGCAGACGGCGCGGTGATAGAGCATGGGAAAGACGCGCGCGCCCCTGGGCCACAGCCGCAGCAGCAGGGCCTGCACCGGCATGGACGGCAGGGTCAGCAGCGCCAGGGCGGCCAGCACGGTGGCGGCGCGCAGGGTGGCGATGGCCGGGAAGAGCGGCGGCAGATCAGCTTGGGCGCTTGGCCTTGGGGACGCCATACAATTCGAGCCGATGATCGATCAGTTCGAAGCCCAGCTCCTCGGCGACGCGGCGCTGCAGCCGCTCGATCTCCTCGTTGCGGAATTCGATCACGCTGCCGGTCTGCACGTCGATCAGGTGGTCGTGATGATTCTCCGGCACTTCCTCATAGCGCGAGCGGCCGTCGCGGAAATCGTGGCGCTCCAGGATGCCCGCATCCTCGAACAGCTTGACGGTGCGATAGACGGTGGCGATCGAGATGTGCGGATCGATCGCGGCGGCGCGGCGGTAAAGCTCCTCCGCGTCGGGATGATCGGCCGAATCCGACAGCACCTTCGCGATGACGCGGCGCTGGTCGGTCATGCGCAGCCCCTTGTCCACGCAAAGTTTCTCGATCCGGGTCACGGTGGAAATCCCTTGGCTCCTGAAGGCGGCAGGTTAGGCCATATTTCCCGCCAGCGGAAGCATGGCTTTCAGCACCAGCGCATCGTCGCCCATCTGTGAACCGGCCGCATAATAGCCTTTGCGCAGGCCCGCGCGCGTGAAACCCAGGCCGTTATAGAGCGCCAGCGCCGCGGGATTGTCGCTGCCCACTTCCAGGAACATGGTCCGGGCGCCCAGACGCGCGGCATGGTCCGCCGCGCGCCGCATCAGGGCGCGGCCCAGGCCCCGGCCGCGCGCGGACGGGATCACCGCCAGGGTGAGAATCTCCGCCTCCTCCGCCGCGACGCGCGCCAGCACGAAACCGGCCGTCCGGCCATCGGCTTCTGCAGCGAAGGCGAAGACGCCCGGCCCCGCCAGCAATCCGGCCAGGGCGGCCGCATCCCAGGGGTGGGTGAAAGCTTCGGCATGGAGCGCCGCCAGCAGCGCGGGATCGCCTTCGAACAGCGTCATCGCGTCACGTCCGCCGGGCAGCTTGGCATCGGGCGCACGCAGATAAAGCGGCGCGGGCGGCGGCGCCGCGGCATCGGGCGGGGGCCGCATCTGCGCCAGCTTCGCCACGAACCGCGCATCGGGATGGAGGATGCTGGAAGACACGAAACCGTCCCCCAGCGCCTGCTGCGCCTTGCGCGCGCCCGTGCCCGCCAGCGCGCAGGGGCCGAAGGCGCCGATGGCGGCGATGGCGTCGGCGAACGCCAGCACCCGCGGCGGCATCGTCATGGCGCCATCCTCCACCAGCGACAGATAGGCTTCGCCGCGGCGCGCGTCATGGATGGCGGCGGCGCGGCCCGTGCCGGTTTCGGCCATGGCGGCGGCGGCCATCGCCTCCAGGCTGGTGATGCCGGTCAGCGGCTTGTGCAAGGCCAGCCTCAGGCCGCGCATGAAGGACAGGCCGACGCGCTGGCCGGTGAAGGTGCCCGGCCCCACCGTGACCGCCAGGCCGTCGAGCGATGCGAAGTCGTATCCCGCCATCGCCGCCTGCACCATGGGCGCCAGCGCCTCGGCATGGCCGCGCTCCATCGCCTCCAGGCGATGCGCCAGCACGGCGTCGCCGTCGCAGAGCGCCACCGAACAGGCGCCGAAACAGGTTTCGACCGCCAGAATACGCACTAGAGGATTTTGCAGGCGTCGTCGAAGGAAAGGCGCCCTGCGCGCGGGCGCAACCCTTCGCGGTCGCCATAGCCCAGATTGCAGAGGAAATAGGATTTGATCTTCGTCCCGGCGAAGAATTCCCGGTCCACGCCGTCGCGGTCGAAGCCCGACATGGGGCCGCAATCGAGGCCCAAGGCCCGCGCCGCGACGATGAAATAGCCGCCCTGAAGCCCCGCGCTGCGCGCCGCCATCAATTCCGCCCTGGCGGGATCGCCCGCCAGGCGGTCCTGCATCTTCGCCGCCGCATGGGGCGCCAGCACATCCAGCGTGCGCGCGAAATCCAGGTCATAGGCCACGATGGCGGTGGCGGGCGCGGCCATGGTCTGGGCGACATTGCCGTCGTCCAGCAGCGGCTTCAGCCGCGCCTTAGCCGCGGGCGAGACCACGAAATGAAAGCGCGCCGGGGTGATGTTGGATTCGGTCGGCCCCAGCCGCACCAGGTCATAGATCGCCATCAGCAGCGCCGGCGGCACCGTCTTGTCGCGCCATTTGCGTAAAGTCCGCGCCTCGCGGAAGATGGTGTCCAGCGCGGCGTCGGAGACGGCGTGATCGGGTTCGGCGCGATAGGGCTCCATCACACCGCTTCGACCGCGGTGACCTCGGGGACATAGTGGCGCAGCATGTTCTCGATGCCGTTGCGCAGCGTCATGGTCGAGGAAGGGCAGCCCGCGCAGGAGCCCTGCATGTGCAGCGAGACCACGCCGCTCCTGCCGTCGAAGCCCTTGAAGATGATGTCGCCGCCGTCCTGCGCCACCGCCGGGCGCACGCGGGTCTCGATCAGCTCCTTGATCTGCGCCACCACCTCGGCATCGTCTTCGCTGTAGCTTTCCTCCACCTCGTCCGAGGCGCCTTCCAAGAGCGGCAGGCCGCGCGTGAAATGCTCCATCACCGTGCCCAGGATGGCGGGCTTGAGGTGCTTCCAGTCGCCCTCGCGCTTGGTCACCGAGATGAAGTCGGCGCCGAAGAACACCCGGCTGACTTCGGGAATCTCGAACAGCGCCCGGGCCAGAGGCGAGCGGCCCGCCGTCTCGGCGCTGGGGAAGTCGGCCACGGCGCCTTCACCCATCACCTCCCGGCCGGGCAGGAATTTCAGCGTGGCGGGATTGGGGGTGGCTTCGGTCTGGATGAACATGGGGCATGCCCGGAAAACTGCCTTCCGTACATGGACCCTGGGGCGGGCCGGTTCAAGCCGACATTTTTATCCGGGTGTTACTTGCCAAATTCAATTCTATCCGGGTATAAGATGGATAAAACCTGGATAGAACCATGACCCATACCGCCTTTGCGGGCACCGCCCGGCTCGCCACCGGCCCCCTGGCCGAGATCGCCCTTCTGGTGCGGGACCATCCCGGCGCCCTGGTCTTCGAGGATGAAAGCGGGCGGCCGGTGGATTTGGACACGCGGGGGACGGAGGAGGAAATCCGCGCCCGCTATGCCGCCCCGGCGCGGGGGCCGGGCCGCCCCCGGCTGGGGGTGACGGCGCGGGAGGTGACG
>Ga0180217_1001134_pt1 | contig 31550 bp, 25 predicted proteins | sample eDN3rd37CBELigOP_FD_128521 | JGI IMG/M metagenome (GOLD analysis project Ga0180217, IMG submission 128521) | Enriched Organic Plus compost microbial communities from Emeryville, California, USA - eDNA 3rd pass 37_C BE-Lig OP (version 2) (version 2) ... | reverse complement strand
GCAGGCGCGCCAATCAGTCCAGGCAGGTGGCGGGGTCGGGTGGGCGATCGCGATCCACGCAGGGGCGCGCGCTGCGCGGCAGGTTGGCGATGCGGCGTTCGCCACCGACGTCCAGATCGAAGGCCTGCAGGCGGCGCGGCGGACAGACGCCGGCCGCGGTGCAGGCATCGGCCACGACGATCACGTAATGGCACTTGCCGGTGGTGCTGGCGAGGCAGCGGAAGCGGCCTTCGCCGGCGCGGATGACGCTGCGGCTGTGGAGCAGATCGACCCCGTTGGCTTCGCTGCGGACCACCGAGGTCACGGAGGGTTTTTCCTGGCAGCCGGCCAGACCCAGCAGGAACGACGCGGCGGTGGCGATGATGCGCATGGCGGACCTCGATGGCGGTACGTGTCGCGGCGGGTTCACATGCCGCGGAACAGGGACATGAAGGGCTGGCTGACCAGCAGTGTTTCCGGACGGTTGCGCAGCTTGAGCACGCCGCGTCCGGCATCGTCGCGGGTGATCGATGCCACGGCCTTCAGGTTGACGATGGTGGAGCGATGGATCTGCTTGAAGATGCGCGCGTCCAGTGCGTCCAGCAGTTCGCGCAATGGCGTGCGCAGCAGCGCTTCGCCCTCGGCGGTCATCACCACCGTGTACTTGTTGTCGGCGCGGAAATAGGCGACGTCGTCGATCAGGATCAGCCGGGTTTCCTTGCCGGTGCTGGCGGTGATCCAGACCAGCGGCGGTTTGTCGTCGGCCGGCGCGCGGGCGCCGATCTGCCTGAGCAGGGCCGCCAGCGTGGCCGCGTCCGGATGGTGGCCGCTGCGCTGTTGCAGGCGCTGCACGGTGGTGGCCAGGCGTTCGCGGGTGATCGGCTTGAGCAGGTAATCGACCGCGCCCTGGTCGAAGGCATCGATGGCGTACTGATCGTAGGCGGTGACGAACACGATCTGGGTCGCCGGACTGGCTTCGGTCATCGCGGTGGCGACTTCCAGCCCGGTCAGGCCCGGCATGCGGATGTCGAGGAAGGCGACGTCGGGCCTGTGCTCGGCAATCGCCTCCAGCGCGGAAGCGCCGTCCTCGCATTCGGCGACCAGCTCCAGTTGCGGCCAGGTATCGCGCAGCAACGAGGCCAGCGCGGTGCGCAGCAGTTCCTCGTCCTCGGCGATGACGGCCTTAGCCACGGGACACCCCCGCCGCCATCGGCAGGTTGAGGGTGGCGGCCACGCCCTGCGGGAAATTGGAGATGATCGCGAACGAGGCGTGGTTGCCGTAGGTCAGGTGCAGCCGCTCGCGCAGGTTCTTCAGGCCGATGCCGGTGCCGCCGGTCTGGCTGCCGAAGCCCTGGCCGTCATCGGCGACGGTGATCGCCACGCGGCCTTCCTGTTCGCGGGCGATGACCCAGATGGTGCCTCCGCCCGGCTTGGGTTCCAGCCCGTGCTTGATGGCGTTCTCGACCAATGTCTGCAGCATCATCGACGGCATCGCGACGCCGCGCAGGGCTTCGGGGATCTCCACCCGGGTGTCGAGCCGGTTGCCCATGCGGATCTTCAGGATCTCCAGATAGGCCTCCGCGCGCTCGGCTTCCTCGCCCAGCGTGGACATCGCGTCCTCGGCACGCGGCAGCGAGCGGCGCAGGTACTGGATCAGGTGGCCGAGCATGAGATCGGCGCGGGCCGGGTCCGTGCGGGTCAGGACCTGCGCGCTGGCCAGCGTGTTGTACAGGAAGTGCGGTTCGACCTGCGCCTGCAGCAGGTTGAGCTTGGCGACGGTCAGTTCCTTTTCGGTCACGGTCTCCGCGGTATCTGCCTTTTCCTGGCGCCGGCGCTCGCCGATGCGGCGCGCGATCGCACGGACGATGGCCTCGGCGTTTTCCAGGTTGGTGCCGTTGTCGACCTTCAGCAGATCGCTCCAGGTGCTGGCCTCCGGTTCGCACAGCAGCGAGACGCTGCAACTGCCGGCGCCCGGGGTGACGGTGGCGAGGATCTGGTTGCGCTTGGTGCTGAACCAGTTGAACACGTTGTAGCGCGAGGGCCGATCGTTGCCGTAGGGATCGATGCGCTTGAGCTTGGCCTTGACCTGCAGGCTGTCGCGGGCGCTCTCCACCTCTTCCACGCGCGGCAGTTCGCGCACCGCCGATTCGACCAGCAGGAAGGCTTCGTCGGCTTCCAGCGGAATCTCGATGCGCCGGTGCTGGCGGTTGGAGAGCGTGTCGTGATCCAGCCGGCCGGCGACCAGGCTGACCCGGCGCAGGTGCGAGAAGGTGCTGATGACCACCGACAGCGCGACCAGCAACGCCAGCAGGGCGAAGACCGGCCCGGGCGCATCGTTGCTCCCGGTGATGACGTTGAAGGTGCCGGCCCAGAGCAGGCCGGCGAGCATCAGCACGCCGGCCCACGCGGCGAAGATGCGGACGATGAAGAACAGGCTGGCGAACACGGCGGATCCATCGGTGTTGGATTGCCGCGGAGCATAGCCGGCCCCGGTCGGGACGGAAGGGGGCGGGCGACGGAAGCCGGATCCGGGCGATGAAAGCAGGCCGCGGCCGGACGGGACCGGTCAGGCGGCGGCGACCGCCGCGCCACATCCGCGCACTCGGCGCGTACGGGGCGTGGCCGGTGCGGCCGGCCGGGACCGGAACGGGCGTGATTGGCGCCGGGCCGCCGGTCAGACGTCCAGGTGCAGGCCGCACTCCCGCTTGAGTCCGAAGAAGCGCGTGTCCTCTTCGCGCATGCCCGGCTCCCAGCGGGTGGTGGTGTGGAAATCGCCAATCGAAACGTAGCCCTGTTCCCACAGCGGGTGATAGGGCAGGTCGTGTTGCTTGAGGTATTGCCACACGTCGCGGTCGGTCCAGTCGGCGATCGGGTTGACCTTCAGCCGGGCGCCGCGCCATTCGATGATCGGTGCGTTCGCGCGGCTGCTGGCCTGGCTGCGGCGCAACCCGGTGAACCAGGTGCCCACGTCCAGTTCGGCCAGCGCCCGCCGCATCGGTTCCACCTTGCGCAGGTTGTTGTACTGCTCGATGCCGACCAGGCCCTGCTCCCACAGGCGGCCGTGGCGCGCTTCCATCCAGGCGCGGCTGACCAGCGGACGGAACACCTTGAGGTTGAGCTTGAGCCGCTCGGTCAGTTCATCGGCGAAGCGGTAGGTCTCGGGGAACAGGTAGCCGGTATCGATCAGGATGACCGGCAGATCCGGTTGCTGGCGGGTGAGCATGTGCAGCAGCACGGCGGCCTGCGCGCCGAAGCTGGAGGACATCGCCGCCTGCGCCGGGCCGTTGGCCAAAGCCCAGCGCACGCGCGCTTCGGCCGGTTGCGCTTCCAGGCGCGCGTTGAGTACGGCGATGTCCTCGGTGGACTCGGGCAGGGGTGCGGTTTGCGGCGCGCTCATGCGTGCAGTTCCAGGGCAATCTGTCGGTGGGTGGGGTAGGGCGGCAGGGCGATCACGCCGCTGCGGTGCAGGAAGTCGCCGAAGCCTTCGTCCGCTTCGCGCTCCCGCGCATAGCGGGCCAGCAGTGGATCCAGCGCTTCCAGGATTTCGGGTTCGGTGATGTTTTCGCGGTAAAGCGTGTTGAGGCGCTGTCCCCGATGATCGGCGCCCAGCATCAGGTTGTAGCGGCCGGGCGCCTTGCCGACCAGCGCGATTTCGCCCAGATAGGGGCGGGAGCAGCCGTTGGGGCAGCCGGAGATGCGCAGCAGGATCGGCGCGTCGCGCAGGCCGTGCCGGTCCAGCAGCGGTTCCAGGCGCGCGGTGAAGTCGGGCAGGTAGCGTTCGGCCTCGGCCATCGCCAGCCCGCAGGTGGGCAGGGCGACGCAGGCGACCGCGGCACGCGCCAGCGCGGTGCCGGCGCGGCGGCCATCGTCCAGGCCATGCGCGCGCACCAGCGCGTCGATGCGTTCGCGCTCGCCGGCCGGCACGCCGGCGATGACCAGGTTCTGGTTGGGAGTCAGGCGGAACTCGCCCCGATGGACGCCGGCGATCTCGCGCAGTCCGGTCAGGTGGGAAGCCTGCGCGGTATCGGCGATGCGGCCGGCGAAGAAGTGCAGGGTCAGATGCCAGCGGCCGTCCTCGCCCTCGACCCAGCCGTAGCGGTCGCCGTTGTGGTCGAAGCGGTAATCGCGGGCGGGCAGCAGCGCATGGCCGGAACGCGCCTCGATTTCGCCGACGATGAAATCCAGGCCGCGATCGTCGATGGTGTACTTGAAGCGGGCACGCTTGCGCTGCTCGCGGTTGCCGAAGTCGCGCTGGGCGGTGACCACCGCGGTCGCCACGTCCAGCAGTTTTTCCGGCGGCAGGAAGCCGACCACGTCGCCCAGCCGCGGATAGGTCGCCGCATCGCCGTGGGTGGCGCCCATGCCGCCGCCGATGACCAGGTTGAAGCCGGCCAGTTCGCCGTCCTCCAGGATGGCGATGAAGCCCAGATCGTTGGCGAACACGTCGACGTCGTTGAGCGGCGGCACCGCGAAGCCGATCTTGAACTTGCGCGGCAGGTAGGTGGCGCCGTAGACGGGTTCCTCCTCTTCGCCGCTGCCCGCCACGCGTTCCTCGTCCAGCCAGATCTCGTAGTAGGCGCGGGTATTGGGCAGCAGGTGTTCCGACAGCCGAGCCGCCCAGGCCTGTACCTGCGCATGCGCCTTCGACAGCAGCGGATTGGCCGCCACCAGCACGTTGCGGTTGACGTCGCCGCACGCGGCGAGGGTATCGATCAGCGCGGCATTGATGGCCTGCATGGTGGCTTTCAGTTCGCGCTTGATCACGCCGTGGAACTGGAACGCCTGCCGGGTGGTGACGCGCAGCGAATGATTGGCGTAGCGGGTGGCGATGGCGTCCAGCTTCAACCACTGTCCGGGCGTGACCACGCCGCCCGGCGTGCGCGTGCGGATCATGAACTGGTAGGCAGGCTCCAGTTTCTGCCGGCGGCGCTCGTCGCGCAGATCGCGATCGTCCTGCTGATAACTGCCGTGGTACTTGATCAGCGTCTGGTCCGACTCGCGCAGCGCACCGGTCACCGGATCGGCCAGGCTCTCCAGCAGACTGCCACGCAGTCGCCGGCTTTCGGATTTGATGTCTTCTACGGAGTGGGACATGGGTGGGGAGCCGGGATTGGGGATTGGGGATTCGCCAGAGCGCAGCCAGGGAGCGGAGAAATACGGAACAGAGCGGGCTTCTACGAATCCCGAATCCCCAATCCCGAATCCCCGCCCTCAATACACATCACGACAGTAGCGGCCTTCCGATTGCAGGCGGGCCAGGTATGCGGACGCGGCTTCCTCGTCGTGGCCGCCCTGGCTGCGGACGATGTCGAGCAGGGCGGCGTGCACGTCCTTGCCCATGCCGATGGCGCCGCAGACGTAGAGATGCGCGCCGCCTTCGAGCCAGGCATAGACCTCGCGGGCGTGTTCGCGCAGGCGGTGCTGCACGTAGATCTTGTCGGCCTGGTCGCGCGAGAACGCCAGGTCCAGGCGATGCAGTGAACCGTCGCGCAATGCGTCCTGCCACTCGGCCTGGTAGAGAAAGTCCTGATTGAAATGTCGGGCGCCGAAGAACAGCCAGTTGCGGCCGGTGGCGCCGATCTCCGCGCGCTCCTGGACGAAGCCGCGGAAGGGGGCGATGCCGGTGCCCGGGCCGATCATCAGGACATCGCGCGAGGCGTCCGCGGGCACGCGGAAGCGTTCGTTGGCCTTGATGTAGACCGGCACTTCGTCGCCTTCCGCGCGTCCGGCAAGGAAACCGCTGGCCGCGCCGGCGTGCGGCTGGCCGAAGGCTTCGTAGGCCAGTACGTCGACGGTCAGGTGGACTTCCTCGCCGACCCGCTTGCGGCTGGAGGCGATGGAATACAGCCGTGGCGCGAGCGGGCGCAGCGTGGCGACCAGTTCGTGGGCTTCCCAGCGCGCGGGCCAGCGCCGCAGCACGTCGACGATCTGATGGCTGTTGAGCAGGCCGGCCAGCGCCGGTTGCTGCGCCGGCGCCAGCAGAGCATTGAGATCGTCGGCGCGCGCCTGCGCGGCGTGTTCGGCAAGGAACGGGCGCGACAGCCGCGTCAGTTCGCGGCGGCTGGCCAGCCACTCGCGCAGCGGCAGCGTTTCGCCCTGGATACCGACGTCGGCGTCGCCCGGCAGCGCGGCGGCTTCGAGGATGGATTGCACCAGTGCATCCGGATTGCGGTGGCGGATGCCCAGCGCGTCGCCGGGTTCGTAGTGGAGGCCGCTGCCGGCCAGCGACAGTTCGAGGTGGCGCACGTCCTTGTCGCGCACGCCGTGGCGCGCGAATGCCGCGCCCTTGAAATCGCGGCCGCCGATGGGCTGGTTGAGCAGCAGTTCGGCGGCGAAGGGCCTTTCGTGCGACCAGGGCGAGGTCGCATGCGCCGGGCGCAACGGGGTGACCGTGGCCAGCGGAGTACTCGCCTGTGGCTTGAGGTGCTCGCGCGCGTGATCCAGCGCCCGGGTCCGCCAGGGATCGGCGACGGTGTCGATGTCCAGGTCCGCCAGGCCCGGATCGAACAGGCGCTGCGCGCCCAGTTCGGCCAGGCGGGCGTCGAGGCGGCGGGCGATGCCGCAGAAGTCGGCGTAGCTGGAATCGCCCAGGCCGAGCACGGCGTAGCGCAGATCGGGGAGCCTGGGGGCGCGGCGGCCGGACAGGAATTCGACGAACCCGACCGCGTCGTCCGGCGGGTCGCCTTCGCCCTGGGTGCTGATCACCACGTACAGCAGGCGTTCGCCGGCAAGCTCGCGGGTCGGGTAGGCATCGGCGCGAAGCAACCGCACCGGCAGTCCGCCGGCTTCGACCTGCTGGGCGATCTTCTCGGCCGCGCGCCGGGCGTTGCCGGTCTGGCTGCCGTAGACCACGGTCAGGCGCTGGCCGGGCTGCGGTTGGCCGCCGGGCAGCACCGCCAGCTGCGGAGCGTGCTGGCCCTGGGCCAGCCCGGCGGTGTAACCGGACAGCCACCACAGGGCCGGGGCATCCAGGCCGTCGACCAGCCGCGCCAGCAGCGCACGGCGCTCCTCGGCCAATGGGCTGGGCGCCAGTGCGGAGGAGGAAGCGGTCATCGCGGGCAATCGCTTTGCGCGGAAGGGAATCCGATGTTAGGAATCCGTTCCGCCGCGCAGAAAGGACGGCTGGTTATGGGCTTATCGCCCCGGCTTATTTCCGCCGCCGGACCGCGCCGTGGAATGCTCACCGGCCCCGGAAGGCAGAGGCAGCGGCGGCAACTGGTACGCTTCGCATCGGCATCCCGTCACGTACCGCAGCCCGTTTTGATGAGCGCCGACTCCCGCCTTTCCCACCTTGATCGCCTGGAAGCCGAAAGCATCCACATCCTGCGGGAGGTGGCGGCCGAGTTCCGCAATCCCGTGCTGCTGTATTCGGTGGGCAAGGACAGCTCTGTGCTCCTGCACCTGCTGCTCAAGGCCTTCGCGCCGGCGCGGCCGCCGATCCCGCTGCTGCACGTGGACACGCGCTGGAAGTTCCGCGAGATGATCGCGTTCCGCGATCGCCGGGCGGCCGAGACCGGCGTCGAACTGCGGGTCCACATCAACCCCGACGGCATCGCCCGCGGCATTGGTCCGATCACCCACGGCGCCACCGTGCATACCGACGTGATGAAGACCCAAGGCCTGAAGCAGGCGCTGGAGCAGCATGGCTTCGACGCCGCCATCGGCGGCGCGCGCCGCGACGAGGAGAAATCCCGCGCCAAGGAGCGCGTGTTTTCCTTCCGCAACGATCGCCACCGCTGGGATCCGAAGAACCAGCGCCCGGAACTCTGGAACCTGTACAACGCCCGCATCCACAAGGGCGAGAGCGTGCGCGTGTTCCCGCTGTCCAACTGGACCGAGCTGGACATCTGGCTGTACATCTACCGCGAAGGCATCCCGGTGGTGCCGCTGTACTTCGCCGCCGAGCGGCCGGTGGTGGAGCGCGACGGCGCGCTGATCCTGGTCGATGACGAACGCCTGCCCCTGCACGACGGCGAACGGCCGCGGATGCGGCGGGTGCGCTTCCGCACGCTGGGTTGCTATCCGCTCACCGGCGCGATTGAATCCGACGCCGACACCCTCGAGAAGATCATCGCCGAGATGCTGGTGACGACGTCCTCCGAACGCCAGGGGCGCGTGATCGACCACGAACCGGGCGCTTCGATGGAGAAGAAGAAGCTGGAGGGCTATTTCTGATGAAGCCGGGATTCGGGATGACCGGCCATCCGGCCGTTGAAAACCGGGATTCGGGATCGGGAAAGGCGGAAAATATTCCGCAGGCGGACGCTTTTACGAATCCCGAATCCCAAATCCCGAATCCCGTGAACAACGGCATCGCCGATTATCTCCGCCGGCATGAAACCAAGCCGCTGCTGCGTTTCATCACCTGCGGCAGCGTCGACGACGGCAAGAGCACCCTGATCGGCCGCCTGCTGCATGACAGCAAGCGCCTGTTCGACGATCAGCTCGCGGCGCTGGAACAGGACAGCCGCCGGCACGGCACCCGCGGCGGCGACATCGACTACGCCCTGCTGCTGGACGGCCTCGCCGCCGAGCGCGAGCAGGGCATCACCATCGACGTGGCCTACCGTTACTTCGACACCGAGCGCCGCAAGTTCATCGTCGCCGACTGCCCGGGCCACGAGCAGTACACGCGCAACATGGCCACCGGCGCGTCCACCGCCGACGTGGCGGTGGTGCTGGTAGACGCGCGCAGGGGCGTGCTGGCCCAGACCCGCCGGCACAGCTACATCGTCTCGCTGCTGGGCATCCGCCACGTCGTGCTGGCGGTCAACAAGATGGATCTGGTGGATTTCGACCCCGCCGTGTTCGACGCCACCGCCGGCGAATACCGCGCCCTGGCCGCGCAGCTGGGCATCGCCGACGTGCTGTGCGTACCCCTGTCGGCGCTGGAAGGCGACAACCTGATCGAGCGCTCGCCCCGCACGCCCTGGTATGAAGGTCCGAGCCTGCTGCGGCACCTGGAAACCGTGGACGTGGAGGACGCCGCGCACGCGGGCGGGTTCCGCCTGCCGGTGCAGTGGATCAACCGCCCGCACCAGAATTTCCGCGGCTTCGCCGGCACGATCGCCGCGGGACGCGTGGCGGTCGGGGATGCGGTGGTCGCGCTGCCGTCGGGGCGGCGCTCGCGGGTCGCGCAGCTGCTCGGGCCGGACGGCGGGATCACGCAGGCCTCAGCCGGTGAAGCGATCACCCTGACGCTTACCGACGAGATCGACATCAGTCGCGGCGACGTCATCGCCGCGGCCGATGATCCGCCGCAGGTCGCCGATCAGTTCGCCGCGCACGTGTTGTGGATGGACGATGCCGCGTTGCTGCCGGGACGCCCGTATTGGTTGAAAATCGGTGCGCGCACGGTGTCCGCCACGGTCAGCGAGATCAAGCACCGGGTCGACGTCAACAGCCAGGAGCACCTGGCCGCCAAGCGCCTGGAACTCAACGAGGTCGGTTACTGCAACCTGAGCCTGGACGAGCCGATCGCCTTCGCCCCCTATGCGGAGAACCGCAGCCTCGGCGGCTTCATCCTGATCGATCGCCAGAGCAACCACACGGTCGCCGCCGGGACGCTGGATTTCGCGCTGCGCCGCGCCGGCAACGTGCACTGGCAGCACCTGGACGTGGACAAGGCGGCGCGCGCGCGCATCAAGGGCCAGCAGCCACGCGTGTTGTGGTTCACCGGCCTGTCCGGCGCCGGCAAGTCGACCGTCGCCAACCTGGTCGACAAGCGCCTGCATGCGCTGGGCTACCACAGCTTCATCCTCGACGGCGACAACGTGCGCCACGGCCTGAACCGGGATCTCGGCTTCACCGCCGAGGACCGGGTGGAGAACATCCGCCGCGTGGCCGAGGTCGCCAGGCTGATGACCGACGCCGGCCTCATCGTGCTGGTCAGTTTCATTTCGCCGTTCCGGGCGGAACGGCAGATGGCGCGCGAGCGCTTCGGCGAGGGCGAGTTCCTGGAAATCTTCGTCGACGTGCCGCTGGCGCTTGCCGAGCAGCGCGACGTCAAGGGCCTGTACCGCAAGGCGCGCGCGGGCCTGATTCCCAACTTCACCGGCATTGACTCGCCGTACGAAGCGCCGGAACATCCGGACCTGCGGCTGGATGCCGGTGCCGAGAGCCCGGAGCAGTTGGCGCTGCGGGTACTCGAAAAACTGGGGCTGGCTTAGCGACCGCGCGTTGTACAAGGGTCGTTAGTCATGGCCCTGTCAACGCCTCCGTGCGCTTTTTCGTTCATGGCGTGAAGGTAAACTTCACGTGATAACGATCATTACGGTACTTGCATGCTGAGCCGAACCGGATTGCGTGCGACGCTGGCCGCCGCCGCGTCGATGTTCCTGTTGACCGCCTGCGGAGGAAAGTCCGCCGACGCGGGCGGGGGCAGGCAGGGAGGCGACCGGCCGGTGCCGGTGACGACCCAGGTGGTGCGGCCTTCGGCCTGGAACGACACCCTGGAAGCGCTGGGCACCGCCAAGGCCCGCGAGTCGGTGACCCTGACCGCCAAGGTCAGCGAGATCGTGCAGGACGTGCATTTCGAAAGCGGCCAGGACGCGAAGGCCGGGCAGGTGCTGGTGACGCTGCGCGGGGACGCCGCCAAGGCGTCGCTGGAGCAGGCCGAGGCGACCTATGCCGAAGCCGAGCGCCTGTACCGCCGGCAGAAGGAACTGGCCGAGCAGCAACTGGTCGCCCGTTCGACCCTCGACACCCAGCTGGCCCTGCGCGACGCGGCCGCCGCGCGCGTGCAGCAGATGAAGGCCGACATCGGGGATCGCAGCGTGCGTGCGCCGTTCGCCGGCGTGCTCGGCATCCGCCAGGTCAGCCCGGGCTCGCTGATCACCGCCAACACGATCATTGCCACCCTCGACGACGTTTCGCGCATGTACGTGGACTTCCAGGTGCCGGAAGCCGCGCTGGCCACGGTGGGCAACGGCGACGCGGTCACCGCGACCACCGCCGCCTGGCCGGGGCGCAGCTTCGAGGGCAAGGTGGAGACCGTCGATGCCCGCGTCGACCCGGCCACCCGCGCGATCACCGTGCGCGCGGTGTTCGACAATCCGGATCGCGCGCTGCGCCCGGGCATGCTGCTCAACGTCAACCTGTTCCGGCCCGAGCGGCAGGCGCTGGTGATTCCCGAGATCGCGGTGGTGCAGGTCGGCCGCGACACCTTCGTGTACCGGGTCAAGGCCGACGCCAGCGTGGAGCAGGCGATGGTGCGCACCGGCGTGCGTCGCGAGGGCAAGGTGGAAATCGTCGAGGGGCTGAAGGCGGGCGAGCGCATCGTCGTGGACGGCACCGGCAAACTGCGCCCCGGCGCGAAGATCACCGAAGGCGACGCGACCGCGCCGACCGCCGCCGGGAAGGGCTGATCCATGAAGCTGTCCGACCTCTCGATCAAGCGGCCGGTGCTGGCCGTGGTGATGAGCCTGCTGCTGATCGTGCTGGGCGTGATGTCGTTCATGCGCCTGACCCTGCGAGAACTGCCCAACATCGATCCGCCGGTGGTGTCGGTGGAGGTGACCTATCCGGGCGCCTCGGCGGCGGTGGTGGAAACCCGCGTCACCCAGATCCTGGAGGACGCGCTGGCCGGCATCGAGGGCATCGAGACCATCGAATCGCGCAGTTCCAACGGACGCTCGCAGGTCACCATCGAGTTCACCCTCACCCGCGACATCGAGGCCGCCGCCAACGACGTGCGCGACAAGGTCAGCCGGGTGATGGACCGCATGCCCGACGAGGCGGATCCGCCGGAAGTGCAGAAGGTGGAAGCCGACGCGGACGTGATCCTGTGGTTGAACATGAGTTCGACCAAGATGGACACCCTGCAACTGACCGACTACGCGGACCGCTACATCGTCGACCAGCTCTCCGCGCTGGACGGCGTGGCGCAGGTGCGCATCAGCGGCGCGCAGCGCTATGCCATGCGGATCTGGCTGGATCGGGCGGCGATGGCCGCGCGCGGCATCACCGCCAGCGACGTGGAGGCGGCGCTGAGGCGCGAGAACATCGAACTGCCGGCCGGCCGCATCGAATCGGAAACCCGCGATTTCACCCTGCGGGTGGAGCGCGGCTACATGACCGCCGAGCAGTTCGCGCGGATGCCGCTCACCAAGGGGACCGACGGTTACGTGGTGCGGGTGGGCGACGTGGCGCGGGTGGAACTGACCACCGCCGAACGCCGCGCCTATTTCCGCAGCAATGGCCAGCCCAACGTCGGCCTGGGCATCGTCAAGACCTCGACCGCCAACGCGCTGGACGTGGCCCGCGCCGCCCGCGCCGCCGCCGAGCGGATCCGCCCGACCCTGCCGGACGGCACCAACATCTTCGTCGCCTACGACAGCACCGTGTTCATCGAGGCCTCGGTCGAACGCGTCTACGCCACGCTGGTGGAAGCGATGATCCTGGTGTTCGCGGTGATCTGGCTGTTCCTGGGCAGCCTGCGCGCGGCGCTGATCCCGGCGGTGACGGTGCCGGTCTGCCTGATTACCTCGTTCATCGCGCTGTACGCGTTCGGCTTCTCGATCAACCTGCTGACCCTGCTCGCGCTGGTGCTGTGCATCGGCCTGGTGGTGGACGACGCCATCGTGGTGCTGGAGAACATCCAGCGGCGTGCGGACCTGGGCGAGCCGCCACTGGTGGCGGCACGGCGCGGCACCGCGCAGGTGGCGTTCGCGGTGATCGCGACCACCGCGGTGCTGGTGGCGGTGTTTCTGCCGGTGGGCTTCATGGAAGGCAACACCGGCCGGCTGTTCCGCGAGTTGTCGGTGGCGCTGGCGGCGGCGGTGGCGATTTCCGCCTTCGTCGCCCTGACCTTGACCCCGATGATGTCGTCCAAGCTGGTCCGGCCGCACAGCAAGCCGAAGGGCTTCAACGCGTGGATGAACCGCCAGCTGGCCCGGCTCAGCGAAGGCTACGGCCACCAGGTGCAGCGGCTGGTGGCGCTGCCCGGCCGGCGCATCCTGTTGATCCTGCTGGTGGCGATGGGGGCCTGCCTGGCGGTGGCGGCGGTGCTGGGCCTGCGCGTGCCCAAGGAACTCGCGCCGATGGAGGATCGTGGTTCGTTCTTCGTCTCCATCCAGGGACCGGAAGGCGCGGGCTTCGATTACACCGTGAAACAGATCCAGCAGGTGGAGCATCTGTTCGCCGACAACATCGGCGAAGGCAAGGCGATCCAGCGCGCGAACGCCCGCGTGCCGGGCGGCTTTGGCGCCAGCGAGGAGATGCATACCGGCCAGGTGATCGTGTTCCTGCAGGACTGGAGCAAGCGCCACGAGAGCACCACCGAAGTGCTGGAATCGGTGCGCGGCCAACTGGAGAAGATGCCGGGCATCCGCGCCCAGCCGTCGCAGCGCACCGGCCTGGTCCGCGGCGGCGGCCAGCCGTTCCGGATGGTCCTCGGCGGCCCGGACTACAACGAACTCTCGCAGTGGCGCGATCGGATGATGGCGCGGATGGAGCAGAATCCCGGCCTGTACGGCGTGGACTCGGATTACAAGGAAACCCGGCCGCAGATGCGGGTCAACATCGACCGCAGCCGCGCGGCGGACCTGGGCGTGTCGGTGCAGGAAATCGGCCGCACCCTGGAAACCATGATGGGCTCGCGCCAGGTCACCACCTTCGTCGACAACGGCGAGGAGTACGACGTGCTGATGCAGGCCGATCGCGAGCGCCGTTCCTCGCCGGCCGACCTGACCAACACCTACGTGCGCGGCAGCAGTGGCGACCTGATCCCGCTGTCCAACCTGGTGACCCTGTCGGAAATCGCCGAGCCGGGCAGCTTCAACCGCTTCAACCGCCTGCGCGCGATCACCCTGACCGCCTCGCTGGCGCCGGGCTATACCCTGGGCGAGGCGATGGACTGGGCGCAGCAGACAGCGCAGGAAGAGTTGCCGGACTACGCCCAGATCGACTGGAAGGGCGAATCCCGCGAATACCTGAAGGCCGGCGGCGCGGTGCTGCTGACCTTCGCGCTGGCGTTGCTGATCGTGTACCTGGTGCTGGCGGCGCAGTTCGAGAGCTTCATTCACCCGCTGGTGATCATGCTGACCGTGCCGCTGGCGGTGCTTGGCGCATTGATCGGCCTGTGGGTCACCGGTGGCACGCTCAACCTGTTCAGCCAGATCGGCATCGTGATGCTGATCGGCCTGGCGGCGAAGAACGGCATCCTCATCGTCGAATTCGCCAACCAGTTGCGCGACGACGGCATGAGCGTGGCGCGCGCCATCGCCGAATCCTCGAAGGTGCGCCTGCGCCCGATCCTGATGACGTCCGTGGCCACGGTGATGGGCGCGGTGCCGCTGGTGGTCGCCGGCGGTCCCGGTTCGGCCAGCCGCGCCACGATCGGCGTGGTGGTCATCTTCGGCGTCTCCTTCTCCACCCTGTTGTCGCTGTACGTGGTGCCGGCGTTCTACGCGCTGCTGGCGCCGTTCACCCGGTCGCCGGAGGCGGTGGCCCACGAACTGCAGCGGCTCGAAGACGAAACTCCCCCGGTAGGCGGTCATGGTTGACCTGGAAGGCATGGAAGAAAACACGATCGAAGGCGACGGATTCAGGTTGCGGCCCTGGCGCGCGGAAGACGCGCGCTGGCTGCTGCGCCACGCCAACGACCCGCAGGTGGTGCGTGGACTGAGCGAACGCTTTCCGCATCCGTACCGGCGCGAGGATGCCTGGCGCTTCCTGGCCGGCGAGGTGGTGGATCTGAACGATCCGGTGTTCGCCATCGACATCGATGGCCGCGCCTGCGGCGGCATCGGGGCGCATCCGCGCCAGGGCGAACGCGGCGGCAGCGCCGAGATGGGCTATTGGCTCGGCCGCCGTTACTGGGGCCAGGGGCTGATGAGCCGCGTGGTGGCCGCGTACGTGCCGTGGGTGATGGAGCGGCTGCAACTGCACCGGGTGCAGGCCAACGTACTGGACATCAACCCGGCCTCGGCACAGGTGCTGCTGAAGAACGGATTCCAGGAAGAAGGGGTGCTGCGCGACGCCATCCGCAAGAATGGGCGCCTGCATGATCTGCGCGTGTTCTCACGTCTGAGGACGCCCACGGCGCACTGAATCCGGCCGGATTCCCCTGTTCAGCAGGAAGATCGTCCCCGCCGGGCTTCGCAGGCCGGGCCGATTCGTGGAGAATCGACCGGCCCCCGATGACGGGGATTTCTTTTTGGCTGGGGAGACTGCGTGGAAGCCATCATCAATGCCGTCAACGGCATCATCTGGAGCAAGGCACTGATCGTCATGTGCCTGGGCGCCGGCCTGTATTTCACCATCCGCACCCGTTTCATGCAGGTGCGCGGTTTCGTCGAGATGGTGCGGTTGACCGTCAGCGGGCAGAAATCCGAGGCCGGCGTGTCCTCGTTCCAGGCACTTGCCATGTCGATGGCCGGCCGCATCGGCATCGGCAACATCGCCGGCGTCGCCACCGCCATCGCCTTCGGCGGTCCCGGCGCGGTGTTCTGGATGTGGGTGATGGGCTTCCTGGGGGCTTCGACATCCTACGTCGAGTCCACCCTGGCCCAGATCTACAAGGTCAAGGACGCCGAAGGCCGCTACCGCGGCGGTCCCGCCTACTACATCGAGAAGGCGATGGGGCTGAAGTGGTACGCGCTGCTGTTCGCCGTCGCCACCATCGCCGCCACCGGTTTCCTGATGCCCGGCGTGCAGGCCAACGCGATTGCCGACAGCGCCGCCAACGTCTGCCAGGGCACCTCGCTGTGCGGCGCGATGGACGGCCAGTGGCTGGGCATGCCGGCGCGTGACGCGTTCAAACTGGGCATCGGCATCGCGGTGTCGATCCTGCTGGCCGTGATCATCTTCGGCGGCGTCAAGCGCATCGCCAATTTCGCCGAAATCGTCGTGCCGTTCATGGCGGCCGGCTTCATCCTGATGGCGATCACCGTGATGGTGCTCAACGCCGACCAGGTGCCGGAAATGTTCCGGATCATCTTCAGCAGTGCGTTCGGCACCCACGCCGCGTTCGGCGCGATCCTGGGCCTGGCGGTGGAGTGGGGCGTCAAGCGCGGCATCTACGCCAACGAGGCCGGCCAGGGCACCGGCCCGCACGCCGCCGCCGCCGCCGAAGTCTCGCACCCCGCCAAGCAGGGCTACGTGCAGGCGTTCGCGATCTACTTCGACACCATGATGGTGTGCACGTCGACCGCCTTCCTGGTGCTGACCACCGGCAAGTACAACGTGTACTCGCCCGCGGGGGGCGCTCATCTGTATTCGGGCCTGCCGGCCGGCATCGAGGAAGGCCCCGGCTATGCGCAGGCGGCGGTGGAATCGGTGCTGCCGGGCTGGGGCGCGGGCTTCGTGGCGGTGGCGCTGTTCTTCTTCGCCTTCACCACCATCATGGCCTACTACTACATGGCCGAAACCAACCTCAGCTACGTCAACGGCAACCAGCGGCGCCCGCTGACCGTGCTGCTGCTGCGGCTGGGCATCATGGGCATGGTCATCTTCGGTGCGTTCCACAACGCCAAGACCGCGTGGGCGCTGGGCGACATCGGCGTCGGCCTGATGGCGTGGCTGAACATCATCGCCATCCTGATCCTGCACAAGCCGGCGATGGCCGCGCTGCGCGATTACGAGCGGCAGAAGAAGCTGGGCCTGGATCCGGTGTTCGATCCGGACGTGGCGGGCGTCAGGAACGCCGATTTCTGGAAGCACAAGTCGCACTGACATGAGCGGTCCCTGGGACAAGCGTCCCGCGCCGCCGCGCGGGACCGGCGCCGACCGGCGGCCACCGCGCGCGCCGCGGCCGGCCGCCGTCCGTGACGAAACGCGCGCGCCGCCGGTGGCCGGCACGCGCGACGAACTGCGGCTGTACGGCATCAACGCCGTGCAGGCGGTGTTCGAGCGGCGTCCGGACGCGATCCGCAAGGTCTACCTGGCCGAGGCGCGGATTCCCTCGTTCAAGGCGTTGTTGGCCTGGTGCGTGAAACACCGGCTCGGTTACCGCGTGGTGACGGAGGACGATCTGGATCGGCTGGCCGCCAGCCAGCACCATGAAGGCATCGTCGCCGACGTGCGCAAGGCCGAGCCGTGGCCGCTGGGCGATTGGCTGCGCGGCTTGCCGGCGGGTCCGGCTTCGGCGATCTGGCTGGATGGCGTGGGCAATCCGCACAATTTCGGCGCGATCCTGCGTTCGGCCGCGCACTTCGGCGTATCGGCGATCCTGTTGCCGCCGCAGGGCGGACTGGCCTTGTCCGGCGCGGCCGCGCGGGTGGCCGAAGGCGGTGCGGAGCAGGTGCCGCTGGTGCGCCTGGGCAACGTCGCCAACGCGATCGCGCAACTGCATGGCGCGGGCTTCTCGCTGGCGGCCACGGTGGTGCGGGGCGGCGACGATCTGTTCGCGGCGCGGCTGCCGGAACGCCTGATCTACGTGATGGGCGCCGAAGGCGAAGGCATGGATGCGCAACTGGCCGCCGCTTGCGACACGCGCCTGTCCATTCCCGGCACCGGCGCGGTCGAAAGCCTCAACGTGGCCTCGGCGACGGCGGTGTTCCTGGCGCAGTGGCGGCAGCGCCTGCGCAGGGACTGAACGGTGGGCGCGGCCCGGCGCGTTGCCTGGCCGGCGTTCGCATGAAAAAAGAGCGGGCCGGAGGGCCCGCTCTTTTCATTCGCCGGAAGGCAGGAGGTTCATTCCTGCGGCGGCGCGACCTGCCTGGGTTCGCTGCCGAAACCGCCCTCGGCTTCCGCCGCGAGATAGGCGAACACGGTGTAGGCGGCGACGTTCTGCGCGAGCGCCTTCGGATCGATCTTGTCGAGGGTATCGTCGGCGGTATGGTGCAGATGGAAGTAATCGCTGCCGTCCTGCGCCAGCCAGGCCCACGCCAGGCCCTGCGCGGCGAACGGGCTGATGTCCGGCCCCGGGCCGCCCTTGTCGGCCTGGTACTCGATGCCCAGCGGCGCGAGCGCCTCGGCGATCCGGCGGGTGGCGTCGCGGGCGTAGTCCGGCGCGCTGGTGTTGAAGGCGTAGATGCGGCCGGCGCCGAAATCGCTCTCCGCGGCGATCTGGTGCAGGCGCACGTCGGCGGCGTGCTTCTGCGCATACGCGCGGCCGCCGTAGAGGCCCTGTTCCTCATTGGCGAAGGCGATCACGCGGATGGTGCGCTTCGGCGCCTGCTTCAACTGGCCGATCAGATGCCCGGCGGCCATGGTCAGGGCGACGCCGGCGCCGTCGTCGATCGCGCCGGTTCCCAGATCCCAGGAATCCAGGTGGCCGCCGATCACCACCACTTCCTTCGGCAGGCTGCGCCCGGTGATTTCACCGATCACGTTGTACGAAGTGGCCTCGCCGTCCCAGCCGCAGTCCAGCGACAGCCGCACCTTCACCGGGCCCCGCGCCAGCAGGCGCGCCAGCTGATCGGCATCCGGAATGGTCAGCGATGCCGACGGCACCGGGGTGAGGCCGTCGTCGAAACGGGTGATGCCGGTATGCGCCACGCGATGATGGTCGGTGCCGGCCGAACGCATCAGATAGCCGATGGCGCCCTTGCGGATCGCCGCCGAAGGACCGCGCGAGCGGATGGCGCCGCCGTTGCGATAATCGCTGCCCGAGCGATCGGCCTTCATCTGGTAGTCGACGAAGGCGATCTTGCCGGCCAGCGATCCGGCGGGCGCGGCTTCCAGCGCGGCCAGATCGGCGAAGCGCACGACCTCCGCTTCCACCGTGCCGCCGGGGCTGCCGCCCAGCGCGGTCACGGTGAGCGGCTGCGGATGCGTGCCCAGCACCGAGGCGTGTTCGCTCCGGCGCTCCCACTTGGGAAACGTCACCGGTTCGGTCCATACCTTGTCGAAGCCGAGCGCCTTGAACTTGGCGGTGGCCCACGCGACCGCGCGCGCATCGGCCTCGCTGCCGGCCAGGCGCGGACCGATCTCGGTGGTCAGCGATTCCACCACCTTCCAGCCGGTGTCGTCGGCGAGTGCCTGCTCGCGCAGTTGCGCGGCGGTGGCCAGGGCGGCGTCGGGGATGCGGGTGGGTTTCTGCGCCGCATGCGCGGAGACGGGCAGGGACAGGCTGAGGGCGATCAACAACGGCGTCAGACGCATGGAATACCCCTGGAAGCAGGCTGGAAATGGGCTGGGAATGGCTGAAATAGGAAAGCCGCGAGCTTAGCAGCCCGCGGCTTTCCCCGATTGTGAAACAAGTCGTGGCTTACTTCTTCAGCGAATCGCGGATCTCGCGGAGCAGCAGCACGTCTTCGGGCGTTGCGGCCGGCGCTTCCGGCGCCTTCTTGTAGAGGCGGTTGACCGCCTTGACCAGCAGGAAAATGGCGAAGGCCACGATCACGAACTGGATCAGCGTGTTGATGAACTCGCCGAAGCCGATCACCACCGCGGGAACCTCCTTGCCGGCGGCATCGACGGTGGCCTCCTTGAGGGTCCATACCCATCTGGAGAAATCCACCCCGCCGACCAGCAGCCCGATCGGCGGCATGATGATCTTGTCGACCAGGACGGTGACGATCTTGCCGAAGGCGGCGCCAATCACCACGCCGACCGCCAGGTCGACGACGTTGCCGCGTGCGATGAATTCCTTGAACTCGCTGATCATGCCCATGCTGGAGGTCCTCGTGGTCCGGGCGGCCGCGCCCGTGCGCGCAGAACTATACCGCGGACGGCCGGGAATGCATCCTTTCCTCCACGGCCATGCGCGTCAGGCGACGATCGTGCCCCGCAGTTCGACCACGCCATCCAGCGACGCGATGAAACGATCGCCAGGCGACAGCGCGGCCACGCCGGCCGGCGTGCCCATGAAGATCAGATCGCCCGCCTTGAGCGCATAAAGCTTCGAGAGTTCCTGGATGATCTCGGGCACGTCCCAGATCAGATCCGACAGCGCGCCGTGCTGGCGCACCTGCCCGTTGACGGCGAGGGTGAGCGTGCGCAGTGCCGGATCGCCCACGTCCGCCGCGGGCACCAGTTCGCTGATCGGCGCCGAATGATCGAAGCCCTTGCCGGTATCCCAGGGGAGGCCCTTGGCCTTGGCGGCGCCCTGCAGATCGCGCCGGGTCAGATCCAGGCCGACGCCGTAGGCGATCACCAACGCCTGCGCGCGGGCGCCATCCAGTTCGCCTGCCGGCGCGTCGTGGCCGAGCGCGGCGACCAGTTCGACCTCGTGGTGCAGATCCCGGGTCGCGGGCGGATACGGCACGTCCGCGCCACCGGTGACGATGGCGTCGGCGGGCTTGTGGAAGAACACCGGCTGTCCCCGCTCGGCCTTCGACGCCGGCGCGGCGGCGCCCATTTCGCGGGCGTGGTCGGCGAAATTGCGGCCGACGCAGAAGATGCGGCGCACCGGAAAGGTACCGCCACCGCGCACCGGGACGCGCGGGACGGGAGGAGCGGGGAACAGATCGGTCATGTCGGCGGCCGGCCGGTGCCGGGCAGGAAAACAGCCGCTGAGTGTAGCGCCCGTCGCGATCAGCGCGACAGCGGAAGCGCCGGCTTGCGGACGACCTGGTACTCGCCTTCCACCACGCGATCGCGCGCGACCGGCTTGCCGCGCTGCTTGATCAGCCGGTAGAGCAGACCGGCGGCGATCATGGCCGCGCCGACGAACACGCTGAAGAACACCAGCACGCACAGCACGCCCAGGCCCAGCAGGCCGAGGGCCAGCCGCAGCAGCGGATGGCGCGGCTTGCGCGGCGCGAAGGCGGAACGGAAGGCATTGAACTGGAAGCTGCGTGCGAACATGGCGTTGGGTCGTGACACAATGCGGCCGGGGCCGGGTGGCGTGCAGTATCCGGTGACAAGAATATGACGGTGTGAGAAGTTCGTTAAGACAGCCATGGCCCTTATCGCGCTGGACAGCATTGAAGACGGCGGTTTCGCCGAAGTCGAAGCCGAAATCGACGGAGATAGCGAATCCCTGGTGCTGTTCCGGCAGGGCGCGCAGGTGCGCGCCTGGCTGAATGTTTGCCCGCACGCGGGCCGCCGGCTCGATTGGGCGCCCGGCAAGTTCCTGAAAAGCAGGGACGGCCTGCTGGTCTGCGCCGCGCACGGCGCGTCGTTCGAACTGCAGCGCGGCGATTGCGTGGCCGGTCCATGCCGCGGCGACTCGCTGCGGGCGGTGCCGGTGCAGGTGGTGGACGGCATGGTCCGGCTCGCCTGACCGGGCCGCGGCTCCCGCGGGAAGCGACAGTCCTCAGCCCGCGCGGCCGTTCCACCAGAACAGCGCGTTGACCGCCAGCACCACGACCACGGTGTAGATCAGCGACAGCGGCCCGCCGACGCGCCACATCTGCCGCGAGGTGTAGTTGGCGGGACCGGTGACCATCGAGATCACCGGATTGGAGGCGGTCATCAGGTTGTTGGATGCCGACAGCGCGACGATCAGCGCGAACGCGGTCGGATTGCCGCCGGCCGCCAGCGCCAGGTTGATCGCCATCGGCACCATCACGATGGTCGCGCCGACATGGCTGATCACCAGCGAGAAACCGGTCGTGAGCAGGGCCACGGCGATCTCGATCAGCCAGACCGGCATGCCTTCGGGCAACTGCTCGACGGTGTGTCCGGCCACCCAGGCGGCCGCGCCGCTGCTGTCCATCGCCCAGCCCAGCGGGATCAGGCCCGCCATCAGGAACACCGTCTTCCAGTTGATCGCCGCGTAGGCCTCGTCCATCCGCAGCACGCCGGTCAGCAGCATGCCGGCCACGCCGGTCATCAGGGTCAGCGACACCGGCAGCCGCGATGTCAGCGCGATGACGATGGTGACCGCGAAAATGGTCATCGCGATCTTGAACTTGTGCGGCCGCTGCTCGCCCTTCGGGTAATCGGTCACCACCACGAAGTCGCGGCTTTCGGCGGCCTGGTGCAGGTCGGTCCAGATGCTGTGGAAGACCAGCATGTCGCCCGCCCGCAGCGGGATCTTGCGCACGTCCTCGCGCAGCACTTTCTTGTCGCGGTTGATCGCCAGCAGGCTGATGCCGGCCTGCTTGCGCAGGCGCAGGTCGGCGGCGGTCTTGCCGATCAGCTTGGAGGTCGGCGGAATCACCGCCTCGGAAATGCCCGCGCGGCTGGGATTGAACAGGTCGCCGAAGTGGCGCAGGCGCGAGGACATGCGCAGGAAATGGTTCTGCGCGAAGTCCGCCACCTGCGGCCGCGGGCCCATCACGCCCAGCACGCTGCCCACCCAGATGCGCATGTCGGCCGGCGGCGCCAGACGGGTGTCGTTGCCGGTCTGCAGCGCCAGCATCAGCGGCGCATCGTGCATGGCTTCGGCCTCGCCGAGCGACATGCCGACCAGCGGGCTTTCGGCGGTGACCAGCAGTTCGAACACGTCGCCTTCGATGCCGTAGGTGTTGGCGAAGTAGCTCTCGGTGCGCGCCGGGGTCACGCTGGTCTCGGTTTCGTCCTTCAGCTTCCTGTCGCCGTAGTAGCGGAAGTAGAGCAGCGAGGCCAGCAGCAGCGCCACGCCGATCGGCAGCGGCGCGAACATGCGCAGCGGCTCCAGCGTCGCCATGCCGGAGGGCAGGTTGTTGTTGGCCGAGACCAGCAGGTCGTTCAGCAGGATCAGCGGCGAGTTGCCGACCATGGTCAGCGCGCCGCCCATCACGATGGCCGCGGCGATCGGCAGCAGCAGGCGCTGCAGCGACAGCGAGGTGCGCGAGGACAGCCGCGAGGCGACCGGCATGAACAGTGCCATCACCGAGGGGTTCTGCATGAACGAGGAATTGAGGCCGGCGATCGCGGTGGTCATCAGCAGCAATCGCTGCTCGATGCCGTGCCCGCGCCGCAGCAGCCAGGACGCCAGCCGGTTCAGCGCGCCGGTGCGGTCCAGGCCCGCGCCCAGGATCATGGTCGCGATGATGCTCATCACCGCGTTGCCGGAGAAACCGCCGAAGATTTCCTCCGGGGCGATCAGGCCGGTGATGCCGAGGATCACCAGCACCACCAGCGCGACCAGGTCGGCGCGGATGCGTTCGAACAGGAACATCGCCATCGTGAAGCCGACCAGCCCGAGCACGAGCTTCATGTCGTTGGTCAGCGTCAGCGCGTTGGTGATCACGGCCGGGATTGGGGATTCGGGATGACCGTCCACCCGGACGTTGAAAACCGGGATTCGGTGCAGCAGGCGCGCGGATGGCGCGGACCGGGGACGGTGCTTGCACCGTTGTCAGGCAATTTGGCGAAGACGTCCAATCCCGAATCCCTATTCCCTAATCCCGGTCATACACCAGATCCCACACGCCATGGCCCAGTTTCTGGCCGCGGGTCTCGAAATGGGTCTGCGGCCGCCACGACGGGCGCGGCACGTGTCCGCGCGGGCCGGCCCGGTTGCGCAGGCCGGGCGTGGCGTCGAGCACGTCCCACATCTGCTCGGCATAGTCCTGCCAGTCGGTGGCCGCGTGCAAGCGTCCGCCGCTGCGCAGCTTGGCGGCCAGCAGCGCGGCGAACGCGGGCTGGATCAGGCGCCGCTTGTTGTGGCGCTTCTTGTGCCAGGGATCGGGGAAGTAGATGCGGATCTCGTCCAGCGAACCGTCGCGGACCTCGTGCCGGAGCACTTCCACCGCGTCGTGGTGGTAGAGGCGGACGTGATGGCTGCCGTCCTCGGCCAGCGCGTTCAGCAGCCGGCCGACGCCGGGTGCGTGCACTTCCAGGCCGATGTAGTCGCGATCCGGATCCTGCGCGGCGGCGAAGCGCAGCGCCTCGCCGTTGCCGAAGCCGATTTCCAGCACCCGCGGCGCCTGCCGGCCGAACACCGCGTCGTAGTCGCGTGGCTGGCCCGTGTAATCCAGCCCGAAGCGCGGCCACAGGGTGTCGAAGGCCCGCTGCTGGGCCTCGGTGAAGCGGCCCTGGCGCAGCACGAAGCTGCGGATCTGGCGGCGTCCTTCCTCGACCGTGAACGGCTTGGGCGGAGTCTTGGCGCCGGGACTGGAGAATGGATCGGTCATCGGTCAGGCAATCAGGCCGTCGATGGGGCTGGAGGCCGACGCGTTGCGCTTGCGCGGGATGCGCCCGGCCAGGAACGCCTCCCGGCCGGCCTCGACCGCCTTGCGCATGGCGCTGGCCATCAACACCGGATTGCGGGCGCCTGCGATCGCGGTGTTCATCAGTACGCCGTCGCAGCCCAGTTCCATCGCGATGGCGGCGTCCGAGGCGGTGCCCACGCCGGCATCGACCAGCACCGGCACCTTGGCGTTCTCGATGATTTCCAGCAGGTTGTACTTGTTCTGGATGCCCAGGCCCGAGCCGATCGGCGCTGCCAGCGGCATCACCGCCACGCAGCCGATTTCCTCCAGCCGGCGGGCCAGGATCGGGTCGTCGCTGGTGTAGACCATCACCTGGAAGCCGTCGGCGACCAGCTTTTCGGCCGCGGCCAGGGTCTGCACCACGTCCGGGTACAGGGTCTTCGGGTCGCCCAGCACTTCCAGCTTCACCAGGGCGTGGCCGTCGAGCAGTTCGCGCGCGAGCCGGCAGGTGCGCACCGCGTCATCGGCGGTGTAGCAGCCGGCGGTGTTGGGCAGGATGGTGTAGCGGTCCGGCGGCAGCACGTCGAGCAGGTTGGGCTCGTTGGGCGATTGGCCCAGGTTGGTGCGGCGGATGGCGACGGTGACGATTTCGGCGCCCGCGGCCTCGGTGGCCACGCGGGTTTCCTCGAAATCCCTGAACTTGCCGGTGCCGGTGAGCAGGCGGGAACGGTAGCTTTTTCCCGCAATGACCAGCGGGTCGGTGTGGGTATTGTGAGACATCAGCGGATTATCGCCGATCCCGGCCGGACGTGCCCGGCCATGCGGGGGCCGGCGGCTGCGAAAGCGGGAGCGGCGTCGCGTGGTCACGCGAATGACCGCCAGCGGTCACCCTGCCGACATATCCGCCGGCCACCATCCGGTCGATCACCGCGCGGCCCGCGCCGGGCGGTCATTCTCCTCCCTCAGGAAACAACCATGCCCATTCGCCTCCACCGCCTCGGCGGTTCGATTCGCTGCGTCCTCGCGTCGGGCGCCTGCTTCACCGTCGGCCTGCTGCCCGTCCATGCCCAGGAAGCCGCCGCGACGGCTTCCGCCGCCAGCGCCAAGCAACTGGATACCGTCATCGTCACCGGCCGCGCCGGCGTCAAGGAGCGCAGCAAGGCCGAGACCAGTTATTCGATCACCGGCATCGACGAGGAACGCCTGCGCCTGCAGGCTCCCACCAGCGTCACCGAATCGCTGAAGAGCGTGCCGGGCTTCTGGGTCGAGGCTTCCGGCGGCGAGGCCAGCGGCAACGTGCGCGCGCGCGGCGTGCCGGTCGATGGGTTCGGCTCGATCACCCTGCTGGACGACGGCATGCCGGTGCAGCACGACCCGGCGCTGGGTTACCTCAACGGCGACCAGGCCTTCCGCCTGGACGAGACCACCGAGCGCATCGAAGTCGTGCGCGGCGGTCCGTCCTCGATCTTCTATTCCAATGCACCGGCCGGCGCGGTCAATTACATCCCGCGCCAGCCGGGTGATCACACCGAAGGCGTGTTCAAGTACACGGTCGGCGACCATGGCCTGCACCGCGGCGACTTCTGGGTCGGCACGCCGGTCGGCCGGGACTGGAAACTGTCGCTGGGTGGTTATTACCGCCAGGACGACGGCGTGCGCGATCCGGGCTTCAAGGCCAACGATGGGGGCCAGGTGCGGCTCAACCTGGTCCGCGCGCTGGACGGTGGCAGCCTGTCCTTCGACGTCAAGCACATGGACGACAAGGTGATGCTGTACCTCGGCATTCCCATGCGCACCGTCGGCGGCAGGATCCGGGCGGTGCAGGGCTTCGACGGCAACCACGGCACCCTGGCCGGGCCGGAGACCGAGCACGTGCGGATGCGCATGGCCGACGGTGGCCTCTACGACTTCGACAATGGCGAAGGCACGCACGTCAAGCGCGACCAGTTCACGATCAAGTTCGATCAGGCCTTCGGCGATTGGCGCTTCGTCGACCGCCTGCGCTACAACGACACCGAGACCCAGCGCAACGGGATGTTCCCGAACGCGCTGCAGAGCGCCAGTTCGTTCCTGACCGACGCCAACAATCTGGCCCTGCTGTCCCGCTATCCCGGCGCGAGCGCGCTGCAGTTCCGCTATGCCACCACGCCCGAACAGATCTACGACACGGCGAACCAGAACGGCAACGGCCTGATCGTCATCGGCGGCCTGCGCGGCGTCACCGCGCCGGTGCGCGAACTGATGAACGATGCGCGCGTGTCGCGTCGGTTCGACTTCGGCAGCCAATCGCATGACCTCACGTTCGGCTATTACTACGCGAAGGTCGACCAGGACTTCGATCGCTATTCCTCCACGGTCCTGCTCGATGCGCGGGACAACGCACGCCTGCTGGATCTGGTGGCGGTGGACGCGGGCGGCAATCCGGTGGCGACCATCAGCGATCACGGTGTCTGGCGGTACGGTTACGAATGGGAGAACGCAAGCGGCCGATCGCAGACCCACGCCTTCTACCTGGCCGACGAATGGCAGGTCAACGACAGGCTGCGCATCGACGGCGGCGTGCGCTGGGAGAAGGTCAACGTGGAAGGCTGGGTGGAAGGGCGCATGCAACCGAACCTCGGCGGCGACGGCCTGATCACCGACAGCCAGATGTGGATCGGCAACGGCCGCTATTCAACCTACGACCGCGATTTCGACAAGCTCGGCTGGACCCTGGGCGGCAACTGGCAGTTCGACGAATATTCCGGCCTGTTCGCGCGCTGGACCTCGACGTTCCGCCTGCCGAACCTGGGCTCGTTCATCACCAACGCGACCGCCAGGCCGGTGATCCAGACGATGGATCTGGGCGAGATCGGCTACAAGTTCACCCACCAGGCGTTCGACCTGTTCGCCACCGCCTTCTTCACCCGGTACGACAACGTCGGCTACAGCAACTACGTGTTCGACGCGAACACCGGCGCGTCCACCCGCCAGGAGCTGTTCGCCGATACGCGCACCCTGGGACTGGAGCTGGAGGCCGCCTACTATCCCGTCGATTGGTTCGACGTTTCGATGACCGCGACGGTGCAGGATCCGCAGTACCGCGGCCTGCGCTACACGGAAGTGGTGGATGGCCAGCCGGTGCTGCGCGACTTCGTCGGCAACCAGTTGATCCGCGTGCCGAAGAACAGCCTGCGCGTGGTGCCCGGCTTCAATCTGGCCGGCGGCAAGCTGCGCCTGCAGGCGTCGTACGAACGCCAGGGCGAACGCTACGTGGATACCGCCAACAGCGTGCGCTTGCCTTCCTACGACGTCATCAACCTCAGCGGCCGCTACGACTTCGACGAGCGCTGGTCGATGTACGCGTACGTGGACAACCTCGACAATTCGCTCGGACTGACCGAAGGCAATCCGCGCGCGGGCGAGGTGTCCAGCGACGATGCCGGCGCCAATGCCTTCATCGCGCGGCCGCTGCTGGGACGCTCGTACCGCCTCGCGCTGATGTACCGCTTCTGATGGCGACGCGGATCTTCTGCACCGCGCATCGGCGCTGGCCGGCGTGGCTGCTCGGCCTGCTGCTGTCCTGCACCGCGCATGCGGGTGAAACCCCGGATCGGGTGCTGGAAGGCGCGATCAGGGGCGGCGATCACCAGACCTACCGCCTGCTGCCGTTCGAGGTGCCGGCGGGCACCCGGCGCATCACGGTGGAGTTCGAATACAGCGGGCGCGAACGGCGGACCACGGTCGATCTGGGGCTGCTCGGGCCGGACGGTTTTCGCGGGCAGGACGGATTCCGCGGCTGGAGCGGCGGCAACAAGCGGCGCTTCACGGTGGCGGCGACGGACGCCACGCCTTCTTATCTGCCCGGTCCGATCACGCCGGGACGCTGGTCGCTGCTGCTGGGCTTCCCGAACGTCCGCGCCGATGCGCAGGATCGCTATACCGCGCGCATCTGGTTCGACGACCGCCGCGAGGACCCGCCGCTGCGCGCGGAGGCGGGCTGGTATCGCGGCGACCTGCACATGCACGACGCGCACAGCGATGGCGGCTGCGCCAGCCAGCGCGGCGAGCGCGTGCCGTGCCCGCTGTTCCTGACCGCGCAGGAAGCGACGCGCCGAGGCCTGGACTTCATCGCGGTCACCGATCACAACACGATGTCGCAGGCGAACGGACTGCGCGAACTGCAACCGTACTTCGATCGCCTCCTGCTGATGCCGGGACGCGAAATCACCACCTTCAGCGGCCACGCCAACTGGATTGGCAGCATTGCTCCGCTGGACTTCCGCGTGGGCTCGCCGGAGGTGCCGGACTGGAACGCGCTGCTCGCGCAGACGGACGGGCAGGGCATCGTGTCGATCAATCATCCGGTCCGGCCTTCCGGCGAGGCCTGCATGGGCTGCGGGTGGAGCGCGCCGGACACGACGGATCTGTCGCGGATCCAGGCGGTGGAAGTGGTCAACGGCGCCGACGCCGACAGCGAATGGTCGGGCATTCCGTTCTGGGAACGCCTGTTGTCGGCCGGACATCGGCTGACCGCGATCGGCGGCAGCGACAATCACGACGCCCTGCGCGAAACCACCGACGCGGCCGGCGCGGCGCTGGGAGCACCGACCACGGTGGTGCGCGCCGACGCACTGTCGATGCCGGCGCTCCTGGACGGCATCCGCCGCGGGCGGGTGTTCGTCGACGCGCAGGGCAGTCGCGATCGCGGCATGACCTGGGAGGCCGAAGCGGGCGATCGCCGCGCGGAAATGGGGGGATCGTTGCCGGTGGCGGACGGGGGCGAAGCGGTCTTCATCCTGGGCACGACCGCGGTCGGCGGCGCGGTCGCGGAATGGATCGTCGACGGCCGCATCGTCGAGCGGCGGAACATCCCGGCCGGCGCGGCCGCGCAACGCCTGCGGTTCGCCTGGCGCGGCGACGGCGGCCGGCACTGGATGCGGGCGAACGTCCGCGGTGCCGACGGCCGCCTGTGGCTGCTCGGCAATCCGATCTACGTCGAACCACCGGCGAAGTGAAGCGCCGGCGGCGGTGCTCAGCCGCCGCCGAGCGCGTGGACGATTTCGATGCGATCGCCCGGCGCCAGCTGCCGGGTCGGATGCAGGCCGCGGGGCACGATTTCGCCGTTGATCTCCACGGCGACGCGGCGTTCGGCCAGGCCTTCGGACTGCAGCAGCCCGGCGATGGTGAGTTCGGGTTCGATGTGGCGGGATTCGCCGTTCAATACGATGTCCATGCGCGCATTGTCGCGCGTCCGGCCCGCTTGGCGCAGCCTCCGTTTGCCGCGATGCAGCGTGAACGCCCCGGGGCTTGGTGGAACCATAACCCCATGCGCCGCCGTACGGCCTGAGGGCCGCGGCGCATCACGACCATAACGACAGCACCTCATTGCCCCGGGAGAACACCATGAAATCGACCCCACGGCCGCTGCGCCGCCTGCTGGCATTGGCGCTCGCCGCCGCCGCCGCACCGGCGTTCGCGCAGAGCAGTCCCTTCTCGCAGACCATCTTCTTCGGCGACAGCCTGACCGACAGCGGCCATTTCCGGCCGACCCTGGTCCAGCTCAATCCCGGCGCCGCGGTCGCCGGCCGCTTCACCACCAACCCGGGCTTCGTCTGGTCCGAATTCCTGGCCCAGTACTACGGCACCGGCGCGGTCAGCGCCAACCAGGGCGGCACCAACTACGCGGTGGGCGGCGCCCGCACGGGCACCGACGGCTCGCAGGCGATCGGCCCGATCACGGTGCCGGTGCCGGCGCTGACCACGCAGTTGGGGACCTATCTGGCCGCGACCGGCGGCAAGGCCGACGCGCGCGCGCTGTATACCGTCTGGGGCGGCCCGAACGATCTGTTCGCCGCGGTCGAGGACCCCGCGCAGACGCCGGCCATCATCGGTGCGGCGGTGACGTCGCAGGTCACCGTCGTCGCAGGCCTCAAGCAGGCCGGCGCCGAATACATCCTGGTGCCGAACATCCCGGATCTCGGCAAGACGCCGGCCTTCCTCGGCAACGCCGGCGCCACCCAGCTGGCCGCGACCTACAACGCCGCGCTCTACAACGGCCTGACCGCGCAGGGCCTGCGGGTCATCCCGCTGGATACCTTCAACTTCCTGCGCGAAATCACCGCCGCGCCGGCCCAGTACGGCTTCGCCAACGTGACCGCGCCGGCCTGCGGCGCCGTTTCTTCGCTGCTGTGCCTGCCGTCGGACTACGTGGACCCGAACGCCGCCGCGACCTACGCGTTCGCCGACGGCGTGCACCCGTCGATGACCGCGCACCAGATGCTGGGCCAGTACGCGATCTCGGTGCTGGAAGGCCCGCGCCAGTTGGCCGTGCTTCCGTACACCGCTTCGGTGATCGGGCGTTCGCGCGCGGATCGCGTCGCCAGCCACGTCGATGGCAAGCCGGACAGCGACGGCGTGCGCTGGTGGGGCGACCTGCGCGGGGATTCGCTGCGCTATGACGAAGGCGATTTCGACGGCATCACCCCGACCGGGACCTTCGGCCTGGACTGGACCCGCGGCGATTTCGTGTTCGGCGGTTTCGCCGGCTTCGGCCGCGGCGAGATGGACTTCGGCGACCGCCGCGGCAGCTTCAAGCAGTCGGATGCCACCCTCGGCGGCTTCGCCGGCTGGTACCAGGACCGCATGTGGCTGAATGGCCAGATCAGCTATACGTGGCTGTCCTACGACGTGGATCGCGAGATCCCGTTCGGCCCGGCCACGCGTCGCCACAGCGGTTCGCCGGACGGCAGCAACCTGACCCTCGCGGTCAGCGGCGGCTACGATTTCGAGCACGGCAAGCTGCGCCACGGGCCGGTCGCCAGCGTGATCGCCCAGCGCGTCAAGCTGGACGGCTATGCGGAAAGCAACAGCAGTTCGACCGCCCTGACCTACGGCGACCAGGACCTCGATTCGCTGATCGGCAGCGTGGGCTGGAAGGCCAGCATCCAGGCCACCGAGCACACCCGTCCCTACGCGCAGTTGACCTACGACCACGAGTTCGAGGAAGCCGACCGCCAGGTGTTCGCCAGCCTGCAGTCGATGCCGGGCGTGATGCCGTACGCGGTGCCGGGCCTGAACTTCGACCGCAACTACGGCACCTTCACCGTCGGCGCGCGCACGCGGATCTTCGGCCTCGACGCCGACGTCGGCGCGCGTGCCTCGGTCGGCAAGAAGGATGGGCACGACGCGACCGTGTTCGTCAGCCTCGGCGGCGGCTTCTGATCCCGTCGTTCGCCCGATGCCTTGCCTTGCGGCGCCCCTCGCGGGCGCCGCATTGCGTCCGCGCCCCGTGACCGCATAGACTCCGCTCCGTGCGGGTGTAGTTCAATGGTAGAACTGCAGCTTCCCAAGCTGCTAACGTGGGTTCGATTCCCATCACCCGCTCCATCTCCCCTTCCTCCTCCATGTCACCGGGCCGTCATCCGCGGTTGCCGGGAGCGTGCGATCCTGTAGGCCTCAGCCGCGGCGACCCGCCATGAAACTGGCCATCCTTTCGCGCAACAGCAAGCTGTACTCCACCCGGCGCCTGGTCGACGCGGCGCGCGAACGCGGCCATACGGTGCGCGTGCTGGATCCGCTGCGCTGCTACATGCGGATCGCTTCGCACGGTTTCGCCATGCATTACATGGGCAAGCCCATCGCAGGATACGCGGGCGTGATTCCGCGCATCGGCGCGTC
>Ga0180217_1001130_pt1 | contig 31729 bp, 22 predicted proteins | sample eDN3rd37CBELigOP_FD_128521 | JGI IMG/M metagenome (GOLD analysis project Ga0180217, IMG submission 128521) | Enriched Organic Plus compost microbial communities from Emeryville, California, USA - eDNA 3rd pass 37_C BE-Lig OP (version 2) (version 2) ... | reverse complement strand
GGATTTGACTCATTATAATCGTTATAAAACAACAATGCATTAGGGTCTGCCAGATGGGCATATTCAAAGGCTTTATCGATAAAATCCTCCCCAACAATGTCTTTCCATTTCGAATCTCTTAACAAGTTATCTCCAGAATCAGATACAGCTTCGTTTACAACATCCCAACTATAGATTTGCCCTTTGTATCTTTCCATTACGGTAGAAATATGGGTTTTCATTCGTTCTAAAAGGGTGTATCTATCAATAGGATTTCCATTTTTATTCGTAAAGACCCAATCAGGTGTTTGATTGTGCCAAACTAGAGTATGTCCCCTTACTTTTTTCCCATATTCATTGGCAAACGATAGAAGCTGATCTGCTTGATCAAACGTAAAAGTTCCCTCTTCCGCTTGCAAGCTTTCAAACTTCATTTCGTTTTCTGCCGTAAGACTATTAAAATGTTTAATAATCAAATCTTTTTGGTACTTAATCGTTAAGGGATTTACGGCTGCTCCCATAAGAAAGTAATCTTCATATTCTTTATGAAGAGATGGGATTTCAATTTGACCTTTAGATGTTGTCATCCGAATCGCTCCTTCAAATATAGTAGAAAACCAATTTGTTATTCCGGAAACATGATAGGATTTACTTAACAGCCCCTAATGTCATACCCTTAACAAAGTATTTTTGTAAAAACGGGTACACACAAATAATAGGGAGACTTGCTACAATGGTCATAGTAGCTTGAATAGACTTAGGGGTAACAGCTTGGACAGCACGCTCACCACTTGCTTGAGCAGTATTCCAATCTCCATTTGAAGTTGCCGTGTTTTGAAGGATCTTCATTAACTCATATTGCAAGGTCGTTAAATTCTCGTTACTTGAGTTATACAAAAATACGTCAAACCATTGATTCCACTGGCCCACAGCAACAAATAATGCTACCGTAGCTAAAACCGGTAAGGATAGAGGCAACACAATTTGAAAGAACACTCTAAAGTCCCCTGCACCGTCAATTCGCGCTTGTTCAAAAAGACTCTTAGGAAGACCTTCTATAAATGAGCGCATAATGATAAGATTGAATGCACTTATTAATCCCGGTAAAATATACACCCAAAAAGTTCCGATTAAATGCAAATCCCTCATTAAAAGGTAACCTGGAATTAACCCTCCATTAAAATACATCGTCATAATAAATATGATGGTTACAGACTTTTTAAAAACAAATTTTTCCTGAGCGATCGCATAGGCCACCATAGCTGTACATAATAATCCAACCCCTGTACCAACAACTGTTCTAGCAACAGAAACGAAAATGGCCTGTATAATCGATGCTTGACTGAAAACATATTCATAGTTTCGCCAAGTAAATTCTCTTGGCCATAAATAGATTCCACCTTTCACAGAATCTGTTGCAGCATTCAACGAAAGGGCAATTTGGTTTATAAAAGGATACAGCATAATGACACTAAGTAAAATCATGAACATGATATTAAACGTATCAAAGACTACATCTTCTCTCGTTCTCATTAAACTATTTCTTTTTCTAACTCTTAACATTTTTATCACCCTCCTTAATATAAACCGCCTTGGCCCATTTTTTTCGAGAATGAGTTAGCTGCCATTAAGAATATCAAGCTTATAACTGTTTTAAACACTCCCGCTGCTGTTGCCAATGAAAAATTGAACATTGAAATACCATAGTTAATAACAAATACATCAATATTTTCTGAGAACTCTATGTTTTGACCATTACCTAATAGATATTGAGCTTCAAATCCTGCCTCAATGATATACCCAATATTCATAATTAAAAGAATGACAATGACTTGCTTCATTCCTGGAAGGGTAATATATCTAATTCTTTGTAAACGGGAAGCCCCATCAATTTTTGCTGCTTCATATTGTTCTTGGTCAATCATTGATATGGCGGCTAAATAAATGATCGTATTCCACCCTACATTTTTCCATACCTCTGAGGCACCTAAAATCCCCCAGAAATATTCACCTTTCCCTAGCCAAAGAATTTCCTTGTCAATGATATTCAGTCCCATCAATATTTCGTTAACGATTCCATCAATAGACAAGACAGAGGAAACAAGTGCTGCTGCTACAACCCAAGAGAGGAAGTGAGGTAAATAACTAATAGTCTGAACAACTTTTTTAAATTTTAAATTCGTTAATTCATTGATTAATAGAGCTAACCCAATTGCTGTAACAAATCCTAAAACTAAATTAATAATACTTTGTGCCAATGTGTTTCTAAGAACACCTAAGAATCGATCATCAGTAAATAGAAAAATGAAATGTTTGAACCCTACCCATTCTTGTTCTGAAAAAGATCGAGCTGGTTTGAAATCCTGAAATGCCATTGACCATCCCCAAACAGGGAAATATTTAAAAATGAATACCCAAATGACAAAAGGCAATGTCATTAATAATAATGCCTTTTGACTCCGACATTTTTTAATAAATGATTTCATTCCCTTTTCTTGATTTAGTTGCACAATTGGAGACGTATGTGATTTTACTTTTGTTTGTGCCTGCATTATAAGACCTCCCCTTCCTAATTGATCATTGAACAATGAAGAAGGCTGAACTTCTCTCTATAGATCATTCAGCCTTTTCATTAAGATTCTTATCTACTTGCCCATTAGTTCAGCTTCCTTTTTAACTGATGCTTCTATTACATCTTCATAAGCTTCATACGGTAATTTATCAAATTCTCCCTTAAATTTATCCCACTCCGCATCAAAGTCAGACGGATCTGCAAGTATGATATCAGGGTATGACCGTTTGATAAGATCACGGGACTGTTGGTCATATAACTGTGCTTCAGAACCGGTTTCGATCACTGCATCCCAGAACGGGAACCATGGTGCCGGATCAGGCTCAGTGAATAAATCCGTAAATGTTTCAATGTTATAGGCTTCTAAGAACTCTTTGTCCACTTCATCATAAGCAAGTTGGGCAACCTCAGGTTGTACAGCCGGATCAACAGAGTTACCATCATCAAATGTTCCGCTCATGATTGGCCAGTACCAACCTAGTGCTTTAAATCCAAATTCATCTCTAAATTCTTCTTTGTTCACTAAATCAATTTGTTCCTGAGTTCGATAATAACGACCTTCTTCATTTACTTCATACGTTTCTCCTTCAATTCCCCATGTAATTAACTTTTGAGAATCAACCTTTGCCATGTGATCTAAAAACTTGATAATTCTTACCTGGTCTTCTTCAGAAGTACCTGACGTTAGTCCCATTCCCGGAGAAGTCACAGTAGATTCCGGATTTAAATATTGATCTTTGATTCCTTCTTCAAAAACAATCGGGAAGCCCATATAATCATTATAAGGATCATCATCTAGCTCAAGTGTGTCTAATGCTGTACCTGATTCCCAACGTGGTCCAAACCATCCAACAACACGTCCTGAAGAAATTTTAGCTAGATACTCATCAAAGTTTTGTGTAAAGGCTTCTCTATCAAATAGTCCTTTAGCATTTACTTCATTTAATATTTTGAGCCATCTCTTTGTAATATCCTGATTATGATGAACAGATACTTCCAATGTTTCATCATCAACCATTATTCCTTCCTGTTCACCTGATAAGAAGGCCGGAGGGTCAAAAAGTTGTCCTACATGCCAATCATATTGTAATAATGTATAAGGAATGGTATCAGCACCATCTGTTTTAGGATGTGCTTTAGCATATGTTTCAACAATTTCAAAAAACTCATCTATCGTTTTTGGATGCGGATAACCTTGTTCTTTTAATGCTTCACGTTTAATCCAAAATGCACTTTGTCCAACATTTGGAGGCTTAATATATCCATTTGATACACCAGATGGAAGAATATAAATGTTTCCATCCTCTAGTTTCATTTTTTCCCAAATTGGATCATACAATTTTCTAAGGTTTGGAGCATGCTCCTCAATAAGATCATTAAGTGGTACAAATCCTCCTGCATCAATAACATCATTTGTCGCGTTTTGAGCATTCAGTAACTCCGGGTATTCTCCACTAGCTATCATTGTCCCTATCTTTTGGTTACTATCTCCAACGATATGTTCAATATCAAAGTTAACTCCGGTTGCTTCTTCAAACATCTTTCCAATTTTGGTATCAGCTGTGTTAACGTCTTTACCAGTTGAAGATGCATTAAAGAATTTGTAAGTAAAAACTTCTCCTTCTTCTTGTCCAGCACTTTCTTTGTTTGTACATGCCGTTACGACGGACAGCACTAGCATAAGACTTAAAAACAAAACTAGAGACTTTCTTTTCACCACTTTAACTCCCCCTTTTTAATGATTACTTATTGCTTCACATCAATGTTGTAAGCACTTTCATTATAACTTAGACACTATTTATAAGTGACCTGACAAAGTATAGTTTTTACTTTGTAAACTTTAGTGATGTTTTGAAATGGTTGTTTTCGAGTGAAAATAGTTCGTACCATTGCGCTTCAGACACTCCATGCGTCAGGGAGGAATCTGAGCCTCTTCGGCTTCGCCTGTGGGGTCTCAGACTCTCCTCACTTCCCGCAGGAGTCGAGTGTCTTCCGCTCCATTTCCACTATAGAGTAAAATAGTAGGTTTCAAAAGTAACAACCTTTGCAAAAACAGTCATTAATATAAAAAACCAATATACACCGAAAAAGAATTCGACACACATTGGTTATGGTTTTTCTATTAATGTCTAAAAAAAGTAAAAATTAAGTTTTGTATTCAAAAAATGGTAGAATAATTTTTACTGTTGTTCCTACACCTTTTGTGCTTATTATGTTAAATTCAAACTGATTAGAGTAATGTAATTTTAAACGATAGTAAACATTTTTTATTCCAACATGTTCACCAATGTTTGCAACCTCATCTAATGATTGCATGACCTGGTCATATTCTTCCGTCTCCATTCCCTGCCCATTATCATTTATCTCACATACTAATTTATCATCATTACGCTTGATTGAAATGGTGATCATCCCTTTTCCTTTTATCGGTTCAATACCATGAATACTGGCATTTTCTACAAATGGGATGAGTGACATGTTTGGGATAAGGCACTTAGCAGCTTCCGGGTCTATATCAATATGGTATTGCATTTTATCATCGAATCGGTAATGCTGTATTTCTAGGAAACATTTAATTAAATAAATTTCTTCATCTACTGTAACCCAATCTTTTCCCCAAATAAATGATTTTCTCAGCATTTTAGCAATGTTTTCTATGATTTTTGCTGTTTCATCTTCTTTTTTTAATATGCTTCTCATACGAATAGTTTCTAAAACATTAAATAGAAAGTGCGGATTAATTTGACTTTGCAAGGCACTTAATTGTGCCTGTTTTCGTTGTAATTCTAAGTCCTTTTTTTGGATATCTGCGACATACACTTCATTTATCAGTCTCTTAATTTTAGAAGCCATCCTGTTAAACGCATGTGTAAGTTCACCAATTTCGTCCTGATCATCTACTCCTTCTATCAGTTCAAAGTTTTGATCTTCTACCTTTCTCATATGTCTTAAAATACGTAAGATTCGTAAATGAAGGGAGCTTGTTATATAAATGATAAAAAGAGATGGAAAAACTAAATTAATAAGTGCTAAATAAAGGATAAAATTCCGTGACCCTTTAATATCCTCAAGTAAAACATGTTCTTGAGTTACAGCAACCACTTTCCAATTATTCAAATAAGGAAGATTATATGACTCTTCAAAAACAACTTTATCATCAGGCAATGAAACAGACTTATACGGATATTTGCTTTCAGACCAATCAATCTTTGAATTTGTCGTATATTCGATAGTACCCTCTTCATTCAATAAATATAATTCTCCCGGAAACGTAACATCATGAAAAATACGATGCATTAATCCTGCTTCTAGATTTATCTCTAGTATTTTTTGCGTAGAATTCTTAGAAACAAAATAATCCATTTCCCTTATTAAACTAAACATATCATGTTTTCCTGAATCTCCAACGCTTCTTATTAAAACTGGGTAGGAGCTTCTTATTAATTCTGATTCTTTATACCAAGTGGAACCTTTAACAAGTGTGTCAATTTTACTGATCCCACCTGCATATATGACAGTATCATTATCTGTGTAAAGTTTAATAGAATGAACAGATGGATAAAGTGACACTTCTTTACTAATATCCCCAAAAAAATCGTGATAAGCATGGATAAAATCTATCGATGAGTTATACTTCGTTTCTAAAAGATTGTATAGTTCATAGTCCGTGTAAATCATAGAGGAAATTCCGACAGCATCATCTATAGATGTTTGGAAATCATTCGCTATCTGTTTCACAGAAAGAGACATATCATTCATTTTCTGTGTTCTAACATTAGTGGTCGTAACATGATAATACGCGATATGGGTTAAAGTAATTGGAATAAATACAGTACAAATATATATGATGAGCAGTTTGTTTCTTAAATTTAGATTATTAAACTTATATATCCTCATGGTAACTCCATCTCGGTCATTTTTCGCTATAATTTTTTTCGATATTGAGTTGGTGTCATACCAGTGGTTTTTTCAAATTGAGTGACAAAATAATCTGAATTGGAAAACCCCACATTTTCAGCTACCTGATAAATTCGCATATCCGTTTGTCTTAGCTTTTTCTTTGCTTCACTGATACGGACTTGTAAAAGATAATCTTTAAAGTATAATCCATACGTTTTTTTAAATAACTGTCCCATATAGACCGGGTTCATAAAAAATTGATTAGCTATACTCTTTAATGTAAGGTCTTCTCTGTAATGTGTATCAACATATTTTTTTATTCTACGTATATTTAATTTTCCAGAATCTTTATTCAATTGATTTAAAAGTATTGCGGCTTCTAATATAAATTCTAAAAATATTTCTTTTATTTTTTGTAAAGTACGAGGCAGGTTGTCCCAATTTATCATGGTTTGAAGGGAGGGGATATTTTTTTCATCCCCATCCATCGACTGGATCGTTTTAACTACTTCATGAACTACCCGATTAATAGACGTTCTTACTGCATCTTTCGCAAACGCTTTTTCCTGAAATTGCTCAAACATTTTATCGATTGAATTTTTTATTTTTGAAATTTGATTTTCTTCTATATGCTCCATGAGTGTATGGTATAAACCATGATCAAGCTCTATATAGTTCACAGCAGACACCTTTGTTTTGCCATAATTAATGGGGTTTTCTAAAGGTTCCAAGTACTTGAATTGTAAAGTCTTTACTGCTGTTTCATAGGTCTCCTTGATTTCATCGGGATCATTTACAATTTTCCCGACATATATAGAAACATCCGTATTCAAACTGCTCATTAACTCAGTCTTTATTATTTCTGAAAATTGGACAATGTTCCCATTAAATTGCTGAATCTCCTCACTTTTGACTAGTATGCCAATACGATTATTGCCATGTTCACGAAATAAAGTAGGAGAATGGAGGTCTTCACCATGAATCGTTTTATTTATGACTTCACGTATTTTAGCTGCATTTACCATAACATTATTTACCTCAATAATCATATACGCCATTCCTGTTGTTTGATTAATATTTAACTTTTTCATACAATCATGACGGTGATCTTCTTCTAATTCTCCAGTTAATAATTCATTAAATGCGGTGGTAGCAAGAATATTATTTCTATTTCGGTCTACCTGTAACTTCTTCGTATGCTTCTCTGCAACCTTTTTAAGTGTCTCTTCAATCTCATCTTTATCAACTGGTTTTAAAATAAAATCATGGACACTATATTTAACAGCCCTTTGAGCATATTTAAAATCACTATATCCCGTAATAATTATAAAGTTTGGAGGAGATTTCTTTGACTCTACTGTCTGCTTTATCAACTCGAGGCCGTCTAACACCGGCATCTTGATATCAGTAATGACCAGATCGGGATCATTCAACTGGATGTACTCTAAGGCATCTTCTCCATTATCAGCTTCTGCACAAACTTTAAAGCCACAGCTTTCCCAATCAATGAGATTAATTAATCCTTTGCGAACAAATCGATCATCATCTACTAAGAATACTTTGTAAGCCATAGCAATTTCCTCCAATCTTATGAGCCCTTCGGCATATACCACATACACTTATAACGCTTTCATTTTACCATACTAGAAGTCAAATAGACTCACAATGTTGACTTAGCTGATTGCTGCTTATCTTCTAACCTACGAAATCCGTTTAATGCACAACCCATTATAATGAAAGCTAATGTGCTGGTTGTTATTAAAGGGATTAATCCCGGTATTTTAACTAGCAGAAAATAAAGGATCGTTAATCCTATTACAATAAGCATAGTCGTGATAGGGCTAAGGATACCAATTAAAAGAGCATGTCTAAAATATTGATGGAATTTTAAATCATAATGTACATAAACAGGTACAATATATAATAAAGAGATAAAATAGATGATACTAATAAAAATCAACCCTATTTGAAACATATAATATGTTGTTCCAGTCATATTTTGAATATATAAAAAATCAAGATATAACAAATAACCAATTGCTGTGAAAATAAGTCCGATGACATTAGACTTGAAGAACTCTCTCTTATAAGTTAGAGCAAAAGTCTTTAAAATTTGTTTACCAGTAGTATCCTTTAGGAGCAAGTGACGAATAACCGTAAACATTGCAACTGTTGCCGGGAAAATACCAAATACGATCAACCCAATCAGTGCACTGCCGATCCACAACAAATTAATGTATGCCAACCACATGACCCATTCTAACAGAAGATAAAACTTTGTTATATTGAGAACTTTCCCCATTACCTTACTCCCTTCATCTTTATGATCAGTCCATAAATAACTGATTATATGGAAAATAAGAAGGCTGATAGCTCAAAATCAACCTTCTTACTTTTCAGAATGCATATAAATTTCCTTTGACAAATAGATTTAATCTTATTTCGGAGTTAGGTCAACCTAATATCCAATTACTGTAAGCACTTACATTATACCTTTTTCAACTTTTATCCATTACCCTATAAACTATAGATTTTACTTTGAAAAACTTAGATCAGCTCAACTTATTTGCAATCATTTCCAACTATTTCTACTGTTCTATTCTCTCAAATCGACTTACACAAGCCCAAAAACTCCTATACGAAAGATTTTGCTGGAAGAAATAAACGAGCAATACATCTTTAATAGGAGTTTTTTCTTTTAATTGAGTAACGATTTAATTTAAACGATCAGTTTTGTGAAACTGTGAAATAATCTTTTCCATTGTTCTCAGAAAGGTTTAAATTCATATAATCAAAATATTTAAAGTACCCTGCTTTTCGTTGTCCACTTAAATCTTGTACACACATACCAATAAATGTTCCTGTAAAACGAATATAATCTGCATCGTCATCTGAAAGATGACTTATATCTACTTTTGGCCCGATTTCTTGCCACTCTCCAGTAACTTCCTTATAGTAAAACTGCAGCCACTGTTTATCAATTTTTGCTTTTAATTTTGTTCCTTCCAATGAATTTAGTGGAACATCCTTCTCTAACAGCTCATCGTATTTCCCATGTTTTGATTCAATAATTCCTATACATTTTCCAAGCTCCTCGTGATGCGTTATACGGAGATATACATAATCTTCAGTATCATAATAAATGATAAGACCTGCCATTTGTTGAAATTGATCCGGATTGAATTCTATTTCTGTTTCAACTTCCACCTGAAAACTTTCCAATCTTCGAGCTAATAGACTTTGGTGGTGAGTAGATTGCATGGATTCTCCACCTTTAATTGTTAAATATCCTTTTCGTTCCTCTAAAGAAATCCAATCTTTATTGAAATCTCTTCTGAGAGAATTCCAATATTTTTTCAAAGAAGTCTCCTGAAAATCATCATAGTTATTTTCTATTTCAAATGGATGATGTTCTAAATCAGGTGCTTCTACTTCAATCTTTGGATGTGGACCACCTTCCACACGAATCCAATTATCCTCCGTCCAATAACATTTTTGTATCGCTGTTTCACGACCTAAGATACACTTTTTATCAACAACAGGACGTCCACACAAATGAGCCATATACCATTCTCCATTCTGTGTTTCTACAAAACTAGCATGTCCTGCTTTTTGTAATTGGCTCATATCATTTTGATTTGATGTAAGAATAGGATTCATAGGGTCTACTTCATATGGACCGTGTAAAGACTTCGATCTAGCAACAGTTACTGAATGGGTGTACCAAGTACCACCTTCTGCGGTAACTAAATAGTAGTAACCATTTCTTTTATAGATATGCGGAGCCTCTGTTAATCCAATACTAGTACCCTTAAAAATATTTTTAACAGGACCTACTAATCTTTTTTCTTCAACAGAATATTCCTGCATGACGATTCCTGCAAAAGAATTCTTTCCTTTACGATGATCCCAAATCATATTCACCAACCATTTTGTTCCATCCTCTTCATGGAATAAGGAAGGGTCAAATCCGCTACTGTTTAAATATATTGGCTCAGACCATGGTCCTTCAATATTTTCAGCCGTTATCATATAATTATGGGTGTCTTTAAAAGCTCCCATTCTACTTTTTACATCCGTATATATTAAATAAAATAGTCCATCAGAATAACTTAATGCAGGAGCCCAAACTCCACCTGAATTAACGTTTCCTATCATATTCAATTGACTAGTGCGCGTTAATGGATAAGTAAGGAGTCTCCAGTTCACCATATCCTTTGAGTGGTAAATTTGAACTCCGGGAAACCATTCAAATGTAGAAACTGCAATATAATAATCATCTTCAACTCTTATTATGCAGGGATCCGGATGATATCCTCGCAATACGGGGTTTACTTATTTTATTCATAAATCTCTTCCTTTCCTATTTTAAAGACTTATAAACCATATAGAGTGACTCTTTCCTTTAACAAAAGTCATAATAGGCTAAAAGGAAATATCCTATATATATATCAAAATATTATTCTCATTAAACTACACTTATAGTTAAACTTGTTCTTTTTCCTTTTCCATTGCTTTCATACCAGCTTCTAATACCTCAATAATTCGATCTGTATCATATACACTTCCACGCCATGTACCTCCACTTACTGCCTGTAATGCAGCCCACAGTCTAGTGTCATCAGGAAGATCCTGGTGTGGTTTAAGGTCAGGATGCGGCTCACGTATCGTTAATATTTTTGTTGCTTCTTCTATTGAAATCCTTGCATCTTTCGTTCCGACAAAGTTAACAGAACCTGTCAATGCATAACAATCAACTATGATCTCAATCATATCTCCATCTCGTAATTTCCCAATAGGACCGCCCCCCAATGCCTCTGGGCCAACATGACCAATACATGCACCTGTTGAAACTCCGGAAAAACGAGCATCTGTAATGAGTGACACATATTTACCAAAAGGTAGATACTTCAATGCTGATGTTAACTGATATGTTTCTTCCATTCCTGTTCCTGAAGGGCCTCCCCCCATAACCACCATTATATCTCCTGCTACAATTCCACCTGTTTTAATGGCTTTTATAGCTGATTTTTCTGACGTGAAAATCTTCGCTACTCCAGTATGACGGTATACCCCGTCTTCTCCTACTCTACTAGGATCGATAGATGTTGACTTGATGACAGAACCTTCCGGTGCAATATTTCCTGTAGGGAATGTTACTGTAGAAGTTAAACCTCTTTCTCTCGCTTTTATCGGATTCATAATCACTTCATCAGGGTGAATCCCATCCGCATCAATTAAACGCTTTCTTATCTGAGCACGTCGTTCTGATTGCTCCCACCAGTCTAGATTCTCCCCAAGGGTATTTCCTGTAACAGTTAAAACATCTTCATGTAAAAGCCCTAATTTTCGTAAATGAAGCATAACCTCCGGAACTCCACCTGCTAAAAATACTCTTACGGTTGGATGATTATCCGGTCCATTTGGAAGTACGCTTACCAAACGCGGAGTTTTCTTGTTAATTCTAACCCAATCTTCTACAGTAGGAATCTTACATTTTGCCGCATGGGCAATAGCCGGAATATGAAGTAAGAGATTTGTTGATCCTCCAAATGCCGCATGGACGACCATTGCATTTTCAATCGCTTTATCCGTAATAATATCCTTTGTCGTTGTTTTATTTTTCTCCATTTCTAATATTGCACGTGCAGACTGTCTTGCCATTTCTGCCCAAATCGGCTGACCAGATGGAGCAAGAGCTGAATGAGTAATGGCTAAACCCAATGCCTCGGCAACGACCTGTGCAGTAGCGGCTGTACCCAGGAACTGACACCCACCACCTGGTGTTGCACATGCGACACAACCAAGTTCAGCAGCTTCCTTCAAACTGATTTCTTTGTTTGCAAATCTCGCACCAATCGTTTGTATTTTCCCTGCATCTTCACCAACTGTTGGTGGAAGCGTTACACCTCCAGGAACAATTACAGTTGGTAAATCATGCATTCCAGCAAGGGCAATCATCATTGCTGGTAACCCTTTATCACAGGTAGCCACCCCAATCACTGCACGCCGAGTTGGAAGTGACCTTATTAGACGGCGGTATACAATCGCTGCATCATTTCTAAAAGGAAAGGAATCAAACATCCCTAACGTACCTTGTGAACGACCATCACAAGGATCGCTAACAAATCCTGCAAAAGGGACACCATTTCGTTCTCGAATTTCTTTTGCAGCTTCTATCATTAATAAATCTACTTCCCAATGTCCTGTGTGATATCCTAAAGCGATTGGACTTCCATCATAATCCCGGATGCCGCCTTTCGTACCTAGAATCAAAACTTGTTTTCCAAGAAGATCCTTAGGTTCCCAACCCATACCAACATTTTGAGTAAGTCCGAATAGATCTCCACTAGGGGAATCTTCAAGCATCTGTGCGGTAAGAGGAAGAGCACCGATTGGTCCTTTAGCATGTGTTTTCACTTCATAAAGAGACTGTTGTTCTTCACCAAAGATCGAATGTAATGACATATTAATCACTCCAGATTAAGTTGATTATTTTCATCAAAAATTGTGGATAACGGAGGAATGAACTCCTATAAACTTTTTGAATTGTTCATGATCATCTCTCTTTTAACCAAATTTGTTTTATATTATAAAACACAATGCTATTATATAAATTTCTTGTGTTGATTATAGCATAAACCCCCAAAAAGTAAACACTTACACTGGGATTAATTGGCTAAATTATCTACTTCATTTCTCCTCTACTTTATGAAAAGAATTCAGTTCTTGATTGCAATTTCATAATGATTATATTACTGTAAAATTACAATAAGAAGTGTTTGTGTTTTTTCGAACACTACTTAAACTTTTAAATAAGAGGTTAAAAAGAAAAATATGCCTATTATCCAATCTGTCCAACGTTCTCTTAAGATTTTAGATCTATTTAATGAACATACAAATGAACTTAAAATTACGGATATAAGTGAAAGAATGGGTCTCCATAAAAGTACTGTCCACTCCTTATTAAAAACACTTCAGGAGTCCGGATATATCGATCAAAATCCTGAAAACGGCAAGTACAGGCTTGGATTAAAACTTGTCGAGAGAGGGAATTTAGTTATAAGCACAATTGATATTAGAAAGATTGCGAAAAGTTACCTTATTGATCTTTCGAAACGCACAGGTCAAACTACTCATCTCGGTATATTGGATGGAAACGCAGGGGTTTACATCGATAAAGAAGAAGGAGAAAAATCAGTGATCCGCTATTCCCGAATAGGCCGGAGAATCCCTCTTCACTCTACAGCGATTGGAAAAGTACTCTTGTCACTCCAAAAGCCAGAAATGATTACTCAATTGTTACAGGACTATGAATACACTTCGTCTACAACAAAAACAATTACAAATGAACTGAATCTTTTGGAAGAGCTAAAAAAGGTACGTCAACTTGGATATGCAGTAGATAACCAAGAAAACGAAATAGGAGTCCGTTGTATAGCAGTCCCTATCAAAAATCATAATAATCAGGTACTTGCTGCGGTTAGTATTTCAACCTTAGTGTCTAGTGTGAATGATCAGAAGCTTGAAGAGTTTATTATTCTACTTAAAAAAGTAGGCCATGAGTTATCTGACCATGTAAGATATGGATTACCTGATTAAGTACGTATTTAGCGACAAATAAGCCAATTTGGAATAGGTGGCGTTCTTCGCCTCAATTCCAAATTGGCCTTTAATGTTAGAACTTCGAGGTAGATACTTCCTATCACTTAGTTACCTTTGTATACAAGCTGATCATACGTAAGAAGCTTACTTTGTACCGGATAAGCGGCTTTGAACTACCCTTTCCCATGCTCCTTCCAAGATACGCTTAAATACAATCGCCTGCTCCCAACGATCTGATATTTCTTTCGGATTAGTAGATGATAGTTTTGTAATTGAATAATCAGGAGGTCCAAGCTCACAGACAAGCGGAAGAACATCACCTTGTTTTGCTTCCTGCAACCAGTATGACATTCCTTTCTCCCACCATTGAACAAATCGTTCCGTAATTGGATGGCTGCCATCTGCTCCAATGTCTATTTGTATTTGATGCCCATTTGATACACGTGCATGAATGGAGGATGTTCTTTTTAATAATCTATCAAAACATTCTTCTGCTTTAGCAGAATGACACCCTTCTCCAGCCACTACATAATGTGATAAATCGATTGTTAAACGTAGATCTGGAATTTCATTTACATAGTTCACTGTTCGAATTAAATCCTGGGTAATCCTCCCCCGATGAGTTTCCACAAAATATGGGATATTTGCCTTTTTTGCCTCGTCTACAAGATTTTTTAATAACTGAACTGCTTCTTCACCAATAATAAAATCATCCATTACCTGGGAACTCACGTATTGGACTCCAAATTCTTTTGCTTCTACTAGTAACTGTTGAAGATCTTCCCTTTTGGATGGAAAGGAATGGATTCCGAAGCTAAATTGATATTCATCAAGTAAGCGTCTCCACTTTACCTTTTCATTTTCTTTTGGAAGCTCACCCATGATACCCGTAAAGCCTGCTTCAGCGATTTTTTCAAACTTTTCCTCTATCGTCCATTCTCTTCGACCATTTCCTAGTCCATTCATAGCCCACCAAGACTGTTGGATATCGATTTTCACCTTTTCATCTCCATTCTTTTCATTTCTATTGTTCTATCATCATCACTTAATGAGGGTATTCAGCATCAAATACCTCTCCACATGGACCTGAATCCTGATTTGTATCCGGTTCTACCTTACTTCCATTCTCTCGAAATAATGGGCTATAAAAACTTCCAATCTTTGTCGTTGACTCTCCCGCATAATGGCAAATAAATGATTTTCTAAATCTATCCTTCGTTTTATTACGATAGGAACCGTGAATCAAATTTCCATTAAAAAACAAAACATCTCCTGCATCTAATATAGCTGGTTCAGCTTTTAAGCCTTTTGGAACTTTTACATAGTGAGTGGTAAAAGATTCCTTCGCATCCGCTTTTTCGGGACAATAAATATCATCGTTATTCGTTTTCGGCACGACGAGTAATGTACCATTTTCTTGATCAGCACGCTCAACCGCAGTCCATGCTGCAATACAAGTCCCTGGTTCTACTTTCAAATAAAAGTTATCCTGATGGAGAGCCTGCCCACGCGCTCGAGGGGGTTTAAAGTAAAACATACTTTGAGCGGCCAACGCCGCTTCGCCAAATAAATCATTTAGTATCTTCATTACCTTTGGATGTAACATATATCTCATTGCAACATCATTAACTCGGTGTGGATGCATCATTCTGGGATACCGTTTTAGCGGATCTTCTTCACCATCTATTAATGATTGATCCAGATCAGGCTCAAAACAACCAGGAATGACATCATTACTCATTTCCATAAAATTTTCATCAAGCTCTTTCATTTCTTCTTTCGTAAATACTTCTTTCACAATTAAATATCCAGCTTGTTCGAACTGTTCTCTTTGTTCAGGTGTAATCGCCTTTAACTTTGTTGCCACTACTCCCATCTCCTTTATCATCATAAATGTGTTTCTTTATAAACAAGTGTAAATTTTTTTTCATTCTTGTTGAAGTAATAAAACAACTAAAAACTATAACAATCCTGCTATTCTTTAAAAGAACCAGTGTGATATATTGAAAGGATAAAAGGGTTTACATAAATCCCAAGGAGGAATATGCATGGCGGATATAGATTTACCATCTGATTATGTTGCTTACCCTGAATCCCATGTATTCATTGCCGGTCATTTTCTCGTTAAGGACACGTATCAAACGAAAAGGCAATCCGGAATGGGCGATTGGTTGATTACATTTACTCTTGATGGGGAAGGTTACTTTAAGACAGCGGATGAACAGATAATATGCAGTCAAGGGGATGTGACATTATTAAAGCCAATGGTTCCCCACCAATATGGAACAAGCAGGGGGAAAACATGGCATTTTTTCTGGGCCCACTTTTCTCCTGAACTGTTTGAAACCCATTATCTATCAGATAAAGGCCTTGTAAACCTTACAATAGAAAACGAATATATTCGCAATAGGATCAAGCAATCCTTTGAAAAGCTGATTCAAGATTATCGAGAGAGGCAGAAGTATTGGTATGAGTTATGTGAACTTTCTCTAAAAGAAGTTCTATTATTAATTGCTCAAAGACATGAGCAAACGTTGGATTCACGTATTGAAGAGGTTCTACATATACTTTCCAAACAAATGAAGGATTCTATTAGCATTAATAAATTAGCCAAAAGTGTAAACTTATCTCCTTCAAGACTGTCTCATTTATTTAAAGAAAATGTCGGACATTCAATTCTTGATACATTGAAACAAATGAGGCTAAATCAAGCTGCCCTCCTGCTCGAACATACTGATCGATCTGCATCCGAGATTGCCTATGAGGTTGGATATCAAAACTATAACTATTTTGCTATACATTTTCGTAAGCGTTATGGTGTTTCACCAAGAGAGTATAAAAAGATAAGGCTTCAATCTTTAAATTAAAAATCCTCCGACTAACGGAGCCAAATTAATGGTCCCATTAGTCAGAGGATGATGGAATTTTTTCAAATACTATTTGCCTATAAAGTTAATTTAGGAGTGTAATCCTTCAAAAAATAAGTCTAATTCCCCAGTACATCATACTTTCACTCATTACAAGGCTAAAACTAATCAATCAATAGTTTGAATACAACAGGCTTATCACTACTAACGTGATCTGTAGTAATTTCCAGACCTTCTTCATTCCGATTCCAACTTGGTTTTTCATCAAATCCCAAAATAGAAATGTCTTTAATTATCCCATGAAAATGAGGTAGCTTTGATGCGTCTTTTTCTGCAAGAGATTGGATATTTACTTTTCCATCCTCCGGATACTTCATTACTGTTGCATAAAGACATGAGCCCTTTACAGTAAACCGTATATCTTCTGAAGTGAATTCTTTAGATTTACTATCTGTAAACTGTCCCTCTTGAATTTCTGTAGGTCCCTCACCAGACTTCCTCCACACTTTACTATCATAAATAGCTTCACCATTCACTTTTAGCCAATTTCCAATCTCGAGCAATATAGATTTATCTTCATCAGGTATCGTTCCATCTGCTTTTGGTCCAATATTCAATAATAAACTACCATTTTTACTCACGATATCAACAAGGTCACATATAATCTCATTGGCAGATTTATAATCATTATTTTCGGTATAGCACCATGAGTTTTTGGCTACAGACGTATCTGTTTGCCAAAAATAAGGCTTCTGTTCTGAAAACTGTCCTCTTTCTATATCTACTACTGCACTTCCAAACATAAAGGCATCATGTTTATAGTTAATAGCAACCTCCATGCCCCATTCATCAGCACGATTATAATAAAATGCAGCGAATTTTTTAAGATATGGTTTTACTGAATGGTGCTGTATCCACCAATCAAAATACATGATTTTAGGACGATAACGATCAACTATTTCACAAGTACGTACCAACCAATCCTCAAGAAATTCCTTTGATGGGGAAGGACTAAATAAGTCTTGATGATTAGGTTCCGGCATAGCCGCCCAATAAAAATCTCCCCTCGAAAGTGGTTCTTTAATGTCACTATCGAATTCTTTACCATGGCCCATAAAAAACCAATGTTCAATTCTATGGGAGGAAGCACATAGTGAAATGTCTCTTTTTTCTAATGCATGACCTAATTCCCCCAGGATATCTCGTTTAGGCCCCATTTCCGATGCATTGAAATGAGAATATTCACTCTTATACATTTGAAACCCATCGTGATGTTCTGCAACAGGCATAACGTACCGGGCTCCGGCTTCCTTAAAAAGGTCTGCCCATTCCTCTGGATCAAAGCATTCTGCTTTAAATAGCGGGATAAAATCTTTATAGCCAAATTCCTTATGATGACCATAAGTTTTTACATGATGTTCAAATTCTTTTGACCCTTGAATATACATATTTCTTGAGTACCATTCACTTCCAAAAGCGGGAACTGAATAGACTCCCCAGTGAATAAAAATGCCGAATTTTGCATCACGATACCACTTTGCTAACTCGTACTGTGAAAGTGAATCCCAATTGTCATCAAATTTCCCCCCTTTCACTACTCGATCAATTTCATTTAAATAATTTGTATATTTTTCATCGGCCATCGTCTTTCCTCCTTTAACGGTAAGTAAAACTTATTCGGAAATAACACCTTTTTTGAGAATAATGTTTGCATAAAGGGCTCTTTCACCAGTTGCAATTATGGCAAAGGCATTTTTTGCTCTTTCGTAAAAAGAAAATCTCTCTACGTATTCAAAGGGAATGTCTATTGACATTTGTTTGGCTATGATCGTTTTATACTCATCCCAAATTGGTGTTTTAACAGGATCTCCCTCAACAACTTCCATTAGGGTAATGGGATGTTTCGTATATGTATCAATTGGAAATAACTCTAAAATCGATTCTAATAACTCTGTTGTTCTATTCCCATCATAGCGGATCACTTTACTATTATGACTTGCTGAAGGGAAGTTTCCATCAGCAAGTACGATTTCATCTCCATGTCCCATTTCCATTAATATTTTTAATAGCTCAGGTGAAATGATTTTTGGTATCCCTTTTAACATGTTTCATATACTCCTAATCTATCAGTTTTATTTTTCTAAAGACTTCACAGCAGGCTGGAACACCATTTTTCAGACTGAATTCTTCCCTTCCTCAATCCATGAGATTACGATGTTCGAATTGGAAAATAAAGTGTATATCTTTCATCTGTCACATCTACTAACGGAATAAATTTAAAGTTTATGGACTGATGTTGAGTTTTATATGTCCCATCATTCCAAAAACTATGGTGTCTTTCGTTATGAGAAGTTAAGAAAGTATCTGGATTATTATAATCTCCTACAATTTCCCTCTCCTCTTCAACTAGACCTGCTAAAACAAGTGGTCCATCCATTAACGCTACCATATTTTGTGAACCTGGTAGTGAAGAGGCAGAAAGTTGTTTTGGAAATTCCAGTGTTACCTGATCATGTTTCCATATTTCTTTCAAAAGAATAAATGAAGATTCGATCATATACTCTACTTCTTCCCCATTAATTTTCACAGTGGGTTCCCCTTTCACCCACCAAGGAATACGAATTTTCATCTCAAATTCAACTTGTGTATCGCACTCTATATGAATTACATGCAAATAGCGATCAGGTCGATCACTTGGAATTTGCGGTACATGTACAAATTGAATTTGCTCAAGCCCACTTTTATGAAAAGTTCGAATAGGACCCGCTCCATCTTGAGTACTATTATGTAATTCTAGTTTTACATTTGTTTCCCCATACTTAAAACTAGTTCGTGAAGGAATAAATTGGCTGACCGTTATACCATTAACTTTCCTATGAAAAATACATTGATCATAAGATGCTTGCGCTTGAACTAGTGTTCCGTGACAACACCAAAAATGCTTCGTTGGACTTCCCCAATTCTTCTTGCTTCCAGGTCCCATATCTAAAAAATATGAAACCATCCCCGTTTTCTTGTTCTGTTGCGACATGATTCCATTCAATAAATTCTTTTCCCAGAAGTCAGCATACTTTACGTCTCCGGTCCAACGGAACAAAAATTGGGAAAGTCTCATCATATTGTAAATAACGCAATGTTCCTGTGCTAAGCCTAATCTTGCAGTTAGGTTTTGAGGGGGTGTCCATACTTCACCGCATGAAACTCCACCTGTACAATATGTTCCCCTCTTTTCCACTGCCTCCTCCCAAAAAGCCTCAACAATGTTACGCCAGCGTATTTCTCCAGTGACCTCCCAAGCACGAGCAGCTCCTAATATTTCCGCTACTTGCGTGTTTGCATGTTTATTTGTAAGAACATCCTTACCTTCAAGAAGAGCATCAAAAAACCTTGGGCGATCATACCGTTTGATTAATTCTAAATGTTCAGGCTTACCAGTAAGATCATATAAATCCACCCATGCTTCAAGCATTCCTCCTGTTTCATAATCTAAAATCATATCCAGCTTTTCTCTTGTGAAAATCTTACTCCAATTAAAAAACCATTTTGAGAAACAGTCTGATATGTGTAAGGCCTCATCTATTTCCATTATTTTATACACATCATGTAATCCCATAAATATTTTATGGATCGTATAATGCGGCGCCCATACTTGTCGCCCTTCCAATATCCTATCCATATAACTCTCCGGAATTGCCGCGACCCATTCTCCACCGTTTGCTTGCTGACATCTTGCAAGCTCCTGAACGATAAATAACGTTTTCGCTCTAAGCTCTTGATCACCCGTTTGTCCATAAATATAAGCTGAAGCTGAAAGCCAATGTCCTAAGAAGTGACCGCGCAGCTCACATGTTGGTGACTCCCAACCCCAATGCCAGGTTTCTGGTCCTTTTTCTTCATCGGCACTATCAAAAGAAGTACTAGCGCTTCCACTGTAACTCCATAAACCTGCTTGAAGATAAAAATTTCGTAGTAAGTTTTCCGTTGTTAAACTTTTTAGATATGAAGCATTCAAATTAAAACGATCCAAAAAAGGGCTATCCATTAACTTTATTGATCCTTGTTGAAACTCTTTTAATTTTTCTACCATCATCTATCACCCCAACATCTTTAACAATTACTATATTTATTGAATTCACCGAAGATGTAGTTACTACGATAAATTAACTAAAGCGAATGTACATTGGCTCCCCACTGTAAACAACTTTTTGTTGAGAATATGCCGGGACGGATCTGTCCTCTTTACCGTTAACTAGTGTGATCAACAATTCTCTAGAGCTTTTCATCCCTCGATAAGAACCACAACGTCTATCTATGACTAAGCGATTTTCGTCTTCTTCCCAATGTATGGGTATGGTTGAACATTCGCCTTGCTCATAGTTATAATTGTCCCCCTCATCTTCATACAGCATAAAACTTCCATCTTGCCCTTTATAAACTTTTAATTCTAAGGGTTCTTTTAACTCCTCGGAACTATATTGAATATCGGAACCTATTGGTACAATAGATCCGGCACGGACATACAAAGGCATTGTTTCAAGCTCAGCACCTGCCTCAATTTGTTGACCGCCAGACATTCGTTGATCTGTCCAGAAGTCATACCAATCTGTTCCGGAAGGTAAATATATATTGCGTTTCATTGTTGCATTTTGAATTTCAATCGATCCACTTTTGTAGTACATTGGATTTGTAACAGGATTTACTAAGAAAGCAGGTCCAAACATATATTGGTCTTTAATGTCATAGGTTTTCGAATCATGGATAAAGTCAAATGCTAACGTTCGCATCATTGTGTAATCCTGATGAGTGACCCAGCCAGCTATCGAATAAATATAAGGTAACAAGCGATAACGCAGCTTAATAAATTTTACAATCGTGTCATAGAACACTGTACCAGGTTCACCAAATCTCCATACCTCTCTCGGTGTATCTGTCCCATGGCTTCGGAACATTGGTAAAAATGTGCCATATTGCAACCATCTCACATAAAGCTCACGATATCCTAAGTCTTCACAGCCTTCTTGATAATCTCCATTCCAAAACCATTGATCCTTCTTCGCAACAAAAAAAGCACCGATATCCACTGTCCAGTAGGGATTCCCTGTCACACAGAAATTTAATCCATCGGCAATCTGATTTCGCAATGTTTCCCAATTGGCTGCAATATCTCCAGACCAAGTAATCGTTCCATACTTATGCTGTCCAGCAAAAGCGGACCTAGTTAAGTTAACAACCCGCTTCGTTTCCGTTGTACTACGTTGTCCTTCATAGATACCCTTCGAATGAAGAAGCGAATAGGCATTAATAAAACCAGGATCCAAATATTTTTTTGATTCTTCCGTATTGATCCGAAGTCGTTCTTCAGGTTCAGGTTTTATTTTCCCTCCCCAATCTGCCTCAAAGGGTTCTGTACAATCACACCACCATGCATCAATGCCATGTGAAAACAATCCATCATTTGCCTGTTTCCAATACAGATCACGTGCTTCTTGACGAAATGCATCATATGTTGCTTGATTCCCAAGAAGATACCCTTTATGCTTCATTTCCACATGATTTGGCCCATCATTATTCATAATTGGCCAAATAGAAACCATCAGTTTTGCATTCAACTCATGGATATCTTCCATCATTTTTGTTGGATTTGGAAAACGTTCAGGGTCAAAGGATTTTTGCCCCCAAAGCTCTCCGGTCCATGACATCCAATCAAGCACAATTGTATCAAGAGGAATTTGGCGTTTTCTGTACTCTTGTACCGTCGAAATTAACTCTTCTTGTGATTTGTACCGCTCTTTAGACTGCACATAACCAAAAGCCCATTTCGGTAATAGAGGTGCTTTTCCTGTGAGATGGCGATATCCTTTTACAATTTCATCAAACTGAGGCCCATAAATAAAGTAAAAATCCATTTCGCTATCGATATCTGTCCATATATATGAACCGTGAATATCATCACGGAAAGTCATCAATGAATAGCTGTCTACAAGGATTCCGTACCCTTTAGTAGAGACCAAAACAGGTACCACTGCTTTCATGTTTTGCTGATATAGATATTGATGAGTGCCTCTTAAATTTAAAATACCTTCCTCGTGGGAACCTAGACCATAGATTGCTTCATCATCTGCCCATTCAAATTCGAGTTTGGTATGATAAGCGGTTCGATCAATAATATGTTTTTCTGAAAGGGCTCTAGCACGAGCTCCATCAACATTTTGTGAATTCTCGATCTCTGTGTTTTCGTCAAAAACAGATTTAACCACTTCAATAGGGACAAGTGTTTTTCCACCACGTTCCGGTTCTTTTGTTAAAACCTGACCTGACGAATCGGTATAAGTAAAAGCACATGTTTGTTTATTGATTTCAATTTGTACATCGCTTGTTGAAAACTTGATAACATTGTCTGCTTCATGTACTGAAAATAGAACGGATTCCTGTGCATTTGTTTCAACGATGAGGCTTTCTTTTCTACCAATCTCTTTCTCTACTGTATAACGGATACGAATAATGGAATTCGTATAGGGAGTGATTTTTATCATTCCATTTGTAGTTTCAATTAGTAAATGATCTTCATTACCCTTGTAGTTCACTACTTGCATAATACATACCTTCCTTAATCAATTTTTCTTTCACATAATAATAGAGAAAAAATTTGAAACCCGGGAATATAAGAACCCAGGTTCACTTTTTTGTTTCATAATGGAAGTAAATTCCTACCCATATCTTTGGAACTCTGTTTCCGCTTTCATTACTTTCTTAACACAAGCTACTTACTTTTTTGACTTGCAGAGTATAAGTACCATCTCTTTCCGTAGAAAAACAAATGCATCCGTCAGCTTCATGTAATCCATTAACATTTTCACCATTTGTATCAGTTATCGTATATGCCCCTGTCAAGTTTAGGTTGCATTCATTTCCACTAAAAGAATGAATAACAGCCTTTTCAACTGAACCATTCTCCCAATATAAATCTACTTCAAATCCACCTCGCGCTTTTATTCCCTTAACAAAGCCTTTGTTCCACTTTTCAGGGAGTGCAGGTAGGAACTGTAGTGTTCCAGTATGGCTTTGTAAGAGCATTTCAGCAATTCCGGCAGTACCTCCAAAATTCCCGTCGATTTGAAAAGGTGGATGGTTGTCTAAAAGGTTCGGAAGGGTCGAGTGTTTCAGCATTTCTACGATATTTGTATAGGCAAGCTCTCCGTCCCAAAGCCTTGCCCACATGTTAATAATCCAAGCACGACTCCATCCCGTATGCCCCCCACCATTTGCAAGCCTTCTTTCTAGAGTTGTTCTGGCTGCACGTGCCAGCTCTGGGGTTTCAGAAACGGTAATTTGTTTCCCTGGATGGAGGGCAAATAGATGTGATATATGTCGGTGACCTGGTTCTGCCTCCTCATAATCCTCCATCCATTCCTGGATTTGCCCATACTTACCTATTTTCGTTTCTGGTAAGCGCTTTAAAACATCAGCTAACTGTTCTCTAAATCCTTCGTCCTTCTCAAGAATTTCACTTGCCTCTATACATGCGAGAAATAATTCATTCAGGATCTGGCTGTCCATAGATGGTCCTATACACAATGTTCCTTTTTGACCATTAGGAAGAATATAGGTGTTTTCCGGTGAAACAGATGGGCTTGTAACCAGATATCCTTCATCCGTTTCTACTAAAAAGTCTAAAAAGAATTCTGCTGATTCTTTCATAGTCTCATAGCTTTTATTAAGAAAAGCTTTGTCATATGTAAATTGATAATGTTCCCATAAATGGAGGCAAAGCCATGCTGCACCCGTTTGCCAGTAGGTTGATGGAGGGTAAATATCCTGTGGAGCCGTATCCCCCCAAATGTCTGTATTATGGTGTGCTACAAATCCTTTGCATCCATACATGACCTTTGCTGTATGTCTACCATTTACACGCATTCGTTCAATTAAGTCAAATAATGGTTCATGACATTCTGATAGATTACAAACTTCAGCTGGCCAATAGTTCATTTGTGCATTAATATTTATCGTAAATTTACTATCCCAAGGGGGCCTCATTTGGTCATTCCAAATTCCCTGTAAATTTGCCGGGAGTGTACCTGGCCTACTACTAGAAATGAGTAAATAACGCCCGAACTGAAAATATAACTCGATTAACTTATGATCTTCTAAACCATTTTTGACTCGGTTGAGCCTTTCATCTATTGGTAATTGGAGAACTTTTTCATTTGATTCGTCATTCAAAGAAAACTCCATTCGTTTAAAATAAGCTGAATAATCCTCTATATGACGTTTCCTCAATTGTTCGTAAGATTTACTTGCTGCTTGATCAATCTTTTTAAAGCATTCTTCTTCTGGATCAGCATGACGAAAGGTCGTTTCTGCTGCTAAAAATAATAAGACTGTATCAGCCTTGCTTACAATTAAGTGCTCCCCTATCGTTTCTACCGTTCCTCCCTCTGCAAAGGCAGATAAAACAACAGAAAAATCAGAACCACCGTTCCCACCACAATTCCCTTTCATAACGATGCTGTTATTTCTTTTTGAGGATAAACTCTCAACATAGCGGTTTTGTTCTCTTGAAAGTCTAGCAGTAAATGAAATCGATCCTTTTTCACTTGCTGTCAAACGTATAACTGTTACTTGATCTGGGAAGCTTGAGAATATTTCTCTATTAAATCTTGTTTCATTCATGGAATAATCAACAGATGAAATCGCATTTTCTATATCAAGCTTCCTTGTATATTCTTCAACACCTTCATGACCAACATTTAAAAATAGATCACCTAGGGTCATATAATGCCTTTGGGTTTCAGGTGTTCCTGATAGAGCATATTTTGCTAATTTTTCAGCTTCACTTAATCTTCCTTCCTTAAGTAATGATCTAATTTTCGGAAGGTTTTCCAATGCATCGGGATTGTTTCTATCTCTGAATCCTCCATACCAAATTGACTCTTCATTTAACTGAATTTGTTCTACTGAAGTTTTGCCAAATATCATGGCACCTAACCGACCATTCCCAATAGGCAATGCCTCATTCCATGTTTTTGCAGGCTTATTAAATAAAATCATATTATTTTTCAAAACTAGTTTCCCCCTTTTTATTTTAATGAATAAAATCGAGAACAGTTTTCACCTAATATTTGATTCTCGTAACCAGAAGCGTATTGTTTCACATAATCTAATACAATTCCCATAACTGCTTCATAGGATTCGCTTACTGTACATACCGGCCAATCAGACCCTATCATGACTCTTTCCGGACCAAATGCGTTAAATACACTATCAAGATAGGCTTTAAAATCCTCTTTTCTCCAATTCTTCCAATCTGCCTCTGTCACCATTCCAGATACTTTCACATAAACATTTTTGTATTCTGCAAGTTTTATAAGATGTTCTTTCCAAAATGAAATCTCTTTATTTTTTATATCTGGTTTGCCGATATGATCTAAAACAAATAACTGTTCCGGAAATTTTTCTACAAGTTGGAGAGCATAAGGAATATGCTTTGGAAAAAGTAAAAGATCATATGTTAAGCTAAAATCCTTAAGCACACTGATGCCTCGTTGAAATTCTTCGCTCAGCATAAATTGATCATCAGCTTCATCATGGATCACATGACGAACGCCTTTAAAATACGGATTGTTAGCAAATTGCTTAATTTGTTTTGTTACATCAGGAGAACATAGGTCCACCCACCCTACAACACCTTTGATAAAATCATATTTTTGAGCTAATTCTAAAAGCCACCTTGTCTCTTCTAAGCTTTGTCTAGCTTGAACAACGATCGTGCCATCAAATTGAATAGATGTTAAACGTGTCTTCAAATCTTCAGGTAAAAAGTCTCTTTTTAATTCAGACATATCGTCATCTATCCAGCCAAATTCCTTGTCATTATAGCGCCAAAAATGGTGATGTGCGTCAATTTTCATCAATCAAAAGATCCCTCACTTATTCCGATTATTCATACTCAATTACTGCCTTTATTACTTTTGCATCAGGAGCTAGCAAATGCTCGAATTCTTGCGCTATTTCATTAAATGAACAACGATGTGTAATTAAGTCCTTCAAGATCATGCTTGATGATTTTACAGCTTCGATTACTTCTTGAAAATCTTCCTTTGTTGCATTCCGACTTCCCATTAATGTTAGCTCTTTCTTATGAAAGTCAGGGTCATAAAACATGATGTCACCCTTTGCCAATCCAACAAACACGATTGTTCCTCCATGTGCTGAGTATTGAAATGACTGATTCATAGATTGGATGTTTCCTGTTGCATCAAATACAATATTTGGTAGATTCCCATTTGTCATGTCTTGGATTTTTTGGAGTGGTTCATTTGTTACGCATACTGTTTCATCGACATTCGCCCAGTTTTGGCAAAAAGCAAGCCGTTCTTCATTTATATCCATTGCGATGACACGAGCTCCTCTATATTTAGCAAAAGCCATAACTCCAAGACCTATTGGACCCGCGCCGATAACTAAGACATTGTCACCTTCTTTTAAAAATGATCGCCTGACAGCATGGGCACCGATCGACATTGGCTCTAACATTGCAGCTTCATCAAGTGAAATTCCATCTATCTTTATCAAGTGTGACACCGGTACTGATAATGTTTCACACATTCCTCCATCTATATGAACACCGATAACATTTAAATCTGTACAGCAATTCGTTTTCCCTGCTGTACATGCAACACATTTTCCGCAATGCCTATATGGGATAACCGCAACATGATCACCCTTTTTTAAATCACTATCATTTTTTTCAACATCTTCAATAATCCCTGACAACTCATGACCTAAAATTCGGGGATATGTGAAAAATGGCTGATTTCCTTTATATGCATGAATATCAGTGCCACATATTCCAATCCGCTTAATAGCTACCAAAGCCTCTCCTCTTTTTAAAGTAGGCTTTGCCATTTCGATCATCTTTAGGTCGTTTGGATTTTCACAAACAATAGCTTTCATTTTATTTCCTCCCAGAATGGACTGTAATAAGGATTACCAATCCTCACTTCTTCCACTAGACCATGTCTTATTATGGATCGGTTCAAGAATAGCTTGAACCTCTTTTAGAAACTCTGTATCAATTGGATTATTTGCCCATTCAATATTCTTTTTAACATTTTCAACACTTGCTGTACTCACTAAAGTTGTTGGTACTTTTTCATTGGCTACCGAGTATTGAATAGCAAGCTTTGAAATGTCTATACCATGTTGTTTACAAAATTGAGCTGCTTTGCTACATACATCTTTTATTTCTTGTGATGCCGGATGCCATTCCGGTACCGATCGATTGCTAAGTAGTCCCATGGATAGTGGGGATGCATTCATCAAGCCGACCTGATTTTTTTCTAAAAGAGGAAGTATATCTAATAAAGAATTGTCATTTAATGAATAATGACAATAGGAAAGAATAACATCAAGATCAGTTTCGTTAAGTACTTTTTCAAATATGGCTAACGGTAAACCCGAAACACCAAAAAATCGAATTTTCCCTTCTTTTTTTAGTTGTTTAAGCGCAGGGATTGACTCCTCTATGATCTGTTCATAAGAAGCAAATTCGATGTCATGCAAAAGTAAAATATCTACATAATCGGTTGATAATCTTTTTAAGCTTTCTTCTACACTTGTCATTATTCTAGTCTTAGAAAAATCAAACTCATGCTCTCCATATCTTCCTGCTTTTGTAGAAAGAATGAACTTCTCTCTCGGAATATCCTTCAATGCTTTTCCAAGTACAGTTTCTGCCTTCGTTAACCCATAATAGGGTGAAACATCAATTAAATTCATTCCAAATTCTACTGCTGTATGAACCGTTTTTATTCCCTCATCCTCATCAATATTTCTAAACACAGAACCTAAAGACGAAGCACCATAACTAAGAACAGGAACGTCCAGCCCTGTCTTTCCAAGTTTTCTATATTTCATATGACCCTCCCAAAAAGTTAATTTTCACATTGTACTGATACAAAGGACTTACCTATGTATCACACATCATTGAATATCTTCTATTTGTATACCTCAAAATATTTTTTATAAATAATCATAAAAAATTAGAACCGATGAAGAGACCTTCATCGGCTTTTTATTCAATTGTTCAGTTAAATAAATCGGAACTTCTATAAACTGGAAGTGTCATAAGCTTCTTGCATAATTTCTAGGTAGCGTTTTAGATTTAATTGTTCAAATCCTTTCACATATGAATCCCATTCTTTATCTAAATCTTTTGTGCCTGTTATAAACTGAAGCGAATTCTGCTCAATATAATCCACAATATTTGTCTGAATCATCGCAGCTTCATCTGCTACAGCCGGGTCAATCCAAATGGCCCAATGTGGGAAAACCTCAGAAGGCTCTTTCCCTTCATATAAATGTGTTGCTTCCTGCAATCTGCGCTCATACCCTTCAGATGTATAAATATCAGTTGCTTGGACTAGCCCATCTCTATGTTCTCTTGAATGATAAAATTGCACCATTGATGTCCAATTATCATTTCGTGGTTCTTCACCTTCTTCAAGCTGAATTTGTGCAAGGATAGGTTCAGCACTTTCCTCAATCGCTACTTCTCCCTCTTTAGGTTCCCTCCAGCTTACATCCTTTTCACCATAGAAACTGCGAATTAGCCCTTCCTCTGTAAACATATAGTCTACTAGCTTAATAGCAGCAATCTGTGCTTCTTCACTCGCCTTATTTGTTATAACAAAGGCACCTCCAGGAGAACTAGGAAAGTTATAAGTCGAGTATTCGGAATTTGGCCCTTTAAGTGGAGCCAATGCATCGTAATCTTTAGAATATTCTTCATCTGTTACAAACATTCCAGGGTGCATCGCTGTTGATGCTCCAACAATTTGAATTTCTGCATTATTCCCTAATTTTTGGTGTGCTTCAATATTCTGTGAAAAGGCACCCTTATCAATTAATCCCTCTTCATATAAGGATTTTATATAGGCTAAGCCTTCTTTCCATTCATCTTTATTTGCTGCTAAATCAACTTTTCCATTTTCCAAAAGCAATCTTGATCTAGAATCATCATAAATAAAGCCATTCATTAAATATGGAATAATAGACGATTCAATTAGTGCTGGAGAACCACTCATTGGCACTTCATCCTGTTTTCCATTTCCGTTTGGATCTTGAGTTTTAAATGCTGTTAAGACATCTTTAAATTCTTCAGTTGTTGTTGGCATATCTAACTTTAACGTTTCAAGCCAGTCCGTATTGATCCAAAGTTTGTTTCCATATGAGCAATGGAAACACTCATTTAAATGCGGCAATCCATATATATTTCCGTCAGGAGCTGTTATCATTGATGCATAATAAGGGTGATTTTCTATCACCTCTTTTATATTTGGAGCATACTTATCTATTAAATCATTTAAAGGCAGTACAACACCTTGTTTTCCATAACGTAATAAGTCTGTTTGAGAAAATTGATCAACCCAAGGAACTAAGAAAAAGACTTCAGGGTAATCACCACTCGCTAGTGCTATATTTCTTACTTCACTTGCAGAAGTTGCATCATAAGTTGTTACTTGCCACTCTAAATCAATATTAAATTTCTCTTCAGCAAATTTAGTGAAGGAGTTTGTTTCTAAATCTGTTTCAGCATTTTGTGGTCCAAAAACCTTAATCTTAAGAGGACCACCATCTTGCTGAGACACTTCTGTTTTTTCATTTGAACTACAACCAACTAAAGAAAGACTTAGAATAAGCAATAATGATAAAAAATAAAGCATCGTCTTTTTCATTGTAACTTTCCCCTTTTCATTAAATTGAATGAAATATCAAATAAGTAATTGAACATAATTCTAATACAATATTTACTCCACATCCCCCCTTTCAACATGAACAATTCACATGCATTAGCCTTTAACTGAGCCAATCATCATCCCTTTAACAAAGTGACGTTGAACAAATGGATAAATGAGCATAACAGGTAAACTCGCAGCAACAATTAGGGAGTATTTCATTAAATCAGCCAGCTGCTGTCTTTCCATCATTTCAGATGCGTCTATCCCACCTGTACCTGTATTCAAGATAATAATATTTCTAAGTACCAACTGGAGAGGATGTAGATCTGGACTCTTTAAATAAATTAAGGCGTCAAAGTATGCGTTCCACTGGCCTACTGCATACATTAAAACAAGAACGGCTATAATGGGCTTGGCCAATGGTAGAACAACAGACCAAAGGAAACGTAAATCACTACATCCATCCATCTCACTTGCTTCTACTAATTCATCCGGTATGGACGTTTGAAAAAATGTCCGTGCAATAATAACCTGCCAAACAGCAATTGCATTAGGAATCAAGAGCGCCCATCTTGTATCAACCATCCCTAACGATTGCACAACAAGATAAGTTGGAATCAACCCGCCATAAAATAGCATTGTGAATACAATGAAAAACATGAGAAAATTTCGACCAAAGAATGTCCTTCTCGAAAGAGGATAGGCGATCAACACCGTCAATGTCACACTAATTAAAGTACCAAACACCGTATAAAATAGTGAATTCATATAGCCGGTTAAGATTTGGGCATTACTAAATAAAACTTCATATCCTTTAAAAGACAGGTCAACCGGCCATAACCAAACCTTCCCAGATGAAACGGCTTGAGGACTGCTTATGGATGCACTAACAATATAAATAAGTGGATAAAGAACAACCACTAATAAAATGGATAGAAAAAGGTAAACTCCTGTTAGAAAAATTCGATCAGCAACAGATTCCTTTATTTTGTTTTTACGACCAAACATGATCTTCCCCCCCTTTATTACCACAAACCATTTTTAGAAATTTTCTTTGAAGTTGCATT